>Ga0307374_10000749_pt1 | contig 61151 bp, 55 predicted proteins | sample OX3MG_FD_202532 | JGI IMG/M metagenome (GOLD analysis project Ga0307374, IMG submission 202532) | Soil microbial communities from Risofladan, Vaasa, Finland - OX-3 | ecosystem: Environmental > Terrestrial > Soil > Coastal area > Acid sulfate soil | place: Finland: Risofladan, Vaasa | collected... | reverse complement strand
CTTCGTCACCGTTTCCCCCTGCTCGATGTGCGCCAAGATGATCGTCAACTCGAACGTACGCAGCGTCTATTACCGAGAGGCGTACCGCGATCCGGCCGGCATCGACATCCTCCGTCAGGGCGGAGTGGAGACGGTTCCCTACGCTCTCTGGCAGGACATGTGGCGATGAGGTCGGGCGCTGGCCGCATCTCGGCCGGGGGCGTCAGGAGCCGCCAGCTTTGGATCTAGGCCTGGGCGGCCGGAGGGCGTTGGTCACCGGTGCCACGCGCGGTATCGGTCTGTCCATCGCCCGCAGCCTGGCCCAGGAGGGGGCGGTGGTGGCGGTGGCGGCGCGCCAGCCCGAGGTCGTCCGCGAGGTGGCCTCAGAGTTGGCTGGGATCGGGATCGTGGCCGACCTGACCCTCCCAAGCGAATGCCAGAGAGCGTTCGCGGAGGCATCGGCGCGGGGCCCGATCGAGATCCTGGTCAACTGCCTCGGTCTGCGCGCGGGCAGCAACTGGGGGGACACGGGCCTGGATGAGCTGCAGGCGTCGCTGGCCGGCAACCTCTACCCGGCGGTCATCCTGAGCCGGCTGGCGCTGCCCGCCATGACCGCAGCCGGTTGGGGGCGAATCGTCGTCATATCGTCAATTTACGGTCGCGAGTCCGGGGGCCCGCCGGCCTACAACGTGGCCAAGGCGGCGGAGAACAGCTTCGTCACCTCTCTCGCCCGCGAGGTGGCGGACCAGGGAGTCACCGTCAACGCCGTCGCGCCGGGGTCGGTGGTCTTCCCCGGTGGTTCCTGGCAGCGGCGCCAGGAGGCAGATCCAGGCGGCATGGCCGCCTTTGTCAAGCGAGAAATGCCGATCGGGCGATTTGGCCGCCCCGAGGAGGTCGCCGACGTGGTCGCCTTCCTGTCTTCGAGCCAGGCCAGCTTTGTGACCGGGGCCTGCTGGACGGTCGACGGTGGCCAGTCGCGGAGCAACATTTAGGGGCCGCTCCGTCTGATCGAGTTTATCTGGAGGCGCTGAGGGCGTTGGCTCCGAGCAATCCGATGTAGTAGAGCACGCTCGGGTAGATCCCCAAGGCCAGAGCCACAAGGGCGGCCGCCCCGATCGCGATCTGGGGGGGCGTGATGCGCAGGACCCGAACCTCGCCGACCGGCGTCCAGACGTGGATCAGGACCTTCAGGTAGTAGAAGACGGAGACGACGCTGGTCAGGACGCCGATCACCACCAGCCAGGTCCAGCCTTCTTTGACCCCGGGGCTGAAGAGGAAGAACTTTCCGATGAAGCCCACCAGGGGTGGGAAACCGGCCAGGGCGAGCATGAAAATCGACATGGCGATGGCCAGGAGCGGGCTCCGGCTACCGAGTCCGTCGAGGTCGATCAGCTGGTCGTGCTCGCCATCCGGGCCGGTCAGCTCGCCCAGGATGGCGAAGGCCCCGAAGTTCATGAAGAGGTAGGCGAAGAGGTAGAACAGGGCTCCTCCCACGCCGCTGGGACCGCCCGCCACCACCCCCACCAGCACGTATCCGGCCTGGGCCACGGTGGAGTAAGCCAGCAGCCGTTTCACGCTGCTCTGGGCGATGGCGGCGACGTTGCCGACGATCATGCTGGCGGCCGCCACCAGCGCCAGGGCCAATCCCCACTCCGAACTCAGGTGCACCAAGCCACCATTGAAGACGCGCATCACCATCGCGAATCCGGCGGCCTTGGTCCCCACCGACATGAAGGCGGTGACGGGGAGGGGGGCCCCCTGATAGACGTCGGGGGTCCATTGATGGAACGGCACCCCCGAGATCTTGAACGCGAAGCCAACTACGAGCAGCAGCATGCCGAGCACCACGAGCGGGTTGTGGAGTGCGTTGGCCGAAAGTCGGGCGGCGATGGTGGAGAGCACCGTGGTCCCGGTGGCCCCGTAGATCAGGGCCATCCCGTAGAGGACGAAGGCGCTCGCGAAGCCGCCCACCACGAGGTACTTGATGGCCGCCTCCTGGGATCTCGTCTCGCGGCGCAGGTACCCCGACATGACATAGAGGGCGAGGGAGAAGGTCTCCAGGGCGACGAAGACCGTGATCAGGGAGGTGGCCGACGCCAGCGCCATCATGCCCACGATGGCGGCCAGGGTGAGGACGTGGAATTCGGACTCCAAAAGGCCCCGCCGACGGACGTAGGAGTGGCCCATCACGACCGTGAACAAACCCAGCAGGGCGAGCAGTATCTCGAAGAAGAGGGCGAAGTCGTCGCCGCTCACGTAGCCGTGGTAGGCGAGGTGACCGCCGCCCCTGGCCATCTCCACCCAGGCCACCACCAGGGCGGCGGCCAGCGCCACCGCCGAGAGCACGGCCACGGCCGGACCTCGGGCTTTGAGCGGCAGCATCAGATCGGCGACGATGGCCACGAGGAGGGCGACCGTGACGATGGCGATGGGCGCGATCTGGGTCAGGTCGCCGGCGGCCTGGGACCACGAGTAGGAGATGACCGGCAAGGTGGTCAGATTGCTCATTTCCAGGGCACCGAGAGCGCGTATCCGAGGGCGTCCATGGCGTGCGTGAGGAGGTATGGATAGAGCCCCAAGAGGAACATGAGCAGGATCAGCGGCGTCATCAGGAGCAGTTCCGAGGTGGCGATGTCGGTGCGCACGGTGCTGCCGCCCGCGGGCGCCCCCTGAGGCCCGCGCCCAACGTACATGATGCCCTGGAAGAGGCGGAGCATGTAGACCGGGGCCAAGAGCAGCCCGACGGCGCCGACCACCGCCAGCCAGGGTGAGAACTGCCAGGCCCCGAGCAGGGTAGTGAACTCGCCCACGAAGCTGTTCAGGCCAGGCAGGCCCAGGGCGGCCAGGGTGACGACGAGAAAGAGGCCGGCCATGATGGGCATCTTGGGCGCCAGATCCTTGAGGATCGAGCGATCTCTGGTCCCGGTCCGGGCGGCAATCCAGGCGACGAGGAGGAAGAGGGCTGGAATGATGAGGCCGTGGTTCACCATCTGCAGGACCGCCCCCTGCTGTCCCTGCTGATTGAAGGCGAAAATGCCGACCACTATGAAGCCCATGTGGCTCACCGACGACCACGCCACCAGGTCCTTCATGTCAGGTCGGGTGATGGCCATGATCGCACCCCAGGCGATGGCGATCACGGCCAGCACCGGGACCACTCCGTTCCAATTCCACCATCCGATGGGGTGGGGGAAGAGGGGCAGCAGGATCCGAAGCATGGCGTAGGCCCCGGTCTTGCCCATCACCCCGGCGAAGGTAACCAGCATCGGCGCCGGCGCCGCCGCGTAGGCGTCGGGAAGCCAGCTGTGGAAGGGGAAGAGGGGAACCTTGATGGCGAAGGCCATGCCGAATAGGAAGAAGAGGCCGAACTGCAGGGTCGGGCTGGGGGGATGGGCGGCAAACGCGGCGAGGTCGAATCCGTGCTCGGCACCGCCCGCAAACACGTACTCGCCGATCACGCCGACCAGCATCAGAAGCGAGCCCACGAGCGTGTAGAGGACGAATTTGATGGCCGCCGCGCGCGCCTTGTCGCCCTCTCCCCAGAGCCAGAGGAGGAAGAAGGAGGGGATCAACATCGCTTCCCAGAAGACGTAGAACAAGAGCAGGTCGGCAGCCAGGAAGACCCCCGCCATGGTCGCCTCGAGCAGCAGCATGAGGGCGAAGAATCCTCGCGCCCGAGATATCCGCCAGGCGCTGAGCAGCGCCACCACGGTGAGGAATGCGTTCAGCAAAAGCAGCCACAGGCTGAGCCCGTCGACGCCCATGTGATAGCGGATGCCATACTGCGAAATCCAAGGCTTGTCGACGCTGTACTGCCAGCCCTGGTGGCTGGGATCGAACCCGATGGCCATCGCCACGGCCACCGCCAGGGCCACCAGCGCCACCCCCAGGCCCAGCCAGCGCGAGGCCCAGCGCGGTGCCAGGCCGACTGCGATGCCGCCCAGGGCGGGTACCAACCAGAGCGCGGTCAACATCAGCCGAACAGCCTCACCACGACCACCAGCAGAATTACGACCGCCCCCGCGCTGAAGAAGAGGAGGTAGTTGCGCAGGTAACCGGTCTCGACCTCGGAGAGGGCTCCGGCGCTGGCTTTGGTGGCCTCCCCAAGGGTGCGCACGGTGCCGTCCAGAAGGGGCTGATCGACGCGCCTGAAGACCAGCTGGGAGAGCCCGTCGAGGGCGGCAACGAGGCTGGAATAGAGCTCATCGAAGTAGTACTTGTGCTCCAACACTCGCTGCGCCCAGGGCAGTGCCAGCGACCAGGTCGGCCACACCCGGCGCACGTAGAGGTTGTAGGCGGACATGAACACCGCTGCTGACAGCACCACCGTCAGGGCCGCGATGACGTAACCGATGCTGCCCTCCGACCAACCCGTCACGCCCACCACCGGGGCCAGGAAGTCGCTCACCAGCTTCCAGCCGCCGTGCCAGGCGACCTCCACCTGAAGCAGTCCACCAAGCAACGTCAACAGGGCCAAGGCCAAGACCGGATAGAGCATGATCGGTGGCGCCTCGTGGGGATGTTGCACCGGCCGGTCGGGGGAGGGTCGGCCGCCGAACGCAATCCACCACATGCGACCGGTGTAAAACCCGGTCAGGAGGGCGGTGATGGTTCCCACCACCCACATGATCTGGGGAAAGTCGTGCAGGCTCGGCTTGCTGAATGCCAAACCCAAGACCAGGTCCTTGGAGAAAAAGCCCACAAAGGGAAAGATTCCGACCAGCGCCAGGGATCCGACCAGGAACGCCGCTGAGGTCAGCCGCATCTGCCGGCGGAGGCCTCCGTAGCGGCGCATGTCCTGCTCGTCGCCCATGGCGTGGATGACGTTGCCGGCGGACATGAAGAGCAGGGCCTTGAAGAAGGCGTGCGCCAGGAGGTGGAAAAATGCCGCCCCGTAGGCGCCAACGCCAACCCCCAAGAACATGTAGCCGATCTGGCTCATGGTCGAGTAGGCGAGGACCCGCTTGATGTCGGTCTGAACCAGGGCGACGGTGGCGGCGAAGATGGCGCTCAGCGCCCCGATCGCGGCCACACCGTCGTGGGCGTATTGGGCGACATCGAAGATGGGATGCATCCGCCCCACCAGGTACACGCCCGCCGTCACCATGGTGGCGGCATGGATCAGGGCCGACACGGGTGTTGGGCCTTCCATCGCGTCCGGCAGCCAGGTGTGCAGCGGCAGTTGGGCCGATTTGGCGATGGCACCGACCAGGAGCAGGAGGGCGATCACCTCCAGCGTCACTGAATCCTGTTTGGGTACCTGACCGAAGACGGCCGTGAACCGAACCTGGTGATAGGTGGTGAAGATCAGGAAGACGCCCAGGAAGAGCCCGATGTCGCCAATCACGTTCATCACGAATGCCTTGCGGGCCGCCAGCACCGCCGCCTCGCGCTGGTAGTAGAAGCCGATCAGCAGGTAGGAGCTGAGGCCCACCAGCGCCCAGCCCATGATCAGGAAGATGAAGTTCCCGGCCGAGACCAGGAGCAGCATGGAGAAGATGAAGACGTTCATGTAGACGAAGAAGCGGGCGTAGCTGGGGTCATCCTCGTGCGCCATGTATCCGACCGAGTAGGTCGTGATCAGAGCCCCGACCCCGCTCACCACCAGGATCATGAAGACGCTGAGCCGGTCGATGAGGAGATCGACGGGAACGTTGAAGGAACCCAGCTGGATCCAGGTCCAGTAGGTGAAATCGTGTGCCTGGTTGTGGGAAAGCTGGTCGGCGAAGAGGATCAGCCCGCAGACGAAGGACAGCCAGACCGTACCCGGTCCGATCCACTTGACCGCCGTGCGCGGCAGGCGCAGCGCCCCCAGCGCCAAGACGATGGCCCCGGCGGCGGGCAGCAAAAGCAGGGTTAAGGCGACGCTCTGGAGGGTCATGAACTAGCCGTTCAGCTCACTCAGGTCGTCTATGTCGTCAAGCTCCCGGGCCCCGAAAATGTCCACCAGCACCGCCAGTCCGATGACCGCCTCGGCGGCGGCCACGACCATCGTCAGGAGGGCGAAGATCTGGCCGTCGAGATTGCCCTGCTGGCGCGCGAAGGTGATCAGGGTCAGATTGGCCGCGTTCAACATCAGCTCGATGCAGACCAGGATCACGATCGGGTTGCGCCGCACCAATACCCCGACCGCCCCCAGCAAGAAGAGCAGGCCGGCCAGGATCAGGAAGTCGGAACTCGCCAGCGTCGACGAGCCGAGGTGCAGGAGTCCGTTATTCACCCGGCGTCCCCTTGTCGACGCGGGACAGATAGATGGCGCCCACCGCGGCTACCAGCAGCAGCACGGAGGTCAATTCGAACGGGTAGAGGTAGCTCGTGAAGAGGGCCACGCCGATCTGTTCCACGGTGCCGAACACGCCCGGGGCGGGGTTCTGCGGGGCGCGGAACTGGACCCCATTAAGCATCACCCAAAAGAAGCCCCCCATGATCAGGATCACGATCACCGAAGCCGTGAACTGGAGCCGCAGGCGGCCCTGGGCGCTCTCTTTGATCGGGCCCAGCAGGGCGATGACGAAGAGGAACAGAACCATCACCGCTCCGGCGTAGACGATGATCTGGACCACGAAGACGAACTGGGCGGAGAGCAGCAGGAAGAGCACCGCCAAGGCCAGCATGACCACCACCAAGCTCAGCACGGAGCGAATCGGCTGGCGCGAGACGACCACCCCCACGCCGCCCAGCAGGGCCAGCAGGGCGGCCACCCAGAAGACCACCTCCGCCACTATTTGCGCCCCACGTAGATCGGCTCCTGCTGGTCGGGATTGGGCTCCAGCAGCATTTCCTTGGTGTAGACGAACTTGTCGCGACTGGTGTCGGAGAGCTCGTAGATGGGACCGAGCACGATGGCCTGGACCGGGCACGCCTCCTCGCAGTAACCGCAGAAGATGCAGCGCAGCATGTTGATCTCGTAGACCTTGGCGTAGCGCTCCCCGGGGCTGACCCGATGCTCGTCGGTGTTCTCGGCCGCGATGACCAGGATGCAGCCGACCGGACAGTTGGCGGCGCACAGCTCGCAACCGATGCAGCGCTCCAACCCGTTCTCGTAACGACGCAGGTAGTGTCGCCCGCGCCATCGTTCCGACCGCGGCGACTTGGATTCCGGGTATTCCAGCGTCACCGGCTTGCGAACCATTTCGCCGAAGGTGGTGGCCAGCCCCTTGGCCAGGGCCGCCACGTCGGCCAGAACGCCTTGCGGCGGGTGCTCGGCCGGCGTCCGCTGCTCGGGCTCCATTTCCTCACTCATTGGACGGCCACCAAGACGACGGCGGTCACGACCACGTTGATCAGGGAGAGGGGCAGCAGCACCTTCCAGCCCAGCCGCATGAGTTGGTCGTAACGCAGGCGGGGCAGGGTGGCTCGTAGCCAGATGTAGAGAAAGAGGAAGCCAACGATCTTGGCCCCCAGAGCCAGAAAGGGGGGAACCACCCACAAGAACCAGCCAGCGAAAAAGATCAGCGAGGCGAGGGCCGCGACGGTGACCATGTTGACGTACTCGCCGAGATAGAAGCAGACGAATTTGAGTCCCGAATACTCCGTCAGATAGCCCCCGATCAACTCCTGTTCGGCCTCGGGCAGGTCGAACGGAGTGCGGTTGGTCTCGGCCACGGCGGAGATGAGATAGATGACGAAGCTGGCCGGGGCCAGTATGACCAGGGGCAGGGGGCCCGAGTACCAGCCCCAGTGGGCGTGGTAGGTGGCGATGGTCTGCAGCCGGAGCGAGCCGGTGATCATGAAGATCGGGACCAGGGACAATCCCAGCGACATCTCGTAGCTGATCAACTGGGCGGCCGAGCGCAAGCCGCCGAGGAGTGAGTACTTGTTATTTGAAGCCCAGCCGCCGAGCATGATCGCGTACACGTTCATGGCACCGACCGCGAAGATGAGCAGGATCCCGATGTTGAGGTCGGCGATCCAGTAGGTGAAGCCGTACCAGATTCCGAAGGGGATCACGGCCCAGGCCAGGAAGGCGGAGGCGACGATGATCATGGGGGCGACCACGAACAGAAGCGGATCGACGCCATGGGGCGCAAAGCTCTCCTTGAAGGCCAGCTTGATTCCGTCGGCGGCCATCTGTAGGAGCCCGTAGGGCCCGACCCGGTTCGGGCCCGGCCGGCTCTGGAGGCGGCCCAGGGCCACCCGTTCCATCCAGACCGTGTAGGCGGTGGTGGTCAGGAGCACGAAGACCAGCAGCACCATCGCCACCACGACGATGATCCAATGGCCGATCGGGTTGGAAAACACACCGTAGGGATCGGGAGCGGTGAGGAAGGGTCTCATGGACGGGACGGTCCGTACATCACCGCGGTGACCGAGGGCTCCGGGTCGGGATGCTGGACCGCCGCCGCCAGGGCCGGGAAGCGAGCCGTCATCTCGGCCTGAATGGCGAAGAGGCCGGAATAGCCCGCCTTCTCGCCCAGCCGCTGGAGCAGGTCGTCCAGCACCTCCCAATTTTCGCGGAGCGGTTGCTGGAGCCGCAGCGCCGGTCGGACGAATTGAATCCGCCCCTCGATGGAGGTGTAGGTGCCCTGGGTCTCAGCAAAGCTGGCCGCGGGCAAAAAGACATCCCATTTCTCCTCCGGCGAGGCCGGAAGGCTGCTCCAGGCGGCCCGGAAGGCGGCGCTTTCGGGCATCGCGACGGGTCCCCGGCCGCCCCAAAAGAGGACCGCGTCGCAGCCGCTCAGGTCGTCGATGCGATCGCCCAGGCCGAGGGCCAGTGCGCCCCGCTCGTTGGTGGCGCGGAAGAGCGGCATCAGCGAGCCGCCCACCGATTGGGCCAGCCCCGAGACCGCCTCCTGCAGCGCTGCCATATCCTCCTGGCCCCGACCGTCGCCGTAAAGAATGGCGACTGGGCCTTCCCGCAAGAGCGGGTGCGAGGCCAGGGCTCGGACCGCGGCCGCGGTCTGGCCCGCCTCCGGCTCGACGTGGTAGGCGGTTGGCCAGCGGTCCAAGTCGAGCTTGCCGGCGTGAACGATGACCAACTGGGCGCCGCGCTTGCTCACCGCCTTCTTGATGCGAAGGTTGATGACGGGCACGTCGTCGGCGGTGTCGGAGGCGATGACGACGATGGTCCGGGCTGAGTCCAGGCTGGCGATGGGCATGGTGTCCCCGCCGGGGGCGCCGAGGAGGGTGCGGTTCTGGAGCGAAACGCGAGCCCCCTGCCAGGGCCCGTCGATCAGGCGCCGGAGCAGGTAGAGCTCCTCATTGGTGGCATCCTGGGGTACGAAGACGCCCAACTTACGCCCCTTAACACCGCCCAGCAAGGAATCGATGGCATCCACCCAGGTGCTCGCGGCACCCTCAACCTGGGGCGCTTGGGCGCGGCCCGGCAGGTTCACATCGGTGTAATCGAAGCGGCCGCGATCGCAGATCCAGCCGTCGTCGACGGCGCTGTTCTCGCGCGAAGTGACCCTCACCAGTTGGTTTCGGCGTTGCCAGAGGGTGACGTTGCAGCCGACCGCGCACTTGGAGCAGACCGAAGCCTCGCTGTCCATGTCCCAAGGCCGGGATTCAAAGCGCCAGACCCGGGAGGTGAGGGCCCCGACCGGGCAGAGGTCGATGATGTTGCCGCTGAACAATGAGCGCAGGGGTCCCCCGGCTTGGGCCGCGATGAAGGTGTCAATGCCGCGATGGTCGGAGGTCAGCTCCTGCTCCCAGGCGATCTCGTCGTAGTAGCGGGTGCAGCGAAAGCAGAGCACGCAGCGCTCACGATCGAGGGCGATGTTCTCGGATAGGGGTATCGGCTTTTGAAAATGAACCCGCGGGCCAAGGTTCTGGCTGACCGGATATCCGTGGCGGAAGGTGAAGTCCTGAAGCGGGCACTCGCCACCCTTGTCGCAGACGGGGCAGTCGAGGGGGTGGTTGACCAGCTCGTAGGCCAGGATGTCGGCCCTCCCCTCCACCGCCATGGGGCTGTTGGTCCGGACCACCATGCCCTCGGCGACGGGCGTGGTGCAGGCCGTGGTCGGCTTGGGTGGCCCCGGCGTGATCTCGACCAGGCAGAGCCGGCAGGCACCCACGGGATCCATCATGTGGTGGTAGCAGAAGACCGGAATTTCGATCTTGACCCGCTTGGCCGCTTCCACTACCAGGGTGCCCTTGGGGACCCGGACCTGCTGATCGTCGATGGACAGGGTGACCAGTTCCGAATCGGGCGGGCCCGGGTTGCTGGGACTAGACACCGGCCGCCACCCCCTGGGCTCGCTTGGGCGAGCATTCGTTGCGAAGGGCGTGTTCTTCGAACTCGCCGCGGAAATTGTTCATCAGCGTCAGGATCACGGCCCCCACCGAATCGCCCAGGGGGCAGAGGCAGCGGCCGTACTGGATGCTGCGCTGGATTCGGTCAAGCAGTTCGAGATCGGATTGCGAACCGGCCCCGGATAGGATCCGCTCCAGGGTGGTGACGGCCCAGTTCCCGCCCACTCGGCAGGGGGTGCACTTGCCGCACGATTCCACCGCATAGAACTGGCAGAGGCGGAGTGCCACCTCGACGGCGCAGGACCGGTCGTCCATGACCACGCAGCCCGCCGAACCCGCCGCCGAACCCGCCGCCGCCACCGACTCGATGTCGCAGCCCAGGTCCAGGTGTTCGGCCCGGAGCACGGGCTGCGAGCTGCCGCCCGGCCAGAAGCACTTCAACTGGGTCCCGGCGGGGGTTCCGCCGGCCAGGTCATAGAGGATGTGGCGGAAGGTGGACCCGAGTTCGACCTCATAGACGCCGGCCCGAAGCACGTTCCCGCTCACCGACATGAGCCGGGTGCCCTTGGACTTCTCGGTCCCGAATTTGGAGTATTCGGCGGCCCCGTGGCGGAGTATCCAGGGCACTGTGGACAGCGTCTCCACGTTGTTGACCAGCGTCGGCCGGCCCCAGGCGCCCTTCAGGGCGGGGAATGGCGGCTTGGGCCGCGGCTGGGCCCGCTTGCCCTCGAGCGATTCCAAGAGGGCGGTCTCCTCGCCACAGATGTAGGCTCCGTGTCCGCGATAGAGCCGGATGTCGAGAGCGTAATTGTGACCCAGCGGCCGCTCGCCCAGAATGCCAGCCGCGGTCAGTTCGGCGACCGCTTCCTCCAGCATCCGGCGGGGGCGGTCGTACTCGCCGCGGATGTAGATCCAGGCCTGGTGCGATTGGATGGCGTAGCACGCGATCAGGACGCCCTCCAGCAGCATGTGGGGGGAGTTCTCCATCAGGTAGCGGTCCTTGGAGGTGCCGGGCTCCGATTCGTCCGCGTTGCAGACGACATAGCGCGGGCCGCCGTCGGGAGGCGCCATGAAGCTCCATTTGAGTCCGGTGGCAAAGTTGGCGCCACCCCGGCCGCGCAGCCCGGAAGCCTTCATCTCGTCGACGATGGCGGCGGGCTCCATGCCGAGGGCGCGTTCCAAACCCTCGAATCCACCGTGTGCGCGATAGACCTCGAGGCGCTCCAAGCCCTCGGTGCCGAATAACTCGGTCAGGATGTGGCCCGGTCCCGGACCATGGGTGCCGCGCAGTTCAGTCATGGGCAGCCTCGCGTGCCTGCTCGACGAGCCGGTCGATCAGCTCCGGGGTGAGGTCGTAGTGGTAGCTCTCGTGGTAACGCATCATGGGGGCGTATTCGCAGGCCCCCAGGCACTCCACCTCGGCAAAGCTGAAGAGTCCGTCCGAGGTCACCTGGCGGGCCTCGCTGAGTCCTGTCTGCTGCTTCAGGCGGGCCACGATGTCGGCCGAGCCGCGCAGCATGCAGGCCAGGTTGGTGCAGACGTAGAAGTGATTTCGGCCCAGGGGCTGGAAGTGAAAGAGGGAGTAGAAGGTGGCCACTCCCTCCACGTAGCCGGAATCCAGGTTGAGCAGTTCGGCGACCTCGGCCATGGCTTCGGGGCTGAGGTGACCCGCCTCTTCCTGGGCGATGTCGAGGGCGGGCATGACCGCGCTCCGGGGCTGGGGAAATTGCGCCGGTAGGGCTCGGATCCGTTCGGCCGCCTGCTCGGACAGAGTCATCAGCGGTCGACGTCTCCGAGAACGGCGTCGGCGGTGCCGATGATGGCGATCATGTCCGCCACCATGCCGCCCAGCGCCATTTTCTCCAGCGCCTGGAGATTGACGAAGGAGGCGGATCGGAACTTGGCCCGACGTGGCTTGTGGGTCCCATCCGAGACCAGGTAGCAGCCGCTCTCGCCGCGCGGTGATTCGACCACCGCGTAGGCGTCTCCGGCGGGTGGGGAGTAGCCCTCGGTGACGATTTTGAAGTGGTGGATGACGGCCTCCATGGAGGTTTCCAATTCCTCCCGAGGGGGTGAGAGCAGCTTGCGGTCGTCGACGTTGACGGGTCCGCCCGGGATCTGGCGCGCCGCCTGGGAAATGATCTTGAGCGACTCGCGCATCTCAGCCACCCGGACCAGGTAGCGGCCGTAGCAATCGCCGGCATCGCTGAGGGGTACCTCGAAGTCGTATTTCTCGTATCCGCTGTAGGGGGCGACCTTGCGCAGATCCCAGTCCACCCCGGATCCACGCAGCATGGGGCCGGTGGCCCCGAGGGCGATGGCGTCTTCGGGGGCGAGCAGCCCGATACCGATCGTTCGCGCCCTCCAGATGGGATTGGAGGTGAGCACGTTCTCGTACTCATCGATATTGCCGGGCATGTCCTGACAGAAGCGCTCCAGGAGCGTCCAAAAGTTGTCCGTGGCGTCGGCCATGACGCCGCCCGGGCGGATGTAGGAGGTGTGCATGCGAAAGCCGGAGATCTCCTCGTTCAGGTCCATGACCCGGTCCCGGTCGCGAAAGCAGTACATGAGCATGCTCATCGCCCCCAGTTCGAGTCCGCTGGTGCCCAGCCAGACCATGTGGGAGCTGAGCCGGCAGAGCTCGCACATGATGACGCGCAGGGCCTGGGCCCGGGGCGGAACCTCAATCGCCATCAGCTTCTCCACCGCCAGCGCGTAGGCGAGGTTGTTGAAAAGAGGGGAGAGGTAGTCGTGGCGGTCGGTCGCCACCACCGCCTGCTGGTAGCGGAGCGACTCCATCTGCTTTTCAATCCCCGTGTGGAGGTAGCCGATGTGCGGCTTGAGACCGACGACGCGCTCGCCATCGAGGTCCACAACCAGGCGCAGCACGCCGTGGGTGGAGGGATGGTGGGGACCGAAATTGACGGTCATGATGTCGCCGCCCAGGTGCGCCGAATCGCTCTCCCGGGTGATGGCCATGCCCTGCGGCTCGGTGTCGGTGCGCATCAGGCCTCAGCCGGGGCGGTCTGCCAACTCTGGTGGTCGTCGGAGAACTCGACCGGCTCTCCTCCCACCGGATGGTCACGGCGCAGGGGATGGCCCACCCACTCGTCGGGCAGGAGAATTCTTCGTAGATCGGGGTGGCCCTCGAAGCGGATGCCAAAAAGATCCCAGGTCTCGCGCTCGTCCCAGTTGGCGGGGGCAAAGATTTCCTGCACACTGGGCGCCACCGGGTCGGAGGCGGGAACGAAGGCTCGGACCCGGATCTGTTCCCGCGTCTCCATGTTGCGGAGCTGATAGACGAGCTCAAATCGCTCCTTGGGCGGCACCACCAGGGGAGTTCCCAAGTGGTCGACGCAGGTCATGAAGGACCAGCTCCGAAATCCCCTCGCCTTCAGCTCGGTCAGGATGGTCGGAAGCTGAGCGGGTGCCACCTCGATCCAGTCGTCGCCGTTGGTACGGCCCGAGGCGAGGACGTTCTTGGGTGGCTTCACAGGCTCAGGCGAAGTCCTTGCGCCTTGATCCTCTCCTGAAGGATCATGAGACCGTTGATGAGGTCCTCGGGCCGGGGCGGGCAGCCGGGCACGTAGACGTCGACGGGAACCAACTTGTCCACACCCTGGACCAGGGCGTAATTGTTGAATACGCCCCCGGTCGAGGCGCAGGCGCCCATCGAGATGACCCATTTCGGATCCGGCATCTGGTCGTAAATCTGGCGCAGGACGGGCGCCATCTTCTGGCTCACCCGGCCCGAAACGATCATCAGGTCGGACTGCCGCGGCGAGGCCCGCATGGCTTCGGAACCAAACCGTCCGACGTCGTAGCGGGGCCCGGCGATGGTGATCATCTCGATCGCGCAGCAGGCCAGACCGAACTGCGCCGGCCAGACCGAGTTGGCTCTTCCCCAGCCCACCAGCTTGCCCAACGAGGTGGTGATGATGTTGTCGCCGAGGATGTCCGGGAGCTGATCTAGGCCCACTCGAAACCGCCCTTCTTCCAGATGTGAGCCAGAGCCACGGCCAGGATGGCCATGAAGGTGAACATCTCAATCATGCCGTACCAGCGCAGTTGATGGAGGACCACCGCCCAGGGGTAGAAGAACACCGCCTCGACGTCGAAGATGATGAAGAGCATGGCCGTGACGTAGAAGCGAATCGACATCCGGCGCCGGGCCGGAGAGATCGGAACGATGCCCGACTCGTAGGTCATGAGCTTGCCGCGATGGGGCTTGCTGGGACCGAGCACGTAGGAAAGGACCACGAGCAGCGAGACGACCAGGACGACCAGAACCGTATATATGAGGAGCGGGATGTAGTCGGAAAGCACTCGATCTCCAGCAATCAGATGGGGTCGCGGTGACGATGTTAATTCTAGAAGGTGGCCGTGGCTCGCCGCTGGAGGCGAGCGCCAGCGGCGCTAGAGGTCGCTCTGCGAGTGTTCGATCCGGGTCCCCTGGCTGAGGGTCGCGTCGACCGGGCAATAGGTGTTACAGGCCTTGTCCAGAGCCTGGGCGACCAGCTCCCGGTCGGGTTCGAATCCCGCCTCCCATTGGATCTGGAAGTCGATGTGAATGCTGACGAAGGCGCGGGGCCATTGCTCCGCCTGCTCGCCCTGGACGTCGACCTTCAGGGAGCTGAAGCGCTGACGGTTCTTTTTCAAAAGCAAGACGGCATTGACGCCGGTGCAGCCGCCCAGCGCGCCCAGCAGCATCTCGGTTGGCCGCATGCCCGCGTTCTCGCCCAGCAGTGGTGGTTCGTCGACGACGGCCCGGTGGCCGGATTCGGATTCGACGTCAAATCTGGTCTTGACGCCCGACCAGTGAGCCACTGCTCTTGTCACCTAGTTCCCATCGTAGACTGCGAGCCGATGCCTGAGGACCCGCGCCGACACTTCGGACCCGTGGCCCACAACTACACGGTCGCCACCTATCACACCAACGCCGACCGACTGCGTGAGATCCTCGATCTGGCCCAACTCGTTCCGGAGGACGTTGTCTTGGACGCCGCCACCGGAACGGGGAACGTGGCCCTGGCTCTGGCTCCCCGGGTGGACCGAGTGGTGGGCCTGGATCTGACCTCCCAGATGCTGCTGCAGGGGCGGCGGGTGGCGAAGGAGCGCGGCATCACCAACGTGGTTTGGGTCAACGCCGACGTGCATCGGCTGCCCTTCGCCGACGCCAGCTTTGATCTGTACACGGTCCGGGCCGCCCCGCACCATTTCCGCGACCTGCGCCTGGCCCTGGAGGAGGCCGCGCGCGTGCTGCGCCGCGGAGGCCGAGCCTGCTTCATCGACTGTGCACCGCCGGCGGAGGCGGCGGATCTCCTGCACGAGATCGAGATCAGGCGCGATCCCTCCCACCTGCGCAGCCGCTCGTTGGAGGAGTGGACCGGCCTGATCGGCGCAAGCGGACTGGAGATCGAGGTGGCGGAGCGGCGCGAATTGTTCTGGGCCTTCGATGACTGGATGGACAACATGTCGGTCTCCAAGGAGCGAAGGCTCGAGATGGAACGGCTCTTGGATGGGGCTCCGCCCGCGGCCCGGGCCGCCCTCCGCCCCGAGCGCATCGAGGGGCGTCTGTACCACGCCTACTGGCACGCCATGATTCGGGCTCGCAAGCCTTGAGCTCGGATCTGCGCGAGGGCGACGTGGTCCTGCTTCACGACCACGCCGGGCGTCGCTACCGGCTCCGACTCGAGGCCGGCGCGACCCACTCTCTGCACTCCGGAGCACTCTCCCACGATGACCTGATCGGGCAGCCCGTGGGCAGCGTGGTCAGCACCCGGATGGGCGGCCGGCTGGTCGCCCTGCGGCCGAGCTTCTCGGAGTTGGTGATCGACCGCAAGCGGCGGGCCCAGCCCATCTATCCCAAGGATCTGGGAGCCATCCTCATGCACGCCGACCTGGGACCGGGGCTGCGCGTTTTGGAGCTGGGTACGGGCACGGCGGCCTTGACCCTGGCCACGCTGCGGGCGGTGGGTGAGAGGGGAAGCGTGGTCAGCTACGAGATCCGGGAGGAATTCCAGAACGCCGCGCGGCGCGCCATCGAAGAGACCCTGGGGGCGCTGCCACCCAACTTGGAGTTGAAGCTGGGCGACGCCTACCAGCCGCTTGCGGAAGCCAGCTTTGATCGGGTCCTGATCGACCTGCCGGAACCCTGGCAGGTGGCTGGTCAGCTACCGGGTCTGGTGGCCGGGGGGGGCGGCATCTTCGCCCACTGCCCCAACATCAGCCAGGTCCAACGCCTACTCGATGCACTCCGCGACGAGGGCGGTTTTGGCCTCTTCGAGACGGTCGAGGTGCTGGAGCGGGGATGGACCATCAGGGGGCGCAGCCTGCGGCCCTCGCATCGCATGGTTGCCCACACCGGATTTCTGACCTTCGCCCGACGTCTGGCCCACAACGAGCTCTTCGAGGCCGAAGGCGAGGGCTTCTGATCCCGCGCCGTCCTGAGCGAGGATGGGGCGGGGGGGCGGCGGCGCACCGGATCAGGGCAGGAGGTGGCGGATCTCGGCCCGCTCGGACTCCAACTCTGAACTGGTCACCTCGATCATGGCCCGGGCCCGCTGATCGAGCGAGATCCCCTCCACCACCGAGCACGAACGACCGTCGGAGCGGACTGGGAATCCGAACTGGAGTCCCTCGGGAATGCCGTATTCACCGTGGCTCATCAGGGCCAGGCTGACCCAGTCGCCGGCCGCTGTGGGGTGGAGGATGCTGACCACCGAATCGATGGCGGCGTTGGCGGCGGAGGCGGCCGAGGACATCCCGCGAGCCTTGATTACGGCCGCGCCCCGCTGCTGGACGGTGGTGACGAACTCCCCCAGCAGCCATTCCTCATCGGTGATCACATCGGTCAGCGGGCGGCCGCCGGCGCGAGCGTTGCGAGCGTCGGGGAACTGGGTGGCGGAGTGGTTGCCCCAGATGGCGAGGTTGGTGATCTGGCTCACCTCCATCTGCGCCCGCTTGGCGAGCAGGCTCTGGCCCCGATTCTGGTCCAAGCGGGTCATGGCAAACCAGCGCTCGGCGGGAATCTGGGGGGCGTTGGCGCGCGCGATGAGACAGTTGGTGTTGCAGGGATTGCCGACCACAAGTATGCGCACCGCACTTCCCGCCACCTCGTTGAGGGCGCGGCCCTGGACCGAGAAGATGTCGGCATTGGCGCTCAGCAGGTCGCGCCGCTCCATGCCCTGGCGACGGGGCATGGCCCCCACCAGGATGGCCCAGTCGATGCCGTCGAAGGCGACTTTGGGATCACTGCTCGAGGACACTTTGTTGAGCAGGGGGAAGGCGCAGTCGTCCAGCTCCATCATCACGCCCTCGAGGGCGCCCAGCGCGCCCTCGACCTCCAGCAGCTGAAGCTCGAGGGGTTGCTCTTTGCCCAGCACCTGCCCGGAGGCCAGCCGAAAGAGCAGCTGATAGCCGATCTGCCCGGCGGCTCCTGAAATCGCGACCTTGAGCGGCCGGCCCGCAGCTGCACCCTCTGCCACTTGTTCCACCCCCCGAAAAAATAGGAGCCACCGGAGCCATCCGCTCCGCAGTACCTAGAACCTTGATTTTTCTGAAGTCTAAGCAAAGTCGCCGCCCGCCGCGAAGGTCGTCCAACCCGCCCCACTATGCTTTCGGAGTGATCGAGGTTCGTCACACCTATCCCTTTACAGCCATCGTCGGGCAAGACCAGATGAAACTGGCGCTGGTCCTGAACGCGGTCCACTCCGGGATCGGCGGGGTGCTGATCCGGGGCGAGCGGGGAACCGGCAAGTCCACCGCCGTCCGCGCCCTGGCCCGGCTTCTACCAGAGCAGACGGTGGTGCGGGGATGCGCCTTTGGTGATGACCCCTCGGTGCCCGAGCACCTTTGCACCGAGTGTCGACAGCGCCTGGAGCGGGGGGAGACACCATTGCCGACGGCGACCCGCCGGATGCGGGTCATCGATCTTCCCATCAACGCCTCCGAGGATCGGGTGGTGGGTTCGATTGATCTGGAGGCGGCCCTGCGCAGTGGGCAGCGGCGATTTGAGCCCGGGGTGCTGGCGGATGCCAACCGCAACATCCTCTACGTCGACGAGGTCAACCTGCTCGACGACCACATCGTTGACGTCCTCCTGGACGCGGCCGCCATGGGGGTCAACTCGGTTGAGCGCGAGGGCATCTCGATCATGCACCCCTCGCGTTTCATCCTGGTCGGAACCATGAACCCCGAGGAGGGCGAGCTGCGACCCCAGCTCCTGGACCGCTTCGGCCTCTGCGTCGACGTGAGGGGGATATTGGACGCCGACGCGAGGGTGGAGATAGCCGAGCGCGAGGCGCTCTTCCGAGCCGGCGACCGCGACTTCCTGGAGCGCTGGGAAGAAGAGGATCAGAGGTTGGCGGAGCGCATCCAGGCGGCGGTCCAAATCTGGCCCGCGACCACGCTGGGCCGAAACCAGTCGCGCCTGGTTTCGAGCATCTGCGTCGAAGCGGGCGTTCACGGCCACCGCGCGGACGTCGTCACCGCCCAGACCGCGCATACACTGGCCGCCTGGCGCGGGCACGCCACGCCCACCCGCGACGACATCTACGACGCCGCCGCCCTGGCCCTCGCCCACCGCGCCCGCTCGCGCGTGGACCGGGACAAGGAGGAGGGTCAAAGCAGTCCGACGCCCGGCGAGGGGGAGGAGACGGAGGGCAACCGCGAGGGCACCCAACAGGGTGAGGCGGACGGCGCCGAGAGCGGACAGGATTCCTCCGACGGCGCCCAGCAGAGCGAAAAGCAGGACTCCGGGGAGCAGGCGACGGGAAGCTCGGAGACCCAGACCAGCAGCGGTTCGGCGGGCAGCGATGGGGCTCCGGAGTCGGAGGAGCTGTTTCAACTCAAGAAGATCGAATTGCCGCGCAAGCGGGCTCCGCGCAAGCAGACCGGCAAACGGGCCGCCTCCAAGTCCAATGACCGGCGTGGCCGATACGTTCGGGCGCAAGCCCAAGAGAAGGTCACCGACCTGGCGGTTGACGCCACCGTCCGCGCCGCCGCGCCCCACCAGCAGGAGCGCGGCCGCCAGCTGGGCGAGTCCCTGCGGCTCGCCCGCAACGACCTGCAGCAGAAGGTTCGCGAGCGGAAGGTCGGCAACCTGATCGTGTTCGTCGTCGATGCCTCGGCCTCAATGGACGCCGAGCAGCGCATGGCGGCGACCAAGGGCGCGATTCTCTCCCTGCTTCAGGACGCCTACGTGCGTCGCGATCGGGTCGCGGTGGTGGTCTTCAAGAATCGGAGCTCGGAGGTGGTGTTGCGACCCACCTCCTCGATCGCGCTCGCCCAGCGCCGCCTGGAGCGCCTGACCGTCGGAGGAACGACCCCCCTCACCCACGGTCTGATGTCGGGCTACAAAGTGATCAAGTCGGCGCTCGCCCGCGACCCCTCCATCCGCCCCCTGCTGGTCTTGATCTCCGACGGTCGCGGCAACATCTCGATGTTCAAAGAGGAGCCGCTGGTGGAGGCGCAGAAGATGGCGGCCCTGATCCAGTCGGAAAAGATCGACTGCCTGGTGATCGACTCCGCGCGAGACTTCAGCTACCTGCCCGCAGTGCAGCACCTGGCTCGGGTGGCGCCCATGTACCAGTCCTACGCCATGAACGCCTGCGCCGACCTCGCGGATCGGATGGGGGCCCGCTACTACGGCCTTTACGACCTGTCGCGGGAGGAGATCGCGTCGGCGGTGTCGAAGTCCCTGGGCAAGCGCTAGGGGGGCGCCCGGGGTCAAGTCGTCAGTCCCGTTAAACTTCATGCCCGTGGCCGTAGAAAGACTGACCTTCCCCTTTACCGCGATCGTCGGACAGGAGCGGATGAAGCTGGCGCTCATGTTGAACGCGATCAATCCCTCCATTGGCGGAGTGCTCATCCGGGGCGAGAAGGGGACCGCCAAATCGACCGCGGTCCGGGCCCTGGCACGACTGCTGCCGCAGCAGCAGGTGGTTACGGGTTGCCGATTTGGCTGCAACCCAGAGGACCGCGAGAACCTCTGCACGGAGTGCCGCGAGCGCCTGCAGGCGGGTGAGGACCCACTCCCCGGCAGCAGCCGGCGGATGCGGGTGGTTGAACTTCCCATCAACGCCTCCGAGGACCGGGTGGTGGGGACCATCGACCTGGAGGCCGCGCTGCGTGAGGGCTCACGGCGCTTCGAGCCGGGGGTTCTGGCCGAGGCCAATCGCAACATCCTCTACGTCGACGAGGTCAACCTGCTCGACGACCACATCGTGGACGTGCTCTTGGACGCCGCCGCCATGGGGGTCAACGTGGTCGAGCGCGAGGGCGTCTCGATCATGCACCCATCGCGCTTCATCCTGGTCGGGACCATGAATCCCGAGGAGGGCGAATTGCGACCCCAGCTTCTGGACCGATTCGGTCTCTGCGTCGACGTGGAAGGGATTCGGGATCTCGACAGCCGGGTGGAGATCGTCGAGCAGCGCGCCGCCTGGGAGGACGATCCGGTCGGCTTTTACGCCAGCAACGAGCCCGGCGAGGCGGGGCTGCGGAGGGCGATTGGAGAGGCCATCGCCCACCACCCCGAGGTCACCATCTCACGCGACATCCTGCGCCTCATCGCCCAACTCTCCATCGCCCTGGAGGTGGACGGGCATCGCTCGGATCTGGTCTGTGCCCGCGCCGCCCAGGCCAGCGCCGCCTACGAGCAAGCCCAGGAAGTGGGCCCCAAGCACGTGTCCGACGTGGCGGAGATGGTCTACGCTCACCGCCTGCCGGCGGTACCGTTCGGCAAGGCCGGTCCCAACTTGAGCGAGGTCATCGCGCGCATCTCCGGCCGCCGCTGAGCCACGGCGGCGGCGGTACCGGCGTTCGATCGATGGGCCGGCGCACGGCGCCGTCCTGGGCTCCCGACAGGACTTTCGGCGGGCAGCATCTGGGCCCGCCCGCCCACCCCGGGCCGGTGCCTAAATCGACGCCCCGAGCGGCATCCCGAGATCCTCGCTGTGGAGCGGGGAGTGGGTAAGGTAGTGAGGCATGAGCATCGCATCGAATGAGACCGGGGCGGAGTCGGTCAGGTGGCGCCTGGAGGAGCTCTACGCGTCGCCCGACGATCCCGCCATAGAGCACGAACTGGAGCGGGCGCAGCAGTTCGCGATCGACTTCGAGGCCCGCTACAAGGGCCGCTTGGTAGAGCTGACCGCGGACCAATTTGTCGACATGATGGAGGCGCTCGGCGACCACCACAAGCTGAGCGCCCGCCCCGCCATCTTCGCGCACCTGATGCATACCCAGAACACCCAGGATCACGCCGCCGGATGGCTGATCGGACGGGTGCGCGAGGCCGCCGCCGAGCGCGACCGTCACCTGGTCTTCTTCGAACTGGAGATGGCGGCTCTGGACGATGCCCGGCTGGCGGCGCTTTTTGCTGACCCCGCCGTCGCCACTTATCGGCACGCCGTCGAACGCGAGCGGATCTATCGGCCCCATCAGTTGACCGAGGTCGAAGAGCAGCTCCTGACCGAGCTCAGCCCCACCTCGACCGCGGCCTGGACCAGGCTCTTCGCAGAGTTGTGTGCCGCCGTTCAGATCGAGTCGGGGGGCGAGCCGCTGCCCCTGCCGGTGGCCCTGTCGCGGCTACGAGACCCCCAGCGCGCGGTGCGCGAGGAAGCCAGCCACGCCATCACGACCGGGCTCGAGCGCGATCTGCGCACCCGGAGTTACATCTTCAACGTCCTCCTCCAGCAGAAGGCGATCTCGGACCGCCTGCGCTCCTATCCCTCTTGGATCAGCTCCCGCAACTTGGCCAACGAGACCACCGATGCGGCGGTCAAGGCGCTCATCGAAGCGGTCAGTTCCCGCTTCGACATCGTGGCCCGCTACTACCGCGCCAAGGCCCGGATTCTGGGCTTGGAGAAGCTCTACGAGTGGGACCGCTACGCGCCCATTGACACGGTCTCCCGCTCGCTCACCTGGACCGAGGCCAGAGACCTGGTGCAGGGCGCCTACAACCGGTTCTCACCGCGCGCCGGGGGCATCATCGAACGCTTCTTCTCCGAGCCCTGGATCGATGCCCCGATCACCCCCAATAAGGAAGGTGGTGCCTACTGCGCCTTCGCCACGCCCGACCTGCATCCCTTCGTCATGCTCAATTTCACGGGTGAGCTCAACGACGCTCTGACCCTGGCCCACGAACTGGGCCACGGCCTTCACGACGTCCTCGCCGGCGAGGCCAACCACATCTTCGATTACCATCCTCCGCTGACCCTGGCCGAGACGGCGTCGGTGTTTGGCGAGACGCTGACCTTTGACAGCATCATGGCCGGCGAGCCCGACCCCAAGGTTCGCCTGACCATGCTTTGCCACCAGGTCGAGGGAGCGTTCGCCACCGTCTTTAGGCAGGTGGCCATGAACCTCTTTGAGGACGCGCTCCACCTGGCTCGGCGGGAGCGGGGCGAACTCGCTCCGGAGCAGATCGGTGAGATCTGGCAGGAGCAGATCCAGCGCATGTTCCAGGACTCGCTGGAGTTGACCGGCGAACACCGCGTCTGGTGGAGTTACGTGGAACACTTCGTGCACACGCCCGGCTACGTCTACGCCTACGCCTATGGCAACCTCCTGGCGCTGTCCATCTACCGGCGCTATCGCGAGTTGGGCGATCCCGCCTTCACCGACGCCTACCTGGACTTCCTCGCCGCTGGCGGCTCGATGCCACCCCACGAGGCGGTCATGAAGGTGGGCATGGACATCAATGACCCGCGCTTTTGGGAGCAGGGCATCTCCATCATCGATTCCATGGTTAGCGAGGTCGAGCGTCTCTCCGCCCCTTAGACGGCGGGGCCCACCGGGGGTCAAACCCAGGACGCGGTACCATCGAAGGGGAGCCCATCTGATCGCCGGGCCGGGTCACAACAGGAGCGAAAGCATGTCGAATTTGACTCCCACGGACGTAGAGGACCTGGAGCGGTTGGGGCGGCAATTGCGTGTCGACTCGATCCGCATGAGCACCAGGGCGGGGTCCGGCCATCCCACCTCGTCGCTTTCAGCCGCGGACCTGATGGCGGTGCTCCTGATGCGTCACCTCCGCTACGACTGGCAGCGTCCCAAGCTGGCCGGTAACGACCATCTCATCTTTTCCAAGGGTCACGCCTCGCCTCTCTACTACTCCCTCTTGAGGGCCGCCGACGCCATCACCGAGGACGAGATGATGACCTATCGCGAATTCGGCTCGCGCCTCCAGGGGCATCCAACGCCGGCCCTGCCCTGGGTGGACGTCGCGACCGGCTCGCTCGGTCAGGGTCTGCCCATCGCCGTCGGGGTGGCGATCGCCGGACGCTACCTGGATCGGCTGCCGTTCCACGTCTGGACGCTGTGTGGCGACTCCGAGCTGGCCGAGGGTTCGATCTGGGAGGGACTGGACAAGGCTTCCCACTACCGGCTCGGGAACTTCACCGCCATCTTCGACGTCAACCGCCTCGGGCAACGGGGGGCGACCGAACTGGGCTGGGACCTGGAGGCCTATGGCCGGCGGGTGGAGGCATTCGGCTGCCGTCCGATCTTGATCGACGGACACGACCTCAGGGCCATCGAGGAGGCTCTGGCGTCGGTTCACGAGAGCGCGGATCAGCCGACCGTGATCATCGCCCGCACGGTCAAGGGCAAGGGCGTGCCCGAGATCGAGAACATCGATGGATGGCATGGCAAGGCGCTGCCCGCGGACATGGCCGAGCGCGCCATATCTGCGCTGGGTGGGGTCCAACACGTCGCCGTCCGAACCCTCTCCCCGGAGCCGGAGCCGCCCCAGGTGGCGATCGGAGTCCCGCTGGCGGTGCAACTGCCCACCTATGGCGGGGAGGAGAAGGTGGCCACACGCAAGGCCTACGGGGACGCCCTCCTGGCCTTGGGCGTGCTCCCGAAAGTGGTGGCTCTGGACGGTGAGGTGTCCAATTCGACCCACGCCGACGAGTTCGCCAAGAAGTATCCGGAGCGGTTCTTCGAGATGTTCATCGCCGAGCAGATGATGGTGGCGGCGGCGGTGGGGTTGGGCGTGCGGGGATACGTTCCCTTCGCATCGACCTTCGCCGCATTTTTCAGCCGGGCCCAGGACTTCATTCGGATGGCCGCCATTTCGTCCGCCAACATTCGCCTGGTGGGATCTCACGTGGGCGTCGAGATTGGCGCCGACGGACCCTCCCAGATGGCCTTGGGCGACATGGCCAGCTTCCGCGCCGTGCACGGCTCCACGGTTCTCTATCCCTGCGACCCCAACCAGACCGCGCAGCTGGTCGAGGCCATGGCGGGCACCGACGGGATCGTCTACATGCGCACCACCAGGGGTGCCTACCCGACCCTCTACGAGGCTTCGGAACGCTTTCATATCGGGGGCGCCCGGGTGCTGCGCCAATCGGCCCAGGATCAGGTGGCCCTGATCGGCGCCGGCGTTACGGTGCACAACTGTCTGGCGGCCGCGGCCGAGCTGGAGGGGGAGGGGATCAGGGTTCGCGTCATCGATCTCTACAGCGTCAAGCCCGTCGACCGGGCCACGCTGGAAGCAGCGGCGCGCATCACCGGAGGCCGCCTGGTGGTGGCTGAGGATCACCATCCGGAGGGGGGCCTGGGCTCGGCCGTCATGGAGGCACTGGCCCTGGAGGCGCAGCCGCCTCGGGTTATCCAGTGCGCGGTCCGGCTCCTGCCAGGATCAGGGACGGGGCCCGAATTGATGGACTACGTTGGCATTTCGGGCCGACAAATCGCACAAGCCGCCCGAAAGCTACTGAAGGGGTGAGCAGCATGAGCGCCACATCGGAATCCAGGCCCGCCCTTGTTGAGGCGGCCGACCCCGTCCTCCGGATGCTGCTGGCGGCCGGCCAGAGTCCCTGGCTCGACAACATTCGCCGCGAACTGGTCAGCTCCGGACGACTGGCCCGCCTGCGCGATGACGGGCTGCGGGGGATAACCAGCAATCCGACCATATTCGAGAAGGCCGTGGCCGGCTCCAGCGACTATGACCAGAGCCTGAATCGGATGGCGAGCGCGGGGATCGCCGCCGAGCAGGCGCTGTGGGATCTGATGGTGGAGGACATTCAGGCTGCGGCCGACGTTTTCCTGCCCAACTGGAAGGCCACCGGTGGCGCCGATGGTTTCGTCAGCATCGAGGTGTCACCCGAGCTCGCGAGCGACACCGAGGGCACCCTGGCCATGGTCAGAGACCTCCACCGGCGCTGTGCCCGGCCCAACGTGATGGTCAAGATCCCCGCCACCAGGGCGGGCGTTCCGGCCATCCGCCGCTCCCTGGCGGAGGGCATCAACATCAACGTCACCCTGATCTTCTCGGTCGACCGCTATGTCGAGGTGGTGGACGCCTTCATGTCCGGCCTGGAGGATTTCCACGGCGCCGGCGGCGATCTGAGCCAGATGGCCAGCGTGGCCAGCTTTTTCGTCAGTCGGGTGGACACCAAGGTTGACAAGCGCATCCAACAACGCCTGGCCGCCGCCGGCGATGCACCCGATGCCGAGATTCTCCGAGGCCTGCTGGGCAAGATCGGCATCGCCAATTCCAAGCTGGCCTACGAGAAGTGGGCTGAGCTCCACTCCGGGCCGCGCTGGGAGGCGCTGGCCAAGGCCGGGGCCCGACCCCAGCGTTGCCTTTGGGCGAGCACCTCGACCAAGGATCCGAGCTATCCCGACACCATGTATGTCGACGGCCTGATCGGACCCGATACGGTGAACACAGTGCCCCCCGATACGCTGCGAGCGTTTCGCGAACACGGGCGGGTGGAGCGAAGCCTGGATCGAGACGTTCACCAGGCGCACGCGCAGATCGAAGCCCTGGCCGCGGTTGGGATCGAGCTCCATGAGGTGACCGACGAACTGGAACAGGAGGGGGTGGCGGCGTTCGCCAAGTCCTTCGAGAGCCTGATCGCGACCCTGACCAATTCACTCGATCGCATCAAGAGGGGAGAGGGTCCGAGGCAGTGGCATTCGCTGCGCGGACTCCAACCCGCTCTGCAGGCGCGTCTCGCGGAGTTGACCAAGGCTCGGGCGGGGGAGCGCCTGTGGGCCAAGGATGCCAGCCTGTGGGGGGGTGCGGATCATCCCGAGAAGTGGCTGGGTTGGCTTTCGATGCCCGAGTGGATGGCCGACCGGCTGCCTGACATCGAACGCGCCGCCGTCAAGGCGACGGCCTTTGAGGACGTGGTCGTGCTCGGCATGGGTGGATCGAGCCTGGCCCCCAACGTCTTTGCCAGATCGTTTGGACACCGACCCGGCCACCCCCAACTGCGGGTCCTGGACACCACCGATCCGGCCTCGATTCGCTTGCTTCGCTCGCAGATCGACCCTGCCCGGACGCTGTTCGTGGTGGCCAGCAAGTCGGGCAGCACGACCGAAACGCTCTCTCAGCTGGCCTATTTCTGGGAGCAGGTGGAGGGTGCTGGAGTGGAGCAGGTGGGCGCCCACTTCATGGCCATCACCGATGAGGGCAGCCCGCTCCAGGCGCTGGCCAGGGACAGGAATTTCGATTCGACCTTCCTCAATCCGGCGGACATCGGCGGGCGCTACTCCGCGCTCTCCTACTTCGGGCTGGTGCCGGCCGCGCTGATGGGTGTGGACGTGACCTCGATCCTGAGCTCCGCCGCGGCCATGGCCGCCGCCTCCGGACCTCAGGTCGAGGCGGAGAAGAGTCCGGGCCTATGGCTCGGCGCCGCCCTCGGAGAGATGGCGGTGCAGGGCCGGAACAAGCTGACCCTGATCCTGTCCCCGCCCATCCAGGCGCTGGGAGACTGGATCGAGCAGCTGATTGCGGAATCGACCGGAAAGAGCGGCACCGGCATCGTCCCCATCAATGCCGAACCACTGGGAGGCGCGGCCGAATACGGCTCCGATCGAATCTTCGTGCAGTTGCGACTGGACTCGGAGCCGGAGCGGCCCGACGTCCGCGCACTCGAGGAGGCGGGCTTGCCGGTCATCACCCTGACCCTGGGCGAGCTTTCGGACCTGGGGGCCGAATTTTTGAGGTGGGAGATCGCGACCGCCATCGCCGGTTCCATCCTGGGCATCGATCCCTTCAATCAGCCCAACGTCCAGGAGAGCAAGGACAACACCGCCCAGGTCTTGAAGGAATTTGAGCGTGAGGGAAGGATTCCGGAGACGGAATCGGTGGCCGCGTCCGCGGCCGCGGACCATCTGGTCCGGCTGCTGGCTCAGGGCCGCCCCGGCGACTACCTGGCGATCATGGCCTACACCGAGGCCGACCAGGCGTCTCAGGATGCGCTGGCGGCGATCCGCACCTGGGCCCGGGGACGATCCGGGTTGGCCACCACCTCCGGATACGGTCCGCGATTCCTGCACTCCACCGGCCAGCTGCACAAGGGAGGTCCGCCCACCGGCATATTCCTGCAGTTGGTGCAGATAGATGGCGAGGAGCTGGCAATCCCTGGCCAGCCCTATGGCTTCTCGGTGCTGAAAGCGGCACAGGCCCTGGGCGACCTGCGCTCGCTCGAGGGTCGCCACTTCCGAGTCCTGCGAATCGACCTTGGAGACTCACCGGAGAGTGCCTGGGCGGAGTTGGTCCGCTCGCTGCCGTCAGCGGCTTCGCCGGCGCCCTGAACTCGAATCGCGCCGTTGGGGGCCGGTCGTCCGATCGGCCGGACCCCAAGAGCGGCGGTGTCGTACCGTTTCCAAATGCACAGGCGGTGGAAAGCGGGTCGGGCAGGGAGGCGATGAGGGTGCGGGTTCTGGAGGACGCGGCGGCGGTGGCCCGCGAGGCGGCGCAGCTGGTGGCCGCGGATTTGAGAGACGGGGCCCGGACCCTGGTTTTGGCGGGGGGGTCGACGCCGCGTTCCGCCTACGAACTGCTGGCCGCCATGGACCTGGAGTGGGGAAGGGTGCTGATCTTGTTTGGAGACGAGCGTTGCCTCCCGCCAACCGACCCCGAGAGCAATTACGCGATGGCCAAGGGGGCATTGCTGGACAAGATCGCGCCGGCCGGGGTGTTGCGCATCGCCGCTGAATTGGGTCCCGAGGTGGCGGCGAGCGACTACGACCGGTTGCTCCAAGACATGGGGCAACTGGATCTGGTCCTGCTCGGCATGGGTGAGGACGGCCACTGCGCCTCCCTCTTCCCGGACAGTCCCCAGCTTCAGTCAACCGCGTTGGTGGCAGCCGTGCGCGGAGCCCCCAAGCCGCCTGCGGAGCGTGTCACCCTGACCCTACGCGCGTTCAACGAGGCGCGACGCGTGGTGTTCATGGCAACCGGCCAGGGCAAGGCGGTAGCGTTGCAGCGGGCGCAGCGCGGGGAGGTGCCGGCGGGCAGAATTGCCGGCGCGGAGTTCCTGGTCGATCGGGCTGCGGCAGGGGCGCTGTGACCCCGGTCAAGATCGTGCCATCGGTGTTGGCGGCCGACTTTGGCCGGCTTGGAGAGCAGGTACAGGAGGCGGAGGCGGCGGGTGCCGACCGCTTCCAGATCGACGTCATGGACGGCCAATTTGTCCCCAACCTGTCCATGGGTCCGGCCGCGGTGGCGGCCATCAGGCGCGCCACCCGGCTGCCGCTTGAGGTCCACCTGATGATCGAGCGGCCCGAGCGCTTCGTTGCCTTGTTCGCCCAGGCGGGGGCCGACTTCATCCAGGTTCAGGTCGAATCCACCCTCCAACTGCACCGCACCGTGGCCGAGATTCTGGGTGCCGGCTGCGCTGCCGGGGTGGTCCTGAATCCGGCAACCTCCATCGAGTCGCTGCGCGAGATCGCCGCCTACGTTTCCATGGTCAACGTGATGACGGTGGAACCCGGCTTTGGAGGGCAGAGATTCATTCCGTCCAGCCCGGACAAGATTCGGCGCATCCGTCAGATGCTGCCGGCGCTGGAGATCGAGGTGGACGGCGGCATCGACGCCGAGTCCGCCCCCCTGGCGGTCGAGGCGGGCGCGACCGTGGTGGTGGCCGGCAGTTCGATCTTCGGGCACCCTGGCGGGATCGGCGCCGGACTGGCCGAGCTGCGGGCGTCGCTTGGATAGCGGTCGCGAAGGCCTGAAGGCGGCTGCCGCCGAGCGCGCGCTGGAACTCGTCGAATCCGGCATGGTGCTCGGTCTGGGGACCGGCAGCACCGCGTGCTACTTCATCACCGGTCTGGCGCAACTGGTTTCGAGCGGTCTGCGGATCAGTGTTCTGGCGACTTCGGAGGCCAGCGCCCAGTTGGCCCGGGCGGCCGGAATCCCAGTCATCTCCGACCTTGACCAGCGTCTCGATCTGGCGATTGACGGTGCGGATGAGATCGACCCTGGCCTGAACCTCATCAAAGGCCGGGGCGGGGCCATGTTCCGGGAGAAGATGGTGGCCCAGTGCTCGGAGCGCTTTGTGGTCATCGCCGACGATTCAAAGCTGGTCCCGAGGCTGGGCCAGGGTGCGCTGCCGGTCGAGGTGCTCCCGTTTCTATGGCGTCGAACCGCGGCTCGATTGGGTGCTCTGGGGGCGAACTGGGAGCTACGGGGCGGCCTCGAGCATCCCTACCGGACCGACAACGACAACCTGGTCTTGGATCTGAGGTTTCCCACCGGCATCGCGGACGCCCGGGACCTAGAGCGGGAGATCAATAACATTGTCGGCGTGATCGAGAATGGTCTGTTCGTTGCTATGGCGACCGGCTGCATCATCGCCTCTGCCAACGGGATTCAAATCTTGGGATCGCTGGCCTGATGGAGGGAGCCGATTTCGGGGTTTTCGGGTTGGGGGTGATGGGCCAGAATCTGGCCCGAAACGGAGCCCGAAATGGCTTCAAGGTGGCCCTCTACAACCGCTCTCGGGGCCGAACCGAGCGCATGGTCGAGGCCCACGGTGAAGAGGGCGAATTCGTACCCACCTTCGATGCGGCGGGACTGGTTGCGTCCATCGCCGCCCCGCGCCCCATCCTTCTCATGGTGCAGGCCGGTGCGGCGGTGGACGAGGCCATAGGACAGCTGCTGCCCCTCCTGGCCCCGGGCGACATCGTCATCGACGCTGGGAATTCGCACTTTGTCGACACGCGTCGGCGCGAGGTGGAACTGTCCCGGCGGGGCCTGCAGTTCATCGGCACCGGCGTATCGGGGGGCGAGCAGGGGGCGCTCTGGGGTCCGAGCATCATGCCGGGGGGAACGCGACCCGCTTACGAAACGGTGTCGCCGATCTTCGATCGCATCGCCGCACAGGTCGACGGACGGCCGTGTTCAACCTACCTCGGTCCCGATGGCGCAGGCCACTACGTGAAAATGGTCCACAACGGAATCGAGTACGCCGACATCCAGCTCATCGCCGAGGCCTATGACCTGCTGACCCAGGTCACCGGCCTCGACGCGGCGTCGATGGCCAACATCTTCGAGCGCTGGAATGAGGGCGATCTGAGCTCCTACCTGATCGAGATCACGGCGCGCGTGCTGTCCCAAGTCGACGCGGCCACCGGTCGTCCCCTGGTTGACCTGATCGTGGATGAGGCCGCCAATAAGGGAACCGGCAAGTGGAGCTCGCAATCGGCCCTGGACCTGGGGGCACCGGTGAGCGCGATCGCAGAAGCTGTCTTTTCGCGCTACCTTTCCGCCCAGAGAGAGCAGCGCGTCAGGGCCGCCAGGGTTCTGCCCGGACCACCCCCCGGTCGCGGCGAGGAGGGGCTGGTGGAGGCGATCGGCGAAGCGCTGTACGCATCCAAGCTGGTGGCGTACGCGCAGGGCTTTGAGCAGATGCGGATGGCCTCGGCGGAATATGGCTGGGCCCTCGATCTGGGGGAGATCGCAACCATCTGGCGCGGCGGATGCATCATTCGGGCGCGCTTTCTAGAGCGCATCAAGGAGGTGTACGAGGTCTCGCCCGGGCTCCCGAACCTGCTCTTGGCCCCCTACTTCGTAGAGGTGTTGGGGCGCGCTCAGTCCTCCTGGAGGAAGGTAATAAAGAGCGCCATTGATCTGGGTGTGGCAACACCGGCTTTCTCCTCCGCGCTGGCCTACTATGACGGGTACCGGCGCGAGCGCAGCCCGGCCAATCTGATCCAGGGTCTGCGCGACTATTTCGGCGCTCACACCTACCACCGGACCGATCGCGATCTCTCGCTCTCCTTTCACACGAACTGGGGGGAGGATGGCTCCGAGGCCAGGGTCTGAGCGTAGGGTGTGGCGCGCTGCCGACCTTTAGACTGGAGCGCCGAGGAGAGGTCGCCTAGTCCGGCCGAGGGCGCGGCACTGGAAATGCCGTATCGGGGCAACTCGATCGAGGGTTCGAATCCCTCCCTCTCCGCCACCGCCTTCGAGGTCAAACAACCAGGCGTACCCGGCGCGAAAGCCGGCGCCAATTGGCATCGCCGGTCAGCAGTTCAGCGGCATCGAGAACCTCTGCAGCCGCCAGCACCAACGCATCGGGCAGGCGAAGTCCGAGGTGGCGTCCCCGCAGCCGGGCCGCCTCAGTCGCTACCGCATCGTTGATGTCAGTAACTCGGAACTCAAAGGCTTCGATTCGCGTTCGTGCCGCTTCGAGTTTGCCGGCCCGAGCAGGCCCGACCAACGTTTCGGCCAGTGCCGAAGCCGGCAGGGTGAGATCCTCCCCAGCGACCCGGTCGAACTCCCGCTGAGCACCGGAGTTTAGGGCATCTGAGGAGTCGAGCAGGGCTATGACGACGCTGGCGTCGAAGACGATCAGCGCCATTCGTCACGGAGGCGATGGAGCTCGCCGGGCTCCCACACGCCAGGCATGCTCCCCGCAAACTCGGCTAGCGCTCGTCGTCGACGTGCCGCTATGCCTTCCTCCCGAGACAGCACGACCCGGCCAGCCTCGGTTCGGACACTCAGCTCATCGCCTGGATTCAGGTTCAGTTCCTCAACCACGCGGATCGGCAGCGTCACCTGGCGCTTGCTGGACAGGCGGGTGTAGCCTCGGCGGCGAACCGGCTTGACTCCCTTGGTCATGAATCAAGCCTAGCACGCGCTGATAGTTCGAAAGACGTCTACGATGCCCCGCCAATGTCCTGTCGCAAGACATTGCGGACAGGCCAGCGCCCGCCGAGGGGGTTGGTTGATCCGGTCAGGGTCGAGAGTTAGCTGGCGGATGAGGCTGCCGTCGGTCGCCACAAAGGGGTTGACAATTTCCGACCGGAGCTCAACGGGACGAGGTGGTTGAGCAGCTTCTGATACGCCAAAGCCGAGACGCCCATGAACCAGGTCGCGCAGACGACCAAGCGCTCCGGGAACCGGCGACATGGCAGCTCGGCTTTGCCCGCAGCCGCGATGACTTCATCCTCCGGTGCGCAGATGGCGCTGAACAGCCCGAAGTTGAAGTCACAGTGAGGGCGCCGCGGGGTGCGGCGGATGCTGTGGCGGCGCGAACTCGGGGTCGGCTGAGACCGCCGGGATCACAGCGGCCGCAGCGTTGCGGCGTGCCTGCCCAGCAGCGAATAAGGGGGTGCCAGATCCACTCCGTCCGGGTTGTTCAGGAGGCCCAGCGCGCTGCCCGGCCGGCCGGTCACGCCGTACTGCCAGACCACCTGGTTGGTCCGTGGGTCGACGACGATGACCCGATGGTCCGCGTCGTCGTTGAGCATAACGTCGCCGTTGGGCAGCTCCTCCGCGAGCGATGGATGGTTCAGCGCCGCTGCGCCGGTGGGCCGGTAACGCCAGATCGTGCGGCCGGAGCGGTCGAAGATCACCACCTGACCGGGGAAGGAGTAGTCCACGGTCAGGTAGCGGTTGGGGCCGATTTCGTTGGTGTCCGATGGGTACGCGACGCCCGGCGGATGCGTCGACCAGAGCACCGTGCCGCCGGGCGCGATCTCGCTCACCCAGTCACGGTTGATCTCGGTAACCAGCCAGTTGCCGTCCTGCAGCGGGAATGCCCCGTTCGGACTGCCCAACCGCAGCGGCGGGTTGTGGTAGCACGAGCCGACCCGGCCGTAGCTGCGGGCCACCGTATGCTCGCCCTTGGCCACGACGATGATCCGGCAGTTAATGATGTCCGAGATCACGACATCGCCGTTCGGCATCACCATGGCGTCGTCGGGGTTCCAAAGCCGGTTCGGGCCCGAACCGTGCACGCCGGGCTGCCCGTACTGCCAGACGATCCTGTGAGTAGCCACGTCGATTAGGGTGACCGCGAAATCCTGCTCTTGGGTGGCGATGATCTGCCTGCCGTCCGGGCTGAAGAAGGCGTCGTCCGGCTTCTTGAACGTCTGACCGGTGGCCAGGTCGCCGGGTCGCGGAAACTGCCACAGCACCTGCCCGGTGGGGCTGATCTCGATCACCTGGTTGTTGTCCTCGTTGGCGATGAGGAGGGGCCCTGGCAGTACGCTAGGGTCCGAGCCGGGTGCCAGCTTTCCGGGACCCGCACCGGTGTACGACGCTACTGGCGGCGCCACCTGGGCGGTCAGCGTGATGACCGTGTCCAGGGTGGCGTCGCCGTTGCCGGTGCCACCCACCAGGTAGCCCTGCCCGCCGACGACTGCGGCCCCGGCGTCGGCGACCGCGTACGGCAACAGGCCGGCCGAAGTCGTCGTTCCCGTGCTCGGGTCGATCCGCCAGATCTGATCGGTCCGCTGCTGGCCGTTCGTGCCCCCCGCGACGAACAGCTGGCCGTCCAGAACGACAGCGGAGGCGTGGCTAACCGGTTGCAGCAGCTGGCCCAGCAGGCGTGCTTGCCCGGTCGCGGTGTCTAGCGCCACGATGTCCGGGGTGCTGGTCCCGCTGGCCAGCTCGCCGCCGATGACGTAGATCGTCCCGCCGAGTGCTGCCACCGCCGGGTAGCGCACTCCCTGTGGCAGGGTGGCCACTTGGCGGAACGACTTGCCGTCAGAGGTGGCCAGCACCTCCCGCCTTAGGGCGGTGCCGTCGTAGCCACCGACCAGGTAGGCGGTATTCCCTACGGTGGCGGCGGCCAGGTCCGAGCGGACCATGGGCAGCGCTCCAATCACCTCGCCCCCCGCCTGCTGGACGATGGCCACCGAGCTGGTCCCGCCGCCGCCAAACACGATCGTCTTGCCGCCGAGCAGGGCTCCGGCGGCGTCGTGTACCACGCGTGGCAGCGCTGGGCCGGGTGTCGGGTCGCCGCGAGCCGGGTCAACGTTCAGTACGGCGGTCGTCGAGACGCCGGCGCCGGTCAGGCCGCCGAGGATCTGTAGCCGGCCGCCCACGGCGAGTACGACCTCGCGCTGCAGCGGGCTGGGGAGGCGCCAGCTGGCCTGGGCAGCGTCCAGCACCAGCGGACCCGCCGGGCGGGTCGGGCTGGGACGGACACCAGGTTGCCGGCCGGGGGACGGGCTGGTGGCATTCGCCGGGCTGCCGGCTGTGCAGGCGGCCAATGTGAGGGCGGCGGCCAGACTCAGCGCGGGCAGGGCGAGGTGGCGAGGTCGCATTCCGCGGATCATCCGAGAGCACACGGCAAGTTGGATGACCAGTGCGGGCACGGCAAACCGTCGACGATGCGGCCGGTGGGGTCCTCTTCCTGGCCGCGGGTGGGGTGCCCGTGTCGGGCTCCGCACCTGGTGGCCTTCAGATCAGGCTCCAGAGGTACACGCCAGCTTCAGATCGCGGATCTTCGCCAGCGAGCCAATCCAAGAAGACCAGCGCCCGACCCTGGTTGGGCGTGTCGCCAAGCACGATCTCGGCCACTTTCCTCTGGTCAAGTTCCAGGCGGAGCTGGGATCGATCGGAAGGAGTCATGGATACCGTAGAGCCCCGCTCCAGCAAGGAAAGGTCGTCCACGACTATCACCAGGTGAGGCACCGCGAGCGAAACCCTGGCCAACCTGGCGAGGACCGTGGGGAGGCGCGCCATCTCATTGTGCGCCGGTATGACGATCGCCCCAGGCGCCGCCTCGGCGAAGGATTCGTCCCTCATTTGAGGACTCAACGGAGAGCTCCCAGTGCCACCTTGCGGTGGAGGCCGGAGTTTATGAAGCATCTCCGCCTCAGCCCGCCCCGCGGCTCCCGTTCAATGTCATTCACGAGGTTGAAGCATGGGTTCGGCTCTAACGTTTGATGCCATATCCGCCCGCTTCGAGCCGATCCGATGGACAGCTTCCCACTCTCGCTCCGATGCCGACTTATGCGTATGAGGCAGGCGGCGCCCCCCGCCTGGTTGATCCCCGGATTGTCCAGCGTGGTCGTAACCAGGGTGCGGCGGAGCGCTGTCGACGCAAGATGAAGTTCGAGCCCGCTCAGAGCTGCGAGAGCATACCTACGGCGTACCCGGCTGGCTAGCAATATTGGCGTAAGGGGCCCGCGAGTGCTGATCGATCAACGTCTTTAATGGCCGGCGTCCCCTCGGGAAAGCGTCGAGCCAAGCGGATGCCATATTCGATGGGGTCTCGAAGCGGCAACGAGGCCGACGCACCGCGACGCCAACCAATAGCAACAACGCGATTACAAATACCAGCCATTGCGTGAGGGCGGATGGGGGTCGCGATTACAGCAATCTTCGTTTTGAGATAGCTGACGATCTGGACCAGGCGATCGGCGTCTTCCGCCAGCAGTGCGAGCGATACTCGGGCATCTGATTTCAGCCTAGTACATGCATATTGGGCCTCGATTGGACAGTGTGTCGGGCGGGATGGGCGCGGATGGAGGTCAACGCGACATGACCGGCTAACCAGTAGGGGTGTCGATCCGACTAGCCAATTTGGCATCCGGTTGCTCAGACGGGAGAGCACAAAACTCGGTTGCCACGGATCGCCGCTACCCCAAGGGCTTCCTCGTACGGCTGCCTCATGCGGAGTGGAATCCCTCCCCTACCCCGGCCCTTCCTTCCCACCAATCTGACCAGATGGCCGCCTGACCCCGCTTCAGGCGTCCGCGACCAAGCGTCGCTTAGAGCCAGTCGTCGCAGTACCAGGCGCCGCGGTCGTAGTCGATGCCTGCGCTCGACCACAACCGGTGGATGTTGGAACGGTTGGGCGCCGGCCGGGCGCCGGATGACGTCCAGTTCCCCCTCCCGGTGGCGCGCCAACGGATTATGAACATCCTTCGGGCCTTCGTCCCTCCGGACGCTAGCTCGAGGTGCTAGCATCCGGTTATGGCGTCCATTCGGACAACGTTCAGCCTCGATCAGCGTTTAGCCCAGCGGGCCAAGGAGCTCGGCGTGAACGTTTCTGCCGCTGCGCGCGAGGGCGTTGCCAGCGCCGTACGCTCAGCTCTGGCGCAGTCCGACCGGGAGGCTTATCGCCGTCAGCCTGAACGGCCAGACGCGTTCTGGACTGAGACCGAAGCGTGGGACGAGGGATGACCCGGGGTGAGGTGTGGCTGGCAGAGGTCGGGCGCAAGAGGCGACCGGTACTCATCCTTACGCGTCCGGAGGTATTGGATGTGCGGTCCTTGGTAACCGTGGCCGAGGTCACAACCTCGATGCGTGGTATTGCTGCGGAGGTGGCGGTCGATCACGAACAGATCGGATTGGATCGACCGTCGGTGATCAACTGCGATGGCCTTCATACGGTTAGCCAGGGTTCGCTCACCTCTCGGATCGGAGCAGTGGATGAGAGGGTCATGGGTCGGGTATGTTCGGCGATTGGCTACGCGCTCGGTTGCTGATTCGGCCGCCGCCCGAAGGTTCGAAAAGTATCTACGATTCCCGCCATGCCGCATTTAGCGGTACGCAAAGTGCGACATGGCGGCCGGAGGCGCACGGCTCGATGCCCCGCCCTTCCAAGCAAGAATTAGCGGATGAGCGTGATCTCGACTCCGACCTCGAGTCCCCGCCACGTCGAATCTGCGGTGATGGCGCCGACCCCGGCATCCAAGGCAACGGCCAAGCAGGCGCGATCACCGAGAGACAGCCCCTTGTGATGGGTTGCCCCCCAAAGCCCGACCGCGGTGCTGGCGTGATCGGCGGAAAACGGTATGACCGGGATTCCCAGAGCGTCGAGATCGCCCAGCCAGTCGCCTTCGCCAACCTGGCGCCACTGGAGCACCTGCATCGTTTCGGCCCAGTTGACCGCGGAGATGGCTGAGCCGTCGATGAGCGGCTCGATGGCGTCCGCTCCTGGTTCCCCGCGCAGGTAAGCGAGAAGTGCGGACGCATCGAGAACGCGAGCGAAAGGGTCCACCGCGTTACTCGCGTTGCGCCTCGCGTCGACGCTCGGCAAGGAGGTCGTCGACGAGGCTCACCTCGGCTGGGAGCGCCTGCAGCCGTCGACGAATTCGAGTCAGCACGGCCGAACGCCGCTCGATCACCAACCGGCCGTCCTCATCGCGAGCTACGAGTTCGTCGCCGTCGTTCAAGCCAAGTTTGCGACGTAGATCCGCGGGGATCACGAGGCGGCCTTGGCGCCCAAGCCTCACCGATGCCATGATTGCCATTATAGTGCCAAGCTGTTGCGCTGCGTGGCACTCCGTCTGCGAGTATGGCGCGAAAAGTTCGACAGACGTCTACGATGCCCCACCACCGCCTCCGAGCCCCATGCTGGACGCCATTCTGGTCAGATTGCGCTAAAATGACCTTTATGTCAGAGTTATCGGCTGAAGCCGAGTTCGGAGTGGCCGAGGCGAAAGCCCGGTTCTCGGAGTTGATCGACCGCGTTGCTCGAGGAGAACGCATCCAGATCACCAAGCACGGGCGCCGCGTGGTGGAACTCATTCGGCCGGGCGAGGCCCCGAACGCCGAAATCGAGCGGGTCGGTCTGGCGGCGCTGGCGGGTGCACTGGGCGATTGGGAAGCGCTCCCCTCCGTAGTCGACGATATATACCGGGCGCGGCGTAGGTCCCAGGACCGTGCCGTCGCTGAGATCAGCTGATCGCGTACTGCTTCGACACCGACCTGATCAGCGCCGTGCTGAGGCGGCAGCCCAATCTCGAGGTGGTCCGACGGCTTGCTCGGATTCCTGCTGAGCAGCAGTTCACGACTGCAATCACCCTGGGCGAGCTCTTGTACGGAGCGGCTCGGCGCGGCAACGAGGCCCTGGCGCAGCGAATTCGCCAGCTTCTAGCCGACGCGGTCCCGATCCTCCCTTTCGACGAGGAGGCTGCGGACGTATACGGACCGCTTCGTGCGGGACTTGAGGCTGCTGGCAAGCGGCTCGATGAGCCCGACCTTCGGATAGCCTCGATCGCGCTCGCCCATGACCTCACCCTGGTTACCGGCAACGTCCGCCACTTCGGGAGGGTTCCAGGACTCACGATCGAGGACTGGCTTAACTGAAAGCGCAAGGCCGAGTTCGAAAAACATCTACGATGCCTCGCCACCGAGTAACCGAGGGGTCCTGTTATCAGTTCTGCTAGTATCCGATAACCATGGAGCCTGCGAACATCGGAACTGCGGGATGGCCGGCGGTGGCATACGAAGAACTCTCCTGGGAGAACAGCTACGACCCCGGCACTGCGTCACGTACGCAGATCCGCAAGCACCAGGGCCCATACCGAGCTGCCATTCCGGCAAAAATCGCCGGCGCCACGCTCGTTCTACCAGCAGAGACATTGGCGGCATCTACCGACGCTGCGAACGAGGTCGCCCGCTTCGACGCCGAGATGGGAGGCGAGATTGCTCCGTTCTCCTCGGTGCTGCTCCGCTCCGAGTCGGCAGCTAGTTCACAGATCGAAAACCTGACCGCATCAACCCGGGCGATTTCAGAGGCGGAGATCGGCGAGGGATCGGGAACCAACGCGCGCCAGGTTGTCGGCAACGTTTCCGCTATGACCGCCGCCCTCGCTCTGTCTCTGTCCCTGACGGCGCAATCGATCCTCGACATGCACGCAGCGTTACTCGGCCACATTGAACCTGCGATCGCCGGAAAATGGCGCACTGAACCGGTGTGGGTAGGCGGGTCAAGCCTCGGCCCCCATGCGGCGCTCTTCGTGCCCCCGGGACCTGGCCGCGTCGTGGATTGCATTGCCGACCTTGTCGCGTTCATCGATCGTGATGACCTTCCGGTGTTGGCGCACGCCGCGATTGCTCACGCGCAGTTCGAGACCATCCATCCGTTCCCCGACGGGAACGGCAGAACGGGCCGCGCGTTAATGCACGCGATGCTCCGTGGCAAGGGATTGGCTCGGAATGTCACCGTCCCCATCTCAGCCGGTCTCCTAGTCAACGTGCACGAATATTTCGATGCGCTGACCGCGTTTCGCAGAGGTGATCCCGGGGCAATAGTTCGCCAGGTAGCCGACGCGTCCTATGCAGCCATAGCCAACGGCCGACAGCTTGTCCAAGACCTTCGCGCCGTCCGCGAGGATTGGGGGGCGCGGGTACGCGCCCGACGCGATGCCGCCACGTGGCGCGTCGCTGACCTTCTACTGCGCCAACCCGTTATCAACGTGGGGCTCATCGCCCAAGAGCTTGGCGTTGTGGCCCCCAATGTCTATCGCACCATCGAACCACTGATCGCTGCGGGTGTCCTAACGTCCTCGGGACGTCAGCGTGACCGGGTGTGGAGAGCACAGGAAATCCTCACAGCCGTTGATGCGTTTGCCGCCCGCGCAGGTCGGGGAAACCGCCTTGGTTGACACCAACCTCACCCAGAGTTCGAAAGACGTCTACGATGCCCCGCCATCGCCTTCAGCTGGGCGCGCTCGGCTCGGATAGATGATGGACGCATGAGGGTCGACCCCTACGCACCGCGTCGAAGAGGGCCTGATCTGCCGGAGGCGTCCTGCTTCAGCCTCCAACTCCTACTTGCTCCATGAGACGCAAACTTCGAAAACGATCTACGATGCTCCGCCACCGCCCTCGTGGATCCAGCCACTATGACCATCCGCTGCGATCGACGGATGCCGGGCGTTCTCCGCTTTCGGCGTCCGCGTGGCCCACAGCAGCTCATGATTGATTGGTGGCAGGCGTGGGCGTTCCGCAGATACGCAACGGCGTCGGAGCGGTGATGAAGCCGGTGGCGGTGGCGAGATACGGACTTGACCGATAACTGGCGTCCGACTACGGGGCTGGTCCCAATTCGTGATTGGAATCCGCTGGAGCAGATTCTGGCCGACGTTGGAGCGACTCCGGCGGAAGCGGGCCTCCTGGACTCTGACTCGGTTCCAAGGGATTCCGAGGAGCGGTTGCAGTCCGAGCTGCCGGCTGAGCTTCGTCCCCATGAGAGTGGTAACGCTGCCTGCCAGGACCCCTCGGCCTCGCTTTGGGGTGGCTGGACGCTGGCATCAGTCAGCCCCGCCGCGGCGCCCAGCATCGCGTGAATCAACAGCCATCTGACGCGTCCGCGGCTCCCCACACCTGGGACCTGTGGGTCCCGGATGTGGCTTCCCGAGGAATCTCGTTCGGGCGCGGGGTCATGGCCCCTACGGACCGTGTGCTGGTCCATGCGCCGCCCAGCGTCCTCAGAGTCGAGGTGAGGGCGGAGGACGGGAGCGTGGTGGCCTTCGGAGACAATCTCAGGCGGACGCTGGCATCGCCAATGGCAAGGCTCTCGATTGACGGCGGAAATGTCACCCGTGAGGACCTATGGCCGACGCCCTCGGAGCGGGGGCTGCCCGTGTTTCTGCCGGGTGGCGAGGTAGGGATCCTGGAATCGTGGTGGCACGATGACGATCACAGCCAGTGGAGATGGACGGTGGAGTTCTCCAACCACATTTGACGGAGCGACTATCGGCGGCGCGGGTTCCCTTTCGTGGCTCCGAGCGTTTGCGGGCTCAGGCGGTAATCCGACCCGCCAGATCCAGAATGCCGTTGACGTATCGTCGGCTGCTCTGCTTGATGCCGTGCTGTTTCACCGACGTGAAGCCCTGGTAGTAGGCCGCCAGCGCCTTTTGCTGGTCTCCGTTGAATTGGCTCAGGTAGTAGCCGATGAGCACGGAGCCGAGGGTGGCGTTGTCGGTCGCATCGTTCAGGTTCACGGTTCTGCCGAGTAGATGTGGCCCTGCCCAACTGGCGGTTGCGGGCATGATCTGCATCAGCCCGATGGCGCCATCGGGAGACACCGCCGACTCATTCCAGCCGCTTTCCCAGTCCGACAGGGCCAGGATCAGCGATGGGCTGACACCTTCCTTCTGCGCCGCTGCGACTAGGATGGCCTGCGGCGTGGGTGGTGGCGGCGGCGGAGCGGACAGCCGCAGCGATTGCCCGGGCTGAATCAGATTGGGGTTCTGGAGTTGGTTGAGCGCCACGATCTGCACCACCGAGACGCCGGTTCGGCGATAGATCGACCAGAGCGTATCGCCCGCCTGCACGGTGTAAGCGGCGACCGGAACGGAGGCCACCAGGAGTGCGGCCGCCGCCAGCAACCCGGACGTCATCACCCTTCCCCAAGCCACGGAAGGGTCTAACGTAGCCATCCCCCAAAACCATGCATCAGGCGCGGATTAGCAATTTCGCCCGGGCGACCTCGGCGGGACGGACCAACGACAGACCCCCGGTCGGTGGCCTTTCCCGGGGCCGCGCCACAACGCCGAAAACGTCCTTTGACCGTCAATCAGAGACGCCCTCGGATCTGCCGCTCGCAGCTGCGGCTTTGCATCCCGGCGGCGGCGGCGCTAGAGTGTGTGCCGAGACGCCTGACCGTGCAACGGCTCAGGACCGTCAGATGATTCGGAACCAGTTGACCGACTCGATCTTTCGCGCGGCACTGGAGGGGGGATTCGACGCAGACTTTTTCATGGAGTGGCGGTGCTATGGCCACGGCCGTGGCTCGCCGATCGGCTCATGTCGTTGCCATCGGCATCGTGCTTCTCATTCTTCACGTCCAACCCCTGATTCAGGTTGGTGCGACCATGGCCAACGTCCAGCCGGCTCCGATCATCCCGGCCATCACCCTTCACATACCCCTGCCCGCGCCCACGCCATCGGCGACACCGCCGCCGGTGAAAGCAGTGTCGCAGCGCTCGGCTGTGCATCCTGCCGCCACGCCCGCACCTGCCGTACCGACCTCGGCCCAGGGCGTGGCTGGGATCATCCAAGCCGCTTTCGCCTCCCAAGGTTCGACGGCTGTCGCGTGGGCGTTGCGGGTGGCCCGATGCGAATCCGGGTACAACCCCAATGCGACCAACGTCTCAAGCGGGGCGGCTGGCCTCTTCCAGTTCGAGCCCGCGACCTGGAGCCACACCCCGTGGGCGTCGAGTTCGGTTTACTCACCGGTCCCCAACGCGCAGGCGGCCGCCTGGCTCTATCGCCAGGATCACGGCGCTGCCTGGTCATGCAAATAGCTCGCCTGAGGTAGGCCCGGTCGCACCAGTTGGTGCTGATTGCGCCCCGACTAAGGAACGGACGGCACCCCGTCCCGGCGGGCACCGGTCCGAGTGATCAAAGCGAGTTCATGGCGCGCGTTCGGCGCGCACACTGGATTACCCAGTCACGTTCAGAGGGGAGGGCAACCAGCCGATGCAGGCAGAGGGCTCATTCGAAGTCACGTCGTGGGCGGAGGAGCAGGCAGGTGGTCTAGAGGAGGCCGGGAAGGTCACCAGGGCAACATTCGGACAGCGGTTCACGGGCGGGATCGAGGCGGAGACGGTGGCTGACATGGTGATGACTTACCGCGACGACGGAACGGCCGAATTCGTCGGCTATCAGCGGGTCCAGGGTCGACTGGGAGACAGGGTGGGCAGCTTCGTACTGACGGCCACCGGCGCATTTGATGGGTCCGACGCTCGGACCAGTTTCGAGGTGGTACCCGGTTCTGCGCGGGGCCAGCTGGTCGGTTTGAAGGGCGGCGGCGCCGCTACGGTGGGACACGGCCAGTCAGCCGGGGCATACAGTTTCGACTTGGAAATTTGACGGCGCTGGGCCGCTCCGACGGCCAACTCCCTGATGTTGACGACTCGGGACGGGCGAAAGACTTCGTCGCAAGCCGCTGATATAGACGCGTGTAGGGGCGGGATGTAGCTGACCTCTGCGGGGAGACCAGGGCGGCAAGGGCCCGAGGACCTTCCCGGGAGTCATTTCGGCACACGCTGCGCGCCTGGGGATCCGACGGGGGAAGATCAGCACCATCGGGCTTTCAGAATTTCCCCCGCGACCGCGACCCTGATCCGATAGCGGCCGCCCAAACCCCGGCCACCGGCAGCTTCGAGCGGCGTTCGCCCGCACCGGACTTGGTTGGGTCAAACGGTCTCGGCGGCCGGGCCTTCATGCGTGGAACCCGTAGTGAGCAAATGGGTGTTGCGGCTAGCTTGGTGGCAGCCGATCACAGGGCTCCACGCTCAGCGTGGCCCCAATGAACACCGACGAGGAGGTCCATGACGTCATCCCTGTTTTTGGACTTGATGCCCAGCCCATCTTGGCTGGACTCCGGGAACACCGCCTGGCAACTGGTGGCCGGGACCCTGGTGGGCCTCATGAGCGTGCCCGGTCTGGCCATCCTCTATTCGGGCCTGATGAAGCGCAAATGGGCGCTCAACTCCTCCCTCATGGTCCTCTACGCCTTCGCCTCCACACTTGTCGTCTGGACCTTATGGGGCTACCAGATGTCGTTCGGGAACCCGATCACGGATGTTCTGCACTTTATCGGCATCCCGGGCACGGTCCTCTCGCCGGCCAGTCTGGAGGGCCAGGCCGTGATCCCGCTCCTCAAAGGAGCCATTCCGACGCTGAGGTTTCCCCTCTCCACGTTGGTCTACTTCCAGTTCGTCTTCGCTGCCATCACCGTCATCCTGCTGGCGGGAGCCATTCTGGGACGCTTCAGCTTCAAGGCCTGGATGCTTTTCGTGCCGGTCTGGATCACGTTGGTCTATTCGGTCAACGCCTTCAGCATCTGGGGCGGGGGCTGGCTGGGCGTCATGCCGTCCTGGTTGAGCGGGCTGGCAGGGGCGGGGGCGGTTGACTATTCGGGCGGCTACGTGATTCACGTCGCGGCCGGCATCTCCGGGCTGGTGGCGGCAGCGGTCGTCGGCCCGCGGCTGCTAGTCGACCGCGAGCACAACCGACCCAGCAACGTCATCGCGGCCATCACCGGTGCCGGGTTGCTCTGGCTGGGCTGGAACGGATTCAACGGGGGCGACCCCTATTTCGCCGGCGCCGACGCCTCGGCAGCGGTCCTCAACACCAACTTGTCTGCGGCCACCGCGATGCTGGCCTGGATGTTCCTGGACGTGTTCATCGTCGGCAAGCCATCGGTGGGAGGAATCGTCAATGGAATGGTGGCGGGGTTGGTCGCCATCACTCCCGCGGCCGGATATGTCGACGGTTACGGCGCGCTCGCCATCGGCGTGGCGGCGGGGGTGGTTCCCTTCTTCACCTTCAACTACCTGGTTCGGGTGCCGCCGTTCAACAAGATCGATGACACCCTGGGTGTCCTGCACACCCACCTCATCGCGGGAGCCATTGGAGGACTCATGGTGGGCCTTCTGGCAGACCCCAACGTGATCGTTTATCCGGGCAGCGGCAAGACCGCGGCGGTCGCGGTGACCGGCCTCTTCTTCGGCAATCCGAAGCAGTTCGTGGCCCAGATCATCGGGTTGCTCTTCATCGTCATCTTCGATGGTGTGGCCACCTTTGTCATCCTCAAGGTGATCAGCCTGTTCATTCCGCTGCGGCTGACCCCAGCCCAACTTGAGGACGGTGACGAAGCAATCCACGGAGATGCGGCCTACGAGCTCATGCCCCAGCCGCCCGCCGCCAGCCGGGGCGAGGTGCTCGGCGTGCACGGCTAGAGGGATGGGGCCGGAGCGGACCAACCCGGTGCACGCTCAAGGCTTGGACCCGGCCTTGAATGCGGGTCGACGGTCCATCCGCAGAGGAGAGGAATCGACGATCTGAAATAGCGGTTTCTGGGGGGGCATGCATCCGTTCCACGGTGGCTCCGCGTCACAGCGCAAGGCCGCGAGAGGATCTCCGCACAGCGGATTGAGCGGGGATCCGTCGGCCTTCGACCCCGATCCGCCCGGCCCCAAGCCCGACTGGCCGCAGCGGCTGCGGGCGGCGCGGAGCGCAGCCCGCGAGACCTTCGTCGGAGTCCCCCAGGTGGTGGGGCTGGTATGGAGGGCGAGCCCGCCGCTGACCATAGCCCTGTTCGCGGCCACGGTGCTGGCCGGTCTGCTGCCGGCGATCAACGCCTACACCTCCAAGCTGCTCATCAACGCGGTTGTGCGCGCCATCCAAGTCCATCAGCAGCACCTCACCGACCGCACCGTGCTCGACGTGCAGCTGGCCTTTCTGAGCTTGCGATCGCCGCTCACCACGACCGTGGGTGCGATCGTGATGCTGGCCGGACTGCAATTCGTGATCTACGCCCTGACGTCCTTTCTGTCGACGGTGCGCAACATCTCCCAGCAGTTGATGCAGGACCGGGTTCAGCTCCAAATCCAGCTCTTGGTCATGGAGCACGCCTCGCGACTCGATCTGCAGTTCTTCGAATCCTCGGACTCGTACGACCTGCTGCGACGCGCCGAAGAGGATTCGACCAACCGCCCGGTGGCTATGGTTTCGACCATGTTCGGACTCCTCCAGACGCTGATCACCTTCGTCAGCATGGTCGCGCTGCTGCTCGGGGTCAGCCCGCTGTTGGCCCTGATCGCCTTGCTCAGCCCCATTCCCGCCTTCATTTCCGACACCAGATACGGCTGGAGGGGATATCAGATCGCCCGCTGGGCCTCGCCCCTGCGCCGCCGCATGAACTACCTCGTGGACCTGGTGACGACCGACAGCTACGCCAAGGAGATCAAGCTCTTCGATCTTGGCGGACACTTCATCTCGCGCTTCAAGATCCTCTCCAACGCCTATTACCAGCGCCAGAGAAAGCTCGTCAGCACCAGATATCTGGTCGGCAACGCGTGGAGTTCGATCACCACCCTGGCCGGTTCGGTTACCTACCTGTACGTGGCCCTGAAGGCTGTCTTCGGTCCCCTCAGCCTGGGCGATCTGACGCTCTACACCCAGGCCGCGTCCTCGGTCCAGAGCTCCATCCAGGGGATACTCTCGGGGCTGAGCGGGATGTACGAGCACAGCCTCTATCTGGCCAACCTCTTCCAACTGCTGGAGACCCCGGTCGCGCTGGCCGCACCCGAGCACCCCATCCCGCTGCCGCAGCCGGTGCGGGGCGAGATCGTCTTCGATCACGTCACCTTTCAGTACCCCGGTGCGCCCGCCCCGGCTCTGCACGACGTCAGCTTCCGGATCGCGCCGGGCGAGACCATCGCCGTGGTGGGGCGCAACGGCGCCGGCAAGAGCACCCTGATCAAGCTCATGTGCCGTCTCTACGATCCAACCTCGGGCCGGGTCCTGCTCGATGGGAGCGACATCCGAGAATATGATCCCGTCGAGTTGCGCGGGGCGATTGCGGCCATGTTCCAGGATTTCGTCACCTACCAAGCGACGGCGGGGGAGAACATCGGGCTCGGTGATCTGGCCCAACTGGACGACTCCGAAGCGGTCGAGGCGGCGGCCGTCAAGAGCGGAGCCGACTCGGTGGTGGCCAAGCTGACGATGGGCTACGACTCCCCGCTCGGACGTTGGTTCGAGGGTGGCGTGAACCTTTCCGGTGGGGAGTGGCAGAAGCTGGCCCTGGGCCGTGCCTTCCTGCGTGATGCGCCCGTGTTGATTCTGGACGAGCCCACCTCGGCGCTGGACGCCCAGGCTGAATTCGAACTCTTCCGCAAGCTTCGTGAGCTCAGCCTGGGGCGCACCGCGATCTACATTTCGCATCGCTTCTCGACCGTCCGTCAGGCTGACCGCATCCTCTTCCTGGAGGGAGGACGCCTGGTCGAGGAGGGCACCCACCCGCAACTCATGGCTCTGGGCGGCCGCTACGCCGCACTTTTCAACCTGCAAGCCAGCGCCTATACAGACCTGGTCCCTCAGATCGGCACCCAATGAACTATTTCGATCGCATGGGGGGGGAGCCCGCCCTGACCGCGCTGGTTGAGCGATTCTATGAGGGGGTGGAGCACGACGCGCTGCTCCGGCCGATGTATCCGGACGACCTGGGCCCACCCATTGAACACCTGCGCCTCTTCCTGATCCAGTACTGGGGGGGGCCGACCACCTACACCGAGACCCGCGGACATCCCCGCCTGCGGCTTCGTCACCAGCCCTTCGCGATCGGGTCGGCCGAGGGCGATGCCTGGCTCGGGCACATGCGCTCGGCGATCGCCTCGCTGGGGCTGGAGGAGGAGTTGAGCCAGATGCTGGAGGCCTACTTTGTCACCGCCGCCCGGGGCCTCATCAACCGGCCCCAGGCCCCGTCTGGGGAGGTGATCACAGTCCGCCGCTGACTTAAGAAAAGGCTGGCTCGGGTTTGGAACTGGCCTGCGGGCGGGTATCAAGAGGTATGAAATTCGAGGTTTTCGTGCAGCCCGGAGTGGGGTCCTCCGACGCCCTTATGGACTGGTTGGAGCGACACGAAATTCAGGCCCACGTGCGGAACGTGGTCAGCGACGCGTCGGCCCTGGCGGAGGCGCTCGCCCTCGGCGCCGGAGCCCTCCCGGTGACCGTCCACAGGGGCTCGGTGGTGGGCGGTTTTGACCCAGCCGCTCTGGAATCGTTGGCCAAGGTCTCCCCAGCCGTCCCTGCGGTTGGGGTCGAGGTCGAGATGGACCTCGGTGGCGAGGTGCTCGTGGGGCGCGTCCTGCCCGGCGGTTTGGGTCAGCAGATGGGACTCCAGCCGGGAGACGTGGTCGCCAAGGTGGGCGGTTACGGGGTATTCACCTCGGAGCAGTTCCTGACTGCACTGGATTCGGCCCGCCGTCGCCAACTGACGGTGACGGTTCGTCGCGGGAAGGCCACCGTGATGCTAAGCGTGGAGCCGGAAACGGCCTCCTAACAACCGACTCCGGACCGGCTCCGCCGGAGATCCGCCGCTGGCCCGGGGCCGCGGATCTCCCGCGCGGCTCCGGGCTGGTTGCGCGCCAGCGCCTTCAGAGTCGGCCGGCCGCCCGCCACAATGGTGGCGTGGGCCCACGCGCCTTTCTGGTCGACGTCGGTCCAGTTCGGGAGTCGCGACCGTTTCGCTTCCTGCTGATAGCGATGGTGACCTCGCTCTGCGGACGCCAGGTCCTGAACGTGGCCGTGCCCTTCCAGGTCTTCATCCTGACCAGGTCATCACTGGCGGTTGGCTTGGTGAGCGCGGCGCGGCTCCTGCCGATGTTGACGGCGGGGCTCTATGGCGGCCTCTTGGTGGACCGCTACGACCGGCGCCAGGTGATGTTCTTCAACAAGGTCGCCAGCGCCGGCTCCTCGGTGGGCCTGGTGGGAGTGGCGTTGCTGCACCATCCGCCCCTGGTTCCGATTGTCGTTCTGGCCGCCCTGGGAGCGGGCCTGGGCAACATCGAGAGCGCCTGCAAGATGTCCATCCCGCCGCGCCTGTTCCCATCCCAACGCCTGGCTGCCGCCTCCTCGCTACAGCAGTTCACAACCCAGGTGGGCGTGGTGGTGGGGCCGGCGGTGGGTGGGCTGGTAATCGGTCTCTTCGGCCTCCCCTGGGCTTATTCGCTGGACGTGATCCTGGCCCTTCCCGCGCTCGCCGCAATCGCCGCCATGCCCTCCTTCCCGGCCCAAGGCTCCTCACCCCAATGGAGCCTGCGGGTGCCTTTGCAGGCGGTCGGATTTGCCGCCCGCACCCCCCTCGTCAAGGCCAGCTTTCTGATCGACATCGTCGCCATGCTCTTCGGCGCCCCAACCGCGTTGTTCCCGGCCATGGCGGTGATGGTGTATCACGTCGGCCCGGCCGGCCTGGGGCTGCTGTATTCCGCGATCGGACTGGGTGGTCTGCTCGGCTCGGTCCTGACCGGCTGGGTGTCGGGGGTGGAGCGGCGGGGACTGGCTGTAACCGTGTCCGTCCTCTGCTGGGGAGCGGCGATAACGGGATTTGGACTGGCGGCGCCCCTGTTTGCCGTTGGCCTCCTCTTACTGGCCCTGGCGGGCGCGGCGGATGTGATCAGCGCCATCTTCCGCACCACCATCATCCAGACCCTCACGCCCGACCACCTGCGGGGCCGGATAGGCTCGCTCAATTCGCTCGTCGTGGTCTCCGGCCCCAGCCTGGGCGATCTCGAATCGGGTGGCGTGGCAACGCTCACCTCGCCCGTCATCGCGGTCGTTTTCGGTGGCCTGGCGTGTTTGGCGGGAGCCCTGTTGCTGGTCGCTGCGATCCCCGAACTCAGATCCGGTCGCCTGTCCGACGACCGACCGAGTGGGGCCGGACAGGCCCCGCCGGAGCTCGAGCTCGAACCACCGGCCTGAATAATCAGACCGATGGCTGGGCTGCCTCCACTTGCGGGCGGCGCGAGGCTTCAGGCGCAGCGGGGCGCGCGGAGGCGCGGTGGTTGCTATCCCGCGGCTGGCCCTGCGATCATGGCTTGGCCGCGGCCCGCTGGCGGGTGCCCATCGGGGAAGGTGACCGGCTCCGTTCTGAGCCGGGGCCCAACCCGCGGTGCTAGTTTTCGGGTGCCGGGGCCACCTCGCGGTATGGGGTGCCGAACCGTAGATGAGGAGGTCAACCAGGGGTGAAACCGCGGATCTTCGTCGTTCAGCCATTGATGGAAAACGGCCTCAACGCTCTCCGCGAGGTGGGCGAGGTTGAGGTCTTCAACTCCGAGCGCATGATCAGCCGCGACGAACTGATCGCGGGCGTGCGCCGGAGCGACTTTGTGGTCACCCTGGGCGACACCGTCATCGACGCCGAGATCCTGGACGTGAACCCCGGTCTGAAGGGAATCGCCGCCATGGCCATGGGCCTCAACGTCATCGACGTCGAGGCGGCCACGGAGCGGGGAATTCTGCTCACCAACATCGATCACGTGATTACCAAGACGACCTGTGATCTGACCCTGGCTCACATCCTGGGACTCGCTTGGCGGATCGTTGAGGCGGACCGATTCACACGATCCGGTCGCTTTCACCAAGAGCAATCGATGAGCTTCCTGACCCACTCGCTGCTGGGCAAGGTGGTGGGCATGATTGGGTTGGGTGCGATTGGAGAGGAGATCGCCAAGCGGGTGCGCGCCTTCGAAATGCCGGTCGTCTACACCAAGCGCAACCGCCTCTCGGAGGAGCGAGAGCGCGAGCTGGGGGTGGAGTTCCTAGCCAGCAAGGACGACGTCCTCAAGCAGGCCGACTTCGTCGTCATCATGGCCAACTACAACCCCAGCACCCACCTGCTGATTGGCGCTCGCGAGTTCGGGCTGATGAAACCCACCGCCTTTTTTGTCAACACCGCCCGAGGCCGCATCGTGGACGAGCCGGCCCTCCTCGACGCGCTCAAAACGAAGAAGATCGCGGGCGCGGGTCTCGACGTCTACTGGAACGAGCCACCGATCAGCGAGCCCAACCCCAACCCCGAGTTCTTCAAGATGGACAACGTCATCCTGACCTCGCACATCGGCTCCGCGGCGCGGGAATCGCGCACCGAGATGGCGCGGTTGGTGGCCGCCAACATGGCCGCCATGGTGACCGGTAAGAGGCCCTCCAACGTTTACAATCCGGCCGTCTACGAGCGGCCCAACTTCCGCCTCGGCGTCCCGCCGCCGCAGTGAGTCGGGGGGCAAGTGGCCGGCCCCTCCGACGGAGTGGGGAGCGGGAAGAGAGGAGCAATCGTTAGCACCATGAAATTCGGCCCAACCCTGCTGATCTCGCGGGCTCAGGTGCGGGCCGCGCTGACCATGGGCGACGCCTTCGGCGTGGTCGAGGAGGTGCTTCGGGGTCAGGCCCTGGGTCGCGTGGAGATGCCGGCCAAGGTGACCATGAACCTGGCTGCGTACGGCCTCCAGGCCTGGAACACGGCCATGCCGGCCTACATCGAGTCACTGGCCGCCGCCGGCGTCAAATGGGTGGGTGGGTTCGTAGGCAACCCAACCCAGCAGGGTCTGCCCTACCTGATCGCCACGATCTTGGTTCAGGACGCCCAGACGGGGTATCCACTGGCGATCCTGGAGGGAACCCACATCACCAATCTGCGCACCGGCGCGGTGGCCGGAATCGCGGCCCGCCACTTCGCCCGGGCGAATTCGCGGGTGCTGGGCATCGTCGGTGCGGGAACCCAGGCCAGATTCGCTGTTGCCGCGCTTCGTCGGGTCCTCGACCTGGGTGAGATCCGCGCGTACGACCTCGAAGCCGCGGCCGGGACCCGATTCGCAGCCGAGATGAGCACCCTCTACGACACCCCGGTGACGGCCTGCGGATCGGCCGAGGAGGCGGTGCGCGGCGCCGACGTGGTCATCACCGCGACCACGTCGACCACGCCCCTGATACGGCGGGAATGGCTGCAGAGGGGGGTGCTGGCGATCTCCATCGGCAGCCAGGGACAGGAGTTTTATGACGACGCGGTGCTGGGGGCGGACAAGCTCATCTGCGACTCCTGGGAGCAGTGCTCGCACCTGGGTGAACTGCAGCGGCTGGCCGAGGCGGGACGGGTCACAAGGGACAGCGTCTTCGCCGAGCTGGGCCAGACCGTGGCCGGCCTGCGGCCCGGGCGTGAGCGCGAGGATGAGTCCGTACTGGTGGTTCCGATCGGGCTCGGGGCTCTGGACATTGCCCTCGCCCGGGTCGCCTACGACCGGGTCCAGGCGGCGGCGGATTCGGACAGCTTCTCGTTTTTTGAGATCGGTTCCGGGCCGCCCGGGCCAGAGGGCTGAAGTGGGCGAGCGCCACTGCAGAGCCCCGCGGCGGGCGTGACGTGACGCTCCGCTGGGGACTGGTTGGTCCGGGTCGCTCGGCCGACACCCTGGTAGCACCGGCCATCGCGGCGGATCCGAACAGCGAATTGTGCTGGGTCGTGGGCCGCGACCAGGGCCGGGCCGAGGCCTTCGCCAAAAAACACGGGCTGCCCAGATCGGGCACGAGTTACGAATCCATGCTTTCCGATCCCGCCATCGACGCGGTGGTCGTCACCACCCCCAATGCCCAGCACCCGGATCAGGTGGTGGCAGCGGCGCGGGCCGGCAAGCACGTGCTCTGCGACAAACCCCTGGGTCCGACCGAGGCCGAGGCCGAGCGGGCCCTGGAAGCGTGCCGGAAGGCGGGCGTCAAGCTGGGCATGAACTTCCAGACCCGCCGCCACTCGTGCTTTGTCGAGGCCCGCCGCGTAATCCATTCCGGCGCCATCGGTGAGGTTCGGCTGGTTCAGGTCGACGCCTCGCCCGGAGATGTGCCCCACAGCGGTTGGCGGGCCCAGCCGGCGCTGGCCTCACGGGGCGCGATGAACAACATCGCCATCCACATCTACGACCTGCTCTGCTATCTGCTGGACTCCGAAGTCACCGAGGTGGCCGCCCTGCTGGATACCGGCCAGGCGTCGGATTTGGAGCGCATGCCCCTGGTCCTGCTTCGTTTCGCCAGCGGAGCCCTGGCCTTCGCCAACGGCAACCAGGTGACGCCGATGCCACTCAACGACATCGTGATTCACGGCACCCGGGGCCGGATCGACGGTCGCGGAATCACGCGGCCTCAGACCAAGGGGAGCATGCGCGTGGTGACCGCGGAGGGCGAGGTGACTTCTTCCTTCAGCTCCCAGGACTGCTACGAGGCGACCATGAGCGCGTTTACCGCCGATGTTGTGGCGGGTCGGGATCCGAGCCCCTCGGGGCTGGACGGGCTGCGCAGCGTGCAGCTGACCGACGCCATCGCGCGCGCCGCCCGCGAGCGCCGCGTCATCCAGATCCCGATTCGATGGTGAGCTCGCGCAGGCGATCGAAGGGATCGGGCACCAGGGAGCGAAACCCGGTCTCGGTGACGACCCCGGTGTCCTCGACCATCACCACCTGGCCCCGGCTGACAAACCAGGGCTCGGGGGTGAGGACCATGCCCGGTTGGAGCGAGGTCTGATCCTCGAAGTCGAGGTAGGGCGCCTCGAGCAGGTCCAGTCCGATCCCGTGCCCGATCCAGGACCCGGGAGGCGGGCGTGGATATCCGAGGGCCGTCAGCCGGTCCGCAAATTTCAGCGCCACCTCGCGGGCGGGTATCCCAGGCCTGATGGACTCGAAAACGTCGCGCTGCAGATCGACGATGCGGTCGTGGTCGCCGCGGTCCGCCCCCGTCGGCGGCCCCAGGGCGGCGCGGCGGGTGAGGTCGGCGCGGTAGCCGCGATAGGAGAGCGCGAGGTCGATCTGGAGCAGATCGGCCTTGCGATAGACGCCGTCCCTGGGCCCGGAGCCGAAGGACACGATGGCGGGGGGGTCGGGATCGGCCCCGGCCTCAAGTGCGCAGACCAGAGCCAGGCGCCGGCAATCGGCCAGGCGGGCACCGGGCCGGAGCAGCGAAAAGAAGCGCTCCAGGGCCCGGATGGCGATGCCGGACGCCTCGCCGATGAGCTCGATCTCCAGGTCCGATTTGATCACGCGGGCCTCCCTCAGCACCCCCGATCCGTCCACGAATCTCGCCCTGGGAAGCTCTCGGCGGGCGGCCTCCAGGGCGCTCTGGGAGAGATCCAGTCTATGACTCGGGCCGAACTCGCATCCGATCGCGGCGTCTCCCAACCCCAGCTCGGCCAAGTTGGAGCCGAGGCGGGCCGGGTTGAAGGGAAATTCAACGTAGCCGCGAACGTCGGCGATGGCCGACTGGCGCCGGGCCTGGGCGACCTCGGGGGCGGGGATGATGAGGACCGGATCCCGCTCGACGGGCAGGATCAGGATGCTGGGGCGTTGGCCGATCGCGAACTGGGAATTCTGGTGGCCGCACAGATAGCGATAGCCGGAGGGCTCGGTGACCAGCAGACAATCGATCGAGGCGCGCGCCATGATTGTCTGGACATGGCGCCTACGAGATCGGTACTCGGCTTCACCGAGTGGTTCATGGTCCGATCCGCCCTCGCCGCCGAGGGGCGTGGGCGGGGCGTCGTCGTCGCCGTCTGATGCCCTCACAAACGGTGCCGACCCACCCCGACATGGTATCCGGCCACGCCTCGGCCGCCGACCTGGTGCGGCGCCTGCGAGCCCGCGAGGTGAGCCCCCGAGAGTTGGCCGAAGAGCACCTGCGCCGGATCGAGAACCACCCCGAGTTGGGGTCGTTCCTATTCGCCGACCGCGACCGACTGCTGGCCCAGATCCCGGACGGTCCCGGCAGCGGGCCCCTGGCGGGGCTGCCGCTGGCGCTCAAGGACAACATCGATACGAAGGGCGTGCCGACCAGCTCCGGATCGATGGCCGACTGGGGACGGATTCCAGACCACGATGCGGCGGTCTGGACTCAGCTTCGTGATCGGGCCGGGGCCCGGCTGCTGGGCAAGACCCACATGAGCGAATTCGCCTACCGCTGTCATCACCCCGAGTTGGGGGTGGTCCACAATCCGCACCAGCTGTCTCGCGCGACGGGCGGTTCGAGCTCCGGTTCGGCGGCGGCGGTCGCGGCCGGGCTGGCCCCGGCCGCCCTGGGCACGGACACCGGTGGATCGATCCGAATCCCCGCCTCCTACTGCGGGGTGGTGGGTTTGAAGGGCGGCACGGGAGAGGTCTCCACCGCGGGGGTGGTGCCCCTCAGCCTGACCCTGGACCACGTCGGCGTCTTGGCGCGGAGCGTTGCCGACGCCGCGCTTGTCTACCAGGAGATGATGAGCGCGCCCATCCAGCTGGTGGATCCGGTCACCCTGGAGGTGCCTGGGGCAGAGCGCCCCCGCTTGCGGATCGGGGTTGATCGCGGCTATTTCACGACCGAGGCCCAGCCCGCCGTGCTGGGAGCGCTGAACAATTCGCTGCGGATACTGGAATCGACCGGTTGCCGGGTGGTTGAGGTCAATCTGGCCGGCGCCGGGACCTGGCGCCGGGCGCAGCGGCAGATCCTCTTGCGGGAAGCCTGGCTCTACCATCGCGATCGGCTGGCGGGCCCGGCGCCATACGGTCCCGTGTTCCGAGCCTCGGTCGCCAAAGGCGCCGAAATCACGCCGCCGCAATACGACGCCGCGCTCAAACTGCGACGCACCGCGATGAGGTTCATGGCCGATGTCTTCACCCAGGTCGACCTGATCGTGGCGCCCACCTGCCCAACCGTTGCGCACGCCGGCGAGGAGGGTCTGCACGGGACCGCCTACACCCGCTACGCGAGTCTGGCCGCCTTCACCGGATTGCCCGCCCTCAGCCTGCCTGCGGGGCGCGGATATCTGGGTTTGCCGGTCGGCATCCAGGTGATCGGGGCCAGCGGCGCCACCCGCACCGTGGTCACGCTCAGCGCGCTCTTGGAGTCGGCTCTGGGCGCCTGGTAGCGACCCGGTGGCCGTGCCGGGGTTTAGTTCACCGCCAGCAACTCGACCACGAAGATGAGCTGGGCGCCGGGCGGAATCAGTCTTCCCGCCCCCCTCTCGCCGTAGCCCAGGTGGGGTGGAATCTCGAGCCGCCGCTTGCCCCCCACGCGCATTCCGACCACGCCCTCATCCCAGCCCGCTATGACCATCTTCTGGCCCAGTCCGAAGGAGAAGGGCGAGCCGTGGTCGCGAGAGCTGTCGAACTTGCGGCCGTCACTCAGCCAGCCGGTGTAGTGCACGCTGACGGTCTGCCCGGACTGGGCCTCGGCTCCCTCGCCGGGGTTGATGTCGCTGATCGTGAGGCCGGAATCGGCGGTGGTCGAGGCGGGGCCGGAAAGACCGAATTCATCATCCATGGGGCCAGGTTATCGGAGCCAGAGGCGTGCGCGGGGTACCATGCCTCGATGTAGATGCCTGGAACGCGCGGCACAGTGCTGATCATCGAGGACTCTGCGGACACCGCCGAATTGCTGGCGGCGGTCGTGGAGGAGGAGGGGTTCGCCTCCGTCACGTGCTCGACCGCCGAGTCCGGGCTCCACGCCTTCACCACCCAGCACCCGGCGGCGGTGTTCATGGACTGGGTACTGCCAGACCGGCCCGGCACCGAACTCTGCCGCCAGCTGCGGGCGGAGGACGCGGTCGTTCCGATCATGTTCGTTAGTGGGCGCGACGATGAAGCCAGCATCAGCCGGGGCCTCGACTCGGGGGCTGACGACTTCCTGGTCAAGCCGGTCCGGAGATCTGAACTGATGGCGCGGCTGGAGGCCCACCTGCGCAAGGCCGGATCCGTAGAGGTGGCCATCGTCCAGGGACGGGGGAAGGAGGGGAGTCGGAGCCAGCGCTTTGGCGCGATTGAGATTGATACCGCCGCCCGTACGGTCCGCGTCGGCGGCCGCGAGGTCAGCCTGGGCCCGCTCGAATTTCGCCTCCTGGAATACTTCACCCGCAACGTCGGCATCGCCGTCTCGCGCGAACAGATCCTGAATGAGGTCTACGGCTACGAGGCCGACATCTCCACCGAGCGGGTGGATCTGCTCGTCCGGCGGCTGCGCAGCAAGTTGGGCGAGGGGTCCGACCGCGGAAGCCAGTTCGTGGCCGTGGCCGGGTACGGCTATCGGCTGGAGCGGCGCGCCAGCGAGCGCGCCAAGGACGCGTAGTAATAAGCTATGGACCACTTTGGCATATGTGATTACGCAACCCTGTGTGGGCGTCAAAGACGCCTCCTGCGTCGAGGTCTGCCCGGTCGACTGCATCCACAGCGACGATAAGGCCGAGCTTTACTACATCGACCCGGACGAGTGCATCGACTGCGGAGCCTGCGTGGACCCCTGCCCGGTGGACGCCATCTTTCCTGAGGACGAGGTCCCGGCGGAGTGGACCAACTTCATCAAGATCAACGCCGACTACTTCAAGAATTGATGGGCCGCTATTCCGTCACCCTGATCCCCGGAGATGGCGTCGGGCCTGAAATTTGCGAGGCAACCGTTCGCGTCATTGAGGCCACCGGCGTCAAGTTCGATTGGGAGGAGATGCAGGCCGGCGAGAACGTGATGGCCGAGTACGGCACCCCCCTTCCAGAGCACGTTCTGGCCTCGATTCGGAAGAACAAGGTGGCCCTCAAAGGCCCCGTCACGACTCCTGTCGGCACCGGTTTCCGGAGCGTCAATGTGGCCATCCGCCAGGAGCTGGAACTGTATTCCTGCCTGCGGCCGATCAAGGCCTACCCGGGGGCGCGAAACTTGCGCGACGATCTGGATTTCGTCGTCGTCCGCGAGAATTCCGAGGACATCTACATCGGTATCGAATTCGAAGAGGGGACCCCCGACTGCGCCAAGTTGATCGAGGAGATCTCGGCCCTGGCAAAAAAGAAGATCCGGCCGGATTCGGGACTTTCAATCAAGCCCATCTCGATCTTCGGTACCCAGCGCATCGTTCGCTACGCACTGCAGTACGCCCGCGACAACCGCCGCCGCAAGGTGACCCTGGTGCACAAGGCCAACATCATGAAACACACCGACGGGCTCTTTTTGCGGGTCGGCCGAGAGGTCGCCAAAGAGTTCCCGGATATCGAGTTTGAGGACCGTATCGTCGACAACATGTGCATGCAGTTGGTGCTGCGGCCCTACGAGTACGACATTCTGGTGCTACCCAACCTCTATGGAGACGTGATCTCGGATTTGGGCGCGGGCATGATCGGGGGGCTGGGGCTGGCGCCGGGCGCCAACATCGGGGTGGATTGCTCGGTTTTCGAGGCCTCCCACGGTAGCGCGCCGAAGTACGCCGGACAGAACAAGGTCAACCCGATGGCGGTGATGCTCTCTGGTGTTCTCATGCTCCGCCACCTGGGCGAGGCTGAGGCGGCCGACCAACTCGAGGGTGCCATAGCAGCGGTGATCAAGGACGGTCGAGCCGTGACCTACGACATGAAGGCGGACCGCAACGATCCGAGTGCGGTCGGCACCAGTCAGGTCGCGGACGCCATCGTGGATCGAATCCGGGCCGGCGTCTAGGACCGCGACGGTTCAGCCCCCGCTCCTCACGATCTGAACGACCGCGTCGGAGATGAGCTGGACGGCGATCGCCGAGAGCAGCAGCGCCAGGACACGACTTAAGAAGTTCACCGCCGCCGGCCGCAGCAAGCGCGAGATCTGGGCGGCCAGGCTGAGGCCGACCCCCACCACCAGTACCGTCAGCACGATTCCTGCGATTACCCCGATCCGGCCCTCCAGGCTGGTATAGCGCCCGGACAGGACCATCACTGCCGCGATCGCGCCCGGACCGGCCAGGAGTGGCGTCGCCAGCGGGACCAGGGCGATGTTGGTGGCTTCATCACCAGGCAGCGTCTCGCCGCGAAATGACTCCAGGGCGACCAGAAGTAAGAGCAATCCGCCGGCGATCGACAGACTATCAGTCGAGACGTGAAGGTAGGCCAGCACCGCCTGGCCGAAGAGGGCGAATCCCGCCACCAGAGCCCCGGCCGCCGCCGCCGCCTGCACCGCCAGCCAGGACCGCTCGCGACCCCCGCGCTTGCGGGTCAGGGCGATGAAGAGGGGGATGTTGCCGAGCGGGTCCATGATCACCACCAGGGTCACGAAGGTCTGGGCGAACGCGCGAAGATTCATGTCGGCCGGCTCGGGTCGGGGTTGACCCCAGCGCAGCGGTGGCGCCTCGATTCCCCAGCGCCATCGCCACGTTCTAAGATTTTCATCGGCATCGCCCCTCCCGACAGATCTCCACACGTCCTTGCACCCGGCTCCGGGCGGTACCGCGGTCGTCGCCGACGACTGCGAGATTGGATCGTGCTCGGTCTGCTCGCCATCACCCTACTGGTTGGGGCTGGCCGGGGGCTGGCCGCCAACAACAGCTGGCCGGGCCTGGGCTCTCCTGCAATCTCCCTGAGTGGGTCAGAGGCTGCACCGGCGTCCAACCTCGCTGCCCATGCCACCCACCCGATCGCTCCCCTCAGCTTCAGCTCCGACTGGCTGCAGGCGAACCCAGCCCCCGCTCTGGCCGCGCACGCGCGCTCCGGAATCCTGATTGATCTCGATTCCAACCGCGTCCTCTGGCAGCGAGAGCCAGATGCCGAGCGCGCCCCGGCCAGCCTGACCAAGATGGTGACGGCGATGGTCGCTCTTGACTTGCGCTCGCTGTCGAGCCAGGTCACCGTCTCGACGGCGGCGGCCCAGATGCCGCCCGACGTGATGGGATTGTCAGCCGGCGAGGTGGTGTCGGTGCGGGACCTCATGTATGGCGTCTTCTTGGACTCCGGCAACGATGCCGCCGAAGCTCTGGCCGATGGCATTGTGCCCCACACAACCTTCATTTCGCTGATGAACAAGAAGGTCCGGGCGATGGGACTGACGCGAACCCATTTCACCGATCCGACCGGCCTCGACGCACCCGGGCATTACTCCAGTGCCCACGATCTCGCGGTCATCGCCGCAACGTTGATGTCCGCCTATCCCGAGTTGCTGCCCATCATCGCCACCGAGCAGATCATGCTTCCGGCCACGGCCACACACAAGGCGTTCAACGCCAGCAACCTGAACAAGCTGCTCCGGGACTATTCGGGAGCGATTGGAATGAAGACCGGATTCACCGATAACGCGGGCGGGTGTCTGGTGGCCGTGGCCGTGCGGGGAGGACGCCACCTGATGGCCGTGGTGCTCGATTCCGACATTTTCTTCACCGAGGCCGCCCAGCTCCTCGACTACGGTTTTTCCACGCCCACCTGATCCGACCGATAGACTCTCCGTTCGTCATGATTCCGATCGAAAACGTTCATGCGCTGGAGATCCTGGACTCCAGAGGAAACCCGACCCTCCAGGTCACCGTTGACACGGCCTTCGGTTCGGGAACGGCCAAGGTACCCTCTGGGGCTTCGACCGGTGCCCACGAGGCCTCGGAACTTCGGGATGGAGATCCCGGGCGTTACGGGGGCAAGGGGGTACTGGCGGCGGTTGCGAACGTCAACGGCGAGATCGCCGACCGGATCGAGGGCATGGATGCCTCCGACCAGGGCCGCCTGGATTCGGAGCTGTGCGAGCTCGACGGGACGCCGAACAAGGGACGATTGGGCGCCAACGCCATCCTCGGCGTGTCCCTGGCAGCGGCCCACGCCGCGGCAGCCGCGGTGGACATGCCGCTCTATCGTTACCTGGGTGGCGCCCAGGCCACCCTCCTGCCGCTGCCCCTTTCCAACATCCTCAACGGCGGAGTCCACGCCGACAACAACCTGGATCTCCAGGAGTTCATGGTCTGCCCCCTCGGATCACCCACTTTCAGCGATGCCGTGCGCTGCGTGGCGGAGGTCTATCAGGCCTTGAAGAAGGTGCTGGGTGAGCGAGGGCTGCTCAGCGGAGTGGGGGACGAGGGCGGGTTCGCGCCCCGACTGGAATCGAATGAAGCCGCGCTCCGACTTATCGTGGAGGCCATCGGTGCGGCCGGCTACCGGCCGGGCGAGGACGTGGCCCTGGCCATCGACGCCGCGGCCAGCGAATTCTTTTCCGACGGTCGCTATCACCTCCGGGGAGAGGGCCGAACGCTCGCCGCCCCAGAACTGGTCGACGTCTACGACGACTGGAGCCAGCGCTATCCGATCGTCTCCATCGAGGACGGCATGTCGGAAGACGATTGGGAGGGATGGAAGCTGCTCACCGAACGTCTGGGGGGCCGTTTGCAGCTGGTCGGAGATGACCTCTTCGTAACCAATCCGGAGCGCATCGCCGAGGGCATCGCGCGCGGGGTGGCCAATTCGCTGTTGGTCAAGGTGAACCAGATCGGCACCCTCTCCGAAACGCTGGCTGCCATCGAGATGGCGCGCGAGGCGGGCTACAGTTGCGTCATCTCTCACCGCTCGGGGGAGACCGAGGACGTGACCATCGCCGATTTGGCCGTGGCAACGGGCGTGGGTATGATCAAGACTGGGGCCCCGGCGCGATCAGAACGCGTGGCCAAGTACAACCGCCTTCGCGTTATCGAGGACGAGCTCGGCGGATCGGCGCGCTTCGCCGGCCGGACCAGGATCCGGGTGCGGTGAGAATCGACTCGCGGGCGGTGCACGCCGGCCGCGATCTGGAGGCGGGGGACGCGCAGGCGCCGGCCATCTCGCCCACATCGACCTGGATCTACGACGATCTCGACGAGTACGAGCGGGTCGCCAGCGGAGTTCAATCGGGGCACCTCTACGCTCGGGAATCGGGCGAGAACGTGGCCATGCTGGAGGCGGCGGTGGCCGATTTGGAGGGAGCCGAGGCGGCGGTGGCGACCGCGTCCGGGATGGCGGCTCTGCTGGCAACGTTGCTGGCGCTGGCGCCACGACCGGCCCCCATCGCCATTGATCGTCATTGCTACGGAGTCAGCCTGGTACTCCTGAGGCGAGATCTGGAACCCTTGGGATATGAGGTTCGCGTGGTCGAGGCTTCCGATGCGAGCGCGCTCGAGTCAGCCCTGCCGGGAGCGGCAATGCTGCTCGTGGAGACAATCGCAAATCCT
>Ga0307374_10000746_pt1 | contig 61266 bp, 49 predicted proteins | sample OX3MG_FD_202532 | JGI IMG/M metagenome (GOLD analysis project Ga0307374, IMG submission 202532) | Soil microbial communities from Risofladan, Vaasa, Finland - OX-3 | ecosystem: Environmental > Terrestrial > Soil > Coastal area > Acid sulfate soil | place: Finland: Risofladan, Vaasa | collected... | reverse complement strand
TGGTGCATCACGGTGCAACAAGAAGATTTTGGAGATCATGCACTTATGTGCATGACGATGCATGGACATGCAGATTTCATACTTTTTGAGTCCCGCGCGTCTACCAGTTCCGCCATCCGGGCAGGGTATAGAGCCTAGAAAAGGCGCGAATTATATCAGGCTGAGCCGCCGCGAAGTCTTTGGATCTCGCTTACAACGATCTGCTGACGAAACGTGCATTCTTCCGCGACTGCATCCCTGTTGACCATGGCTCCCAAGGTTGATTTGAGCGGTTCCTAAGCTCCTGTATGCTTTGAGGCTTGCGACTAAATGATTTTGGGGTAGTCGGCTAGCCCTTGAGGCACCACTTGAACCGGTCAGTATGGGAGATCCACATGCGACGTCGTTATGGGTTGTTGATACCTCTGTCCGCTTTCCTGATTGCCGCGGCTCTATATAACGGTGCAGCCTTCTTCTTCGCCGCGCGACTGCCCATGAACATCGCGCTGGTGGATGGGCACACCGCGGAGATTACCCCGCTCGCGGGCACGCCCTTGCCGGCGCCACTGGTGGCCGGCGACCGCATCGAGCTGGGCCAACTGGATGCATCGGCACGTGCTGGCGTGAATATCGCTCTCAATGGCAGGACCTTTCCTCTGGGACATACTTATGAGTTTAAGGTTCGCCGAAATGGTGAGTTACTTACTGTTCCGGTCACCATCATCAAAGTGCCACCCTCGACGCAATGGCGTTGGATCGAGGGCACGTCGGCATTCGTGTCACTGCTGCTCGGTTTAATGTCGCTGCTGTTGCTCTGGTATGGGCGCGATCGGGCTGCGCGAGGCATGACCTTATGGAGCGTTGGGTATGTGGTCGGCATCATGTGCAACACCCTGCCGGTAGACGGGACCATGGGCGTGGTGTTTCTGCTGATGTCTGATTTGTTCTTCGTGCTGGCCCGGATCGGTTTCTACCTGATGGCGGATGCTCTGGTGGGCCCGAGCTTCTCCGCCCGCACGCGCATGCTCTTCCGCATGGCGTTCATCGTGTTTCTTACTGTTGGCGCCGCCCAGCCTTTGGTCGGGACCGCTGTGTTGGCACTTACGGGTTGGGCGGGAATCCTATTGCCGAAATACTCACTTTTGTTTTCATGGGTCTATATCGTCCCGATCGTGATGCTGGTGGTCGGTGCCCGTTTGGTCGACGCCCGTCAGCGCATGCGGTTGCGCTGGGTCATGTGGAGTGCAGTCGGCATACTAATCTCCGTTACCATCAATAACGCCATACCTGTAGGTTTCGTGGTTGCCGCAGTTATTTCGTATTTGTCGTTCACATTCGGCAGTTGCGGATTCATGTATGCGCTTCTGCGGCACCGGGTGGTGGACCTGAACGTAGTGGTTGATCGCGCTCTGGTGTATGGCGGTGTGACCATGCTGGTGGTGGGTATCATTGCAGCCGTGAACAGTCTGGCGCTGCGGGCGACCCTGGGTGCGGGGACTAGTTTGCTGCTACAGGTGGTGGTGCCTTTGGCCCTGGGCATCGTGCTCGGTAAGGTACGTGCTTATATGGATAAGCTTGTGGAACAAGTACTGTTCCGCAAAAAATATATCGCTGACAAGGCACTCCGAACCTTCGCCCGACGCTGCGGGCATATGCAGAATGTCCCGCACTTGCTGGAGACGGCGGTCAAGGAGATTCAGAAGCACACTGGCAGCCCCCGGGTTGCCTTGTATGCGGTAAGCGACGCGGGATATATCCGCATGAGCCAGTCGCTGGATGCGCACTATCCCGAGAAAATCCAGGCGGATGATCCCGCCATGGTGGCGACCCGTGCCGAGCGCCAGGCCATCGACGTCGATGACATGGAGAGCGCTCTCGGGACTGATAGTTGTGTGTTTCCCATGATGGTGTTGGGAGTGCTGCGCGGTGTGCTGGTGTGCGCCAACCGTCCCGGCGAACGTTATGCCGCCGACGATAAGAAACTGCTCACGCACGTGGCGCGGGATATAGGTGCGGCCTGGCGTATCCTCAGGGCTCGCGAGAATGAGGAGTTCGTGCGCACCGTGGCACGCGGACAACTCGATTTAGACACAGCCAAAGCCCGTGCACAGGCGCTGGAACTCAATTGGGCGGGTGCCTGAATTGCGCATAATCATCCTGATTTGTTATTGACAGCCGGCTCGTAACCACGCACAGCATGCGCCGCCAGGATTTCCACTACCAACTGCCAACTGAGCTGATCGCCCAGCACCCCTTGCCGCAGCGTGCCGCTAGCCGGCTGCTGTGTCTGGATGGCACCAGCGGCGCACTGGCAGACAGGCGGTTCCAGGATTTTCCCGCGCAGCTCACATCAAAAGATTTACTGGTTTTCAATGACACCCGGGTGATTCCAGCGCGCTTATTCGGCCGCAAGGCCAGCGGCGGCGCGGTGGAACTGCTGGTGGAACGCATCCTGGATGAGAAGCATGCACTGGTGCTGGCACGCGCCAGCAAGCCGCTGCGCACCGGCATGCAAATCCGCATAGCCGATGCCGCGGACATCAAGGTGCTGGGTCACGCAGGTGAATTCATCCAGGTGGAATTCATGGGCGCGGTCTTGCCGGAATTTCTGTATGCACACGGACATATCCCCTTGCCGCCGTATGTGCAGCATGCTGACAGTCTGGAGGATCGCGAACGCTATCAGACAGTGTATGCACGGATGCCGGGGGCGGTGGCTGCGCCGACTGCCGGCCTGCATTTCGATGCAGACATTCTGCAGCAATTGAAAACACTGGGAGTACAACAATCCTTCGTGACCCTGCATGTGGGTGCGGGTACATTTCAGCCGGTGCGCGAGGACGATATCCTCGAACACCACATGCACAGCGAGCAGGTGTTTGTAACGCAAGCAGTATGCGATGCAGTGACCGATGCCCATGAGCGGGGTGGGCGAGTGGTGGCAGTTGGCACTACAGCAGTCCGCAGTCTGGAAGCGGCGGCCTTGATGGATGGTAGCCCACGACCTTTATCCGGTGAAACCACACTCTTTATATATCCCGGCTATAAGTTCCGGGTGGTGGATGCCATGCTTACCAACTTCCATCTGCCGGAATCCACGCTGCTGATGCTGGTGGCGGCGTTCGCGGGCCAAGAAAACATCCTGTCCGCTTATCGCCATGCCGTGGAGCGGCGTTATCGTTTCTTCAGCTATGGAGATGCCATGTTCATTACCGCCTCCCCGGATGCGAGAATGCGTGCATGAAATTCAACCTGCTATCTACTTCCGGCGGCGCGCGCCGTGGCCGGCTCGGCTTCGAGCGCGGCAGTGTGGATACGCCGGCATTCATGCCGGTGGGCACCTACGGCACCGTCAAGGCCATGACGCCGGAGGAATTGCGCGAACTGGGCGCCGAGATCATCCTCGGCAATACGTTTCATCTGATGCTGCGCCCGGGCACCGAGATCATTCGCGCCCATGGAGGGCTGCACCGCTTCATGCATTGGGACGGCCCCATCCTCACGGATTCCGGCGGCTTCCAGGTCTTCAGTCTGGCGGAGCTCAGGAAGATCAGCGAGGAGGGCGTGACCTTCCAGTCGCCGGTGAACGGCGATCCGGTGGTGCTGACACCGGAAGAATCGATCCGCATACAGCATCTATTGGATGCCGACATCATCATGGTGTTCGACGAATGTACGCCCTATCCGGCAGATGAGAGCATGGCGCGGGATTCCATGGAACTGTCTTTGCGCTGGGCGCGGCGCTGCAAACAGGCGCACGGCGATAACCGCGCGGCGCTCTTTGGCATCGTCCAGGGCGGTATGCATCCACAGTTGCGCGAGGCCTCGATCGTCGGACTCAAGGATATCGGCTTCGATGGCTATGCATTGGGAGGTCTGTCGGTGGGCGAGCGCGAGGACGAGCGCGTGCAGATACTGGAATCAGTTGTTCCGCACATGCCTGTAGAAAAACCCCGTTACCTCATGGGCGTGGGTACGCCTGAAGACATCGTGGAGGCGGTGCATCGCGGCATAGACATGTTCGATTGCGCGCTGCCCACGCGTAACGCCCGCAATGGTCATCTGTTCACCTCCAAGGGCGTAGTGCGCATCCGCAACAGCCGATACCAGGCGGACACCGCGCCAATCGACACAGACTGCGGCTGTTATACTTGCAGAAATTACACCCGCGCGTATCTGCGGCATCTGGACAAGTGTGGCGAGATCCTGGCGCCGCGGCTGATGACCTATCACAATCTTTATTACTATCAGACCCTGATGGCCGGGATCCGCAGCGCAGTGGAGTCCGACCGTTTCGAGACATTCAGGGCGGAATTCCATGCCCGACAGCGGAAAATCGCGCCGCCTATGCCATAATGCGCCGCCATCGCGGCCAAAAGCCGTGCCGGACGTTGTAAAATCCGCGCTCGCGACGGGGGTGAAAGCCCCAGGCTAAATACAAACTTAAGACAATATCGGGATAGCCCATGAACTTTTTCATCCAAGATGCCTACGCTGCCGGCGGACCGGCCCCCCAAGGGGGCGACCAGTACATCACCATCATCATATTCGTGGTGTTGATTGGGTTTTTCTGGCTGTTCCTGATCCGGCCACAGCAGAAGCGTCAGAAGCAACATCAGAAGATGCTCGCGGCCATCGGCAAGGGCGACGAAGTGGTGACCAATGGCGGTGTGCTGGGGCGCATCAAGGACCTGGATGAGCAGTTCATCACCCTGGAAGTCGCCCACGGTGTCGACCACCGCGTGCAGCGGCAGGCCATCAGTGCGGTCATGCCCAAGGGCACCCTCAAGAATCATCTGAAGTAATCAACCCGGATCTCTACGCATGCTGAACCGCTATCCGGCCTGGAAAAATATTACCGTCATCCTGGTGACGGTGCTCGGCGTCTTGTTTGCTTTACCGAATCTGTATGGCGATGATCCGGCTGTGCAGATCTCCGAGAACAACGCCACGCTTACGGACACCACCACCACCCAGGTGGAGCAAGCGCTGGATACCGCCAAGCTGCCCTATAAGTCCGCGACCCTCAGCGACAACCGCCTGTTGGTGCGTTTCGAAGATAGCGATACGCAGTTGCGTGCCCTGACCGCGGTCAAGAAAGCGCTGGGCACAGACTACTCTGTGGCCCTGAATCTGGCGCCGCGAACTCCCAAGTGGATGCGCGACATTGGCCTTAAGCCCATGGCTAAAGGCCTGGACTTGCAGGGCGGTGTGCACTTCCAACTGCTGATAGATATGGATGCTGCGGTGCAGACCAAACTGCAGCGCGATGCCACCGACATCCGCGGAACCATGCGCGAGAAACTGATTCGCTATGAAGATGTCACGCTGTCCGGCGACGCTATCAATATAACCTTGCGTACTCCGGATGACTTGAATAAGGCCAAACCATTCATCAGTACCCAATATCCAGAGCTGACGGTGACAGATGGCTCCCAGCCCAACACCCTGGTAGCGCGTATAAGCCCCAAAAACATCCAGCAGCTACGCCAGACGGCGGTGGAACAGAACATCACCACCCTGCGCAACCGCGTGAACGAATTGGGCGTTTCAGAACCTGTGGTGCAGCAGCAGGGTGGCAACAGCATCGTGGTGGAATTGCCTGGCGTGCAGGACACGGCGCGCGCCAAGGAAATACTTGGGGCCACCGCCACGCTGGAATTCCGATTGGTGGATTACGGTGCCAATGCTGCGCTTGCCAAGCAGACCGGCCATGTTCCCCTGGATGACCAGTTGTTTTCGGATAAGGCCGGTAATCCAGTGTTGCTCAAGCGCGATGTCATCGTCAGCGGCGATCAGCTGGTAGATGCAGTCTCTGGTTACGACCAGGAAAGCGGCACCCCGGATGTGAATGTCACGCTGGATTCCGTAGGCGCCGCCAAGATGGGCGAAGTGACCCGCGAGAATCTCAGCAAGCCGATGGCAGTGCTGTATATCGAAACCAAGACCGAAAACACCACGGTTAATGGACAGGTCGTGCCGGTACACAAGAAGGTGTATACGGTCATCAATGTGGCCACCATCCGCGGCATCTTCAGCAAGCGCTTCCAGATAACGGGGCTCGGCCAGGATGAAGCCCAGAACCTGGGATTGCTGTTGCGCGCCGGCTCGCTGGCGGCACCCATGGACATCGTCGAAGAACGCACCGTTGGTCCGAGCCTCGGCCAGGAGAACATCAAACAGGGTTTCTATGCAGCATTGCTGGGGTTCATCCTGGTGGTGGGTTTCATCGCCATGTACTACAAAGTCTTCGGTGTGATCGCCGACCTGGCGGTGTTCATGAATCTGGTGCTCACGGTGGCATTGCTGTCACTGATCCAGGCGACTCTCACCTTACCCGGCATCGCCGGCATCGTGCTGACACTCGGCATGGGTGTGGACGCCAACGTGCTGATCAACGAACACATCCGTGAGGAAGTGCGCGCCGGCAATTCGCCGCAGGCCAGCATCCATGCGGGATATCGCCGCGCGTTCGCTACCATCGTGGACGCGCATGTGACCACGCTGACCGCCGCCGTTATGCTGTTCCTGTTCGGCGCCGGCCCGGTGAAAGGTTTCGCCGTGACCCTGTCGCTCGGCATCCTCACTTCACTGTTCACCGCCATCATGGGCACACGCTCCCTGGTCAACTGGTTCTACGGCGGGCGCAACCTCAAGAAGCTGCCGGTGTAAGGGGAAGTCATCATGGAATTTTTCCACAAAGTCCCGCAGATCAATTTCCTGGCAGCCCGCAAGCTGGCTATGGGCATGTCGGTGGCGGTGCTGGTCATCGCAGTAGTCTCCCTGTCCATCCATGGACTCAATTTCGGCGTGGACTTCACCGGCGGCGTGACCGTGCAGGTCGCCTATCCGCAGCCGGCCGAGCTGCGCCAGATACGCGATACCCTGGGAGCGGCCGGCTACAAGGATGCCATCGTGCAGAATTACGGCACGCCGGAAGAAGTGCTGATCCGCCTGCAACCCAAGCAAGGCGTATCCGACAAGGACACCGGCAGCGCGGTGATGACGGCGCTGCAAAAAGCCTCGCCAGAAGTGAAACTGGAGCAGGTGAATTTCGTAGGACCGGAGGTGGGCAAAGACCTGGCCACCAAGGGCGCACTGGCTTTCTTCCTGACGCTCACCGGCATCCTGCTGTATATCTGGTTCCGGTTCGAGTGGCGGCTAGCTCTGGGCGGCGTAGCTGCAACCCTGCATGACGTGGTGTTCGTAGTCGGTTTCTTTTCTATCTTCCATCTCGAATTCGATCTCAACGTGCTGGCGGCGGTGCTGGCGGTCATGGGCTATTCGGTGAACGATACGGTGGTGGTGTTTGACCGTATCCGTGAGGATTTCCGCATCACGCGCAAGGGTACGCCTTTCGAGATCATCAACCTGGCCGTCAACCAAACCCTGTCGCGTACCATCATTACCTCGGGTGTGACGCTGCTGGTGGTGATCGCACTGCTGATCCTCGGCGGCCCGGTATTGCACGGATTCTCTATGGCCCTGTTCGTGGGCATCATCGTCGGCACCTATTCATCTATCTATATCGCCAGCGCCACTGCCCTGATGCTGGGTGTCAGCAAGAAGGATTTGATGGTGGTGGTCAAAGGAGACAAGAAAGTGGATGACATGCCGTAAGATAGGGATAGGGTTGTTCCTAATAAAAAGAGCGCCGCTGGCGCTCTTTTTATTTGTGTCTGATTAGACCCAATCCCTCCGGGAGAGGGTGACCATAGGGCGGGTGAGGGTGCGGCTTCGCCGCAAGCCAGTCAAGATAGCGGGGTTCCGCTCCCGCAGCGCAGGTTACTTTTCTTTGGCGCAAAGAAAAGTAACCAAAAGAAACATTAAAGAGCGTCACCAGTCTTTGGCTTTCATTTCATAGCTTCACGCTGCATTGGTCAGCGCTGTTCATGACGTCTTTTCAGCTCTGCCTGTCAAATAGGTTGGCGTGGGGTTTAGTCAAATGTTTTCGGTAATATCACTGCAAGGATGGAGATATTTTAAAAGTTACTTAACGAGCATTGGTTTGAATTCTTCCGCCAGCGCCTGATAGATCTTCTCGCCGCCAGCGAGGATGTTGCCGTCTTCGGGGAAACCCGGTGAACCGTCGAAGTGGCCGACGAGGCCGCCGCATTCCTGGATCATGAGCACGCCGGCGGCCATGTCCCAGGGTTTCAAACCCATCTCCCAGAATCCATCCATGCGGCCGGCGGCCACATAAGCCAGGTCCAGCGCAGCAGATCCGGCGCGCCGCACGCCGGCAGCTTTACGCACCACCGTTTCGAACATCTTCATATACAGATCGATATTATGTTTCTCGCGGAACGGAAAACCGGTGCCGATAAGTGCACTATCGAAGGTTTTCAGTGAGGTGACACGCATGCGCCTGCCGTCTACCTGTGCGCCTTCACCACGGCTGGAGGTGAACAGTTCCTGGCGCATGGGGTCGTAGATGACGCCGTGTTCCAGGCGGCCGCGATGTTTGAGGGCAATGGAAACGCAAAATACCGGAAAACCATGCAAAAAATTGGTGGTGCCATCCAATGGGTCGATGATCCACTGGAATTCATCATCGCCCCCCTGGGCGCCGCTTTCCTCGGCGAGGATGGCGTGATCCGGATGAGCTTTGCGGATGATGTTGATGATTTCATCTTCGGCCAGCCGATCCACCTGGCTTGCGAAGTCGTTGTGTTCTTTGACTTTTATGGTGAGGCGGTCAATGCGGCCCACATGCCGGATGATGATGTCACCGGCGCGGCGTGCGGCACTGATGGCGATATTCAATAACGGATTCATACAGCCTCTTCACGAGTGCGCGTGATTGTTGACAGGTTAAAGAACGGGCCGCGTTTGTCGGACAGCGCGGCAGGGCGCGTAGAATAGCAGAAGCCGCAATCTGCCTCCAACAACATGCCACGTCATATCCGTATCGTACTGGTTGAAACCAGCCATCCCGGCAACATCGGTGCTGCCGCTCGGGCCATGATGACTATGTGCCTCGATAGACTGCTGCTGGTGAATCCACTGGAATTCCCGCATACGGATGCCAGTGCGCGCGCTTCCGGCGCCACCGATATACTGGAACATGCGCAGGTGGTGGCGAGTCTTGATGAAGCGCTCGCCGGTTGTGCGCTAGTGGCCGGCACCAGCGCACGCAGTCGCTCTCTTAGCCCTACCGCGCTGACACCGCGGGATTGTGTGCGCAAGTTGATGGCAGTACCACCGGATCAGGATGTGGCAGTGGTATTTGGTCGCGAGCGCATCGGACTTACTAATGAAGAAACTGACCGTTGCCATTACCTCATCCATATTCCTGCAAACCAAGATTACAGCTCACTCAATCTCGCCGCCGCCGTTCAGGTGGTCGCCTATGAATTGATGCTGGCAAAGGAGATGTCTGGGATTGCATCGGCGAGTGCATTGCCTTGCGCTACGACCGAGGAGATGGAGGGCTTGTATGCACATCTTGAGGCAGCTGCGCGTGACAGTGGATTTCTGGATCCTGCCAATCCCAGGCATCTCATGCGGCGACTGCGGAATCTGATTAACCGTGCGCAACCCGACCACAGTGAGGTGAATATCCTACGCGGCCTGTTGAATGCATTGCAGCAAAACCGGCACCGGCGCGAGCGGGAAAAAGACTGATTTCTCGACTTGCTATAATGCCGTCCAGAATCCTTTCAGCACGGTTGCTCCTGAACATGGCCATCTATCTGGATAACAACGCCACCACATCGCTGGATCCGCGGGTGCTGGATGCCATGTTGCCGTGGATGCAAGGCCTACATGGCAATCCCTCAAGCATTCACCGTCCCGGACGCGCGGCGCGTGCAGCACTTGATACGGCACGTGCACAAGTGGCGGCGTTGGTAAACGCCCAGCCCGCGCAAATAGTGTTCACCAGCGGTGGTACGGAAGCGGGCAACCTTGCGCTCAAGGGCGTATGCCACGGCCAGCCCCATGGCCGCGTGCTGATCAGCGCCGTCGAACATGCGGCAGTGCTGGGGCCGGCTGAAGAACTCATCCGGAAGGGTTGGCAGGTGCAGCGCATACCCGTGGATACCGATTGCCGTCTCGATTTCAATGCGCTGCAAAAAATGCTGAACGCAGACGTGTGTCTGGTATCGGTGATGCTAGCTAACAATGAGACCGGCACCATCCAGGATGTGAAAGCGGTGGCTGCAGCCGCCCGGGAGCATAGCGCGTTATTGCATACGGACGCAGTCCAGGCAGCCGGCAAGCTGCCGGTGGATTTTGTCGCATTGGGTGTCGATCTCTTGAGTCTCTCGGCCCACAAGCTCGGTGGTCCACGTGGCGTAGGCGCACTGATCTTGGATCAGCGCTTGGACCTTGCGCCGCAGATAACCGGTGGTGGTCAGGAACATGGATTGCGCAGCGGCACGGAAAACATCGCGGGCATCATCGGTTTCGGCAAATCCGCGGTATTGGCGCATCTTGAACTGGAGGCACGCAAACGGCATCTGCGTACGCTGCGTGACACTCTGGAGGCGGGACTTCAACCTATACCTGGCATCAGTATTTTCGCCGAACAGGCAGATCGCCTGCCCAACACCGTGCAGCTTGGAGTTACTGGATTCGATGGGGAATTCCTGGTCATGGAACTGGACAAGCGCGGCATCGCGGTCTCCAGCGGTTCCGCCTGCCATAGCAGCAGCGGCCAGCCAAGTCATGTATTGTTGGCCATGGGTATTGACGAAGCGCTTGCTCGCAGTGCGTTACGCATCAGTTTCGGTATGCATAACACCATGGACGATGTTCACACACTGCTGGCGGCGCTCACCACGCTGGTCTCGAAACGCAGTGGTGCGCTGGTGCTCGCATGATAATTAATGGAGCAACATGAAGCATAAGGTTATCTATTTGGATTACGCCGCCACCACTCCGGTGGATCCGCGGGTGGCGGAGAAGATGGCCGGATGTCTGACTTGTGAAGGCATGTTCGCCAATCCCGCTTCCGCGCATGGGCCGGGACGAGCCGCGCGTGGTGCAGTGGAACGCGCACGCAGCCAGGTGGCGGCGCTGGTGGGCGCCGAACCCGGCGAGATCATCTTCACATCCGGCGCTACGGAATCCGACAATTTGGCCATCAAGGGCGTGGCGCATTTCTACCAGCAAAAGGGCCGACACCTCATTACCTCGCGCATCGAACACAAGGCAGTACTGGATACCTGTAAACAGCTGGAACGCGATGGTTCGGAAGTGACCTGGCTCAAGCCTGATGCAGATGGGTTGATACAGCCATCCATGGTCGAGCAAGCCTTGCGTCCCGATACAGTACTGGTTTCCATCATGCATGTGAACAACGAGATCGGCACCGTCAACGACATCGCCGCCATCGGCCGCATCACACGTGAACACGGGGTGTTCTTGCATGTGGACGCGGCCCAGAGCGCCGGCAAGCTGCCCATCGATCTAAAAAACTTACACGTGGATCTGATGTCCTTTTCCGGCCACAAGCTCTATGGCCCAAAGGGCATCGGCGCGCTGTATGTGCGCCGCGAGCCCCGCGTGCAGCTCGATCCGCTGATACATGGTGGCGGTCACGAGCATGGCTTGCGATCCGGCACACTCGCCACCCATCAGATCGTCGGCATGGGTGAAGCATTTGAGTTGGCGTGCCAGGAACTGGCAGAAGAAGCTCCGCAACTGCGCAGCATGCGCGAGAAGTTATGGCAAGCATTGCGTGCCACCATCCCGCAAGCGGTTCTGAACGGTCATCCAACTCAGCGCGTGTGCGGCATCCTCAACGTAGCTTTTCCCGGGATCGAAGGTGAGAGCTTGCTGTTTGCCTGCAGCGCGCTCGCGGTTTCCAGCGGCTCCGCTTGTACCTCAGCGGATCGTCAACCTTCGTTTGTGTTGCGCGCCATAGGACGGGATGATCAACTGGCCGGCAGCAGCATCCGCTTCAGTGTAGGGCGCTTTACCACTACCGCGGAGGTGGAAGCGGCGGCACGCATCGTGGGTGAGGAATATCATCGGCTTCTGGATCTGGCACCAGCGGGATAAATGGCGGCATGCTCTACGATCCCGATTACAGTGCCACAGTCTGGAACCATTTCTGTACGCCAAAAAATGCGGGTGTATTCATGGTGGGCACACCCGGGGTGCTTAACGGTACGGCGGGCGCGCGTAAAAATGGTCGAGTCGTGGAATTCCAGCTACAGGTCGACACCGATGGCCGAGTGGCTGATTGTCGTTATCGTGTGTATGGCTGTCCGGCAACCATCGCGTTGTGCTCCCTGACCAGTGAAAAGCTCAAGGGTGGGCTGCTGGCCGCTGCCGCTACCTATAGCGTAGTGAAACTGGCGGAGCAGCTGGGCCTGCCGCCCGAGAAGCGTGCGGCGGCAATCACGGTGGAAGACGCGATTCGTAGCGCCGCCGCGAGGTACAATAGCCACCTACGCTCGACGCAGGCGCCCACGGAATTAATAACGGAGCTTAAAGATAGATGGCCATCACCTTGACAGATGCCGCCGCACGGCGGGTCAGCAGCTACTTGGAGAAACGCGGCGGTGGCTTGGGATTGCGCCTCGGTGTTAAGAAGACCGGCTGTTCAGGATTTGCTTATGTGGTCGATTATGCGGATGCCGCCCAGCCGGAAGATGTGATTTTCGAACAGCATGGCGTCAAGATACTGGTGAGCCGCGACAATCTGCCGTTACTGGACGGTACCGAGGTGGATTTTCTGCGCCGTGGTTTGAACGAGTCCTTCCAGTTCCATAATCCGAACGTGAAGGATGAATGTGGCTGTGGAGAAAGTTTCAACGTCTGAAGAGCCTCGATTTTCCACCACTTGCGCCTGATTTTCGTTGCCTGCAACAGCCCTCTGCCGGTACACTTAATCGTTTAGAATTCGCTGAAAACCCGCGGTTCCTTATCCAGGGACTATCTGGCGATTCGGGCTTCCGGCAGCCCATCATCCTTAACGCATCGGAGAGATACATTCGTGGCAATTGAGCGCACCCTATCCATCGTCAAGCCTGATGGTGTGGCTAAAAATATCATCGGTGAAGTCTATGCACGCTTCGAGAAAGCCGGGCTCAAGATCGTGGCAGCGCGCATGCTGCACCTGAGCCGTGCCCAGGCGGAAGCCTTCTACAGCGTGCATCGCGAACGGCCGTTCTTCAAGCCGCTGGTGGATTTCATGATATCCGGGCCGGTGATGGTACAGGTGCTGGAAGGTGAGGACGCCATCGCCCGCCATCGCGAGGTGATGGGCGCCACCAATCCCAAGGATGCCGAGCCTGGGACCATCCGTGCGGATTTCGCCAAGACTGTAGATGAGAACGTGGTGCATGGCTCGGACGCGCTGCAAACCGCAAGTAATGAGATCGCTTTTTTCTTTTCGCAGAATGACATCTGCCCGCGTACCCGTTGAGTATCCATGAGTGAGAATGAAGCCAAGGTGAATTTACTGGATCTTGATCGGCCGGCGCTGGAAATGTTTTTCGCGGCACTTGGCGAGAAACCATTCCGTGCGCGCCAGCTGATGCAATGGATCTATCATCGCAGTGTGACGGATTTCGACGCCATGACCGATCTTGGCAAAACACTGCGTGCAAAGCTCAAGGACTGCGCTGAGATTCGCCTGCCGGAAGTCGTGGATGAGCAGCTTTCCAGCGACGGCACACGCAAGTGGCTATTGCGCATGGATGCCGCGAACAGCATCGAGACGGTATTCATACCGGACCAGGAACGCGGCACCTTGTGTATCTCCTCGCAGGTGGGCTGTGCCATGGATTGCAGCTTCTGTGCCACCGGCAAGCAGGGCTTCAACCGCAACCTCAGCGCTGCCGAGATCATCGCCCAGGTGTGGGTGGCGAACCAGCGCCTGGGTGCCATCCACGGCGTAGAGCGCGCCATCACCAATATCGTATTCATGGGTATGGGTGAACCTCTGGCCAATTACAAACATGTGCTGACCGCATTGCATGTATTCCTGGATGATTTCGGCTATGGCCTGTCGAAGCGCCGCGTGACCGTGAGCACCTCGGGACTGGTGCCGAATCTCATCAAGCTCGCCGGGGAATGCGATGTGGCGTTGGCGGTCTCGCTGCATGCGCCTAACGATGCACTGCGCGATGTTCTGGTACCCATCAACAAAGTGCATCCGATCGCTGAACTCATGCATGCCTGCTCTGATTATGTCCGTGATCAGGACCGCAGCCATGTACATATCACCTTCGAATACGTGATGCTCGCGGGTGTCAACGACAGCCTGGATCAAGCCAGGGAACTAGCAGAGCTGGTCAGGGATATCCCCTGCAAAATAAATTTAATTCCCTTCAATTCCTTCCCGGGTACCCAGTATCAGCGCTCATCCGATGAGGTGATCGAGCGTTTCGGTGAGTATCTCTGGAATAAAGGTATAGTGACTATCACGCGCCGTACCCGTGGCGATGATATCGACGCCGCCTGCGGTCAGCTGGCAGGCAAGGTTCAGGACCGAATCCGGCGCGAACAACGTATGCGCGAGCAATTGGAGGTACGGTTATGAAGATACTGAAAGCCAACGGTTTTTGGTTATCGGTCGCGATGCTTCTGCTCGCGGGCTGTGTCAGTACGTCCTCAACACCGGAAAACAAGATATCACTGAAACAAGCATCACAGGACAATGTGTCGTTGGGAGTTGCTTATTTGCAGCAAGGACGCCGCGATCTGGCCATGCAGAAACTACAGTTGGCATTACAGCAGGATCCCGATAACGCCAATGCTTTTTCGGCTCTCGGATTACTCTACAATAGTAGCAGTGACTTCGAGCGCGCAGATAAGAATTATCGTGAAGCCTTGAACAAGGCGCCGGATGATCCGCAGATCCAGAATAACTACGCAGTCTTCCTGTGTCAGCAGGGCAAGCCAAAAGAATCGGAAAAGTACTTCATCGAGGCGGCACAAAATCCATTGTACCCGACTCCCGAAGCGGCTTATGCCAATGCCGGCGTATGCGCCAATCTTATACCCGACAGAGCGATGGCGGAGCAGTACTTCCGCAAATCACTGGCCATCAATCCGGATTATCCCCTGGCACTCTATCAGATGGCGCGGTTGAGTTACGACCAAAAACAGTATCGCGATGCACTGATATTTATACAGCGCTTCGAATCGGCCTCGCCTGCACCGCGGCCAGAAGTCCTGTTATTGGGTGTGCACACAGAAAATGCTCTTGGTAACAAACAGGGCGCTGAAGGCTACTCGAAGAAATTGCGAATCTTATTTCCCAATTCGCCCGAAACACAGCAGTTGAATCAGAGCTATAACAATGCAGGAAACCCCGGCTAATAGCCTGTTGAGCAGCGTAAGTGACAGCCTTGGAGCGACTTTGCGTAACGCGCGTGAAGCGCGTGGCCTGTCAGTACATAAAGCTGCGCAGGACATGCACGTCAGCGATGACATCATCGAAGCCCTGGAACAGAATGATTTTGCAAGTCTGGGGGCGCCAATCTACGTGCGTGGTCATTTGCGTAATTATGCACGACTCCTGGGTTTGCCAGAGGATGAAATCCTGGCCGCCGAGCACACGGCCGATAAACTGGCACCACCTCCGCTAATCACACAGCAGCCAGGCGGAGCGCATGCTTTTGGACTACGCTTTGCCATGCCGGTATTTTCCGTGATTGTCATCACTTTATTGCTGGTCCTGGGTGTGGTCTGGTGGCAACACCGTACACCGGAGCCATCCACGGTGGCGCTGGCAGTACACGACACGGGTACTGCACAAAATTCCATTGTTGCAGTGCCAGCTTCATCCTCGCAGCAGACAGCATTATCAGAAAGTGGGGGGGGTTCCGGAATTGGAATTCCTGCGGAAAAATCCCAGGAACGGCCGCAACATGCGTTGGCATCTCCCCCCAGCATGCGCATCAAGTTGAATCCCGCGACAAAGCCAGCGGCAGTGCCGGCTGAGCGCGATAATCATGTACAGACATCATCGACTACAACAGCCAACGTACTACCATCACAACTGACCCTTGCTCAATTCACCCTGAGCCAGCCGTCTTGGGTCGAAGTATATGACGTAAGCGGCAAGCGGCTGTATTACGATCTGGCCCCGGCTGGGGACACACTAAATGTATCGGGTGCCGGCCCACTGCAGGTCTTCCTCGGTAATGCACCAGGCGTGAGCATTGAAATGAATGGCGCGCCCTTCAATCTGGCACCATTCACACATCCAGACAATACCGCACGTTTCCGCTTGGGAGGAACCGCAGGCAAAAGCGGACCAGCCGATTGATATGCCGGGCCATCACTGAGCAGCACGGGGAACACGCTTGACGAAACAGATCGAGCCCATAAGAGGCATGAATGACATTTTGCCGGACGCAACTCCGCGCTGGCAATACTTGGAAAGTGTGGCGCGGTCAGTCCTCGCGGCGTATGGTTATCGGGAAATCCGCGTACCGGTCGTCGAGAGGACCGAATTGTTTGCGCGCTCTATCGGCGAAATCACGGATATCGTCGAAAAGGAGATGTATACCTTTGAGGATCGCAATGGTGAGAGTCTGACATTGCGACCTGAGGCCACCGCCGGCATGGTGCGTGCGGGCATAACCAATGGACTCTTATATAATCAGGTACAGCGCTTGTGGTCTTCAGGCCCGATGTTCAGGTACGAACGGCCCCAAAAGGGTCGCTACCGCCAGTTTTACCAGATCGATGCAGAAGCCTACGGTCTGCCTGGTCCAGATATTGATGCCGAATTGATAGTCATGCTGGCACGGCTATGGAAACAACTCGGAATCAAAGATCTTGAGTTACAGATAAATTCCTTGGGAACTCACGATGCCCGTGTGTTATATCGCGAAAAGTTGTTGGAATACTTGCGTGCCCACCAAAATGAGCTTGACGAAGATAGTTGCCGCCGGCTTGATACCAACCCTATGCGGGTACTGGACAGCAAGGATGCTGGCACGCGCAAGGTGGTAGAGCAAGCACCCAGCTTGCTGCATCATCTGGATGAAGAATCGCGCACACATTTCGCTGAGCTTAGGCGCCTATTGGATGCCGTTGGCGTAAAATATAAAGTTAACCCACGTCTGGTGCGTGGATTGGATTATTATTCGCGTACCGTGTTCGAATGGGTAACGACGCGCCTAGGCACCCAGGATGCGGTTTGTTCGGGTGGGCGATACGACGGGCTGGTGGCGCAACTGGGTGGCAAGCCCACGCCGGCGATCGGTTTTGCCATAGGCGTGGAACGGCTGGTGGCGCTCATGCAAGAGGAAGGTACACCCGTACCGGATGTTTCGCCGCATGTCTATCTTGTGAGGGTCGGCGCCCAGGCACAGACTGCAGGGCTGCAACTGGCGGAACAACTGCGGGAGGCCTTGCCACGGCTCCGTTTGATCATGGATTGCAGTGGTGGCGGCTTTGCAAACCAGCTGAAGCGTGCTGATAAAAGTGGTGCACGTGTGGCCTTGGTGCTGGGTGAAGACGAGGTCAGGGCCGGACAAGTGGGATTCAAACCCCTGCGGAACTCTGCCGAGCAGGTGAATGTGGCCTGGGATGCAATCGCTGCACGCGTGGCCCCTTGGCTGGAATAATCATTATCTATACGCGCGCGGGCGCGTCTCATAACTCAGGAGTGCAGTGTGGACGAGTTCCTTTCGGATAAAGAGCAGGCAGAGCGTCTGAAGAAATGGTGGCTGGAAAATTACAAGTCCATTTTAGCTGGCGTTATCATTGCCGCAGCCATCATTTTCGGATGGCGTTGGTGGCAGCATCGCACGCAGGTGCGCAGCTTGACCGCCTCGATGATATACAACCAGATGACCACCATGCTGGCCGCCAATAATGGGCCGCCGGCATTGAAAATCGCCAACGAATTGATTGACAACTATAGCGATACTCCCTACGCGTCTCAGGCGGCCCTGGCCATGGCCCAGCATGATATCGGCTTGGATAAACCTGATGATGCCATGCAAATGTTCAATTGGGTCATCAACCACAGCAAGGATGACGGGCTCAAGTTGCTGGCAAATCTGCGGTTGGCACGGGTCAAATTGATGGTAGGTGATCCACGGGCGACTCTGGATGTGCTTGCACATATGCAGCCGGGTGGGTTCGCTGCACTCTATGACGAGCTACGTGGCGATGCCTATTTGAAGCTCGGCCAGACCGATAAAGCCCGTGATGCTTACCGGCAGGCATTGAACCAGTGGACAGTGGATATGGGTGACAAATCACTGGTGCAGATGAAGCTGGATAGCTTGGCTCAAACACCAGTTGCCAAGGCCAGCATGCCGCCGGTAGCGGGCACATATTCAGGAGCGAGCAAACCTTGAAGCAACTGATCGCGTTCACAACAGCTGCCTTGCTGCTCGCGGCGTGCGCGAGTAATAACGTGGAGCCGCCAGCGCCCCTAGTTAGTTTCACGCCAAAATTTAAAGTGGAACGTGTATGGAGTGCATCCGTAGGGTCTGCAGATGCTGTTCTACGTCTCGGAATCGTGCCCGCCAGTGATGGTACTAACGTCTATACTGCTTCACACAGCGGCATTGTTTATGCCTTTGCACTCCAGGATGGAAGAAGTCTTTGGAGAGTAAAAACGAAATTGCCGATTTCGGCGGGACCGGGTGTTGGTCAGGGCATGGTGGTAGTGGGCGCCAGTGACGGCACGCTGCTTGCTCTAAGTGCAGTGGATGGAAAGCAGTTGTGGAAGACCAATATCAGCGGTTATATCCTCGCCAGCCCCGCCGTGAGTCAATCTGCAATAATCGCCTATACATCCGATGGGCATATCATTGCCTTGACGCCTGTCACCGGACAGCAACTCTGGAGTATATCCCACGATGTACCGAATCTGTCGCTGCGGGGCGCGTCACCGCCGGTAATATCCGGTGACCTGTTGCTGCAGGGACTGGCCACCGGCCAGCTATTGGCACTCAACCTGGCCGATGGCAGTCAACGTTGGATTACCACCATATCCATACCCGCGGGCAACAATGATCTTTCTCGCTTAGTGGACCTGGATGGCGTACTGGCAGTGGACAGTGACAATATTTATGCAGTGAATTACCAAGGACGATTAGTGGATGTAGCCAGGGATAGCGGCCAAATTCTGTGGTCGCGGGAAATGTCCAGCTACACCGGTGTGAGTGAAGATGATGCGCATGTATATGCGACAGACATACATAGCGCTGTCTGGGCATTGGATAAGAATACCGGTATACCGGTATGGACGCAGCCCGCCATGCGTGCGCGTGATCTCACCGTACCAGTCCCCTATTCAGACACAGTTGTAGCCGGTGATGTTAAGGGCTATCTGCATTTCCTGTCCAAAAGGGATGGCAGTGTTGTGGCACGCGTGCGGCTGGGCAGCGATCCGATTCTGGCACCACCAATCGTTGTGAATGGTTTGCTGGTGGTGCTGACAACCGGAGCTAGCCTGGCGGTTTACAAAGTTAAGCCACTCAGTCAATAGCAACCGCGATAACTGGTGTTAACCTGTTATTTGACTTGCGGAACACCACCGCGGGTATGGACTACAACATGTTACCTGTCATCGCGCTCGTCGGTCGCCCCAATGTGGGCAAATCCACGCTCTTCAATCTACTTACGCGTTCCCGTGATGCACTGGTGGCGGATGTGCCAGGGCTCACCCGTGACCGCCAGTATGGTTTCGGAAAACTGGGCCCGCGGCCGTATGTTGTTGTGGACACCGGCGGATTGGACGGCACCGATGTAGGTCTCATGGGGCAGATGGCGAAGCAGACGCTGAAAGCGTTTGATGAATCGCACGCCGCTATCCTTCTGGTGGACGGACGCGTGGGGTTGAATGCCGCCGATCAGGCCATCGTCCAGCAGCTGCGTCGCGCTGGTAAACCACTGTATGTCGCCGTCAACAAGACCGAGGGCATGCCGGTTGACGTGGTCACCGGCGATTTTCACGCGCTCGGCCTCGGCCAACCGCATGCCATCGCCGCTGCTCACGGGATCGGCGTCGAAGCGCTCATCGAGACAGTATTGGAGCAGTTGCCTGCGGATACCGATCTGCCACCGGAAGACAATCGGCGCATCCAGGTGGCTGTTATTGGACGCCCGAACGTCGGCAAATCCACGCTCATCAATCGCCTGCTGGGGGAAGAGCGCTTGGTCACCTTCGATCAACCCGGTACCACCCGTGACAGCATCTTCGTTCCTTTCGAACGCGACGGTCGCGCCTACACACTCATTGATACTGCCGGCGTACGCCGGCGTGCACGCGTGAGTGACAAGCTGGAGAAATTCAGCATCGTCAAGACACTGCAAGCCATCGATCGCGCCCAGGTGGTCATCGTTTTGCTGGATGCCAGCGAAGGCATCACCGAACAGGATGCCTCATTGCTGGGTCTCAGTCTGGACCGTGGCCGGGCCCTGGTGCTCGCGGTCAACAAATGGGATGGATTAGACAAAGATCAACGCAACAATGTGCGCCGTCTCATCGACCTGAAGTTGCCGTTCCTGGATTTCGCACAATTACATTTCATCTCGGCGCTGCACGGCAGCGGTGTCGGCGAGGTGATGGATTCAGTGAACCGGGCGCATGCGGCTGCGAACCGGGAAATGTCTACCCCGGAGCTCACGCGCGTACTGGAAACCGCCGTGGTGCAACACCAACCGCCAATTGTGCGAGGCCGGCGTATACGCTTGCGCTATGCCCATCAGGGCGGACGTAATCCTCCCGTGATCGTGATTCATGGCAACCAGACCGAGGAAGTACCGGATACTTACCGCCGCTACCTGGAAGGTACATTCCGCAAAACCTTCGATCTTTATGGCACACCGGTACGTATCGAGTTCCGCACCGGCAAAAATCCATATGCAGAACGCCGCAAGAAGCTCACACCCAAAAAGGCCATGGTGGCACGCCGCCAGCGGCGCATAGCGCGCGGCCGTAAGCCGAAAAAATAGCGAGGAGTTTCGCGCTATTTATTCAAATCGGAAATAATATTTCGGTCAATGGTGATGACCGCCTGCTCCATGTACATGTCCGTGCGCTAGTTCTTCGTGCGTAGCAGCGCGTACCCCGACGACATTCACATCAAATTTGAGGGTCTTGCCCGCCAGTGGGTGGTTGGCATCCACTGTGACGTGTTCAGAATCCACTGCGGTCACCGTCACGGTGCGCTCGCCGTGCTCGGCTTCCGCATGGAAGCGCATGCCGGGCTTGATCTCATTTTTTGAATCGAACATCTTGCGTGGCACTTTTTGACTCAAGGCCTCGTTGCGAGTGCCGTAGCCTTTCTCCGGCGGTACGCTGACCTTGATCGAATCACCCGCGCGCTTGCCCTCGAGCGCTTCCTCTAGTCCGGCGATGATGTTGCCGGAACCATGCAGGTAATCCAGGGGTTTCTGGCCCTTGGAGCTGTCCAGCACAGTGCCATGCGAATCTGTCAGAGTGTAATCGATGGAAACTACGGCGTCTTTGGTGATATGCATGAATATATCCAGGGCCTTAAAAATAAGGGCGGGATTTTACCCTCCCTTGGGGTTACTGACCAGTTATTATGCGAATGCCCAGAGTTTATCTATAAGTCTAAGGATCCAAAATCCCATGGATATTTCAGTATCGGAAATAGCATGAATACAATTGTCGAAATCGATCGTGGTGAGTACCGAGTATCCACGGACCCAGCCAGACTTGATCCGGTCGCAATCCAGGTGTATCTCAGCCATTCTTATTGGGCACAAGATATATCTATCGAAATAGTACAACGTGCTTTGTATAATTCATTATGTTTTGGCGTATACCATCGGGATGCTCAAATAGGTCTGGCCAGAGTCATCAGCGATTATGCGACGTTTGCCTATCTTTGCGATGTGTATGTGCTGGAAGCACATCGTGGAGAGGGAATTGGAACCTGGCTCATTGAGTGTGTAATGATGCATCCCAAGTTAATAAACCTCCGCCGATTTTCACTGGCGACTCGAGATGCCCATGATTTTTATCGCAAGTTCGGTTTCCAGCCTCTCGGGCGTCCGGAGCGGGTGATGGAGATACGTAATGACAGTGCTTACCAACGATAATAAATCAGGTAGTTATGGCTCTTAAAAAAATAGTGTACTTGAGCAGGGCCGTATTCGGAGTATGTGCCGTATTCATGTCTGTCTGCGCGTTATCGGCACCGATAAAATCTACACATGATCATGCAATAGAGTCCGCGCAGTCATGGACTCGTCCAGACCATTTGGTGTTGGTGATCGAGGAGAATAAATCATACTCAACCATCATCGGCAATAAGGATGCGCCGTATATTAATGAACTGGCAAATGAAAGCATGTTGTTAACCGACGCGCATGCGGTCATGCATCCGAGCCTGCCAAATTACATGGCATTGTTCTCTGGATCCACCTATGGATTGACGGACGATTCCTGTCCCCACGATTTCAGCGGCTCAAACCTTGCCAGTGAATTGCTGGCCAAGGAACTGAGTTTTGCCATTTATTCAGAAAATTTACCAGAGACCGGTTTCAGCGGCTGCAGCGGCAGTGGCGGCCTATATCGCCGCAAGCACAATCCGGTAGTCAACTGGCAGGTAGCGGGCCTACCGGCAGCACTCAACCGGCCATTCCGCGATTTCCCACAGGATTATTCCAAACTGCCGAGCGTGGCTTTCGTGGTTCCCAACATGCTGAACGATATGCACGACGGCAGCATCGCACAGGGTGATGCGTGGCTTAAGGCGAACATGGATAGCTATGCCGTATGGGCCAAAACGCACAACAGCCTGCTCATCATCATCTGGGATGAGAGTGACGCCAATAGTATTACTAACCAGATCCCGCTGATTATCACTGGCGCGCGCGTTAAACCCGGCCGGGATGGTGCATACCTGGATCATTACGGGCTGCTGCGGACAATTGAGGATCTATACGGTATCAACCCGCTGGGGCGCAGCGCCGTCGCCAGGTCCATTAGCTCTCTGGGAAATAAGACCTAACCCAGACATGCTGCGTGTAGCAAGGGAAACCTGAAGCAGGAGAATTTATCTATTCATGGCCCTAACATTAAAAACGTCTTGGCGGCTCCCGCTGAATCTTGAGTATCCACTCGCGTTTGTATTGGCGACTGTGTTCATCTTCCTGTTAGGCGGACAGCGGGTGCTTGGCAATATGTCTTCTCCCTGGTGGCTGCTAGTCACTTTTGTCTGGTTGTTTTGGATAATTCTATGGTCTTCTTTTTGCGTTGTGCGACATGCGGAGGTTCTGGCAACCAAACTAGGTGAACCTTATGGGACTCTAATACTCACCATATCCATGGTAGCCATTGAAGCCTCAACCATTGCCATGGTCATGTTGCACGGCGCTAATAACCCAACACTTGCCTCCGAGACCATGTTTGCGGTCATCATGATCATAATGAACGGCATGGTGGGGTTAAGCCTTCTGGTGGGTGGATTACGGCATAGGGAGCAGCAATACAACTTGCAGGGTGCCAACGCCTATCTCAGCGTAATCGTGGCGCTATGTGTGTTGGGGTTGATATTGCCGAATGCGATGACTGCAAAACAAGCCCTCAGTATGTCCCACCACACGTTTCAAGTACTGATGTCTCTGGCGCTGTATGTAATATTTCTATTCATCCAGACAGCAAGGCATCGCAACTATTTCATATTAGCTGAAGGCGGTGATCAGTACACTTCTAAGCGTGTGGAAGCGTACGGTCCATCGTCTTATCATGCCGGCATGTTGCTGGCTTATCTTATACCTGTGGTATTGCTGGCAAAAAAATTGGCCATTCCTATCGATTACCCGATCGAGACCCTGGGTGCTCCCCAGGCTCTGGGTGGTTTGATCGTGGCCTGTCTGGTGTGTACGCCGGAAGCCATCAGCGCCGTGCGTGCCGCCTACAAAAACAAGCTGCAACGGGCGGTGAATATATCTCTGGGCTCTGTACTGGCGTCAATCTGCCTGACTATCCCAGTGATTCTGGTAGTGGGGTTACTGGCTCACCGCAACGTATACCTCGGTCTTCATGGGACGGCAGTCGTGCTGCTGCTGCTGACGCTGGTGGTTAGCATCATCACCTTCACCAGCGCCAAAACCAATATCCTCCAAGGTTCTGTGCATTTACTGTTGTTTGCTGCCTATCTGTTTTTTGCGCTGTAACGGACATATCAGCGAAACGATCACCAGCACCTTCCCGGGGGGGGTCAGTCTTGGAAAGCAAATGCATCCATGCAAAGTGTCCGGTCGAAGCTGTGATGCAGGCGTGCTGCATGTTTTCCACCGGCGCCCATGGCGGCAAACAGCGGCAAGAAATGTTCTTCTGTTGGGTGATTGCGGGCTGCCTGGGGTGCGCGCTGACGATAATCCAACAGCGCTTCGTGGTCGGCGCGTGCCAGGACATCCAGCAGCCATGCGGAAAAGTCCTCGTATGGTCGATGCTCGCCAGTTGGATGGAAATATTCGCGCAGATTATGCGTCGCGCCGCCACTTGAGATGATGAGCACACCCTGTTCGCGCAATGGCGCCAGTGCCTGACCGAGTTTCAGATGGTGTGTGGGGCCAAGTGACGTTTGCAGTGACAGTTGCACCACCGGGATATCGGCCTGTGGATACATGAGCAACAGCGGCACCCAGGCACCATGATCAAGGCCGCGTGTTTCATCCATGCTGGCAGCCGGATTCAATAGCGACACCGCCTGTTCCGCGAGCGTACGCTTTCCAGATGCTGGATACCGTAATGCATAGAGTGGTTCCGGGAATCCATAAAAATCATGGATGGTATCCAGACGATCAGCGCCGGTGACGCGAGGTGTCGTTGTGTCCCAGTGTGCGGATACCACCAGTATGGCCTGAGGTCGTGGCAGCGTAGCACCTAGATTCTTAATGAAGGCGTGCGCCGGATTGGATGCATCCAATGCCAGCATGGGTGAGCCGTGGGATAAGAACAAGCTAGGTAATTTCATATAAGTCAGTTAATGAAATATGGTATTTGTCGCCTTTGAGGCCGAAAAGTAAGCATGGAATCTGCTATGCGATTACTCCATGGCCAAGGCGGGTTGTGCTTTGCCTGGTTGTCGATCGTATTTTGGCCGGCGCATCAGAAACACTAGCGGGATCGCCACCAGGCTCAATATCATCATTAATTTAAAGTCATCATTGAAACTGATCATGGCCGCTTGATTAGTCACAATACCGTTGATGATCGCCAAATCATGAGCGTTGTGCAAGTTGAATCGCGAAAAGGAGGGTGATAGCTGCATGGCATTGTTATACACATTGATATGTGCTGCCAGCACCTGGTGGTTGATTTGGGTATTCCGGCTCAGGAGTGTGAATGCGACAGAAATCCCAACGCTGCCGCCAATATTGCGAACCAGGTTATAGACACCGGTGCCTTCGGTGCGCATCTCCGTCGGCAGAGTGGAGAAGACCATGGTCATAAGTGGCACCATCACTTGGCCCATACCCAGGCCCTGGACGAAACCTGTCCAGGTTATGGCCCAGGTATCGATGCCAGTATCGAAATGGCTCATGTAGTACATGGACACCGCCATAATACCGAGACCCATGCTCATGTTGATGCGCGGATCGATGCGGGTGGATAGTCGTCCCACAATCATCATCGACAGCATGGTGCCGATACCGCGCGGCATGAGCACCAAGCCGGTCACGAGGACCGGGTAATCCAGCAGGTTCTGCATGAATGGCGGGATTAGCGACATGATGGAAAACAGGCTGATAAACACCACAAAGCCGATGATGTTGCCGAGAACGAAATTGCGGTCCTTGAATAATTTCGGCTCGATATAGGGATGCTCTTCAGCACTCATATGGATGAAGAACAGCCATAAGCCGATCAGCACTAGCCCGAATTCGATGATGATCTCGGCTGAGTTGAACCAGTCTTGGCGTTCACCGCGGTCCAGCATCATTTGCAGGGCGCCGATAGCGAGGCTCATGAACAGAAAGCCCCAGCCGTCAAATGTACGTATCTTGCTGATCACCGTCTCATGCACATAGGCGAGGGTCATGATCACCGCCAGAATACCGATGGGAATATTGATGAAAAACACCCAGCGCCAGGAATAATATTCAGTGAGATAACCGCCGACGGTGGGCCCAAGGATCGGTCCGAGCATGATGCCGACACCGAAAATCGCCATGGCCATCCCATGTTTCTCGCGCGGATAGCTGTCCAGCAGGATAGCTTGGGATATCGGCACCATGGAGGCGCCGAACAAACCCTGCAGTACGCGTAACAACACCATCTCCGTAAGCGATGTGGCGGTGCCGCACAGGAATGAGGCGGTCACGAAACCCACCATGCTGATCAGATAGATGCGCTTCCTGCCGAAGCGCCCTGCGAGCCAGCCGGTGGGTGGCGTCATGATGGCCGCGCCGACGATGTAAGACGTAAGTACCCAGGATATCTGGTCCTGGGTGGCCGACAGCGTGCCCTGCATGTTGGGCAATGCCACATTGGCGATAGTGGTATCCAGCACTTGCATCAGCGTGCCTAGCATCACTGCGATGGTGATGAGCGCCGTATGCTGCTTTTGATCAGCCGGTTTGGGAAAATAATTCATGGTGGCGGTTGTCAGTGATTAGCGGTCTGAGAATCACTGGAACCAAACATCGGGCTGTAATGGGTATCGATGGTTGCTTCTGCGCTCATGCCGGCGCGCAGATCAGGACCGTCTGCTATGGTGTCGATTGAGATACGCACTGGGATGCGCTGCACCACTTTCACCCAGTTACCGGTGGCGTTCTGTGCCGGCAGCACTGAAAAAACCGATCCGGTGCCAGGCGCGATACTCTCCACTGTGCCCTGCCAGTGATGCCCGGAATAGGTATCCACAGTGATTTCGACTTTCTCGCCGGTATGCACATGCGTGAGCTGCGTCTCTTTGAAGTTGGCATCTATCCAGCGCTTGCCGCTCATGACCAGAGCGAATACCGGCCGACCAGCTGCTACTACGTCGCCGGGTTTGATGTCCACTTCCGTGACCACGCCCGCTGCGGGCGCTTTGATGGTGGTATAGGTGAGTTCCAATGCCGCCTGGTCACGCAGTGCCACAGCTTGTTGATAAGCGGCTTGCTGGGTTATCGGTAGATCCGGATTACCGCCAAGGTTGGCTTTAATCTGGCCGATTTGCGCCTCCAGTGCCACGGCTTTCTGTTGTGCCATGGTGAGACCGGTCTTCAGATTGTCCAGGCGTGCGGCTGCCACCACATCGCGTTTTACCAGATTGGTCTTGCGCCGCACATCGCGGGTGAGATAGGCCACATTAGCCTGGGCACTGGCCAACTCGGCTTGGGCGGCGCGCAGTGATTGCAGCTGTGCGTGTAACTGATCACTCACATTCTTAAGGTTAGCGTTGGCCTGATCGAGTGCCAGCTGGAAAGGTGTGGGGTCGATCCTTAACAGTACTTGACCGGGAATCACCGCCTGGTTCTGGGTAACCGGCACGGCGCTGACCCGTCCGGCGATCTGCGTTGCCACATCAACCTGATCTGCGACCACATAGGCATTGTCGGTGCTTTGGTAACGCTCACTGTGGATCCAATACCAAAGGCCCAACACCACGAGCAGCAATGGTCCGGCGACCATCAAGGTCAGTCGCCGTGTACGCGGGTTCTGGAATAGACGCTGGAAGGGATTCATGTTTTTGACATCCATCAGGGGAGCTGGCAGAATGGACTGGACGGTCTAGTCTAATTTGATGGATACCCCATGTCAATTGAGGTCTTACAAACCATCGCTGGGAAATCGCAAGGATTCGTCCGCCGCGTGATTGCGTTGGCTTTAAGCGGCGCGCTTCTGATTAGCGCGACTGCGCTAAGAGCCGATACCCTGGAGCAGGCCTTCGCTCAAGCCTACGACAGTAATGCGGCGATCCAGGCGCAACAGGCACAATTGCGCGCCTCGGGTTATGACGTACAAAAGGCCCAGGCCGGTTATAAGCCGCAAATCAGTTTTGATGCAGGTATTGGCACTTCGCATAACGACTTGTCTTCCCCATTCTTCCCCATCAGTACCTATCCACTAAATACCAAAACTGCCGGCTTGACCATTACCCAGCCCCTCTATACCGGCGGGCAAGTGTCGTCCAATGTCGATGCTGCTGAAAGCAACCGGGCAGCGCAGCTCGCGAATCTGAATGCCACCGAAGAGCAGGTTTTTCTGGATGTAGCCATCACCTATAACGATGTGGTACGTGATCAGGCGGTACAGAATCTGGAGCAGAACAATGTGGATGTGCTCAACAAGCAACTAAGCGCCACCCAGGCCGAATTCGAGAACGGCGAAGTGACGCATACCGACGTGGCTCAAGCACAGGCACGCTTGGCCGGTGCCCAGGCGTCACTGATCCAGGCTCAAGGCTCGCTGGCCACATCGCGTGCCACCTATGTACGAGTGGTGGGTTCTGAACCGGGTAAGTTGCGACAGCCGACGATGCCGGAATTGCTGCCCAGCACGCAGGCAGATGCGGTGCAGCTGGCACTGCAAAATTACACGGTGTTGGCCGCGCGCTACGCAGAAAATGCAGCACAACAGCAGGCCGAAGCAGTAAGCGGCAAGCAGAAACCCAGCGTGGCACTCACCGGCCAGTTGCTGGAAGCCATGGATCCCCAGATCGGATTTAGCCGTATCGACACCCGTTCCATCATGCTGACCATTTCCATGCCGCTCTACTCTGGTGGGGCCCTGGATGCGGAACAGCATGCCGCTGAGCAACGCGCCACCGCCAGCCACGATGATTTAGTGGATGCCCAGCGCCAGGCCCAATTGGATGCGATCAATGCCTGGCAGGCCTATCAGACCGCGAATGCCAAGTTAGCTGCCATCAACAGCCAGATCGAGGCCGAGCAAGTAGCAGCCAGCGGTGTAAGGGATGAAGCTTCAGTGGGTGAGCGCACTACGCTGGATGTGCTGAATGCCGACCAGGAACTTCTTAATGCTCGTGTTAACCTGATCCGTGCGCAACGTGATCAGCTTGTAGCGGCCTATGCACTCAAGGCCGCCACCGGCCAGCTCACGGCGGAACACTTGCAGTTGCGGCAGCAGACTCCGGCAAACCAGCCAAGCATGGGAAACTGAAGCTGTGGCGTTTGGAGAGCACACATGAATGTAGCAGCAGCTGATAGTACCAGCAGTGTAGGAAAACGTGACGTCATCCTCGAGGCTGCCAACAAGGTGTTTCTCGAAGTGGGTTTTGGCGCCGCCAGTATGGACAGCATCGCCAATGCCGCCCAGGTTTCGAAACAGACCGTGTATAACCATTTCGGTTCCAAGGAAGAGCTGTTCGCGGCCATGGTGCGCAGCAGCTGCGACAATATTACGCTGGCATTCGCGGAAGCCATCAAGGACAGTAACCCCGAGAAAGCCCTGCGTACCATGGCCAGGCATTTCATGGGCGTGGTGTTCTTGCCAGAGAAACTTGCCATGCATCGCATCCTGATGGCGGAAGTGGCGCGTTTCCCGGAACTCGGCCGGGTGTATTACCAGTCCGGTCCAGCCATCATCCGTAAATTCCTCGCGGATTATTTCGTGGAGCAGAACAAGCGCGGTACTCTCAAGGTGGAGAACCCACAGGTTGCCGCCGAGCAATTCATCAGCATGGTGACCTGTTGCCGACTGCGTATGGATTTGGGGGTAGAACCGATGCCGTCGGATGAGGTCAAGCAGAGATATATAGATAGTGCAGTGTCCCTGCTAATGCGCGCCTGTAAGCCTTGACTCCTTGATACCTACGAATGCTGGCGAACAAAGTGTCGTCCATATCGGTATATGAATAGCCAGATTATTGGAACCTACCTGCGGGGCTTGCTGACAATGATGGTGTCAGCCGCGCTGGTGTCTTGCGTGGTCGGTCCGACGTATAAAAAACCCGCAGCGCCCGCGGTACACGGCTACACGACTGCACCTTTATCTACAACAATTCCCGCAGCAGTTTCTGCAGCAGGACCTGCATCCTCCTTGCAGGTCCTACAGATGGGCGCTAAGGTGAATGCCGAGTGGTGGAAGGAATTTGGCTCATCGGACCTCGATGCGTTGGTGGCGCAGGCGCTGCAGCATAATCCGGATCTCGAGGCCGCCCTGGCTACGTTGCATGAAGCACAGTTCAACCTGAAAGCTGCCAATGGCATTTTCTATCCCCAGGTCTCATTAGGCCTGGGTGCAGAGCGCACCCGTATCTCGGGTGCTTCCGGCGGCGGCCAAAACGGGCCACAGCTCTACAATTTGTACACCGGCGAAGTATCCGTGAGTTATTACCCGGATGTTTTCGGGTTAAGCCGCTTGGTATCAAGCAACGAACAGGCACAAGTCGATGTTGCCCGGGACCAGTTGCAGGCTGCGCGTCTGACCCTCGAAGGTAATGTCGTGAATACAGCACTAAACCTCGCCGCTGTGGAAGAAGAAGTGGCTGTCACCCGGCAAACCCTCAGCGATCAACGGGAGATACTCAAGCTCACCACCACCCTTTACCAGCTAGGCGCGGATTCGCAGATAGACGTATTAGTCCAGGAATCCCAGCTTGCCAGCAGCGAAGCGCGATTACCCATATTGGAGCAAGCACGCGATGCGTTGCGCCATCTGCTGGCTACCTATCTTGGTAAGTTTCCTTCTGAAGCGGGTGGTTTAACCACGCCGATGCTTTCAGATTTGCGCTTGCCAGGAACGCTGCCCGTTAGCCTGCCATCCACGCTGGTGCGGGAGCGGCCGGATATCCTAGCCGCGGAGGCGCAATTGCGTGCCGCCAACGCACAAGTCGGAGAAGCGGTGGCGCGTATGTACCCGACGCTGGAATTGACCGGTAATTTTGGCGACCAAAGCAACAACGGTGGTGAGTTATTCAATCCAGCCAGCCGCATCTGGGATCTTGCTGCCAATATCGTGCTGCCGCTATTCGAAGGTGGCACGCTTGAAGCGCAAAAACATGCGGCGGAATCCGCATACCAAGCAGTTTTTGCTAATTATCGCAGCACCGTACTGGGTGCATTCTTGAACGTAGCCGATACCCTGCGCGCGCTGCAGCATGATTCCACTATCCTCGATGCCCAGGCACGTGCCTTGCATGCTGCGCAGCAGGGGTTTGATCTGGTGCGAGTTCAATATCAATCCGGTGCGGTCAACTACTTGAGTGTACTCGTCAGCGAAACCCAGTATGAGAACGCTCGCATAACCTTCGTACAGGCAGAGGCGCAGCGCTATGCAGACACCGCAGCCTTATACATAGCACTGGGTGGCGGTGAATGGGTCGGAAATGGAAACGATAATCAGACCGGCGCAAAGTCCGGCAGCACGGCTACACCACGCGTGGGTTTCAGTACACAGAATTGAAACATCCCGCACGCGATGTTTGCCGCATGCGAGTAGAGGAGTGATAAACAGTGAACAAGAAAACCTGGTTGCCGGTTATCCTTGCGTTGGCCGTGGTTTTTGGCGGTATTTTCGGCGGCAAGATGTACGCCAACCATCGGGCTGCCGTGGCCGAGGCACATCGCGGTTTCCCACCGATGACCGTATCCACGGCGATTGCAGCGGACGAACCCTGGAGCCCTTATGCGCACGCTGTGGGTAGCCTGGAAGCGGTGCGCGGAACCGAAATCACAGCACAGATTGCCGGAAACGTCACACAGATTGCATTCCATTCGGGGCAGCGCGTTCACAAGGGCGAGTTGCTGGTACAGTTGGATAATTCCACGCAATTGGCTCAATTGCATGCCGATCAGGCCAAGCTGCAACTCACAGACACCACCCTGGCACGTACCCGCAAACTGTATGCAGCGCATGCCGCGAGCCAATCGGATTTGCAGAGCGCGGAAGCCGGTTTTGCTGGGGCCCAAGCGGTTGTTGAGGGCGACCATGCGACTCTCGCCAAGCTCGCTATCAGCGCGCCATTCAGCGGTACTGTCGGCATTCGTGAGGTGAGTCTCGGCCAGTACGTTTCGCCCGGTACATCCGTTGTCAATTTGCAGACCTATGACCCCATGCTGCTGGATTTCACACTGCCTCAAAGCACATTAAGTGAAATCGCTACGGGCAAGACCGTACAATTCACAGTCAATGCTTATCCAGGAAAGGAATTCAAGGGCGTTATAACTGCCATTGGGTCACAGGTAAATCCGGCTACCCGCAACATCGCATTGCAGGCGAGGCTCGATAACGCAGGCGGCCAGCTGCGTCCTGGTATGTACGGCGACGTGCAGTTATCGATCGGTTATGCACTGCACGGTGTGGTAGTGCCGAATACCGCTGTCAGCTACAACACCTACGGTGATTATATATACGTAGTTACGCCAGAGGCGGACCATACGTTGATCGCCCACGAGCGCGTGGTGCAGGTCGAGGACCAGCGCGACGGTTCTGTGCTCCTCGCTACGGGTGTGAAGGCCGGCGAGACAGTGGTCACGGCCGGCCAGGAAAAACTGCGCGATGGCGCGGCGGTAGTGGTGAACAACAGTGTGCAACCGTAAGCACGGGACTCACGCATGAGATTCACCGACATCTTTATCCGCCGCCCGGTGTTGGCCAGCGCCGTGAGTCTCGTCATACTGCTGCTGGGCGTGCGCGCCTGGCTGGGCATGACGGTGCGCGAATATCCGAACGTCGTCACCACCGTGGTTACGGTCACTACAGCCTATCCCGGCGCTAGTCCGGATACCGTCAAGGCGTTCATCACCTCACCGTTGCAACAGGTCATCGCCGGCGCGCCTGGCATTGACTACATGACTGGTACCAGCGCCGAGAGCGTGTCAACAATCACCGTGTACATGCGACTCAACTATGATCCAAACGCCGCCATTTCCCAGATCATGTCCAAGGTCGACCAGGTCAAGAACCAGTTGCCGCCCCAAAGCCAGCAGCCAATCATCAATGAAACCGTGGGCGATGCCACCGCGCTCATATACCTGTCGTTCTCAGGCCAGGGCGTGAGCCAACAGCAGATCAACGACTACGTGCTGCGCGTAGCGCAGCCGAAAATCCAGGGCGTCAACGGCGTGAGTCAGGCGCAGATTGTTCCGGCCGGTACGGATCCGAGCGGCAACGCCTTTGCACTGCGTGCCTGGCTGAACCCCGCTAGTATGGCGGCGCGTGGCATCACGCCCGCGGAAGTATCCAATGCGCTGCAGGCGAATAATTTCATTTCCGCCGTCGGCAGCACCCGCAATCCACAAAAACAGGTAACCATTACCGCCACCACTTCACTGAATAATCTCGCGCAGTTTCAGGATCTGGTGGTCAAGAACGTGGGTAACACGGTGATCCGGCTCAAGGACGTGGCTCAGGTGAAATTGGGTGCCGAGAACTATAACCAAGCGGTGTATTTCAACGGCGTTCCAGCGGTGTTCATCGGCGTGCAACCCACGCCCGATGCCAACGATCTGGATGTGGCCGCGGGCGTGCATAAGGTGTTCAAGGGCATCCAAGCGTCACTGCCACCGGGCATGCATGCCGCCATCCCCTACGACGCCAGCACCTACATCACCACGTCCATACACGAAGTCCTCACCACCATCATCATCACGCTCATCGTGGTAGTGATTGTCATTTTCCTGTTCCTGGGCTCGCTGCGCTCGCTGTTGCTGCCGGCGGTAGCTATCCCACTGTCCATCATCGGCGCGGGCATCATCATGTTGGCACTGGGGTTCACCATCAATCTGCTGACACTGCTGGCGGTGGTGTTAGCCATCGGTCTTGTGGTGGATGATGCCATCATCATGGTGGAAAACATTCAGCGTCATATTGACGACGGCAGGATGCCGTTCGATGCCGCGATTCTTGGTGCGCGCGAGCTGGCAAGCCCCATCATCGTCATGGCCACCACGCTGGTGGCGGTATTCGTGCCCATCGGCTTCATGGGTGGATTGACCGGCAGCCTGTTCACCGAGTTCGCCTTTACGCTGGTGGCGACGGTAGTGATCTCCATGATCGTGGCCTTGACACTCACGCCCATGCTGAGTTCCAAGGTGCTGCGCCACACGCCGCCCAAGGGCCTGACGCATTTCCTGGATCAGAGCTTCACGCGCCTGCGCAATCTCTATGACCGTTCACTGCATTCAGTATTGCACTTTCGCCCTCTGGTGCTGCTGGTGGCTGCCTGCGTACTGGTGAGCATCCCATTTTTATTCCTCGGCACACAGAGTGAGCTCGCGCCCACCGAAGACCAGGGTTTGATCCTGGCGGAAGGTATCGGCCCGGCCACCGCCACCCTGCAGTATCTCGACGGTTACGCCAAACAGATTCACAAGATTTTTGCAGGTTTTTCCGAAACCGGAAACGTATTCCAAATCAACGGCATTGCGCCGCCCGGCGGCGCCGGTGACAACGCCCTGATTGCGGGCATCAAGATGAAGGACTGGAGTGAGCGTTCGCGCACCCAGATGCAGCTCATGCCACTGGTGCAGCAAAAGCTGAGCGATGTAGCGGGTTTGCAAACCGTAGCGTTTGCCAAACCCTCACTACCGGGATCCGCCGGTGGTCTGCCAATCCAGTTCGTACTGACGTCCACCAACGACTACCGGCAGATCAACACCGCCGCGGACCGGCTCATCGGCACCGCCATGCACAGTGGCTTGTTCGCGTTCCTTACCAAGGACCTGCGCTACGACAATCCGGAAATCGTGCTGGATGTGGACCGCAATACTGCCGCTAATCTGGGAATCAACATGTCGGATATCGGCTCAGATCTGGCGCCGCTCTTGAGCGAAAACTATGTGGGCCGCTTTGACATGTCGGGCCACAGTTACGAGATCATTCCGCAGGTGCCGGACGCCATGCGCGCCAATGTCAATGCCCTAGGCGGCTACTACATCCGGACGAGCGGCGGCCAATTGGTGCCGCTGTCCACAGTGGTGAGCATCAAGCACACGGTAGAACCGGAATACCTGCCGCAGTTCCAGCAGCTCAATTCCGCCACCATCCAGGGCACGATGGCGCCGGGTGTGCCACTCGGCCAGGCACTCAATTATCTCAAGGTCCTGGCGACCACGATGCTGCCTGCGAGTTACAGCTACGATTATGCCAGCCAGTCGCGCCAGTTTATCCAGCAGGGCAATGCCGTAATCTTTACCTTCGCCCTGTCCATCTTGTTGGTGTTCCTGCTGCTGGCGGGACAGTTCGAGAGCTTCCGTGACCCGCTTATCGTGTTGATCTCCGTGCCCATGTCGGTGTGCGGCGCGCTGATATTTCTGTATCTGGGCGCGGCCACGCTCAATATCTATACGGAAGTCGGTCTGGTCACGCTCATTGGCTTGATTACCAAACAGGGCATTCTAATCGTGCAGTTTGCCAACGTGATTCAGGAGGAGGAGGGCCTTGATCGGCGCGCCGCCGTGGAAAAGGCCTCCAGTATCCGACTACGACCGATCCTCATGACAACCGGTGCCATGGTGTTCGGCGTAGTGCCGCTGCTGCTGGCCAGCGGCCCCGGCGCCGTAAGTCGCTTCGACATGGGCCTGGTGATCGCCACCGGAATTGCCATCGGCGCCCTGTTTTCACTGTATGTGGTACCCGTGATATACACTTATTTGGCGACCGTGAAGCAAAAGCAGGGTAAAGAACAGGAAGTTCCTACAGCAGGCTTATCGATTGGCAGTCAGGAAATATCGCACTGAGCCGACACGGAATCTGGTATACAAAAAAGCCCCGCAGTGCGGGGCTTTTTTGTGTTGTTTGCCTGGGTATCAGCGCCGGGTATTGCCCAGCAGCCGCAGGATTTCCAGGTACAGCCATACCAGGGTTACCATCAGGGCAAAGGCCCCATACCATTCCATGTAGCGCGGCGCGCCGGCCGCGGCCTGCTTGGAGATCATGTCGAAATCCAGTATCAGGTTGAAGGCGGCGATGGCCACAATGAACAGGCTGATGCCTATGGACAGGCCGGAGTGGCCGTAGACCATGCTCATATCCACATGGAACATGCCCACGATCCAGGTGAGGGCGTAGAAAATCAGGATGCCGAAAGTGGCGGCTCCCACCATCTTATAGAACCAGGGCGTGGCCTTGATGATGCCGGTGCGGTAGAGGATCAGCATGCCGAAGGCCACCGCCAGGGTCAGGGCGACTGCCTGGATCACGATGCCCGGGTATTGGGCATTGAAGATAGCGGAAATGCCACCCACTGCGAAACCCTCGGCAATCGCGTACAGCGGCGCTGTGATCGGCGCCCAGGTGGGCTTGAATGCCGTCCCCAGACCAAACACCAAACCACCGATGACGCCGCCGATCACATAGGGCATCACCGCTGCCATATCGAATACCGCCGGCGAAGTGGCGGTTGCGGGCACATAACCTGAGAAAGCCTGCGACCAGCACCAGCCAGCGGTGATCATTAGCAGCACCAGCATGATCAGGCTCTTGCCGATGGTGCCGTTGAGCGTCATACGCTCACCAGTGATGACGCCCGGGTTCAGGAAGGCTTTGGCTCTCAGGGCCGGGTTACCGGTCTTCTGGGGAAGATTCATGGGCATGTTGGGTTACCTTTATTTCGCGGAATTGGGGATTGGACTACTCGCCGATACCGCAGCCGCGAGTCCGGTGGCGGCGCCGGGTTAAACTGTTGGACACATTATATATGGGTATGTTCCCGCGTGACGCAACGTCTGTGGCATGAAAGCGAGATTCTCAAGGCGCTGGAGGCGGGCGCCACCGTGGTAGCGGCCAGCGAGCGGCTGGCACGCAGCGTGAGGCTGGCGCATGCGGATGCCGCGCGCAAACGTGGTGCCCGGGTGTGGGAGCGCCCCGCGGTGCTGACCTGGACGGCATTTCTGCATGATCAATATTCACGCTATGAAGTAATCGGTCTTCAACCGGGCCCTCGGTTGCTAGCACCGCATCAGGCGGAGACCCTGTGGGAGACCCTGATCCGCGGTGAGGGTGACGGGTCTGCGTTGTTGCAGCCGGCGGCCACGGCGCGAGCTGCCAGCGCCGCCTGGGTTGCGTGTCTTGCGCATGATGTTTCACTTGCGGAACTGACCCGGGAAGCTGCCGGCGACGATGCGCGCCAATTTGCACTCTGGGCGCGTGCTTACGTGGATAACTGTGAGGCAAAAAATCTTCTGGATCCGGCGTGGCTCCCGGATTTTCTGGCGGGGAGATTCAAAGCCGGCGAGGCCACGCCTCCGAAGCATTGCTTGTGCATCGGTTTCGAGGAATTCACGCCACAACAGCAGCGCCTGTTGGATACCTTGCGCGCTGCCGGTAGCCGTGTGGAGCAATTGCCGGTCGCCGGTGAGCGTGACAGCAGGTGTCGGCGCATCGTGTGCCCCGATACGCAGACGGAGATCGAGACCGCGGCACGTTGGGCGCGGGCACTGTTGGAAGATTCGCCGACACTGCGTATCGGTATCGTGGCCCAGGATCTGAGTGAACAGCGGCAGGCATTCGCCCGCACGCTTGACCAGATAATGTGTCCCGGCGTGCTGCCGGCTGATTTCAGCGTGCGGCCCTATAACCTGTCACTCGGCCAGGCACTCACGGATTGCCCGGTGGTGAGCGACGCACTGATCGTACTGCAATGCTTGCACTGGCGCTTGCCGTTTGCACAGGCGAGCCGCCTGCTGCGCTCGCCGTTTGTCGCTGCTATCGCCAGTGAATCAGCAGCGCGTGCGCGCCTAGAAGTCAGATTGCGCGATGCCAATTTTGATCAGGTGGGTCTGCAACGCTTGCTGGCATTGGCACAGAAGGGTGGGGAGACCAAGGCATTCCAGTCCATGCTGGAAGCAGTATTGCAACTCCAGCGCACCACGCCCGCGCGGCAACTTCCTAGTGAGTGGTCGAGAACGTTCGGCGCGCTGCTCAAGACATGTGGATGGCCGGGCGATCGTATCTCTGACAGCAGCGAGTACCAAGCCGTGCAGTCCTTGCGTGAATTGTTGGGGGAGTTCGCACAACTGGATGCTGTGATGTCTGCCATCGAAGCGGGGGATGCGCTTACGCGCTTCACGCGGCAAGCCTCACGGCGCGAGTTCCAGCCGGCCAGTGCCGATGTGCCGCTGCAGGTGCTTGGCATCCCGGAGACCGCAGGTCTGCAGTTCGACCACCTGTGGGTCATGGGTCTGACCGAGGATGTGTGGCCGCCGAGTCCGCGGCCTGATCCTTTCATCCCCTGGACGATTCAGCAGCGTCACCGGCTGCCGCATGCCAGCGCCGCGCGCGAACTGGAATATGCCGAGCATGTCACTCAACGGCTTCTGGTCAGCGCTCCTCATGTAATAGTCAGCACACCGCTGCGCGATGCGGATACGGAATTGCGCCCCAGCCCGCTGCTGGCAGATATCGAGCCGGCCATGGAAGCGGATGTCCCGCAAAGTCTCGTGCAAGACTGGCGCCAGCGCCTGCAGCTGGAGGCAGCGACTGCCCTGTCGGAATTCATTGACGCACAGGGCCCGCCGCTGGTTCAGACCGGTATCGTCGCCGGCGGCACCCAGCTGCTGCGGGCGCAATCAGCCTGCCCCTTCCGGGCCTTCGCCATATATAGGTTGGGCGCGCAGCTTCTGGCGACGCCGTCGCCCGGACTCAGCCCACTGGAGCGTGGCTCGCTGTTGCATGAGGTGCTGGAGAATCTTTGGAATCAGCTCTTGGACCAAGCCACCCTCAAAGGTTTGGAAACCAGCGAGCGAGTACGCCGGGTCGAAGACAGCGTCGCTAAGGCGATCAACAAGTTTGCGGCTCGCAATCCCGATGTCTTCACGCCTAACTTCAAGCGGCTGGAACAGGAGCGTCTGACGAGATTGATCGTCGCGTGGTTAGAAATTGAAGCAGCGCGTACGCCCTTCAGTGTCGAGCCGCCTGAACAGACACGCACGGTGATACTCGGACGATTGGCGCTCAAGACCCGCGTGGACCGTGTCGACCGGCTACCGGACGGCGGGCGTTTGCTCATTGACTACAAGAGTGGCGCAGCCGATCCGCGCGACTGGCTGGGAGAGCGGCCCGATGAACCACAATTGCCCATCTATGCGGTATCGGACCCGCAAGCACTGACAGCGGTGTTGTTTGCACAGCTGCTCACCGGTGATCTGCGTTATCGCGGAGTTGCCGAATATGAAGGCCTGGTGCCTGAGGTCGCAGCCTACAGCTCTACACGCAAGCAGCCCGATGAACCGCAAGATTGGCTCACATTGCTGGCCCATTGGCGTGTCGCGGTGACTGCGTTGGCGGATGAATTTGCCCAGGGGGAAGCACGCGTAGCTCCGCAGCACGGCGCCGATACCTGTCGCTACTGTCATCTGCATGCTCTGTGCCGTATCCATGAGCGCGATGGCTTGAGCGTGGAGGACGCAGATGCGCAAGAGTGATCGTCCACCGGCGGATGCCGCGGTACGCGCCCGCGCCCTGGATGTGCGCCATTCGTTCATCGTGCAGGCGCCGGCCGGCTCCGGCAAGACCGAACTCCTGACGCAGCGCTTCCTGACGTTGCTGGCGGTCGTGGATGAACCGGAAGAAATCCTGGCCATCACTTTCACCAAGAAAGCCGCTGGCGAGATGCGTATGCGCGTGGCGCGCGCATTGGAACTGGATGAAGCCCAGGCTCCCGACGAAGCGCACAAGCGGCATACCTGGGAATTGGCGCAACGCGCCCGCGTCCGCGACCGCCAGCGCGGCTGGAACGTCGCGCGCCATCCGGCGCGTCTGCGCATCCAGACCATCGATTCCCTGAATGCCGAACTCACCCGGCGCATGCCGCTGTTGTCGAAGTTCGGATCACAACCGGCGATCGCCGAGCGTCCAGAATCGCTGTACTTGGAAGCCGCGCGCCGCACGCTCGCTCTGCTGGAAGACGGCGAGCCGCAGCAGACCCAGGCCGTGAGTGCCTTGCTGGTGCATCTGGATAACAATCTGCCGCGGGTCATGCAGCTACTCGCCGACATGCTGCCGCGCCGCGACCAGTGGTTGCGGCATACGCTTGCGCAGTCCGGTGGTTCGAGGCGTGATGATCTGGAATTCGCCCTGCGGGAAGAAGTGCGTGCGGTATTGGCGTTTTTATTGGAATCCATACCCACCGATTGCAGAGAACCCTTGGCGGAGCTTGCGAGCAAGGGAGCTATCTGCTTGCGCCTAATAGATGCAACATCGGAGATCGTTGCATGTGCAGAGCTCGAATCACTGCCCGGCACGACACCTGAGGATCTGCCCACCTGGCGCGGTATCGCTGAGCTGTTTCTTACCAAACAAAATGAATGGCGTAGGCAGGTCAATGCCACGCAAGGATTCCCCCCGGAGTGTCGTGACGACAAGACGCGTGTGCAGGAGCTGTTGCGGCGTTTTAGCGAGTTGGATTCCTTGCGCAGGCTGTTGGCGCAGTCACGTACATTGCCGCGGCCACATTATCCGGACAATCAATGGCAGGTGTTGGATGCTTTGTTGAATCTGCTGCCGCAGGCGGTCGCGCAGTTGCAGCTGGTGTTCATGGAGCATGGCGAAGTGGATTATGCCGAGGTGTCGCTGGGTGCCTTGCGAGCGTTGGGTAGCGAGGATGAACCCACGGATCTGACCCTGGCCTTGGATCATCGCCTGCAGCACATCCTGGTGGACGAATTCCAGGATACTTCCGTGAACCAGACCAGGCTGCTTTCGCTGATGACTGCCGGCTGGCAGGTCGATGATGGTCGTACCCTGTTCCTAGTGGGTGATCCTATGCAGTCCATCTATCGTTTCCGCGAGGCAGAGGTGGGCCTGTTCCTGCGGGTAAGGCAAACGGGCCTTCATCAGATAGCACTGATGCCCCTGACACTGAGCGCGAATTTCCGCTCCCAGGCAGGGTTGGTGCAGTGGTTCAACAAAACCTTCCAGCAACTGTTCCCGCCCCAGGAAGACATCGCCAGCGGCGCCGTGCAATATTCCGGGACCACCGCTCAATACGCGGCGTTGGATGGCGAAGCAGTGAGTCTGCATACGCAGCTGCATAAAGATCCCGCAGGTGAAGCAGTACAAATCACATCCATCATTGCAGAAGCGCGCAGCCAGAATAAAGATGTGCGCATCGCGGTACTGGCGCGAGCCCGCACACATCTTGCCGTCATCGTACGTCGCTTGCGTTCAATGGATATCCCATTCCGCGCTGTGGAATTGGAGCACTTGAGCGAACGGCCGGTGGTGCAGGATCTGATGGCACTGACGCGGGCGCTGCTGCATACGGCGGACCGCACTGCTTGGCTCACGATATTGCGTGCGCCCTGGTGCGGGCTAAGCCTCGCGGCACTGCATACCCTGGCGGCGCGCGATGATGCCATGACCATCTCGGAGTGCTTGCGTGATGAAAATCTGGTAACCAGTCTTCAGTCTCAGGTAACCGGCACGCGTTTCGCAGCGGTACGCGAGATTTTGCTGGAAGCGCTGAGTGAACGGCGTCGTGGCAGCCTGCGGGCACAGGTGGAACGTGTATGGCTGCAACTGGGAGCGCCGGCCACACTGATTTCCATCGAAGACCTGGCAGACGCGGAAGCCTATCTGGAATTATTGGAAACACTGGATGATGGCGGCGAGCTGCGGGATGGCGCGGAATTGAATGCAGCACTCGAAGTTTTGTTCGCGCGGCCAGATCCGCGCGCCGATGAATCGCTGCAGCTCATGACCATGCACAAGTCCAAGGGACTGGAGTTCGATGTGGTGATCGTGCCGGGTCTGGGCGCCGTTCCGAGGCGTCGTGAGAAACCGCTGCTTACCTGGCTGGAACGCCCGCGGCCTGCGGGCAGCAATGACCTGTTGCTGGCGCCGCTGGAACCTAAGGGCGGCGATAAAGATCCCATCTATCAGTTCATCCTCACCCTCAAGCGCGAACAGGAACATCTTGAGATGACCCGCCTCCTGTATGTGGCGGCGACGCGTGCCCGGGAAAGGCTGCACCTGTTCGGTTACGTCAGTGTGAAGCAGAAGGACGGGGAACGCAGCCTTGCAGAGCCGCGCAAGGAGTCGCTGCTGGGTTTACTGTGGCCGGCTGTCAAGAAAGATTTTGAATTAGCTCTGCATCGGCAGGACGCGTTGGTGCCAACTGTAGAGGCACAAAGCACCGTCTCCATGCCGCTGCGGCGGTTGCGTCCGGAGTGGCGGATGCCGGCGCCGGATAGCTGCGTCATTTGGCCGGGTGCCGCAGAAACTCTGGCGGCTGAAGAGCAGGAGATGCTGGCATTCGAATGGGTGGGAGATACCCTGCGGCATGTGGGTACGGTGGTGCACCGTCTGCTGCAGCGCATCGCTACTGATGATCCAGCACACTGGGATGAGACGCGTGTGCGTGCTTTGCTGCCACTTATCAGTCATTGGTTGCGGCAACTGGGAGTCGCGGAGGCTGAATTGCAGATTGCGGTTAATGATGTATCGCAGGCGTTGACGGCGACACTCGCGGATACACGCGGCCGGTGGATACTCGACAACTCGCATGCGCAGGCACGTTCGGAGTATGCCTTGAGTCATTTCGACGGACAGCGTCTGGCCACAGGCATCATCGATCGGACTTTCGTGGATGCCGAAGGTATTCGCTGGATCGTGGATTACAAGACCAGCCGACATCGCGGCGGCGACGAGGAAGTGTTCCTGGCGCGTGAACAGGCGCGCTATCGCAAGCAGCTGGAGAACTATGCGCAACTGTTGCGTGGGCTGGAACAGCGGCGTGTTAAAGTGGGTCTGTACTTCCCGCTGTTGCGGCGCTTCGTGGAATGGGAACCCGCCGATGGCTGAGTCTCTCGCACATTGTCTGGTGGTGGCGATCTCCTCGCGGGCGCTGTTCGATTTGGAGGATAGCCACCGCATCTTCACCCGGCAGGGGCTCGAAGCCTATTCCCGCTATCAGATCGAGCACGAAGACGATCTACTGGAGCCGGGTGTAGCCTTCACGCTGGTAAAAAAACTGCTGCGCCTGAATAGCCCGGGCCAGGACAAGCGCGTGGAAGTGATCCTGCTGTCGCATAACAGCGCCGATACGGGCCTGCGCATCTTCAACTCCATCCAGCATTTTCAGCTGGACATCACACGCGCCGCTTTCACCAATGGCGTGGCGCCGTGGCGTTACGTGGAACCCTTCAGTGCCGACCTGTTCCTGTCGGCGGAACCTAAGGACGTGGTGGCGGCGCTGGATGCAGGTCGGGCTGCAGCCGCCATCGTACCGTCGCGGGCAGAGAGCGCGGCTTCCGAGCAGTTGCGCATCGCTTTCGATGGAGACGCAGTATTGTTTTCGGACGAGGCCGAACGGGTATACCAGGAACAGGGCCTGGCGGCATTTGCCAAAAGCGAGAAGGCTCAGGCACGCGCGCCCTTGAGCGGCGGACCCTTCAAGAATTTCCTGGCGGCGCTGCACCACATCCAGTCGGACTATCCCATGGACGAATCACCGATCCGCACGGCGCTGGTGACGGCGCGCTCGGCGCCCGCCCACGAGCGCGTGATCCGAACCCTGCGCGCCTGGAACATCCGCATCGATGAAGCCCTGTTCCTCGGCGGTCTGCCCAAAGGTGCATTCCTCAAGACCTTCGGCGCGGATATCTTTTTCGATGACCAGAAGGGTCATGTGGAAGCCGCCGCCGGTTACGTAACCACCGGCCACGTGCCGCATGGCGTTACCAACAAATCATGATCTTACTGATGCTTAGTTTCTAACTAAATGACCCTCTCCCCTGGTGGGAGAGGGTAGGGTGAGGGGGTAAGTCATTTTAATATGCGCACAACTCATTTAATTCACTATCAGTAATATAACGTTATGAACGAACTCGACAGTTGGCAGGAAGAACAACAATCGGCGTTTCTCTACCGGGTGATCGCGGACTGCGAGCCTACGCCGGAATTGCGCACCCTGTTCTTGAAACTAGCGAAAGCCGCCGAGCATCAGGCGCACCATTGGCAGAAATTGCTGACCGACAAAGGCGTGAAGTTACCCGCGCAGTTCCATCCGGCTTGGCGCGCGCGCCTGGTGGCGCGGCTGATCAAATGGATGGGACCGCAGCGTCTGTTGCCGATGCTGGCGGCCATGAAAGTGCGCGGACTGTCGGTGTACACGGGCGCCACAGCCAGTGGTCACGATGCTCCGGTGACCGGCCGCCAGGAATCACGCCACCGGCATCTGGCGGGCGGTGGCAGTTTCCGCGCTTCGGTGTTCGGCGTGAACGATGGGCTGGTGTCGAACGCTAGCCTGATGCTGGGCGTCGCCGGTGCCGCTTTCGACACCCATGTGATCCTGCTGACCGGCATCGCCGGTTTGCTGGCGGGCGCAGCCTCCATGGCGGCCGGTGAATATGTGTCCATGCGTTCTCAGCGCGAGATGTTCGAATACCAGATCGGATTGGAGCGCGATGAACTGGCGGCCTATCCGGAGGAGGAGGCTGAGGAGCTGGCACTTATATATGAGGCACGCGGCGTGGCACCCGCCGAAGCACGCCATCTTGCCGACACACTGACCCGTGATCCGGCGCGTGCGCTGGATACGCTGGCACGCGAGGAGCTGGGGCTCAATCCACAGGAGTTGGGCTCGGCCTGGGGCGCGGCGATCTCATCGTTTATCGCATTTGCTCTGGGCGCGCTGATCCCATTGATTCCGTTTTTCTGGCCGCACCCGCAGCACAGCATAGCCTGGTCCATCGAATTGACGGCGGTGGCGCTATTCGCTACTGGCGCAACCGTCAGCTTGTTCACCGGTCGCGGTCTGCTGTGGAGCGCACTGCGCATGGTGCTGATCGGTGTGCTGGCCGCCGGTGCGACGTATTTGGTTGGGCATTTGTTCGGCGTTGCGCTGGGTTCAGCATGAACTTAATAACTTAGGCTGATACCTCTCTTATCAATTAGAAACGATGGCTGCAAGGAATAGATTGAACAAATGTTAAAGCAGAGAGTAGGCTATGCAAGTCAAGGTAGGCTAGGAAAGTAACATATTCAAAAAGGGTATTGAACTGCCCCTGATATAACGGACACCCAGATATGCAAAGGGAGCCTCTCTAATTAAAGCCAAATCAATAGTATTTCTTTTTGCACTCTGCGCTGGACTTGTGGCCATCAGCGTCGGCGCTATGGATATGCCATACCATCCCCCTAAACCGTATGACCTGCAGACACTGTACAAACAAGTCAAGGCCGACTGTCACCCCAAAGACTGGCCCTGTATCGAAAATGAGCTGTTTGGCTTCACCATGACCTATGGTCCAAAGGCAGCAGTCGATACCTTCAAGCTTCTCAAGGACCGCGGCGATATCCCTACCACCGTCGATGCGCACCATGTGGTACACCACATCGGACACCATACCGCCATGGCGTTCGGCTCAAATACCCAGGCGTTCATGCTGTGTCCGCCGGATTTTGACTACGGCTGCCAGCACGGCTTCTTTCAATATGCTATCAGCTCAGGAGGTTTGACCGAAGCGGCAGCTATCAGCATGTGTGAGAATCTCCAGAAAGACCCATCCGTATTATCCAAAACAAAATATGAGTGCTACCACGGATTCGGACACGGCGTCATGATGCATGAAGATCACGACCTCAGGAAATCTTTGGATGTCTGCGATCGGTTGAAGTCTCCCACCGGACAGGATGGTTGCTGGCAGGGTGTGTTCATGGAGAACGTGGATGTGGCGGAGGAAGGCCAATGGCAGAAGGGGATGTTCTCGATGCAGGATCCACTCGCGCCGTGTGACAAGATGGATGCGAAGTACCAGAACGAATGCTACATCAACCACTCTGGCTGGCTGATGCGATTCTACGGAAATGATTTCGGGCGTGGGGCTCAGGCCTGTTTGAAAGCCTATCCCGCGGTTGTCGACACCTGTCTACAGACGCTGGGCCTTTTGGCCACGAACTCTGCCTGGCAACTCGCTCTGCTGCAGAGTGCATATAAACCGGATTTGGGAGGAAATGCCTGGAAATTGTGCAAGAAATTCCCGCATGGTTATGTAGGCTGGTGCGTGCGCTCCGCACTGGATAACCTCATGAACTCCACGACGGTCGACGCGCCCTTGGTCCTCCAAGCCCAGAGTTTCTGCCAGGTTGTGAGTACCCAGTTTCGCTCTGACTGCTATAAGCATATCGGACTGGAACTGCGTTATCTGACTCCCGACAGCAAAGCAGCACGTGTTGCCTGCTTGTTTCTGCAGGGTGATCCCGAACAACATCAATGTCTCTCGACAGTGGGCACTTGAGCAACTGATATTTCACAAGCACGCGATGCTGTATCTAAATGGAAGTCATCATCTACGCGAGTTGTTCATCATCATTCTGGGAAAGCGTAAATAATGATAAGCTCATTATATAAATGATGTCAGTAGTGTCCCAACGTTTGGAATGACAAATAGATACTATGCTTGATTTGCAGGTGCTTTTAGCTCGTGTCAAGGTGTTAACGATTTCAACTCCAGGCCTGAAATGACCATGATAAGAATCAAATACTTACGATCGTGGATCACCCGTTTTCGCTAACGTTGGGACAGCAGTGAAATGATGTAGCTTTTTTCCTCAGGAAGATTACGACCATGCAGATGATTGAAAACTGGCTGAAATTCATCCGCAGTGCGCTGGAAACGCCGCTGATCAGCTTCGGCCATGTATCACTGACGCCTAGCAAACTATTGTTGGCAATGCTGATTTTGCTCATCGCCTTCTGGGTAGCACGCCTGATCGAGCGGGTGATTATCGGGCTTACCCATTCAGGACACACGGTGTTGAGCCCCTCGGGTCAGTATGCGCTATCACGCATTCTGCGCTATGCGATATATGTACTTGGCGTGGTGCTCGCGATCCAGGTGCTGGGCATCGATATCACGAGTCTGGCGTTGTTCGGCGGCGCAGTCGGTATCGGTATTGGTTTGGGCTTGCAGAGCATATTCAGCAACTTCGTCTCCGGCATCATCATCTTATTGGAAAAGACCCTCAAGGTCGGTGATTTTGTCGAGATTCAGTCCGGCGTGACCGGTCGGGTATCAGAAATCAATGTGCGTTACACCCGCATCACTACCAATGATTCGGTTGATATCGTGGTGCCCAATTCAGAATTCATCAATGGGAAGTTGACCAACTGGACGCTCAAAGAGACCTACCGGCGCATCCATGTGCCTTTTGGCGTGGCCTATGGTTCGGACAAGAACAAAGTGCGGGAGGCGGGCCTTAGCGCTGCCAAGGCGGTAAAAGACACCATCATGGAGAGCGGGCGCGAACCGGAAGTGTGGCTGGTGGGTTTCGGCGATAGCAGCCTCAACTTCGAACTGGTGGTGTGGGTTGGGCAGGAGATGGCGATCTCGCCATTGCGCACTCAGGCGATCTATCTGTGGGAGCTGGAAAGCGCCCTGCGGAAGTGCGGGCTGGAGATACCATTCCCGCAGCGCGACCTGCATATCAAGTCCGGCAGCCTCACGCTGGCGCAAGCGCCAAACGAAAGTGCCAAGAGCTGATTGTGTCAGTCAATTCGATTACAGATAAATATAAAGTTCTGATTTATTCGTTTTTTTAAAGACCGTCATTCCGGCGAAAACCGGAATCCATTTGATACATATAGACCTGGATACCGGCATTCGCCGGTATGACGAAAGAATATTCGATAGGATCCGTATATTTTAGATGTGCTAAGTAATAGCTTAGACGATTTAATTAGGGCGGACTCGTGGGCTGCATGCGGCTTGCGCGGATGCGCTCCCAGCCGGGATTTTCCGAGCGCAGCAGGTGCATGAGATTGTCGTGTATCCGGCGGCGGAACCTGGCATCCGGGTACACGGGTCGGCTCAGCATCGCGACATTCGTCACGCGCCGGGTCAATGTGAGCGGTACCGGCTGCGGCGGCAGCACAAAGTCGTCGGTGCGGTTGGCGGTGCCCTGATTGTTGGTCTGCACGAAGAACGGTACGAACGCCTGGCCGATGATGGCCAGCGACTGGTAGTCGCCCAGGAACAGGCCTTCCGCGTTGGGCGCCAGGTCCAGGTCGAAGGGACCGGAGATGTGCTGTTCGCTCCAGTGCACGCCGTCAGTGGATGAGGTGAACCAGTAATCGGTAATCAGCATGTCCGGGTTGCTGGTGTTGTTCCTGAAATCGAAATAACTCACACCGATGGTGCCGTCGTTGAGAACGGCGACACTGGGCGTGAATGCCGGCACGGACGGTAACGAGTTGATCTCCACCGGAATTGACCAGGTCTGGCCATCATCCGCAGATTGCGACAGGGCGATGCCGTCGTGCTGGCCATTACTGAAGCGCGCGTCCTGCCATACCACCACCAACTTGCCGCCGGGTCCGGCTGCCATCTGCGGCAGGCTACCGCCATCGCGTACCATGGTGCCGGTGTTTGGATCCTGTGTACCGATAGCTAAATCCTGGGCTACTAACACAGGCGTAGACCAGGTAGCGCCGTTATCTGCTGAAGAGATCACCTTGATGGTCGCAGTGGCATTGTTAGTGTTGGTGCCGTCGATCTCCTCGAAGACATCCACGATGGTGCCGTCCGACAGGCCGACGATCTCGTTGCCGATGGTCTGGTTAAAGACGCCAGGGTCGTAGATGGGTACGGCTGCCTGCCAGGAGACACCGCCGTCAATGGTGCGCGCTAGATACGCGGGACCATGATTAGTGTTATCGAGCCGGTCCCAGACCGCATAGACATAGTTTGGGTCATTGGGGTCGGCAGTGATGGTCTCCTTGTCGTTGAAGGCATTGGCACCATCGAGGATGAGCGTGGCCGGGTCGCTCCAACTGGCGCCGGCATCGGTCGAACGGCTGACCAAGACACTGCTCATGGAACCGGCCGCCATGATGTTGCCGGTGAAGGAGATGGAGATCACATAGGCCACGCCATTGGGCGAGAACGTCACCCAGGGATCGGAGGCGCGGGCATAGTCGCCGCCGTTGGCATTGCTGCCGCCGCCGCAGATGGACAGATTGATGGGCTGCTCGTTCCAGGTTGAGCCGCTATCCAGGCTGTGCGCAACCACCAATCCATGCGCGCCGCCGTCGGACCAGCGATCCTGCTGCCAGATGCCGATGAGGTTGGACGAATTGGTGGGATTGACTGCGAAGTAAGGCTCGACTTCGGCATCTTCATAGTTGATGCTGCCCGTCATGGCGCCGCCACAATTGGCAGCGTAAGGCGATGCGCCGGATACGCGCACCAATGGTGCGCCTGGAGGAGGCAGTGTCACCGGGGGTGGCGTGCCTGACGATGAGGAAGATGAAGCGGAACCACCGCCACAGCCGGCCAACGCCAGACAAATCGTCATGACGTAATAAATGCTACACCAACGCATTGATCGAATCATCTTCGTCACTGTGTGATATCCACGATAGATAATGCATTCTATTTATAGCACATCTGCTGGAGGTCGCCTTCAGGAGCGGCTTGGTTTGATAAATAATTCAGATATAAAGCGAATGCAAAACGGCGGGCTTATGCCCGCCGTTTTGTGCTCGCATCTAGTAGGTGACCCTTACCAGATGACGCAAATATGCTTGTTCACCATGGGGCTGTTTTTGGGCACATGGTAAGCCTGCTGGAACTGCGGCAGGTTGGCCATGGTGCCGTTCACCCTGTACATCGCCGGCGGATGTGGATCGACGGTCACCAGTCGGCGCGCCTCTTCGGGACGGATGTTCTGCGCCCAGACATGGGCTGCACCCAAGAAGAACTGCTGGTCGGGTGTGAAGCCGTCGATGGTCTTGGCTTCTTTGTAGTACGGCGAAGCATGGAAAGCACGCCAAGCGAGTTTCAAGCCACCGAGGTCCGCGATGGCTTCACCTGTAACCAGCTTGCCCTGCACATGCAGATCGCCATCCACTGTGTATGCGGAGAACTGGTCGGCGATGCATTTCACGTTCTTGTCGAACTTGCGTTTATCCGCCTTGGTCCACCAGTTTTTCAGATTTCCATGACCGTCGAACTGGCTGCCCTGATCGTCGAAACCGTGGGTGGTCTCATGGCCCATGACGAAACCAATGGCGCCGTAATTGACCGACATAGGGGCATTGGGATCGAAAAATGGAGGCTGCAGGATGCCGGCCGGAAAGTTGATATTGTTCATGGATGGATCGTAGTAGGCGTTCACTGTCTGTGGTGTCATATCCCATTCGTTCTTGTCCACTGGCTTGCCGATCTTGTTGAGCTCGCGATTATTCTCGAACTCGTTGGAGCGCATGACGTTGAGCACATACGGTCCTCGGTTTATATCGAGAGCTGAGTAATCGCGCCACTTGTCCGGATAACCGATGCGCTCGCCCATCATGTCCAGTTTCTTGATGGCGGCTTTGCGGGTATCGGGACCCATCCAGTAGATGGTTTTCAGATCGCTGTTGAGTGCCGCACGGATGCCATGCAGGATCTCCAGCACCGCAGCCTTGGATGAGGGCGGGAATTTCATCTCTACGTAAGCTTTTCCTACCGCAAAACCCAGGGCATTATTTTCGGCTTTGGTGACGCGTTTCCAGCGGGGCAGCAATTCCTTGGAACCGGTGAGCGCGGACTGCATCTTGAAATTTTCGTCCACGAATGGCTGGGACAGATACGGTGAGAAGGCATCCACTAATTGCCAGCGCAGATAGGTCTTCCAGTTACTCAGGGGCACGCTCGCCAGTTGCATGCCCATGGCTTTGAAGAACTTGGGCATCGCCAGGTTGATGCTTTTGAGTTCCGGATGACCCACGTCGGCGAAATAGTCCTGCCAAGAGAAGTTAGGCGTAGCCTTTTCCAATTGCACCAGGTTCATGACGTTATAGATCGCGTGTGGATCACGCTGCTCGACCTGCGACATGGAAGCTTTGGCAAGATTGGTCTCGATATCCATGACGATACCGGCTTCGCGCGCGGCGTTATCCTTGGTATCGCCCAGCAATTCGAGACTGCTGGCGATGTGCTGTATATAGACCTCGCGTATCTTGGCGAACTTGGGATCTTTCTTGAGATAGTAATCCCTGTTCGGCAGTCCCAGGCCACCCTGGCCTACGACACCGATCACTTTGGTGGAGTCCCTGAAGTCCTGCATCTCACCCATGCCGAACAGCGCGTCCACACCAATCATCTGCAGGTGTGCGATCTCGGTCTGTAATTGTTTAAGGTTTGTGATGTTGTTGATACGGTCAAGTTCGGGATCCAGGGGCTTGCTGCCGGCCTGGTTGATGGCAGCTTCGTCCATGCCGCTGAAGAAGAAAGCGCCGATCTTCTGCAGATCGCTGCCCGGTTGCGCCTGGGTATTCTTGGCAGCATCCTCCAGAACCTTGTGTATGGCATCTTCGTTTTCATTCTGCAGAATATTGAAGGTGCCCCAGCGGGAATAGGCGGGCGGGATCGGGTTGGCTTTTTGCCAGCCACCATTGGCGTATCCGAAGAAGTTCTGCGCAGGATTAACGCTGCGATCGAGCCAGTCAAGGTTCAAGCCGTCCGAGCCGGTGACAATAGCGCCGGATGTGGGGGGTTCGCCTGCGGCAAATACCCCAAGCGGCATGCTGCAGAGTAGAGCGATGAGAAGATAGTTAGTCAATTGCATAAAGCCTCCGTTCTGATGCAGTAATACTCAAGTACTTTAGGCATCGGAATTTATGTCTATCAGGAAGTCCGGGGTGTGCGCGCAACACTTATGGGTCACAGCTGCAGGTATACTTCATCGCGCGGGAGCTGAATAGTAACATAGGCGCTCGAACTACGAGCGGCAGGCTTAGGTGTGTGACTGCGTAAATATCTGGGGTTTATGCAGGCATCCGGCAAACAAAGATTGTGCTCATCCTGGATTAAACAATATATAGAGGTATCTGCCCATGAAAACCATCTGCATGTATCTGGCAATCCTGATGTCAATGACTTTGGCGCCCACGATCTGCCCCGTGGATGCCGCAGACATCACCAGCGCTTACCCGGGCACGCTCACGCTGAATGTGGATCTGCAGGATGCGCCGCGCAAAGTTTTTCATGTGCATGAAGTGATCCCTGTCTCTCCGGGAGACCTCACACTTTATTACCCAAAATGGATTCCGGGCGAACACTCGCCCAGCGGGCCGTTGCAGAACGTGGCAGGACTGATAATTAGCGTCAATGGCAAGAGTATTTCCTGGCGCCGGGATCTGGTGGATATGTATGCAATCCACCTGACCGTCCCCCATGGCGCGCACACACTGGATATAATTTTTGATTTCCTTTCACCCACCAGCGGTGGCAGATTCGGCGGCAGCGTTTCGGCCACGCCGGTCATCGTGGATCTGGAATGGAATCAGGTTTTGTTGTATCCGGCAGGTTATACCTCGAAAGCCATACGCTTCGATGCCAGCGTAAAACTCCCGGCAGGCTGGCATTACGCCACAGCGCTTGAGCCCCACAGCGGTGGCAGCGGCGACATCAATTTTAAATCCGTCACACTCAATAACCTGGTGGATTCGCCGCTGATAGCCGGCGCCTATTTCCGTCAGGTGGACCTGGATCCGGGCGCCGAGGTGCCTGCCTATATGGATCTGGTAGCGGACGGTCCCGAGAACCTCGACATCACGTCCGAGCAGATCCAGCATTACCGCAATCTGGTGCAGCAGGCGTACAAGACCTTCGGCTCACACCATTACGACGCCTACCATTTCCTGTTCACACTCTCGGACAACACCGGCCATTTCGGTCTCGAGCATCATCAGTCCAGCGACGACCGCACCGGGGCGGATTACTTCACGAATCCCGATACCGGGCTGGTTGGTTCCTCACTGTTGCCGCACGAATATACGCACTCCTGGAACGGCAAGTTTCGCCGTCCCTATGATCTATGGACGCCGGATTTCAATTCCGAACCGGAAAAGGACGACTTGCTGTGGGTCTATGAAGGGCTGACCCAGTATTACGGCGAAGTGCTCACCGCGCGCAGCGGATTGTGGAGCCAGGATCAGTACCGCGAGGCTCTGGCGCTCACCGCCGCCATGCTGGATCACCGGCCGGGGCGCACATGGCGTCCCTTGCAGGATACCGCCGACGAAGCTTCGATCCTTTATTACGTCCCCGGCGAATGGGCCAACTGGCGGCGCGGCACGGATTTCTATGCGGAAGGCGTGCTCCTGTGGCTGGACGTGGATACAGAGATCCGTGAGTTGAGCCATGGACGCCGATCACTCAATGACTTCGCGCGTGAGTTCTTCGGAATCAACAACGGCAGCTATGTCACCGTGACATATGATTTCAACGACATCGTCACCACCCTCAACAAAGTGCAGCCTTATGACTGGGCCGCATTTTTAAGGAAAATCCTCGACACCAAGCAATACCATGCGCCACTCGACGGTGTTATGCGCGGCGGTTACCAGCTAGTGTACACGGACGAACCATCGAATTTCGAAAAAGCCAGCGAGAAGGTGCGTAAACAGCTCTATGCCATGTATTCGATTGGCCTGCAGGTAAGCACTGGCGATAAAAACAAAGGTGAGATTCAGGACGTGCTGTGGGACGGCCCTGCCTACAAAGCCGGTTTGGCTCCGGGTATGACAATCATCGCGGTAAATGGTCGGGCGTTTACGCCGGAATTGTTCCTGGAAGCGCTCCGACAAACCAAGGGATCAACAGCGCCGATCCAGATTCTGGCGAAGAATCTGGACTATTATTCGACCTACAGCGTGGATTACCACGGCGGTCTGAGGTATCCGCATCTTGAGCGTGGTACCTCCCAGCCTGATTATCTGGATCAGATCATCACGCCGCTGAAATAGACAGACGGAAATTGGCCGTTGCCAGCGAACCTGCCTATGGGGCAAGCTTGCCTGCAGCAGCCTTTAGCCAGCGGTGTCTGCATCGGAAAGGATATGGGGCTTTAGTCGCATATCGGAATAAGCATGCATAAGGAGCGAGGGCGATACCATTGTATGGTCAGGTATTTATTTCTGTTTTCGACGCTGCCGTTTCCCGGCATCAGATTCTGTGTTGCCATGGCTTAATGGCCCAGTGGAATGTTTTTCTTGTTGCTGCCACAGACGGAAGCCGCCGACAAATGCGTATGCGTTGTCGCCACGCCGTATTTGCGGCGGTAATCGTTTGATATGTCTGACGTTACCTCCACCCAGCATAATGTAATCTGGCAATAATGCGTTCTGGAAACCCTGTACCACTTTGTCGACAATGGCACGCCACTTCTTGTTGCCAAGCCGCTTACGGCCTTCATCGCCAAGGTATTCCTCATAGGTGTGTCCATTCGCATAGTGCAGATGCCCCAGTTCCATGGCGACGATTACCCCATCGACGATGAGCGCCGATCCTAAACCCGTTCCCAATCCGAGGAACAGCATCTTGCCGCCCTCGTATCCACCAAGCGCCTGCATAGCCGCATCGTTGATTATCCTGACAGGGCATCCGAAAACCTTCTCAAAATCAAAGCCGACCCAGCCCGTGCCGAGGTTATTCGGTTCACGCACAATCTTGCCATGATGTGCCACGCCGGGATAACCGATCGAAACTACCTGATAGTTCCAATTCTTGGTGAGTTTTAGGACGTGCTCCACCATCTGGTCCGGGGTCAGTTTTGCACTGGATTTGAATTTAACCGGGCTTCTATGTTTACTCGAGACGCACTTGACATGCGTGCCGCCGACGTCAAGAACCAGTATTTTCGTTGGACGTTTCATGTTTGTTTTCGTGGCACGTGGGCCAGTGTTGCAGGACGCTCACCTTTATCGCCGGCACGCTTGAACTCATATTTGGACATAGACAGAAGATGGGCCGTATTGATCAGTGCCATGTGTGTTAGAGCCTGGGGAAAATTGCCGAGCATATGATGAGTGCGGGCATCGTATTCCTCCGAAAACAGCCCGACGTCGTTGCTCAAAGCAAGTAAACGTTCGAATAAGGCTTCACCTTCAGTGCGCCGTCCGCACAAGATCAGACAGTCGGCGAACCAGAATGAACATGGCAGAAAAGCGCCTTCACCAGGTGGTAATGCGTCCGCATGATTTGCGATTGAATAACGCAGCACCAGGCCTTCGACCAAGAGCTCGCGCTCGATGGCTTCAACGGTTCCGCGCACGCGCGGGTCGTCGGGAGGTAGGAATCCGACCAGGGGTATCAGTAGCAGACTGGCATCCAGATACGCTGAGCCGTAGGACTGCATGAAGCTATTGCGTCGCGTATCGAAGCCGCTGGTGCACACCTGGGCGTGAATAATCTCACGCACCTTACGCCAACGTTCGATCGGGCCATCGAAGCCGAAGTTCTCCGCATCCTTGATGGCCCGGTCGAATGCCACCCAGGCCATCACTTTGGAGTGGGTGAAGTGGCAACGCGGCCCGCGAATCTCCCAAATGCCTTCATCCGGCAGTTCCCAGTTATTTTCCAGAAACTGCAGCAACGCGAGTTGCACTTCCCAGGCCTCGGATTCCGGTTCCAGGCCGGCGATACGGGCCATGTGCAGGGTATCCATGACTTCACCATAGATATCGAGCTGGAACTGTTTGGATGCGGCATTACCGACGCGCACCGGCTTCGCGCCACCATAACCGGGCAGCCAATCAAGCTGGTACTCCTCGAGACGCCGTTTGCCCGTGATGCTATATAGAATCTGCAGGTCTTCCGGTTTGCCGGCGGCAGCACGCAACAGCCATTCGCGCCACGCTATGGCTTCATCATGGTAGCCCGTGAGCAGCAGTGCGTTCAGCGTGAAAGCAGCATCGCGCAGCCAACAATAACGATAATCCCAGTTGCGCGTACCACCTTGCCGTTCCGGCAGGGAAGTCGTGGGTGCTGCAACGATACCCCCGGTGGGCGCATATATCAGGGCCCTCAACGTGTTCAGCGAACGTACTACAGAATCGCGCCAGCGGCCCTTATAGGCGCAGCGTTCCGACCATTGACGCCAGTTTTTTTCGGTTGCCACCAGCGCCTGCTCTGCATTCACGGCTTGCTGTGTGGTCTCATAAGAAGGGCGGTAGTTGAGTGTGAATGCAGTACGCTGACCCTTGTCCACATGAAAATCTGCAAGGGTTTTCATATTTTCTCCGCGAACCGCCACCTCAGTCCGCAATTCCAGCGTATCTGGACCCGCAGTCGCCAGTAACACGTCATCCGCACGTCGTACCCAGGGTACGATAGAACCATAGTCAAAACGGATGACCAGTTCCAGATGCATCTTGACTCGTCCGCGCAAGCCTTCGACGATGCGCACTACATCCCAGCGCTCATTCGAGAGCGGCATGCAGTCGATAATGCGTACCGCGCCTTCCTGTGTCTCAAATTCGGTTTCCAGTACTAGCGTGTCATCGCGGTATCGGCGTCGGGTGCTGCGTACCTCGGCTTTCGGCGCTATCAGCCAGCGCCCGTGGGCGGGTTTGCCCAAGAGCGCTGCGAAACATGCGCCGGAATCGAAGCGCGGGAAACACAACCAGTCGATGGAACCGTCGCGGCCCACCAAGGCGGCGGTATGGCAATCACCGATCAGTGCATAGTCTTCAATTGGAAGCGGCATCGCCAGTCTCAGGATTATGCCAACTACCGTGCGTTGCGATGAGCGCCTCCGCTTCCCTGGGTTCCCAACTGCCGCGCTTGTAAATGTACGCGCGATGATGTTTCTTCATGACAGGATCGACCACCCTCCAAGCGGCTTCGACCGCATCTTCGCGGGTAAACAGCACACCATTGCCGGCCATGGCATCGCTCAGGAGCCGTTCATACGGACTCTCCTCTCCAGGTTGTTTATCGAGCAGGTAAAACTCCCGTTGATCGCCGACAAACTCTTTGCCAGCGCGCTTGATGCGCGTCGTGAGTGCGATGGCGGAAATGGGTGAAAGGCGGAAGCAGAAATAGTTTGCCCAGCCGGCAGTGGGTGACGCATCGGCGATCAGCCGTCGGGGTGGTGGTTTCAGATTCACGATCACCTCAGCGGCATTACCCGCCAGATATTTACCGGAATGCAGATACCATGGCACCCTCTGCCAGGGCCAGGAATCGATGAACAGCCGCAGAACGCAGAAGGTTTCGACATCCGAATCTTTTGCCACTCCCGGTTCATTGCGGTAGCCGTGGTACTGCCCGCGTACCAGGTCACCGATTCTCAGCGGGCGCATCGCATGAAAGACATCTGCGGTTTCGCCGTGCACGGCTCCAAAACCACGATAGGTTGGCGGCTCCATCGCCAGCAGCGTCACAAACTGGAACATGGATGTACGGGCCGGTTAGCTCGCCAGGGATGGCTCAGTACACATGATTGAATTTACATTGGTCGGGGTGACAGGATTTGAACCTGCGACCCCTACGTCCCGAACGTAGTGCTCTACCAGGCTGAGCTACACCCCGAAAGGCCGCATACTATAGGTGAAGGTGGCGGGGAGCGCAATTACATCCATCAGCCGGGGATGCCACCTCTATATCAGCACCCTCTGGACTCCTTGAATATACATTCATCGGGATCTACGCGTGGCGTTCCACCGAAAACTCGACTAATTCACCCAGTGCTGCTTTATAAGACGAGTCTGGTAAATGTTTCAAGGCTTCGATAGCCTTTTTGGCTTGCTGTTGTGCACATTGATAGGTGTATTCCAAGGCGTCAGTCTTGCGGATGATGGCGAGGATCTCCACGATATGCTCACGTCCGCCCTCGGTGATCGCCTTGCGGATAATATCGCGCTGCTCCGGCGCAGCCTTGTACATGGCCTGGATCAGGGGCAGGGTCGGTTTGCCCTCGGCGAGATCGTCGCCCACGTTTTTGCCGAGCTCACTGGTGGAGGCGCTGTAATCCAGCATGTCGTCTACCAGCTGGAATGCGTTCCCCAGGTGCAGGCCGTAATCTGCCAGCGCCTTCTGCTCATTCTCCGGTCGCAGGGCGATCACCGCGCCGAGTTGCGCACCGGCCTGGAACAAGGTCGCAGTCTTGCGACGGATGACTTCCAGGTAGCGTGATTCGGTGGTGTCGGGATCGTTGCAATTGAGCAGTTGCAGGACCTCACCCTCGGCGATGAGGTTAGTGGCGTCCGCCATGATGCCCATGATGCGCATGTCATCGACCGCCACCATCATTTGGAAGGCGCGCGAATACAGAAAATCGCCAACCAGCACACTGGCTTCATTACCCCATATGGCATTGGCGGTTTCACGGCCGCGGCGCAGGCTGGAGGCATCTACCACATCGTCATGCAGCAGGGTGGCGGTATGGATGAATTCGATGATGGCAGCCAGCTTGATATGGCGGTCGTCATGCACCCCGCAGGCACGCGCCGCCAGTAACACCAGCATGGGACGCAGGCGCTTGCCACCGCCGCTGATGATGTAGTCGCTCAGCTGATTGATGAGCGCCACGTCCGAACGCAGTTCCTCGCGGATCAGCCGATCGGTGGCGCGAAAATCCTCCGTCACCAACGCGCGCAGTTTGCCCAGATCGGGCGCAGCGGCGGCGGGCTTGAGGGGTGCTGGAAGCATACTTGGGCCGGAAATGCAGACGGTTGCGGAAGGGCGATGCTAGGGGTGACCTCTGGGGGTGTCAAGGCGCTGGCAGCCGGTTTGACCCGCAGGCCCGCAAGCCTTAGAATTCGCGGCCTTCGAAGGCATTTATCACAGATTTTCCGGAGATTCCCAATGTACGCGGTGATTGAGACCGGTGGCAAACAGTACCGGGTGAGTGAGGGCGACGTGGTCCGCATCGAGAAACTCGAGGCGGAGGCGGGTGCATCGGTGGAATTCGACCGCGTACTGCTGGTGGCCATGGATGATACCGCGCCGGTATTGGGGACGCCCTTCCTCAAGGGTGGCAAAGTCACGGGAACGGTCAAGGGATTGGGCCGCCACGACAAGATCTTCATCTTCAAGATGCGCCGGCGCAAGAATTACCGCCGTCGCGCCGGTCACCGGCAGTTTTATACCGATGTCCAGATCACCGGCATCCAGGCCGGTTGAGTTTTAGAGGGTAAGCGAACATGGCACATAAGAAAGCAGGCGGCAGCACCCGCAACGGCCGCGACTCTGAATCCAAACGCCTGGGCGTCAAGCTCTACGGCGGGCAGCAGGCGATTGCGGGCAACATCATCATCCGCCAGCGTGGCACCCAGTATCATGCGGGTGTGAACGTGGGCATGGGCCGTGACCACACGCTGTTCGCCAAGGCCGACGGCAAGATCAAATTCGCTCTCAAGGGCCGGCCGCAGCGCCGCGTCGTGAGTGTGGTGACCGAATAACCAGACCTCAGTCGCTCTATCCGAAGCCCCGGCCCGACCGGGGCTTTTCGTCTGTGGCGATAAAGGCTTGTGAGGAGTGAGGCGCGAGGTGTAAGAATTAGACGTTGAGGTATCGATTTCTGCCTCACACCTGATCACTTATCCTTCACACATCAAGATGCACTTATGAAATTCGTAGACGAAGCCACCATCAAGGTCATCGCTGGCGATGGCGGCAAGGGTGCCGTGAGCTTCCGTCGCGAAAAATTCATCCCGTTCGGCGGGCCGGACGGCGGTGATGGCGGCGACGGTGGCAGCATCTTTCTGGAAGCGCGCACTGGCCTGAACACCTTGGCGGATTTCCGCAACACCCGTACCTACGAAGCCGATGCCGGCGGCAAAGGCCTGGGCCGCGATATGACCGGCCGCAGTGGCGTGGATCGGGTGGTGCCGGTGCCTGTCGGCACGCTGGTGTACGACGTGGACACGCGGGAACTGCTGGGCGATCTGGTGAAGGCCGGTGAACGCCTGCGTGTCGCGCAAGGCGGCTTCCATGGACTCGGCAACACGCGCTTCAAGAGCAGCGTGAACCGCACACCGCGCCAATCCACACCGGGTTCCGCCGGCGAACGCCGCACCCTGCGCCTAGAACTCAAGGTGCTGGCGGATGTGGGCTTGCTGGGATTGCCGAACGCCGGCAAGTCTACGCTCATCCGCGCAGTCTCGGCTGCGCGTCCCAAAGTGGCCGACTATCCGTTTACCACGCTGTATCCAAACCTCGGCGTGGTCTCGGTCGGTGAACATCGCAGCTTCGTGATGGCAGACATTCCCGGTCTGATCGAAGGCGCGGCCGAAGGTGCCGGTCTGGGCATCCGCTTCCTCAGGCATCTGCAGCGCACGCGCATCCTGTTGCATCTGGTTGACGTGCTGCCCACGGATGGTGACGATCCGGTGCGTGATGCGCGTGCCATCGTCAACGAGCTGAAGAAGTTCAGCCCAGAACTGGCGAAGCGCGAACGCTGGCTGGTGCTGAACAAGATCGATCTGCTGCCGGCCGATGATCGCCAGCGGCACTGCGCTGCCATCGTAAAAAGTCTGCGCTGGAGGGGCCCCGTGTTCCAGATTTCAAGCTTGTCTGGCGAGGGCACGCGTGAGCTGTGTCAGGAGATCATGCGGCGACTAGAGATCATCCAGAAGGATTCATCGCCAGATGCGAATAACACGCAAGTAGAATAACCGGTTATTAGCTCAAGAATGTAACCAAACTACTCGACAACTACTGCTTGATGGTGGAGGATTTAGCTGTAAACAGCGTGCACCAATCGTCAAAGGCTACTACCAATGCCTATCTTTGAAGCCACCAAGAAAAAAGTCGAGTTAACCGAACGCCAGATCTCGGATTTGGAGACTGGAACCGCTGCGTTTCTTGAATCCAGCCAGTGCACCTGGGAATCCAGCACCGATCCAGACAGTGGCAGCCTGGCTTTCGTAGCACGTTGCCCCGAGCAACTTCCCTTGGACCTAACCCTGATGCTCGGAGAAGTGATCAATAATCTCCGGTCGGTGCTTGACCATGCAGCTGTAGAACTCATCGGGATAGATACTAAAACAGAAGATATCAGGATGACGTTCCCGACAGCCGCGAAACAAGCGGAGTACGTGGCGCGTTGCCGCGATATCAAGACGCGACGCGACGATACCAAGGCCTTCTTCATGAATCTTGCCGCGTACCCCGATGGGGCTGGAAAAGTGCTGTACGCATTGGATCAGCTCGATGCCACCGGCAAACACACGGTATTAACCCCCGTCTTTGGTGTTGCCAAGATCGGTCCCGTCAAAATTCTTAATCCAGATGGCACGCTGTCTTCGACAGCTGCAAGCATGGAGTGTTCCATGGATATGGATAGACGCACCCGCTTGATGAATCTCAGTGCCGACACACCCGTTGAGATTGATAAAAACGCAAAACCGACCTTCGATGTATTTTTTGGCGATGTTGGGGAGTTCAAGTTTCAGCGGATCGCCCCGACACTTCGGATCCTGCTAACCACGGTGAAAGATACGGTACGGCGAATTGAGCGATTCGTGTCTACGAGATTCTAGATTTGGCGCACAAATTATCGAAACTGCCGTAAATAATGGCTCAAGTTGAATGGCTACTATCCGCAGTCGGGAGCGGGCATTCGTAAAGTGAGTTAAGGGCGCCTCTAATAATTGCACAAAAATGCAACGGATACACGGGTGCGATGTCTGAGTATATAGATACATTGCACACTGGGAGTTGAACGCCATGATGATGCAGAGCGGGTTCTTTGATCTG
>Ga0307374_10000744_pt1 | contig 61314 bp, 58 predicted proteins | sample OX3MG_FD_202532 | JGI IMG/M metagenome (GOLD analysis project Ga0307374, IMG submission 202532) | Soil microbial communities from Risofladan, Vaasa, Finland - OX-3 | ecosystem: Environmental > Terrestrial > Soil > Coastal area > Acid sulfate soil | place: Finland: Risofladan, Vaasa | collected... | reverse complement strand
GCACAAGTCCATGCACCACTTCCAGGCCATATTGATCGGCTTGATGCTCCTGATAGCGGCTGAAACCGTTGATGGCAGGAGAAGCCAGAAACATGAAGAGGGCCACGATGAGCAGGATCACAGGGAGTGATGCTAAGTCCTCCACGCCCCGGATTTTCCAGCCCAGTCCCCACCGTCCCACCGCCCAATAGAGCACATGATAACCCACCAGGAGCAACACGAAGAGCAGTCCTACAGTAAACAGAATCCCCTTCCAGATGTGGCCCAGGACGTAGTGTCCGGTCTCATGCCCGAAGACGAAAAGCGTCTCCGGAACTGTCATCTTTGAGATCGTGGTGTCCCACACCACCACGCGCTTCGAGGTCCCGATGCCGGTGACGTAGGCATCCACCGAATTCAGCTTGGAGCTGGCGTTCATCTCAAACATCCGGTTGGGTGGAATGTCCAGACCAGCCCGATTGAGCACTCTCTCCATTTGCGCTACCAGTTGCGGTTGAGTTTTTTCGAGTGTAGTGAACTTGTAGAATAGCGGATCGATCACCAGCGGGCTGATAAAGAGCAAGAAGATGATGATGGGAATCGAGACCAGCCAAAAATAAAACCACCAGCGCCGGGGACTGCGGCGGATGATGGCGTACAAGATCCAGACCAGAAATACCCCCAGGACAATCCCCAAGCCTTGCCCCTTGGCCCAATCCCCCAGCCAGGATGCCCAACCCTGGATAGATTGCTGGTATTTCAGTTCGAGCCAATGGCCGTAGATGTCCGTGGGCAGTCCCGGGATGGCCAGAGTCAACAACAGGAGCGGTGTATAGATGAGGGCTTGAAGAAAACCATTTCGCGGGCCGCCGCCTTCGGCCCAGTCGCGGAATTTCGGCGCCAGTTTCCACCTCAGCACCAGTAGCAGAATTAACAAACCCCAAGCCATGCTGATGAAATAAAGCCGGTAGCCCGCGCGCGAATAGGCAACCGCCTGCCGGTATTTTTCAGGCGGCAGGTGGTAACCGGTAATGGTGCTCTGACTACTGGATTGAGGAGTAGCGTTGGTTGCCGATTCCGGCTGAGACTGCGCAGAAGCCGCATTGCCTGGCGTTGCCGCAGCTCCAGCCTGTAGAGTTATTGCTCGAGCGGCAGGCAAGAAAAACGTGAGCGGCACAAACAATGCCCAGATCAGAGGATTCATCGCCCTGCCAAGCCGGTCTGGAGAGCGCCGAAGATACCCTGCGCTCCACGCGGAGCAAAGTCCTACCAGATGTTTGTCCATACCCACCTCAGTTGATTGCTTGGGAGTATGATCGGATGGCGACATTGAGTCAAGCTCAAGGTGGCGGATTTGCCCTTTCCATTAGCCGTTTTGCCCAGGCTGTGACCTAAAGGCCGGATTGGCTCTTGATAAAGTCTAAACTTTCAGTTAGATTGGACCAGTGGACCGGACCGCTTCCGTCCATTGGACATCATGATTACATTGGATCCAAACCGCCAGCAGCCGCTTTACGTTCAAATTCGCGACCAAATTCACGGTCAAATCCAGAGTGGCGCTCTCCAAGCCGGAGACCGTTTGGCTCCCAGCCGCGAGTTGGCGCGCACTTTGGGAGTGCACCGCACCACGGTCGGCAACGCTTATGCCGATCTTGAAGCTCAAGGCCTGATCCGCGGCGATGTAGGGCGTGGCACTTACGTTCTGCCCTCTTCCATTGAGGAAGCGGCGAAAACCGCCACACCCGGCGCCGCTTTTTATTGGGAAAGCCTGTTCACCAAAGGACCGCAGGATGATTCCCTTCCTCGCTTGCTGGCCAGCGCGCAGGAAGCGGGCGTCATTTCCTTTGCTGTAACTCACGGTCCGTTGGACCCTGATCTGGCGGAGACTGTTCGGCGCGTCACCAACGCCGTGCTGCGGCGGGAAGGCGCTCGCCTGTTGCAATACGGATCGAGCGAAGGTTATGCGCCGCTCAAGACCTATCTGCAGGAGCAGTTGCGTGGCGATGGCATCACCGCCGATCCGGATGAAATCCTGATTACCAACGGCTGCCAACAATCGCTGGACCTATTGCGGCGTGTCCTGATCGAGCCGGGTGACGGAGTGGCGTGCGAAAATCCAGCCTACACGGGACTCTCCAGTATCTTCAACGCGCCTTCCGTGCGCCTGGCAGGAATTCCCGTAGGGCCGGCCGGCATAGACCTGGACCGTCTGGTTTCCGTTTTGGAGCGCCATCGTGTGAAGCTGATCCTGGTAAGCCCCAATTTCCAGAATCCCACAGGGCGCACTTTGCCGCTCGAAGCGCGGAAGAAATTGCTGGAAATTTCCGGCCGCTATCAAGTTCCGGTGGTGGAGGACGACATTTACGGGGCGTTGCGCTTCCAGGGACCGCCACTGCCTTCGTTGAAATCGCTCGACCGCACTGGTTTGGTGGTTTACCTGAACAGCTTTTCCAAAGTCGGCTTCCCGGGCCTGCGGGTGGGATGGGTGGTGGGCTCGCGTCCGCTCATTGAGAGGCTGCGGCTGGCCAAGCAGCAGGCAGATCTTCACACCAACATGCTGGGCCAGGCAGTGCTGGAAGAATTGGGCAAACGGGGCTTGCTCGAAAAAGTCATGCGCAAAGCTCGTGTTGTTTACGCCCAGAAGTTGGAGGTGCTGCGTGCCGCCGTGGAGGAGCACTTTCCGGAAGAAGCGCAGTGTTTTTACCCGGAGGGTGGCATGTCCGTCTGGGTCACTTTGCCCACTGGACTCAATTCCATGGACCTGCTCGCCAAGGCCCGCGAGCAAGGCGTGATTTTCGCGCCGTCCCGTTATTTCTATTTTCATGAGGCGCAGGATAACGCCTTGCGCCTGTGCTTTTCCGCGCTTTCGGCCGAAGAAATTGGCAAAGGCATACAGATTCTGGGCGATGTCCTGCGGGATGACGTGCGGCGGGGCGGCGCGGTCCGCAAGACCGGTAACGTGGCGACAGGGATGGCATTGGTTTGAACGCTTCGCCTGTCACTCTGAGCGAAGCGAAGAGTCCCCGCATTACATTCGAAGCAAAATGGCTGGGATTCTTCGTGGAGTTTATGCTGAGGCAAATACACGGATTCTTCGCTGCGCTCTGCAGAAACTCAATGCGTAAGTCATTTAGATTCAGTATTCGCTCTCCTCTGGCGACGCGTCGAGTTTCTGCCAATGATGGGCAGCCGCAAGGCTGTGAACGCTCAGAATGACAGCGAAGAACTCAGAGTGACAACCTTAATTGAGATTAGGAGATAACCTTCAGGTCTGTCATCAAACAAGGAGGACGCTATGTGGGAATTCGATCAATCGATGAAATTGAAAGTGGGCTTGGCGGAAATGCTCAAAGGCGGAGTCATCATGGACGTGACCACCGCGGAGCAGGCCAAAATCGCGGAGAATTCAGGTGCTGTGGCGGTGATGGCGCTGGAACGGGTTCCGGCTGACATCCGCAAGGAAGGTGGCGTGGCGCGGATGGCCTCGGTGCGGATCATCAAGGAGATCATGAACGCCGTCACCGTTCCGGTGATGGCCAAGGCGCGTATCGGTCACTTTGCGGAAGCCCAGGTGCTGGAAGCGGTGGGCGTGGACTACATCGATGAAAGCGAAGTGCTGACGCCGGCCGATGAGGAACACCACATCAACAAATGGTCTTACAAAGTGCCCTTCGTCTGCGGCGCCCGCAACCTGGGCGAAGCTCTGCGCCGCATTGGTGAAGGCGCGGCCATGATCCGCACCAAAGGCGAAGCGGGCTCTGGCAACATCGTGGAGGCGGTGCGCCACCTGCGCGCCATCACCGGCGACATCCGCAGAATCGCCAGCCTTCGGGATGAGGAACTCATGGCGCAAGCCAAGGAACTGGGCGCGCCTTACGAACTGGTGAACTGGGTGGCGAAGAACGCCAAGCTGCCGGTTCCCAATTTCTCGGCAGGCGGCATTGCCACACCCGCCGACGCCGCGCTGGTGATGCAGCTTGGCGCGGAAGCGGTGTTTGTGGGCTCCGGAATCTTCAAGTCATCGGACCCGGAAAAGCGCGCCAAAGCCATTGTCCGCGCCACCACCCATTATACGGAGCCGCAAGTGGTGGCCGAATGCTCCGAAGAGCTGGGCGAAGCGATGCGCGGCCTCGACATTGCCAAGCTCAAGCCCGAAGAGCTGATGCAAACGCGGGGATGGTAACACTTGAGAAAAAGGCTGGCGTCCGCTCGAAGCACCGCACAGGGAATAACCCTGAGATCAATGAAGGCTGAGGAATTCTCCATCGGTCGAAAGCTCGTACAGCTTTGCGGCCGGAGACCCCGGCGAGGCGACTCAAGCGCAAACCTCGACTTGGCTGATAAGAATCTCGGGGATTTCTGTTGGTCCCCCAGGCGGCATGGCTCTGAGATAGGCGACGATTGCCCTTCGCACGTTCTTGAGCGCTGCCTCCACAGTGTTGCCCTGGGACATACAGCCCGGAAGTTGAGGTACGTCCGCGACGGTGCCGTTATATTCAGCATCAAAGATTAGGTTGACCAGAAAGCGTTGTTTTTCTCGCATGGGCTCATTTTACACGAAAAGGCTCTGGTCATGCCGGGCCAACGGCGCGGCCTGTCCCTGCCAATCATTTATCCTAAATTCATGAGGAGGTTTTGATGCCAGCACGTAATGCAGAAGCAGAATGGAAAGGCAATCTGATCGAAGGCCAGGGGACGATGAAACTGGGCAGTGGCGCCTACGAAGGAAATTACTCTTTCAAGTCCAGGATGGAGAACGGTCCGGGCACCAATCCCGAAGAACTGATCGGCGCCGCGCATGCCGGATGCTACTCCATGGCGCTTTCGGCGACCGTGGCCAAGGGCGGCTTCCTACCCAAGCGCGTTCACACCAAGGCCGCCGTTCATTTCGACAAAGGGGATGACGGTTTCTCCATCACCCACATTGATCTGGAGACCGAGGCGGAAATTCCAGGAATTGACAACGCCAAGTTTCAGGAATTTGCCGAGGGCGCTAAAAAAAGCTGCCCGGTTTCAAAAGCCCTGACAGGAACTACCATCAACCTGAAAGCCAAGCTGATAAGCTGACCGGCCCTTGAAGGCCGGGCCTCGCTAAACCCGGAGCATGAATAATAAGACGATGGTTCAACTCGTGCGTTCGAGGTAGGAGCGGGGTCGCCACGACGGCTACCCGCCCGAACGGGCGCCCACAAGGGGCGCCCCTACCAATACCGCCGGTTGCGGCCACGAGAACTGCGAGCTCGAACGCATTTTGATTTCAACTTCAATGACGAACAACGGAACGACTATTGGCATTCTTGCCGTGCAGGGCGATTTCGCCCTGCACGCGCGGATGCTCGAAAAAATCGGAATTCCCTACCGCCTGGTAAAGCACGCCGCCGAGTTCGATGAAATCAGCGGCTTGATTCTGCCCGGCGGCGAAAGCACCACTATGCTCAAGTTCCTGGCGGAGGAGAAATTGGACACGGCGATCCGGCAGTTTGCGGCGGCCAGAAAGCCCATCTTCGGAACATGCGCGGGAGCCATCCTGCTGGCTCAGGAAGTGTTGAACCCGCCGCAGGAGCGGCTGGGCTTGATCGACATCACGGTGGAAAGGAACGGCTACGGCCGCCAGATTGACAGCTCGATTCAACAAGGCGACTTGCCGGAACTGGCAGATCATCCGGTGGAAATGGTCTTCATCCGCGCCCCCATCATCCGGCGCGTGGGCAAGGGAGTGCGCGTCCTGGGCCGTGTGGGTGGCCAGCCGGTGCTGGTGGAGAAAGACAACGTGCTGGCCGCAACTTTCCATCCCGAGCTCACCCAGGATGAGACCATTCATCGATATTTCATCAGTAAGGCGCATTGAATAGAAAACCAACAAAAGGCCGTAAACTCGAGGGCTGATGCTGGCCCCCACTGGGTAGTGGGTCAGTTTGCTGTAGCGGCGGTCTCTGACCGCCGGAAGGTGTTGATAAAAACAATTCGGCGGTCATAGACCGCCGCTACAGCCGCGAAAACGTACCACTACCCCCACGGCCACAGTTTGCAACCCAATTCGATATCCTGTTCAAGAGGGAGAATGAAACATGCGCGAACACCCGGATCATCATGACGCCGAATTGCTCCTGCGCCTTTACGAGCTTCGCCGCGAAGAAAAATTGCGCAAAGCGCGGGAGTGGATTCTCTCGGGTTTTGAGGCAGCCTCCGTCGGCGAATTGTTCAAGAAATATCCTCGGGGCTCGGAGGAAAACGCTTCCTTCCGCATGGCGGTGAGCTACTGGGACATGGCAGCATCCCTGGTCAACAACGGCCTCATCAAGGAAGAGTTCTTCTTTGAAAACACCACGGAATTCTGGGTGACGTGGCTTCGCTTGAAACCGCTGCTCGCCGAAATGCGAGGCATTCTCAAGAACCCGTTTTACGCGAAGAACCTCGAAACGCTCGCCGAAAAATTTGAGAAGTGGATGGAACTGCGCGCGCCCGGCGCCCTGGAAGTGTTGAGACAAAGACTTCAGGCGGCAAGCAAGCCGTCCTGAACGCCACCAGGCCCCGGACGACAGCGCACGAGTCAGGTAACGAAGATTACTCCGAGGTAGTTTGCTCCCGCACATATTGGCTCCCCTGCCGCTCGATGTGAGCGAGCGTCAGCGCCTGCGGAACCAGCGCTGCGGTCAATCCCTCCCAGCCCGCTGGAGCCGCATTCACCCGGATCGCCAGAAGCCCTGCTTCGTGCTGCGGCGGTTGGTGATCGGTCACAAGCACAACCTTGCCTTTTCTCGCCAGGCAATCCTTCGCCAGCCGGTCTCCGAGCGCGCCGGTGTGTCCGAGCGCAAGAATCATGGCGAGATGCGTAGCGTCCACATCCAACAAAGGGCCGTGGCGGAACGCACCGGCGGAAAGCGCGCTGGCGCGGCGCAGCGTCATTTCCCGCAGGCACAGTGCGCCATAGAGCGCGCTGCCCAACGCCGCGCCGCGGCCCAAGATCTCAATATTCACCGAGCCTCGCGCGAACTCTTCAATCACCTGGCGCTGCTCCAACACCATTTCCAACGAGCGCGAGAACGCTTCCGCGGCCTTCGCCGCTTCACTCTGCCAGGTATGGCCCGCAATTTCAGAAGCGATGATGACCGAAGCCGCAGTGGAATTGGTAAACGTCTTGGTGGCGTTGGCAAGTTCGATTCCGGCAAGAATGGGCAGGCGAATTTCTGCCGCGCTCCAACAGGGGCTTTGCGCATGGTTCGAAAGCAGCATCTTCCGCTGGCCGGAATCGAGCCGCGTCAGGCTCACCAGCTCGGTGCTTTCCCCGGAAGTTGAGATCAGGATCAAACCGCCAAGGCGGGACCAAGTCCCGGCGGCATAATGAAGAAATTCGCTCGATTCCACTGCGAACGAGGGCCAGCCGTTCACGCTGAGCAGCGTCGATCCGGCAATGGCCGCGCAATAGGATGCTCCCATGCCCGTCCAAACCACCGGGCCATTGCTTGCGATGGCGGCGACCAGTTTCCGTAGCTCCGTACGGATTGCCGGGTTCGTCCCATAAGCCGAAGCAAGCTCAGCCAACCTCTGGGGCTGCTCCAGAAATTCCCGGCGGTAATTTTCAACCGCGCCACTGCTTGGCGCTCCTGCCACGGTCATGAGTGGTTCCTCTTTTTCACGCGCCCATCCTCACGCCCTGCGCATCTGCTCGATCAGATGTTCGCTGGCGCGAAGCGAAAACGCCAGGATGGAAAGCGTCGTCGTCTTGTCGGTACAGCTCAGGAAAAGACTGGCGTCGGTGACGTAGAGATTGGGCACATCGTGAGTCTGGCCAAAGCGGTTGGTCACAAATTTCTTGGGATCGTTCCCCATGCGGCAAGTGCCGGTTTCATGCAGGCTGTAACCGGGTGTATTGGGGTCCACGCCCGTGCCCCACACCTTGCCGCCCGCTGCCTCGATCACCCGCGAGCACACTTCCTTCGCCTGCTCCCACATCAGCAACTCGTTTGGACCCCACTGAAAGTGAAGGCGAGCCACCGGCACGCCGTAAACGTCTTTCACCTGCGGATCGAGATCCACAAAATTGGTGTCGCTGCGCATGGAGGGAATCTGGCAGTAGAATGAAACCGGCGTGGGATAGTAGCGCTTGATGGCGCGCTTGAATTCCGCCCCATAGCCTTCGATTTGGTGGTTGTACCACGGGAAGCTATCGCAGCCGCCGGTGGGATACACGGAATAGCCGCGAATGTATTTCTCCTCGCGGGGATCGTTCAAGTTCTGCCAGCGCGGCATCCACGCAATCTGGGCGCTTGAGATATTATCCGGGAAGCTGGGCTGGCCGAGCAGTTGTGGCAAATAGCCGTAGGCCGTGGTGCCGTAGAGATGATCGCAGAGGTTTCGTCCCACCTGGCCGCTGGAGTTGGCAATGCCGTCCGGCCAGTGGGGCGATTTCGAGTTGAGCATGATCTTCGCCGTCTCAACGCAGGAGGCGGCCAGGACCACCGTCTTCCCGTAAACTTCCTCTTCATGTTTCGTCTTGCGGTCAACGATGGCCACGCCCTTGGCCCGGCCATTTTCATCCACCAGGACATGGCGCACGTAAGTATTCGTCCGCAGGTCAAGATTGCCGGTCTTCTCGGCAAGCGGCAGAAAGAACCACGGGGTGGAGAAGAAAGATCCGGTATCACAACCTTCTGTGCAGTTGCCGCAATAATGGCAGGGCGGATGACCGGCGTGAGCCACGGTGAGCTGCGCCTCGCGATCCGGAAGATAAGGAACCCCACACTTCTCGCAGCCGGTTTGAAGAATATAATCCAGACAGCGGAAGTTCATGGGCGGCAGATAATCTCCATCCGGATTGCTCGGCCGGTTTTGAACGGTGCTGGCCACGCCAATCATGCGCTCGGCACGCGTGTAATACGGAGCAATCTCTTCGTAGCTGACGGGCCAATCCACGTCGTAGCCGTCGCGGCTCGCCGCCTTGAAGTCGATGTCACCCATGCGCGCGGCCGACCGTCCCCAGAAATTGGTCTTGCCGCCTACGCCCCAGCAGCGCGGCCATTCCCATTTTGATCCGGGGGCGACGGTGTAAGTGATCTCGTGCTCCCAAAGTCCTTGCGTGTATTCGTCCTCAATGTGGTAGTAGTGATCGCGCTTGCGAGGGTCGCCGAAACCCCGGTATTTCATGTCGAAGGACTGCTTGTGGTCGCGGAAATCCTTGGCGGGATCAAACAGCCGGCCGGCATTCAGGCAGCACACCTTCAGTCCCGCTTCACAAAGCGTCTTGATAGCCATGCCACCGCCCGCTCCGCTTCCGACCATCACGACGTCGTAGAGTTTCATTGAGGTTCAACCTCCAAGTTTGAGCCCGATGACGCGAGGCATCCCCGCGTTTCGCTCAGGGCAAACGCCGCGAAGCATCCCCAGTTCGTGCGCTGTGGAGCAAAGACTTCCAATACGGGGATTCTTCGCTTCGCTCTGCAGAAACTCGACACATAAGTCATTTAGATTCAGCATTCGCTCTCCTCTGGCGACGCGTCGAGTTTCTGCCAATGATGGGCAGCCGCAAGGCTGTGATCGCTCAGAATGACAGCGCAGGCAAAAGCCCCTACCCTTTCGGCAGCGGCAAGTGCAAATGGCCGGGATCATCCGGATGTGGGCAACGGGGTGTTTGCGAATAGAAGACTTGGAGCCCAGGGTAATCCAACCCCTGAAGCCCCCGCTTCGAAGTGTAGAAACCCATCACCGTATATTCCCGCATGAGTTTGAAGAAATCCCGGCCCTCTTCTTCGCCCGGCTTGAACTTCTGCGGGTAGGCAAGACCGTCCAGGATTTCCTTTTGCGCGGCTTCATTCATTTCGAGGAACGGTTTCCGGTGGGCTGAGCGGGAGCGGGCATCCAGCCAAGTCAGTCCGTAGCGGAAGCGATATTGGATCGACGGGTCGCTCCACACCATGAAATCGATAAATTCACTGACCCCGGCATCCGTGGCGCCGGGCCGATCATCCCTGGGAATCATCAAGTCCGCCAGCCGTTCAACCGTCGCATACTCGTGCGCCGTGAAGAATTGGGGCGTGTAGTGAGTGACCGGGGATCGAGCTTCTTCGCCCGCCGGGTGTCCGCAGGCAAACGCCCAGCGGTGAAATCCAGGAAATTGGCTCGCTGCGGCGGAAATCGCCAGAACCCTCAGCACCTCGCGCCGTTCTACGCTTTGTCCTGCCATGGTGTTTCCTCCCGAATCGAGCCCTAAGCGCGAAGCCGCCGCACTTGGAACGAGTCAAGTTTGAATCGCGGATGCCTATTATACGAGCAGTTCGGAAAAGGCGGCAGACAAAAAGCAGAAAACAAAAACCAAAGAGCGTGTCCATGCTACCCCACGGCTTGCGCCGTGGGCTACAGGATGACGGCCCTTGCGGGCCTGCCGGCGAATGGGGTGGCAGAGGCCCAGGGGCAGATGAACTTTGGCGGGTGGACACCTGGGTGGCCTCTGCGAGCCCGGAGGATTGCAAAGGCCCACCGGCGGGAGAACAGAAATTGAGGCCGCCGCTCTGGTTCGCTTTTGCATCCCCCGGAAAGGCGGTCGTTGATTTGCCGAAGCCCTGTGTCCCGAAGCTTCGTTTGCCGAACGATGACGGCCGGTTCGGGAGCGGCGGCGAGCCGCCGCCATCGGGGTTATTCTGCGCGGTCTGAGCTTGGGCCTCCTGGCGCTCCTCTTCGCGCCGCCGTAAAGGTCTGTCCCAGGTGGATGTGGCATTCGACATCCTCATGAAGGCTCGCACCCCTCTGCATATCTCTCTCATCCTGGAGCGCATCCACTCGACCTTCGGCGTCGCCGTCGATCCCGAAAGTCTTGTCTCTTCACTGACCAAGAAGGTGGCCCGCGGAGATCGCTTCACGCGCACCGGCAAGAACACCTTTGGCCTGCGACCGGAGGTGTCATGACCCTCTTGGAGACCTTCCTGGTACTCACCCAACCTTGGCGGAGCGTGTTTGCTCAACCGCGCACTTGGCTCCGCGCCCGCCCCATGCGTTGGTTGGTCATCGTTCCCACGCCCTGCCGCATACCCTCATCGCTGCGCTTCTACTATCGCCAGCCGGCCTATCTGCTCTGCCTCGACTTGACCCGCTCGTCCCGCCCGCGGCTCCAAGTCTATTTTACCGTGGGCCGATCGAAGTCAATTATCGTGAAGAGAAAGGCACCCTGGTCATCGCTCAGGCGCAATTGTGGAACCCCATCGCGGTTCCCAAACAGCCGCCCCTGGTCGTTGCCGCTTACCGCGCTCTGATGCTCTCCGCGCTCAAGGTGTTCGGCGCGGAGAGAGGAAAAGCTCACGCCCAGTTACCGAAATGGCGGCGCCGTGCCAATCGCCCTTCTTGCCTCGATCAGGTGACGCTGCTCCGCCAAGAAGCCACCCAACATCCGCAACTGGTGAAACAACTCGGCATTCAGCCCAGTTCCTCCCAGTTCGTCGCTGCCGCAGCGGCTTAGAATGTGGATACTCGAGGAACCGTCGGGCATGGTTAAAACCGTGCCCTGATGTTATATTGAACAAACCTCTGATACAGGACACTTTTCTCCCTTTGAACTTTGATTCGGCACTTCCGGCCAGGATGAATCACGCCCACGAGAAAACAGGCAAGAGCGCAGCCCATGCGGCCCGCCAGCGCCCAACTCAGAACTCGAAGACGCAGGTGACGCTGGACCGCGTCTTGTCGCGGTTCGGAGTCGCATCCCGCACGGCCGCCCGCGAGGCCATCCTGGCTGGCCGCCTGAAGGTGAATGGCAAGGTGGTTCGCAATCCCGATTGCTGGGTGCGGACGGAGCGTGATGCGATTCACCTGGATGGCCAGCGGTTGAAAGCGACGCGCAAGATCTATCTCGCCTTCTACAAACCCAAGGGCGTCATCACCAGCCACGGCGATCCCCAAGGCCGCAAGACGGTCTACGATTTTCTCGCCGATCGTTCCTCGTCGAAGCTTCCAGCTCCGTGGATTTTTCCGGTGGGCCGGCTCGATCAGGATTCATCGGGCCTGCTGCTGATGACCAACGACACCGCTTTCGCCGATTTTGTCGCAAGCCCCCTTTCCCGCATCCCCAAGACTTATCAGGTGAAGGTCAACGCCATTCTGCCCGATGACGTGATTGAGAAGCTGAACGCGGGCGTCGAGATGAAACGCGGCGATTGGGCGCGGCCGCTGAGCGTCCGACGCATGGAGGACCGGGGAAAATATAGCCGGCTGGAGGTGGTGCTGACGGAAGGAAGGAATCGTGAAGTGCGCCGCATGATGGAAGCCGTGGGATTCAAAGTTCTGAAGTTGGTTCGGTTACGCATCGGCCCGGTAACTTTGGAGGGATTAGAAGTGGGCAAGTGGCGGGCGTTGCAACCGCAAGAGCTGGCGAGCTTCGGAACCGGGAGTACGACAGGAAGGGCTACAACGAGGTAGTGTCCACGAAATAACTGGACACAGCTCTTAAAGGCACGCGTGGAAGAAACCACGAGGACGAGAGCCATAATGGATGGAACTATTAAGGCAAGTCGTTAGGCTTAAAAACGATTATTCCAGCCACGCGTTCAAAATCTGCGTCTTTGGTTGCCAGGAACGAAACTCCATACTCACGCATGCAGGAAACGATCATCGAGTCGTTGGTGAGAAGTCCGGCAGCTTGCCTCTCTGCCTGTGCGCTCCTCAAGATGGCTTCATTCACTGGCACAAACAGCAAGTTAAGAGCCAATATTCGCTCTATACTTCTCCGGTAATCGGTCAACGCCGGAAAGGACTTGTGCTTTCTCGCAGACGCTAATGTCGCGGTGAAAAGATGCCTGGCGCAGGGCAGCCCCGTGATTTCGGTGGATACCCAGAAGAAAGAACTCATCGGCAACTACGATAACGCTGGCCAGCAATGGCTTGCAGCGAAACGGCCGACGAAGGTTCGGGGGCACGATTTCCCCACGCCCGACGTGCCGCGTGCCTATCCCTATGGCATCTACGACGTCGGGCGCAACACCGGGTTCGTCAATGTCGGGACTGATCACGACACGGGAGCGTTTGCGGTGGCGTCCATCCGGGGATGGTGGCGTCAGGAAGGCAAACGGTTCTATCCGGCGGCAACCAAGGTTCTGATTACGGCCGACGGCGGGGGGAGCAATGGCTGGCGGTTGCGCCTGTGGAAACTGGAGTTGCAGACCAACCGGCCTGCCCCTCTCGGTCTGTCATTTCCCACCTGGGACGAGCAAGTGGAACAAGATCGAGCACCGCCTTTTTTCCTTCATCTCGTCGAATTGGCGTGGCGAACCCCTGCGCGATTACGAAACCGTCGTCCATCTCATTGCCAAGACGACGACGGCGAAAGGACTGAAAGTGACCTGCCGATTGGACCGCTGCAAATATCCAACCGGCCGCAAAGTCACCCAGGAAGAAATGAAGGGCATCAATCTTCAGCCGGATAGGTTTCATGGCGAATGGAACTATGTCATCAGACCTCATCAGCCCCGACATCGTCAAAGCATGAGGATGGGTTGATATCTTTATTTATTTACGAAGCCTAACCAGATATTTATCCATCCACGCCAAGATCTGGCGTCTCATCTCCGGCAGTTCCTGGTGCGCACAATCAAAAAGCTCGATCCGGCAATCTTCCGCGCGGCCGTAAGAGCGATACAAAGGCAGCAGTTTGTCATGAATCTTCTCGACACCTCCCGGAGGAGTCAGTGGATCCTTACGGCCGTTGACGCTCAGGTGGGGGCGAGGAACAGTTAAAGCGTTAATTTGAAAAGTGTCGAAGTGCTTGAGCAAAGAGGGGACAAAATAATAAACGCCGTGGCCACTGAGGCCATGAGCTGCGATAAGCGATTCATAATCCGTCAGGCAGCAAACGTCCATCGCAGCGCGCACGCGCGGGTCCAACCCCGCCAGCCACCAGGCTTTGGTGGCGCCCATCGACATGCCAAAGGCGCCCAGACGCGTGGCATCCACTTCCGGACGGCTCGCCAGATAAGTGAGAGCGCGAAACTCGTCAAACATCATCATTCCCCACAACACTCGTCCCTGCCAAAGCATCAACTTGAACGCGTCCTCCTCACCCTGATGACCGTTGGGCTCGTGTTTGCGCTCTCCAAAGCACCAGCTGTCAATGGCGAGTGTGACCAGCCCCTTTTCGGCGCAAACCGGGGCATAAGCGGGTTGCACGGGCGTCCCGCGCAGCAGTTGTTCCTTGCCCAGGTCATACATGCCCGCGTGCCAGTGGATGAAGAGCAATCCCGGCGCCGGATGCTGCCGTTTATCGGGGACAAGCAGCAGTGCCGGAACCGGCTCCACTCCGTTCAGATCCAGCAGCAGCCGCTCAAGGGTATACCCCGCGTGCTTTTCGGACCGGACCAGCACGGGCGGAGCAGACTTGTGCTCCCAAGGCAGATCGCCCAGCAAACTCCAGAGTTCCCAACGCCGACGCTGTTGATCAATGTTGAACTCGTCCATGAATTCTCGCAAAGTGCTTCGGTCCGCATTTGCCTGAATGGTCGAGCCCGTTGTTAACGCAGCCAGCGATGCCGACCCGACCATAAATTCGCGCCGGTTGGCTTGAGCCGTCCATCTTGCCATAACTTGATCCCTCCGCATCCAGGTACAAAATGACACTATGCGTCAATCCTACCCGTGCCCGCAATCATTGGGTTCCTGAAGCCTGTGGCGAACGGATGAGGAGTAGTACACATGCCATTGCGAACAGCGGCAGAACGTCCGCCGCTACGAATGCAGGACGATAGGAAAAGCGGTCAACCACGGCGCCCACGGTGAATGTGAAAGCGGCGACCATCGCCCCCGCTGCCAAACCACTGAGTCCGTACACGAAAATATTGGCATCAATAAAGACGAAACTGTGATTAGGAAGGTTGGCGAGCGCCGATGCCGCCAAGCTTAGGACCGGTCCTCAAGATCAGCGTCCTCAGCCACCCACTTCCATTCTTCAGGCGAGAGCTTGATGAGTTGTTCTTGATGAAGAGCGGCGAGGGCCTTGGCCACACGCCCGGCTTTCCCCTCTGGCGTGAACCGTTGCTTCACCAATTTCTTCCAATCTGGGCGACTTCTGTGAAGTGACTTCCTCGGCCATATACCCTCATTGTAGTCCACTTTGGTTCCATTCCCAACCTAACAAACAACGCGGGGTATTCTCCGCGCTAGACCCCCTCCGCTCGGCAGGGCAGGGGGCGGGCGCCGCTAGAGCAAACTGCACCACTACCGAACAGTGACGACGTCGCGGACCGGCAAGCGGTCAATTCACCTACGCCTCAAAAAGCGATTCGACGAATTCGCGGGGATTGAAGGGCAGGAGGTCCTCGATCTTTTCGCCGATTCCGACAAACTGGATGGGCAAGCCCATCTCGCGGGCGATGGCCACCACCACGCCGCCTTTGGCCGTGCCGTCCAGCTTGGTCAGGATGATGCCAGTGACTCCGGCATGTTCGGTGAACTGCCGCGCCTGTTGCAGGCCGTTCTGGCCGGTGGTGCCGTCAATTACCAGCAGGACCTGGTGAGGCGCGCCGGGAATTTCCCGTCCGGCGATGCGCACCATCTTCTCAAGCTCGGCCATCAGGTTGAACTTGGTGTGCAGACGTCCGGCGGTATCCACAATCACCGGGTCGTCGTGGCGCTTCTTCGCCGAAGCTAGTGAGTCAAAGATGACGGCGGAAGGATCGGCGCCCGGCTTTTGTTTGACGATCTCCACGCCCAGCCGCCCGGCCCAGATTTCAAGCTGCTCGTTGGCTGCCGCCCGGAAGGTGTCCGCAGCGCAGAGCAGTGGGCGGCGGTTTTGCTGGAGGTAATAATGCGCCAGCTTGGCGATGGTAGTGGTCTTGCCCACGCCGTTCACGCCCACCATGAAAATGACCTCGGGAAGGCCGGCGGGCGGCCGCTTGAGCACTGGCGCCGCCGGAGCGCCGTCGCGCCCTCGCTGCGGGTTCTCCAGGATGGAGAGAATCTCCTGCTCGATCACGCCGCGCACCTCTGCGGGCCGCTGAATCTGGCCGCGCTTGATCTTTTCCCGGATGCTCGCCAGAATGTCCTGAGCCGTTTTCACTCCCAGGTCGGCGGTGATGAGCGTGGCCTCCAGCTCATCCAGCACGCTCTGGTCGATCTTTTCCTTGCCTTCGACAATGCCCTCAATCCGTTCCACGAGCTGCGCTTTGGTGGAGGCAACGGCGGATTTCAGGCGGTCAAACAGACCAGGCTTTTTCTCTGTGGATCCAAAAAGGGTTTGAACCATATTGTTCAATTGTAGCCCGAACATGCTGGAACGTGGTTCAAATTGTGGTAGTGTCGCAATTTGCTGGTGCGGCGCTCAGAGAGCGCCGCACCAGCAAAAAAACTGGGACACTACCCAGATCCAAGGTTGGCCCCAGCCAACTGAAGCCTCATGCTATACTCAACCTGAGACGTGGGTGACTGCGACTGTCGCGCTTAGCCTTGCAGAAGGCCTTCGGCTTCTGGGGGCGGCCAGCGCACGCCCCAAAGAAACACGGAGGCTTAAAAATCATGTACCCAGAGCAAATTGTTCGGCCCATGCAGGAGGAACTGACTCATGCTGGATTCGTTGAAATGAAGACACCGGCTGAGGTGGACTCAATTCTAGGCCGTGAGAAAGCCCCAGTGCTTGTGGTGGTCAATTCGATTTGCGGTTGCGCAGCAGGCAAGGCCCGGCCGGCGGTGATCCAGGCCCTGAACCATGCGAACCGGCCCAAGGTGCTCACCACGGTGTTCGCGGGCCAGGATACGGACGCCACCGCGCAGGCGAGAAGCTACTTTTCTGGCTACGAGCCGTCCTCACCCTCGATCGCCTTGCTGAACGGCGGCAAGCTGGTGTTCATGCTCGAGCGCTGGCAGATTGAGGGCAGGATCGCCGATGATATTGCAAACGATTTGACGGCAGCCTTTGACCGCTTCTGTGTTTCCGAAGGAGCGGCTGTCTCTGCCTAAGTCTTAAGGGGACATCTTGTAGGGGCGGGCCAAGGCCCGCCCCTACAGCGCGTGGGGATCGGGTTCCGAAGGGCATAAGGGGCCTAGGTGAACAGCATGATTGAAGCCTGGTTCTGTGCGGACCAGGCTTTTTTCTTTTTACGGCCCAATGTAGGGACGCCAACCTGAAGCCCTGAACGCGAATAGGCTTGAGGGTTTCGCTCCTCTGCGGGTGCGGATCATCGAGTGGTTCCCTTTGCAACGCGCTGCACAGCATGGATGATGCGGCGGATTTCCTTTGAGGTAAGGGCAGGGTGGACGGGCAGGGAAACCACGGTGTCGGCAAGGATGGTGCTGATGGGGAAATCCGCGTCTTCGCCAAGCCCCGCAAGGGCAGGCTGGCGGTGGAGCGGCTTGGGATAATGGACCGCAGTTTCAATGCTCATTTCCAATAGCGATTTGCGGAATTCATCACGAGACACGCCCAATATCCCAGGTTCGATGCGGATGGTGAACAGATTGTAAGCGTGAACAGACTGATCGCGCTCGACCGGGAGATGGATACCGGGGAGATCCGCAAGACTGCGAGCCAGCATCGATGCATGGCGGCGGCGCTGTTCGATGGAGTTGCCAAGGCTTTCAAGCTGGCCGAGGCCGATGGCGGAGGCAATGTCTGTGGTTCGATAGTTGAACCCAATGCGGACGTGATCGTAGCGTGCCCGCTCTCCATGCGAGCGCAGCAGCCGGAGTTCACGGGCGAGATCAGGGTCTGAGGTGGCAACCATGCCTCCCTCGCCGGTGGTCAGATTCTTGGATGGATAAAACGAGTAGCACACCGCGTCCGGGAAGGATCCCACATCATTTCCTTGGAAGCACGCCCCGTGGGCCTGGGCCGCGTCCCAGATGATTTTCAGGTTGTGGCGCTTGGCCACATCCGTGATTTCGGGAATCGCCGCGGGATGACCGTAAAGGTGGACCGGAGCGATGGCTTTGGTGCGAGGCGTGATTTTTCTTTCGACATCGGTTGGGTTCAGAGTGAAAGTGTGCTGGTCAACATCCGCGAGCACGGGCTTGGCTCCGGCCGCCAACACCATCGAAGCCGTGGCGATAAAGGTGAAATCCGGAACGATGACTTCATCCCCCGGCCGCAAGAGCGCCGCGTAAACGATGTGCAATGCCGCCGTGCCAGAATTGACGGCAATTGCGTACTTTGCCCCGACTTCCGCAGCAAAACGGGCTTCAAATTCCTCAGTCACTGCACCGGCTCGCAGATTGCCGCTACGCAGGATGCGCGTCACGGCCTGCAGGGTTTTGTTATCGAGCCGAACCCGGCCCATGGGAACAATAGGTTCCGCTTTGGGTTGAGTGGAGGAAGAAGTGGGCGATGAAGGCATGACTTGCTTTTCTTCTATCATGGAGCTTTTCGGGCGCTCCGAGGTTTTGATAAGGCTCTCTAAGAGGGGCGTGCCCCGAGGCCTCAGAAGGAGTAAAGGAATTGTTCAAACCGTAAAAGAATCTCACGCCAAGCTGCCAAGCTTCGCAAAGCGAATGAACGGGTTGTTCTTTGCGCTTCTTGGCGCGAGGCTGCTTGCTTTTTTCACAGTTTCTCAGCAGCGGACAATCTTTTCCCGGTGCTCGCGGACATGCTTGGTGGCGTTCCGCGTATCCACAACCAGCTTGGAATTCTCAACAATGAACGGATAGTCGTAACTCGAATGGTCCGTGGCGATCAAGACAGCAGCGTACTGGTTGAGGCTCTCTGCGGTCAAATTGATGCAAATAAAATCCTGGTAATCATACTTTCTCATCTTGTGCAAGCGAGGGAAGTAGGGATCGTGGTAGTCAACGATGGCTCCCTGGTCCTGAAGAAGCTCGATGATCCGGAGGGAGGGCGATTCGCGAAGATCGTCCACATCCTTTTTGTAGGCGATGCCAAGGACCAGAATCCTGGAATCCTTCAAGCATTGATTCCTCTTGTTGAGCGCATCGGACACCGCTGCGATGACATGGGACGGCATCGAGGAGTTGATTTCACCCGCGAGTTCAATGAACCGTGTCGGGAACTCGTATTCACGTGCCTTCCAGGTGAGATAGAAAGGGTCAATGGGAATGCAATGCCCGCCCAAGCCGGGACCTGGATAGAAAGGAGTGAATCCGAAGGGTTTGGTCTTAGCGGCTTCGATGACTTCCCAGATGTCGATGCCCATGCGCAGGCAAAGCAGCTTCAGTTCATTTACCAGGGCGATGTTGACGGAGCGGTAAGTGTTCTCCAGGATTTTAGCCATTTCGGCTGCACGAGAAGAGCTGACCATCACCGTGCGTTCAAAGACCTGTTGGTAGAGAGACTGCGCGGCCCGGGCGCTGGGGCCGTTGACTCCTCCAATCACCTTGGGGATTTGCTCCGTCCGGATGTTAGGATTGCCAGGGTCCTCCCGCTCCGGCGAAAATGCCAGGAGGAATTCAGGAGAATCGCCGCCCGCCACGCGGACCACCTGCCCCTCAACCCCATAGGTGGAAACAGGGCAGTGAAGACCGGATATTTCAAGGACTGGAAGAACAACCTCTTCCGTGGTTCCGGGGTAAGTGGTGCTCTCCAGCACCACCAGTTGTCCCCGTTGCAGGTAAGGTTGGATTGCCTCCGCCGTGCCTTTAACGTAGGAAAGGTCAGGCTCGCGATGGGCGTCAAGAGGGGTGGGGACGCAGATGATGATGGCGTCCATCTCACGGAGCTTGGCAAAGTCGGAGGTGGCCCGAAATGCCCCGCGGGACACCTCTGCCGCCACGTCTCGGCTGGAAATGTGGTGAATGTAACTTTCTCCCTTGGCCAGCTTCTCAATCTTGGCCGGATCGATGTCAAATCCGGTGGTCGAGAGGCCATTCTTTGCGTATAGCAAGGCCAGAGGCAAGCCGACATAACCGAGGCCGATGACTCCCACTCTAGCGCTCTTGGAACCGAATTTGTCGAGGGACCTTGCGAGTTCTCCTGGCCCAGCCGCCGGTAAAGATAAGTTTTTCATATGTTCCCGTAACCCCCAGGATTTCGAGTTAAAGCGATTTGCCACGCCTAAACCAATATACAGGAATCTTTAGTCTGAAAAACCGTAACAATCGCCCCCCGCCCGTGTTTTAAGCAAAGGGGTGTCAGTACTACTCGAGAAAAGCTCAACTTGACAATCCTGTAAATCTCGTTTAGATTCTATTCTTTGGTGTTTATTGCGCTTCCAAGTTCGCCCGACGCTGGGCGGCAAGCCAATCCCGTACAATTCTTCAAGGTCCTGCAGAGTAGACGCCATGAAAACACTTTTTAATATATCCCTGATTATCTTATTTGCAGGGGGCTTGCTGACCAATGAGATCAGGCCTCTCTGTGCCCAGGATCAGGGCCCGTCGAGTGACGATCAGCAGCAGACAAGTTCACAACCAACTCCGGAGCAGGGGTCAGAGGACAGTCAGTCTGCCCAAAGCGCTTTGCCTACCAATGTTACCAATCCAGACTATGTCATTGGCCCCGAGGATGTTTTGACCATCGACGTTTTCAACCTGCCGGAAATGAAGCAGACGGTTCGCGTTGAGAACGACGGGACAATTTCGTTAAGGCTTCTCGGTCCTGTCCGGGCGGAAGGTTTGACCACTTTGCAGCTTAAACATGACCTGCAAAAAGCTTGGGGGAAGGATTATCTCCAGGACCCTCAAGTTAGTATATTTGTGAAGACATTTCACGCTCGGCCTGTTTCCTTAGTGGGTTCGGTGGTAAAGCCAGGGTTGTACCAACTGCCGGGACCCCGCAACATTATTCAGGTGCTGGCCATGGCGGGGGGGCTTACGAAATCATCCACGGGAGGCCCGGGCGCAGGGCGTTATCTCTATATCACTCGCAAGGCAGGGTTCGACAACCTGGAGCCGATGGACGGGGTGGATTTGGTTGCGCCGAATAAGTTGAGGGTCGATATTAAAAAGTTGCTGTTTGCAAATGACCAAGGGCCGGATATTCAAGTCAAACCCTTGGATTTGATCACAGTTTCCCGCGCCGGGTTGGTCTATGTGGTAGGTGATGGCGTGAAAGCGCCTGAGAGGATTATTTTGGAGGATCAGGACAGCATGACGGTCCTTCAAGCGCTGGCCGTTGCCCAGGGGTTGACGTCCAACGCCGCCAAGTCTCATGCCAAGATTCTACGCCGGAATTCCAGCGGGACCATGACGGAGCATCCAATTAACGTGAACGCGATATTGAAGGGGAAGGCGGAGGATCCTTCTCTTGCGGACAATGATGTGCTTTTTGTTCCGGGCAGTACCGGGAAGGCGATAGGAAAGTCAAGCATCGCTACTGCCATCGGAGTCTTGAGCGGATACCTGATCTTTCACCCTTGACCAATACCCCCCAGAACTTCAAGGAGCGGCATGGACGAGCTAGACAAAATCGACGGCAACCAGTACCCCTCACAGTCGCAGTTGAGTCCGCAGGGCTTGAGGGATTTGGAGGTCGTGGACGTGTCTCCGGAAGAGATTCCTCACCTTCTAGACTATTGGGCCATTGTTCTGAAGAGAAGGTGGCTGGTCCTTGTCTGTGCTGTCGTAGTTTTTTCAACGGTAGCCTTGGGGACGCTCAAGGAAAGACCGGTTTACGAAGGTAAAGTGACGATCGAGATTGATCCGGAGCCTCCCAGTGTCGTAAATTTCAAGGAAATTGTTAACATTAGCCCCGTGGACATTGATTCCTACCGGGAGACTCAATTCAAGATCCTTCAAAGTAGAACTCTCGCCGAACGCGTTGTCCGAAACCTCCAGCTTTACAAGCAGCCGGAATTCTACAAGGGAAGAATCCTGTTTGGACTCTTTACCCCGAACCCCCGCCAGCTTCCATCTTTGTCGGACCCCAATCCTCCCGACCCCTCGGCCGATTATTTTGTCAACGCTGTCGCTCATCTGCAAGATTTCGAAGATATCAGCCCTTTGCAGCGCAGTAATCTTGTAAAGGTCGCTTTTGACTCCTACAGTCCGGATCTGGCGGCGCGCGTCGCGAACCAGATTGCCGAGGATTATATTCAGCAAAACCTGGAGACGAAGTGGGATGAAACGGAGGCGGCGTCAAAATGGCTGGGGACGCGCTTGGTCAGCCTCAAGGCAAAGCTTGAAGAATCCGAAGATGCGCTGCAGGCTTACGCTCAATCCCACTCCATTATCTTCCTTAAAGACAATGAGACCATTACGAGCGCTCGTATGGTAGAGCTGATGGGTGAGTACACGAAAGCCCAGGAGGACCTGTTCGAGAAGGAGTCGCTCTATAGCTTCGTAAAAGGCGGAAAGGTTGAGGATCTTCCTCAGGTGCGGAATGACGCGGTCGTTCAGAATCTGGAAGTCCAGAAGACCGAGATGCAAAAGCAGTACGCCATGGTCACCGCTTGGGTGAAGCCTGATTATCCCAAGGCCCGGCAGATCCAGAGGGAGATTGACTCCGTACGAAAACAGGAGGAGAAGGAAAGAAAAGCGGTAGTGCAAAATATAATTAATAGCTACAAAACCGCGCAGCACCGGGTGAGTTCTCTTGCAGACGCCGTTGATGGCCAGAAGAAAGTAATGAACGACGTCAACCAGGAGATGATTCAGTACAGCATTCTGAAACGGGAGGTCGATTCGAACAACCAACTCTACGATGGTTTATTGGAGCGGATGAAGGAAGCCCAGGTATCCTCCGGCCTCAAATCGAGCAACATTCACGTGGTGGATAACGCCATTGTTCCACGGAGCCCCGTGAAACCGCGGGTCTTCCTGGATTTGACTCTGGGCTTGGTCTTGGGAATCGGCTTGGGTGTTGGCCTCGCATTTTTCCAAGAATACTTGGACAAGACCCTGAAGACTTCTGATGATGTGGAGCATTTGCTGCGGTTACCCTCACTCGGCATGCTGCCCCGGTTCTCCTTGAATGGTGTGACAAGAGATGGCGCAAGGACCGCTGAAGAACACCTGGTGCCGGTTTCGTCCAATGGACATTCAGATTTGGCTCCCGGCTTGCAGACAGCCTCTGAGTCGGTCGAGGCGTTCCGGTCTCTGCGGACCTCAATCTTGCTATCGGCGAGTCCCGTTCCACGGCTTCTCCTGGTCACGAGTGCAGTGCCGAGCGAGGGCAAGACCACGGCAGCCGTTAATTTGGGAGCGGCCCTGGCTAGTTTGGGAAAGAGTGTTGTACTGGTTGATTGTGATATGCGCCGCCCGGCGGTCCATCGATCGACGGGGGTTGAAAACCGCCCCGGATTCGTGCAGTGCCTTACCGGCCATGTGGATCTTGCCGCGGCTATTCTGCCGGTGCCGGGGGTGAATAATTTCTCAGTGATTCCATGTGGCCCCATTCCGCCGAACCCGGCCGAGGTGCTTTCCTCAAAATTGACTGCGGAATTGCTGCGGAAGCTTCGCAGCCAGTTTGAATTTGTCCTGGTCGATTCACCACCGATCCTGAGCGTTGCGGATAGCCGGATTTTGGCGACGCTCACCGATGCGGCAATTTTGATCACGCGCGCCCATTCAACTCCTTACGACGTCGTCCGGCGCGCCAGGTCTTTGCTGTATGGCGCCGGTTGCCGTATCCTGGGAGTCGCTTTGAATGCCGTCGATTTTGAACGCGAAGGCTATGGCTATTCGAGCGGGCAGTATGGTTTTGGTTACGGCTACGGACGGAATGGCAATTCGAACCCGTCCGGGGACAGTGCGACCACGGGATAAGAACTCCGCCTTCGTGGTGAAATCCTTTACTTCCTCGAGATGGTGACCTCAAGGCTCCTCCGCCATAGCGAAATACCTTCTCTCTTGATGTGAACGGGAGTTTCTATGGATCTTGCAGTCATTGGGGCGGGATACGTTGGCCTTACTTCGGCTGCATGCCTTGCGGAGGCTGGCCACCAAGTGACCTGTGCCGAAAGCAATCCGCAAAGGCTGAAACTACTGAGGGACGGAGGACTGCCTTTTTATGAGCCGCATCTTGAGTCACTGGTCGAACGAAACTTGCGGAGCGGGCGGCTCACCTTTACTTCAACGCACGAAGCCATCGAAAAAGGGCAAGCTATTTTTATTTGCGTGGGCACTCCTCCGCTGGAAAATGGAGAAGCCGACTTGACGGGCATCGAAAGTGTAGCCCGCGACATTGCGCAAAATGCCCGGGGCTACCGGCTGGTCATTGAAAAGAGTACGGTCCCGGTGCAAACCGGGCGCCAGCTTCAAAAACACTTGAGCCTTTACTGCCGGACGGGATTATCTTATGACGTCGCGTCGAACCCTGAGTTCTTGCGGGAAGGCAGCGCCGTGGAAGACTTCTTTCATCCCGACCGCATTGTGGTGGGGGTTGAAAATTCGACCGCAGCAAAGATGCTGGAGGAAATTTATCATCCGATCTTGAAGCAGAAGGTTGTCTGCCCCGTTCACTCACCTTGCCTTTCTCAACACCAAGTTCCCTTTCTGGTGGCTGACATTAACAGCGCTGAAATCATTAAACACGCCTCGAATTCCTTCTTGGCGATGAAGATTTCTTTTATCAACCTGATTGCTGACCTTTGCGAGGTTGCGGGGGCCGACATTGACAAAGTTGCTGCCGGCATCGGCCTGGACCGGCGGATTGGTCCATCCTTTCTCCGTCCAGGGATCGGGTTCGGAGGCTTTTGTTTTCCCAAGGATTTGCAATCTTTCGTGAGAATTGGTGAAAAGTTCGGGCTTGACTTTTCACTTCTCACGGAAGTGGAGAAGATCAACCTTCGCCGCGCAGAGCAATTCTTGCAACGGATCAAGCAGGAGCTCTGGGTGCTGCGGGGGAAGAAGATTGGCATCTGGGGGCTAGCCTTCAAACCTAACACCGATGATGTACGGTTTGCGCCTTCGCTGGTGATCGCCCGGCGCCTGATTGCGGAGGGCGCCGTGGTTTCCGCTTACGATCCCCAAGCGTCCCTCAAAGCGGAAGCGGAATTGCCAAGTCTCCGGTATTGCACTGATTCTTATGAGGCGGCAGAAGGCGCGGAGGCTCTTTTGATTCTCACGGAATGGGATGAGTTTCGGCGGGTTGATTTCGGGCGCCTTCGCGACGTGATGGAGCGGCCCTTGATTGCTGACGGCCGGAATATGTTTTCACCTGAACAGGTTGCATCTTACGGATTTCAATACCTCAGCATAGGACGCAGCCAAGCGCCCATCTCGGTAACGGTCCAAAAGTGATGAATCGTGATGCCTCAAGCGGAGGATAGAGATTGAGAATCGTGGTCACTGGCGGCGGAGGCTTCCTGGGCAGCCACCTGTGCGAAAAACTTTTGACGCTTGGACATTCCGTCTTGTGCATCGATAATCTGGCCACAGGCAGCCGCATGAATATCCGGCAGCTTGAAGGCAATCCCGGTTTTGAGTTCCGGCTTCACGATGTCACCAAGCCATTCGAGGTCGTGGGACCCGTCGATGCCATTGCCCACCTTGCTTCGCCGGCCAGTCCTCCCGATTATTTCCGGCTCCCGATACAGACCTTGAAGGTGGGATCGCTCGGAACTCATAATGCGCTTGGCCTTGCCAAGGCCAAGCAGGCCCGCTTTCTGCTTGCCAGCACCTCAGAGGTTTATGGGGACCCCCTGGTTAACCCTCAGCCGGAAACCTACTGGGGCAACGTTAATCCGACCGGGCCGCGAGGCGTTTACGATGAAGCGAAGCGATTTGCGGAAGCCATGACCCTGGCCTACCACCGCTCCCATGGGTTGGACACGCGCATTGCCAGGATTTTCAATACCTACGGGCCCCGCATGAGGCCGCAGGATGGCCGGGTGGTTTCGAATTTTATCGTCCAATCGCTCCGCGGCGAGCCGCTAACGGTCTATGGAGATGGAAGCCAAACACGCAGCCTCTGTTATGTAAGCGATTTGGTCGAAGGCTTGACCATGCTTCTGCTGGCTGACGACAACGCCGGCATTGGGAGCGGCCAACACGATTTAGACGGAATCCATGGACCGGTAAATTTGGGGAACCCGTTGGAGATGCAGGTGATCGACATTGCAAAAGAAGTCATCCGAATCACACGAGGTTCCAGCAAAATTGACTTTCGGCCGCTTCCCATTGATGATCCGAGGGTCCGGTGCCCGGACGTTAGGCGCGGCGAGAAGCTTCTGGGTTGGTTCCCGCGCGTCAACCTTCAAGAGGGACTGGCGGTAACGGCGGAGTACTTCCGGAAGCAAACTCAGCAATGGGGTTCCTCTACCTGAATGGACTCGATGGCATCCTCCTTTTTCGCTGTTACAAAATCAACGGGCCAAAGGCGCATGGGCGGAGAGAAAGACAAAACCAAGACAAAAGCAGAAAGAAAGAGAAAACGACGACGAGACTAGCCTATTTTAGACCAAAAATAGTTTGACAATGGGGTACACCATAGTCTGGCAATGGCCCGCTTTACTCATCGGCGCCCTTGGCCCGGTCTCTTTGCCGCGCCGGATAGGACCCCTGGCAATTATGGGCTCTTTGCGGTTGCACTGAGCGTCCTTTCGTATGTTAAACTGTCGCGCAACGCGGAGCTGAAATCTACCTGATGCGGTAGCCGTTAATCATCGACGGTCGAACCGCCTTTCAATATGTCGCCTATGAAACCTCAAGTCGTTATTTTGTGCGGAGGCATGGGAACTCGCCTCAGAGAAGAGACGGAATTTCGTCCAAAGCCGCTGGTTGAAGTGGGTGGAAGACCCATTTTGTGGCATATCATGAAGACCTATTCGCATTATGGCTTCAACCACTTCGTGTTGTGTCTCGGTTACAAGGGGCACATGATCAAGGAGCATTTCCTGAATTACCGCTATATGAATAGTGATTTTACGCTTCAGCTAAACTCTGCCCAAGAACCCACGTTCTATACGGACAATCAGCAAGAGCGTTGGACGATTACCTTTGTGGAAACAGGCGGAGACGCTATGACCGGAGCCCGTGTTAAAAGGATTGAGCCTTACATTACTGGTGACACCTTCATGCTAACTTACGGCGACGGCTTGGCGGATATTGACGTAAACGAGCTTTGGAAATATCATAAGAAGCATGGAAAGATTGGAACAGTCACAGGTGTGCGGCCTGTCTCCCGGTATGGTGAGATCTCCGTGCGTGGGGACTTGGTGCAAGCGTTCACTGAGAAACCGCAGGCGCAGGACGGGCTAATTAGCGGTGGGTTCTTTGTCTTCCAACGCCGGTTCTTTGAGTACCTCTCCAGCGACAACTTATGTGTATTGGAAAAGCGGCCGCTCGAGCGTCTGACCAGCGAAGGGCAACTCGCTGCCTATCACCATCCTGGATTTTGGCACTGCATGGACACCTATCGGGATTTCGTTGTCCTAAATGAAACTTGGGAAAAGGGCGCTCCGTGGAAGGTCTGGTAGGATTAGCTAATTCAAGGAGGCGAGTCTTTGGACGTGTTGCTGACTGGCGATCAGGGTTACATCGGGCGAACGATGACGAAGTTCTTGCTGGGACGCGGCCACAAGGTTACAGGTCTCGATACTGACTATTACTATGACTGCGATTTTGGCTCGTCAGACTGCTCCTACGCCAAGTTGGAACGAGATCTTCGGGACGTTTCTTCCGAAGATATCCGGGGATTTGATGCCATCGTACATCTCGCCGGTCTGTCGAACGACCCGCTCGGCAGCATTCGGTCGGAATTGACTTACGATATCAACCACCATGCTTCCGTGCGGCTTGCCAAGATGGCAAAGCAGGCGGGAATACGCCGGTTTCTTTTCGCATCTTCCTGCAGCATGTACGGAGCGGCGGGGGACGCCGTGCTGGACGAGGGGTCCCCACTCTGCCCCCTGACGCCTTACGCCATATCGAAGGTTCGTACCGAAGGGGACCTTTCGGACATGGCCGACGAGCATTTCTCGCCCACGTTTCTAAGGAATGCCACGGCCTACGGTGTCTCATCGCGCCTTCGCATTGACATTGTACTCAATAACTTGGTGGGTTGGTCGGTGACGACCGGCAACATCCGTATCTTGAGTGACGGAACGCCTTGGCGGCCGATTGTCCACATCGAGGATATTTCCCAAGCTTTTGCCCTGGTCCTGGAGGCTCCCCTGGAGCTCGTTCATAACCAGGCCTACAATGTCGGCACCGACAGCGAGAACTATCAGGTTCGCGATCTCGCCGCCATTGTGCAAGAGGTCGCCCCGGCCAGTAAGGTCGAGTACGCTGGCCAGGGGGGACCTGATCCCCGGAATTATCGGGTGAATTTCGCCAAGTTCATGCGTGCCTTTCCGGCCTTCCGGCCTCGCTGGACTGCACTGAAGGGGGCACAGGAGCTCTACGACGCCTACCGCGCGGAGAACCTGACCCCGGAGGGACTGCAAGGAAGGAAATACGTCCGCCTGAAGCAGATTGAGGCCCTGTTGAGCAACGGAAGGCTCGATCGCGACCTGCGCTGGAAGGGGAATAGGCAACAATGACGCAGCTTCCCTCTTGCCGAGCCTGTGGTGGTGATGGCCTTGCCTTGGTCCTGTGCCTGGGGCGTACCCCTTTAGCGAACTCTTTGCTTACGGAGGGCCAGCTCGAGAAGCCCGAGCCCGTCTATGCGCTGGATGTAGCTTTCTGCCCGGGCTGTGCCCTCGTGCAAACCACCGAGACGGTTCTGCCGGAAGTGCTTTTCCGCGACTACGTTTACTTTTCCTCGTTCTCTGACACCGTTTGCCAGAATGCGAAAGAGATTTCGGAGCGGCTCATTTCCTCGCGGCGACTCGGTTCCGATGCGCTGGCTGTGGAAATTGCCAGCAACGATGGCTACCTCCTCCAGAACTACTGTCAGCGCGGCATCCCGGTGCTCGGCATCGAGCCGGCACGTAACATCGCGCGGGTGGCCGAGGATCGCGGCATTCGCACCTTGGCGGAGTTTTTTAGCAATGATCTGGCGCGGCAACTCCGCGAGCGCGGGGAACGCGCTGACGTGATTCACGGCAACAACGTGCTGGCCCATGTGGCCGACCTGAATGGGGTTGTGGCGGGAATCGCCCTTCTGCTGAAGGAGTCGGGAATAGCGGTTATTGAGGTACCCTACGTCAAGCCGATGATTGATCATTGCGAGTTTGACACCATCTACCACGAGCACCTCTGCTACTTCTCTCTGACGGCCCTGGACCGCCTCTTTCAGCGGCACGGACTGACCATTCAAGATGTTGAACGGCTGCCCATCCATGGCGGCTCCATTCGGATCTTTGCGGTTCCTGCATCATCGTCTGAGCGGCGGACGACGCGGGTTGAAAGCCTGCTCGCCGAAGAACAGTCGTGGGGCGCCGGCTCCCTGGACTTCTACCAGGGTTTCGCTGGGCGCGTGCGCATCCTGAAGGCTGACCTCCGCCGCCTGCTGGCCGAACTGAAAGAAAAGAGCAAGCACATTGCCGCCTACGGCGCCGCCGCCAAAGGCAGTACTCTGCTGAACTATTGTGGGATCGGCCTCGATACCTTGGAGTTCGTCGTCGATCGCAGTCCGCACAAACAGGGCCGATACATGCCCGGCGTTCATCTTCCCATCTATCCACCACAGAAGCTTCTGGAGGCGATGCCGGACTACGTTCTGCTCCTGACCTGGAATTTTGCCGAGGAGATTCTGGCACAGCAGGCCGAGTACCGGCAGCGGGGTGGGCATTTCATCATCCCGGTTCCCGAGCCCAAGGTCGTATGAGGGCGGCTCAAGGTCTTCGCATGGCTTTCGCGTGGGAGGAGAGTGAGTGGTTCTTATCGAAACCAAGCTCCAAGGAGCCTACATCATCGAGTTGGAGAAGATCGAAGACGAGCGTGGCTTTTTCGCCCGCACCTTCTGCCAGCGTGAGTTCGAGGCCCACGGCCTCAATCATCGAGTGGCGCAGTGTAGCACGTCTTTTAACAAGAAGAAGGGCACCCTTCGTGGAATGCACTATCAAGTGGCTCCTCACCAGGAAACCAAGCTCGTGCGCTGCACGGCGGGCGCAATCTATGACGTAGCCGTAGATCTACGCCCGGATTCGCCTGCCTTCAAGCAGTGGGTGGCGGTCGAGCTAACCGAAGACAATCGGAAAGCGCTTTACATTCCAGCAGGCTGTGCGCACGGCTTTCAGGCGCTAGTTGATAACACTGAGGTGCATTACCAGATCAGCGAGTTCTACCACCCCGAAGCTGCCACGGGAATCAGGTGGGACGATCCGGCGTTTGGAGTTCAGTGGCCGCTTCGTGAAGGGACGATCCTGTCAGAGAGGGACCGGTCTTACGCCGATTATTCACCCTGATGTGCGGGTCAATTCCATCCGTGCCCGATCCGACTCAGGTCGGGCCAGCCGGGATCGTGAGAAATGAGAGTTCTGGTAACGGGCGCTGGGGGATTTATCGGGTCGCACGTGGCGAGGTCGCTCGCCCAGGGCGGACACTCGGTGTGTGCCGTGGTGCGTCCAGAAGGTTCAACCGAACGGTTGGCGGAGTGTATTTCGCGCGACAGTCTGGCACGCGTCGACCTCTGCGACGCGCGAGCTGTCCGCGAACTTGTGTTGGATGTCAGACCTGAGTGCGCCATTCATCTCGCCTGGTACGCGACTCCCGGCAAATATTGGACCGCGTTGGAAAATCTGGACTTCGTGAGCATGGCACTTTCGTTGGCACAATCTTTAGCCCAGGCTGGCTGCAGAAGACTCGTGGGCGTTGGCTCGTGTGCTGAATACGATTGGGACTACGGTTTCCTGTCGGAGTCTCGCACCCCTCTGAGACCCAAGACTCTATACGGCGTCTCTAAGAACGCCACCCGAGTGCTTCTCGAAGCACTCTGTGGGCGCACGGCGATCAGCTTTGCCTGGACCCGTCTCTTTTACCTCTACGGTCAGGCGGAGGACCCGAATCGCCTTGTACCTTCGGTAACCCTGGCGCTTCTCAGGGGAGAGGTTGCACGCTGCACGGACGGCAAGCAACTCCGGGATTTTCTCCACGTCGACGATGTGGCCTCGGCCATCTGCGCTGTAGCCACGAGTGACTGTAAAGGCACCATCAACATCGGCTCCGGTGAGCCCGTCAGTGTCAGGACCATCGTGGAACTCATCGGCAAGACCTTGGGCCGAGGTGATCACATCGCGTACGGGGCGATTCAGAGTGATCCCAACGATCCCCCTCTTCTCGTGGCGGATGTCCGCCGGCTGCGAAACGAAATCGGCTGGCGTCCATCGTCAACGCTACAGGAGGCGCTTCCACGCACCGTAGAGTGGTGGAAGGAGAACTACTCATGACGACGAACGCCTGCCCGTTATGCGGGGCGGCCGGCTCTGACGTTTTTCTCGAGCGTCGCCAATCTCCTCTCCACCAGAACCTCCTCTGCCAGACACCGTCAGAGGCGAAAGCATTGAATTGCGGCGAATTGGCAATTTCCCTTTGCACCCGGTGCGGCTTCGTGTTCAACGCCGCTTTTCTTCCTGAGCTTATGTCATATTCCCAGGCCTACAACAATAGTCAAACTCACTCCCCCCTCTTCTGTCGCTATTTGACGGAGGTTTCGGACAGTCTGGTCGAGCGATATCACCTGACTGACAAGGCCATTATCGAAGTGGGCTGCGGGAAAGGGGACTTTCTTCGATTGCTCTGCAGAGGCGGGAGGAACCGTGGGCTCGGATTTGACCCCAGTTACATCGGTCCGGAAACGGACGAGCAAGGTGCTGTCCACTTTGTCACCGAGTTTTATGAGGGCCAGCGCAGTGATCCGCCGCCAGACTTCGTCTGCTGCCGGCACGTGATCGAGCACATCCCTGCTCCTTTGGAAATGCTGCACGGCATTCGCAATGCCTTGGGCGAATCCAGCGTCGCCGTGGTGTATTTCGAGACGCCTAACGTCGAATGGGTATTCGAGCAAACCGCCTTCTGGGACTTCTTCTATGAGCACTGCTCCTATTTCACGCCGGACACACTGACATGGGCCGTCGAGATGTCAGGATTCTCAGTACTCAATGTAAAAAGCATCTTCGGCGGCCAGTATCTCTCCATCGAAGCGAAGCCCAGGGCTTCCCAGTCAGCACTGGCTTCGCCGCCTCCGAATGAAGTCGGCAGACTCGAGAAGCAGGTGCGCGCCTTTAGCGACCGGGTGGCGAGGAAAGTTAATGACTGCCGAGAACAAGTGCTGAAGTTCAGCCGCCATGGCGGTTGCGCCCTGTGGGGAGCGGCGGCGAAGGGTGTCACCTTTGCGAATATCATCGATCCCTGCGTGACCGACATCAAGTGCATCGTCGATATCAATCCCGCCAAGGCCGGAAGGTATGTGCCTGGAACCGGCCATCCTATCGTGAGTCTTGAGGCTCTTGGCAACCATTACTCCGTGGCCGGACTGCTTAGTATGAACTCAAACTATCTGCTGGAGCAGCGTGCCATGCTCTCCGGATTGTCGCTGGCAATTCCTGTTGAGGCGCTGAGGTAAAAGATGGCCAGAACTATAGAGGTTAAGGTCGATTATAAGTCCGAGAATATCGTGCTGATTCACGAGGATGGCGCATCACGTGTGCTGCCGCTTTACAGTGAAGAAGCCTTTCGGGAAATCTCGCGGCTCTGGGTGAACATCGGCTGGGCTCTGAAATACTCCTACGGCTTCACATGGCTCGGGCGCCCCATCATCCAGTTACCCGAAGATATGCTCCGCATTCAGGAAGTCATCTATCGGATTAAGCCCGACGTGATTCTTGAAACCGGTGTCGCGCACGGCGGGTCGCTTATTTTCTACGCCAGTCTCTGCAAGGCAATGGAAAAGGGCCGGGTCATTGGTGTGGACATCGAAATCCGCCCACACAATCGCAAAGCGTTAGAGGAACATATACTCGGGAAGCGGATTACTCTGATCGAAGGAAGCTCAATCGCGCCGGAAACCGCGCAACAGGTGCGGGGACTGATTGCGCCGGGCGAAAAGGCGATGGTTATCCTCGATTCCAATCACAGCAAAGACCATGTCCGAAAGGAGCTTGATCTCTATGGCCCGCTGGTCAGTCCGGGCGGCTACATTGTGGCCGCAGACGGGATAATGGAAGACCTTGCTGATGTCCCCGGTGGCAGACCAGAATGGGTGGCTGATAACCCCCGAGCCGCGATTCGCGAATTCTTAGCCTGCCATCCGGAATTCGAGGTCAACTCTGAGCCTACTCGTCTTGGAATCACCTACTGGCCAGACGCGTATCTGAGGAGAAAGTAGGGTCCTACGTCGTGTCGAGGCTTTCCAAGAATATTATCTACAATCTCACAGGCCAGTTTCTACTTGCAGGCCTCGGCTTTGTTGCCGTGAAGTACGTATTCAAACAATTGGGCGGCGACGCTCTCGGTATTATCTATTTCACGCTGGCGCTGAATGCGGCGATCAGCAGCGTTCTGGGGATGGGGATCGGTGAGACAACCGTGCGGGAAGTATCGGCTCACTTCTCGCGTGAGCCCGCCTACATTCGGGATCTCATTCGCACCGCGTCGCTGTTTTACTGGGGGGCGTATCTTCTCTTCGCCGTCTGTCTTTATTACGCCGCGCCCGTGCTCGTCCACCAATGGATCAACCTTAAAACACTTGACCCTAATACGGCGGTACGGATTCTGCGAGTCCTGGGGATTGCTTCTTTCGCCGCCCTGCCCCGCTCATTTTACACGAGCATCCTCCGCGGTCTCGAGCGCATGGAGTACAATAATGTGATCGACGTTTCCGCTAGCGCCCTACAGCAATTCGGGACGATCGTCATTTTGTTCGGTGGGGGCGGATTACTCACCGTAGTTTACTGGATGTCTGCGTGCTACGGCCTCGCTATCATAGCCTATCTTCTGGTTTGCGCCCACTTCTTCTCTTGGGGACCGTTGCTTCCGGGACTTTCGAGAGGCGTGATGGGCCGGAACATCGCTTTCACATCGCATATGGCCATGATCTCATTACTCGCGATGATCCACATGCAGTCTGACAAAGCGATCGTGAGCAAACTTCTGCCCATCGAACTATTCGGGCTTTATACTGTGGCGTACAGCGCTGTTTCCAGAAGCGCCTCGATGACAGGCGCCGTATTCCAGGGCGCCTTTCCTCACCTCTCGGCGCTGCACAATGCTCAAGAACGGCTTGGCATGATGACACAGTACCGCAAGTTGCAGGACTTGGTGTGCTTTGCGACGGTTCCCCTCTTTGCCGCCGTGATCTTCGCGGCTAAACCGCTATTCACCCTCCTGTTCAACGCGGAGGCTGGGCGAATGCTGCTGCTGCCCGTGGCGTTTCTTTGCGTGGGCTTCTACATGAATGGCGCCCTAACTATTCCCTATGCTTTTTCCCTCGCGGCCGGCAGGCCAGACATTTCAGCCCGGTCGAACCTCTATGCAGTTTTCATCGTCCTTCCGGCGACCGTCCTGCTCGTTAACTTCTTCGGTCTTAGCGGGGCGGGCTTTTCATGGGTTTTCTACCACCTGTTCGCGTATAGTTACGCGGCGCCAAGACTTTGCCGCGAATGCCTGGCGTGCTCAACCGTGGCATGGTATCTTCACGTGCTCAAAGTAGTTGGCCTCGGGTGCGTAACGTATGGCATGGCGTGGATCATTGTCACTTCAGTATGGCATCATTCAATTCTGTTTTTGTCTCTGGCCTACCTCTTGGCAACTGCACTCTTTTGCTTGGGATCTTTTGTGCTGATAGGAACCGAGCTGCGCAGGACCTTCCAGAGTCTTCTTCGGAATTTGCGGGTTAGATATGCAGAGGTGCTCTGATTGGTTGCCCAAGACCCAAAACCGCTGATTACAACGATCATACCAACATTCCGCCGGCCCAAACTGCTGCGGCGGGCCATCCGAAGCGTCCTCGCGCAGACCTACCCTCATTTTCAGGTTTGTGTCTACGATAATGCGTCCGGCGATGAAACGGCCTCATTAGTCGAAGAGTTTGCCAGAGCTGATCCACGTGTCCAATATCATTGTCAGCCGGAGAACGTCGGAGCCTTCCAGAATTTCGTTTACGGTGCGGAGCGCATCGAGACGCCTTTTTTTTCGTTCCTCAGTGACGATGATCTTCTCCTCCCCAATTTCTTCCAGACGGCTATTGAGGGTTTCGAGAAACATCCGGAGGCGGTGTTTTCGGCCACGGCCACAATTCAAATGGACGAGCGAGGCACGATCCTCGGAGTACCCATCCTGCAATGGGAACCAGGGTTCTACCGGCCCCCTGCGGGATTGCAGGCAATCCTGAAGCATGGACATCCAGAATGGACCGGCATCGTGTTCCGGCGCGAAGTTTGGGATGAAGTTGGTGGCCTCGACGAGGCTGTGGGTCCGCCCGGCGACCTCGATTTTGAAATGCGGATCGCTGCGCATTTTCCTATTGTCGTGTCCACGCTGCCCGGAGCAATATTTGTTCTACATCCGTCTTCCGTTAGCGGTTCACGGCAGTTCGATTTGACATGGCCGAGTTGGTCAAAGTTGATTGTCAATATCACCCGTGACGAAGGAATCCCAATTGAAATCCGTCGATATGCGGAAGAAGTTCTGACCAGAAACATTAAAAGAAGGCTTTTTGTGTTCCATGGGCTGGGATCAATAGCTATAAGGCGGCCTGAAGAAGCACGGAGAGCAGCACAAGTTCTACGAGAGCATTTCCGCTGCCACGGACGCGCAGCCCTCCTGGACGCGATGGCGAAACTGGCTGAGACCCTGCCCGCAACGTTATGGGTTCTGGCATGCCTCAAACGATTGCGGTGGCGCATATTCCGAATAATGAATAGGGGCGCACAGCACAAGTTCGGCCAGATCGCTCGGCACCTGGAGCTCTGAGACTCTGGTTTGCCCGGGTGGCGGCTGGATGGGCCAATTCAGCCTGTGGTGTTGTTCGCGTCCTATTTAATGCCATATGCTCAAGCTTGCGACCGGTTGGAGAAGGCAGACTTCTGATGTCGCGAATGCTTTGGCATTGAATAAATACCCACACATAATGTGCGGCGGGTCGCCCGCTGGATTGAGCATCCGCGAATTGGAGCCGCTGTCGCAAGACTACTCTACGTCTCATATACGTTACTTTGGTACTACCCGCGCTACTTTATTGTCGCCGAAGAGGAGCTTCCTTCTATTGGCATCGTTGCCCATAAACCAGTGCGAGGCTGAGCGGATTGAAGCACGAGGATCATCCAGTGGAAAGGAATCCCATTGACAGCGAACTTCACTCAGGTCGAGAGGAACTCGGGCGTTGAACGATGAAGATTGCGGTGTGGCACAACTTGCCTAGCGGAGGTGGGAAGCGTGCACTCTATGCTCACCTCCAAGGCTTAGTAAAGCGGGAGCACAGTGCTGAGGTGTGGTCTCCACCCACTGCAGATCTGGCATACTGCCCTCTGGGTGAATTCGCGCGCGAGCATGTTGTCCCGTTGTCCTGGCCGGATAATCGGAGGTCGAAGATCTTCGGCGCGCTTCGCCATGGCGCTTCCTTGGGCAAGATCAATGCAATGGATCGTCACTGCAGACAGTGCGCGGAGGAGATCAATCGTGGTGGGTTCGATTTGCTCTTCGCGAACTCCTGCATGTTCTTTGGTGCAGCCCCAATCGCCCGCTACGTACAAATCCCGTCGGTCGCCTTCCTCCAGGAACCTTGCAGATTCCTCTATGAGGCGCTGCCTAAACTACCTTGGGTGGCCCTTGATGCTCCGGACGCGTGGTGGCGCTCGGCGCCCTACCTCGGCCGCCGGGTCGTCGACATGGCCCGGACACGGGGGCGCAGATTGCAAGCCCGGGAAGAACTAGCGAATGCGCGCGCCTTCACTTCGATTCTGGTGAATTCTTATTATAGCCGCGAGAGCTTTCTTAGGGCCTACGGTATCGATGTTGATGTCTGCTACCTGGGTGTTGATACGGAACTGTTTGAAGACCGAAGCGCCCCTCGAGAGGATTTCGTCATTGGAATCGGCTCATTTGGGCCTACCAAGAATATTCATTTCGTTATCCGGGCGCTGTCCCGCCTTCCGCAACCTCGCCCGCGCCTGGTATGGGTGGGGAACTTCACTGTCGGGTCCTACCTAGAGGAGTTGACTCAACTGGCTAGGTCCGAGAACGTGGAGTTTGAGCCTAAACTGAGGATTCGAGATGCGGAGTTGATCGACCTGCTCAACCGGGCCAGAATCATGGTGTATGCCCCGCACCTGGAGCCCTTCGGATTTGCTCCCTTGGAAGCGAATGCCTGTGCGCTTCCGGTGGTAGCAGTCGCAGAGGGGGGAGTGCGAGAGACCGTCATCGATGGCGTGAACGGCTTGCTCGTGGGGCATGATCCATCAGCGATGGCTGCGGCCATTAAATATCTCTTGGATTCTCCGGAATCCGCCCGCGAATTGGGCCACAATGGACGCAGGATGGTCGCCGAGCGGTGGACCTTAAACCATGCGGTGGACCGGCTCGAAAAGAGGCTGCTGGAGACGTTCCAAAGAGCGAACTGTAGCAGCATTCAATGTTGAAGCTGATGCGCTTCAGTGTGCGAGCGGGGGCGAAGTAAGGGCTATGCGATTTGCGTTCATTATGCCGGACTGCCCACGCACTCCGGTTGAAGGTTTTAAGGTGGTCTAGGAGCGGGTAGCGCGGAGTTGTACTATAACTCCACGGCTTTTTTGCCTTATCCCTTGGAAAAGCCGCAGACTTAAACAACAAATCTGTGCTAGCCGCTCCCCTCTACTGCGGTCACCGAAACAGGTATGGTTCGCGTAATGAGCATAACTCTTATTTTGCCTGGCTCAGGAAGTAAGCCCGTTGGCGGATACAAGGTGGTCTATGAATATGCTAATCGTCTCTCACGCAGGGGGTGTCAGGTCACAGTCGTGCACCCGGCTATGCTGCGTATCGATAGACCTCTGAAAGATTGGCTTAGGGCATTACGTTACGTTCCGCGGCGCATCGATGGCCACTACCGGCCAGACCGCTGGTTTCGGATTGATCCAAAGGTACGTTGCTTATGGGTCCCGTCTCTAAATCCACGCCATATACCTGACGCAGATGTCGTGGTGGCGACTGCGTGGCAGACCGCTGAGTGGGTGGCTACGTTTAGCGAGCAAAAGGGAAAGCAAATTTATTTTGTTCATGACTATGAGCACTATATGACAGCGAGCAATGAGCTTAGGGAAAGGATTCGCAGAACTTACAATTGCGGGCTGAAGATCATATGTACGTCGCCTGCGGTACGGTCTATGGTAGAGGATTCTGGAGGGCGTATTGCTGCGGAGATCCCCAATGGGCTGGACTTCAGCGTCTATCACAAAACAAATGAGATTGAGGACTCCACCCGTGATATGCTTGGTTTTCCTGCACGGCCAGAGCCATTCAAGGGTATGTCTGATACGGTCCAGGCTCTCATCAGAGTCAAAGAATCTTTTCCGAAGATCAAAGCTTGGGCATTCGGTCCGAAACCCATCCGTGGGCTTCCAGGTTGGGCAAAGTTTCACCGGCATCCTTCCGATTCGCAGTTGAGGGAGTTGTACAACCGTACGTCAATTTTTGTAACTGCCTCACACTACGAAGGGTGGGGACTGCCGGGAGCCGAAGCGATGGCCTGCGGCGCTGCATTGGTGTCTACTGAACATGGAGGCGTCCGGGCCTATGCATCGCATAACGAGACCGCATTGCTGAGCCCGCCGAAAAAACCGGAGCTTCTCGCCGACAATATCCTTGAACTCATTCAGGATGAGGGTTTGCGCATCCGTCTTGCGCAGGCGGGTTACGAGCACATTCAAAAATTCACTTGGGACAGGGCTGTTGACAAGTTTGAAGCGGTCATCAATGAACGTTGAAACGGACCAAAAAGGTCTTGTATACATTATCCTTCTCAATTGGAACGGGTGGAGGGACACCCTAGCTTGCCTGGATTCCCTCTCGCGGTTGGACTATCCGCAATACCGCATTCTTGTTGTCGATAACGCTTCCACGGACGACTCCGTTGACCGCATACGCGCCGCGTTCCCCAACTTATTGATCGTCGAAAACCGAATTAATCTTGGCTTCTCGGGCGGTTGCAACGCCGGGATACGTCATGCACTTGCTGATGGCGCCGATTACGTCTGGTTGCTAAACAACGATACCGTGGTGGATTCCTACGCCCTGCAAGCGATGGTGGAGGTTGCTGAATCCGAAGCCCGTATCGGCGCGGTCGGCTCCATCCTCCATTGGATGAGGGAGCCCAGCCGTATACAGGTTTGGGGTGGCGGCTGGGTAAGCTTCTGGACTGGCCGGTCCGGACACCATTATTTTCCCACTACCGCCGAACGCCTGCACTATCTCACCGGCGCAAGCCTGCTGCTGCGGCGAAGCGCGCTGGATGACACCGGCCTCCTGGATGACAAAACATTTTTTATGTACTGGGAAGATGCAGATCTCTGCTTCCGCCTGCGAAAACGGGGATGGCGATTAGCTGTGGCTGAAGAGTCCATTATTCTCCACAAGCAAGCGGCATCGACGGGGAAAGACAGCCCCACACTTGCCTTCCACGGTGCCCAATCCTCTCTGCGATTTTTCTGCCGGCATAGTCCATTTCCTGCATGGACCATCGCCGTTGGGACGCTTGGACGTCTTATCAAACGGATGCTTCGGCTTCAGAGTCAACAGATGGCGGCCGTTATCAAGGGGACATGGGCGGGCATCAGGAACCCTTAAATCGGGTGATTGGGGCCCGTTTCGGGAGACGTAGCTTTGTAAGATAGAATGGACGGTCGGCGCGCGGGCCGTGGAACGGCGTCCACTGCTGGTTAGAGGCACTATGAGAATCAGAGAAGCACTACGCCGGTTCGTGTGTGGAATGATTGCAGCTCCCCTTTTTCTGGCGTTGGAGGGAGCGGTCTCCCCCCAGATGTTTTCTCACGCGAGCGCAACAAGTAACACCTCCACTGAACCCCTTTTTCGCAATTTCAATGGCGTTGTTTACTTGCCCGTCCCGGAGATTTCAAAACAACTTGGCATCGGGTGGGCGCGTGAGCCTTTCAACTGGACCCTGATTGAGCCTAAGAAAGGGGTTTGGAATTGGGCGCAGACCGATCAAAAGGTAAACGGTGCGGAAGTGGAGGGGGTGCAGATACTTCCGCTGCTGGCCTACAATGCTTCATGGGACGTGTACGCCGGCGCTAACGGCGTCTCTCCGCCCAAGGACGTAGGGGCTTGGAAAGAGTTTGTGGAACACGTCGTATCGCGTTACAGCAATCCTCCCTATAATCTACGTTACTTTCAGATTTGGAATGAACCCACCAAGCAAGCCGGATTCTGGACAGGTACCGACCAGCAGTTCGTTGATACGGTTTACCTCCCGGCCGCTGAGATCATCCGGCGCCATCACTGCTACGTTGTTTTTGGCGGCTGGCCACAAAGTAACAGCCTTCAGGAGTTCGACAGCGTTCTCGCCTACCACGACGCCTGGCGGTGGACGGACATCCTGGACGTTCACTACCGGGATGTGGCCGCCTGGCACTACTTATATAATAAATGGGTCAAGACCGGGAAATGCCGGGGGATTTGGCAGACAGAAGTTGGGTATACGGCGGCCCCCAATGCTCTTCCTGCCTTGTACCTCCCCTCGCTGGCCTTCGCATTGTCAAAGGGAATGACCAATCCGGACGCGTTTAAGCTCTTCTGGTATGCGTGGTGGGGTGCCGGCCCAGATGCTCCGAAATGCTTGGTCGCGGCGCCGAATAACCTAACGCAGCACGGACACCGCCTCAAGGTTTTGAATGATTTACTGGGCGCAGGGCCTTTGAGCTCCTACACTCAATTTTCAACTCAGCCCCGTTTGAGCACCGAAACGGTGAATGGGATCGATTCCGTTTATGGATTTCAAGTGGGACCGAACCGCACTGTCGTCGCCTTGATTTTTGAGAAGGTTCACTTCGCCTCGATCCCAATGGTCAATGTGACGCTGTCCCTTCCCAAACGGCCCGGATCGGTAAGCATGGTTACAGTCACCGGAGAGCGGCGAACGCCGCAGAGCCGGTTTACCGGAAGTCAGCTACAGGTTGAAGTTCCTGTGAAACTCTTGGGTAGTGATTGTCCCGCGTGTGTCAATACCGTGGGCTACATCGAAGCCGATTATTAAGACAGCAGTGACAAGTGACGAGTGGCAAGCACAATCTGAAAGGCAAAAATAACGGACAAATGACGAACAAGCGGACTTTGGCCTTTTCTCATGACTCGTCACTTGCAGCTTGTCACCGGTCTTGGGCCAGGGGTAGAAAACAGTGACGCTTGTTGACGGCCTCGTCGGGCTCATCCTGCTGGCGGGGTTGCTGGAAAACAGATTACCCGCCATCCCGCTTGCAGCCATGGGTGTGGTCTCCCTCCGGGGCCTTACCTCGCGGATCACCCGGGGACTCGGCTTCAAAGCGGTGGAATGGTCGGTGGTGGCTTGCCTGGCCTACTGGCTAGCCAATTATTTCTGGTCGACAGGTGACCTCCACAACCTCATCTCCTTTCAGTTTCTTCGCAATGACGGCGCGCCGCTCGTCACCTATCCCCTCTTGATCTTCCTTCTGGGCTGGCGGCTGAAGCCCAAATTCGTAAGGGGTTACTGGCTGTTCTGTGTTTTCGTGGTTAGCCTCCTCGGTCTGATTGGTTCGGCGCTCACCTTGCACTTGCCCTATGCGGAAAGCGTGTTCGGCTGGATGGGTCTGGAATTTTTCGACCGTAGCTTGGGGACACGGACCTTTTTTGGATGGTACCACGCCCATAACACCGGAGGTGGAGTGTTCGCGCTGACGGCCTTGCTGCCGCTGGCGTTCCTACAGGTGGAGGAGCTGCGCTGGAACCGGAGGGCTGTCATATGGGCCATGTTCCTGGCCTGTGTCGTTAGCCTGCTGCTCACTTACTCCCGCGGCTCTTATCTTGGATTCCTGACCGGCGCCGCCTTCATCATCCCGGTTCGAAAATTTAGCAAAGTCGTCAAGGCCGCCATCCTATTGGGAGTGCCGATGCTGAGCGTGATGCTGTTCACCTCGTCCGTCTTGAACCGGATTGACACGATTACGGACCCGCACTACGGAACGAATGCGGCACGCTTCGTCATTTGGGGTGAAGCGATTCACGACTTTGAACTCAGCCCGCTCATCGGAATCGGCTTCGGCCGTTTCAACGATGACGAACTGGATTTCAAGGGGCAAAAGGGCGTCGTCTATGTTGCCGTCGGGGGAAGAATTGAAAACAATGACGGCCATGCGCACAATTCTTTTCTCCATTTTTTGGCCGAGGGCGGAATCGTTGGGATGGTCCTGACAGTAGGCATCTGGTGGTGGGTATGGAAGGAAATTTCTTTTTTCCAGAAGAGATTTCCCAAGTCGAAGCTCCGCGCCCTCCATTGCGCCGCCAAGGCCTGGATCCCTGCGATTATGGTGATGAGCATGACCGAGCACATCCTGGGCCGAGGTTCGGTGATTCTGCTCCTGATGTCTCTTTCCGGCCTGGTCTTGGCCTCTTCGAGGGGAGAGTTGGAGGCTGTCAAACAGGCCCGGGATGCCGTCGAAATGGAAAAGGTGGAGCAGATTCGCCGGGGATCGTCCCGTCCTGTCTTTTCCCGATTCGACCGTCGTGTGGGAGCAAGCCGGTGAGTCAGGCCAATCCACCCTGTGCCTGACGCAGAAGAGCGCAGGTGGCATTTCCACCCTTTTTATGCGAGTCGGCGTCAACACCGCCATTTTGGCAGGTCCCTTGACAGGAATAGGACGCTATACACTTTCACTTATTCAGGCTTTTGCCCGCCTGGGCACGGAGATCGAATGGGTACTCCTGGGTTTTAATCAGGACCGGCTGGCCATGCTTCCTGGCGGCAAAAACATCGAGGTGGCACCTTTTCGGAGAATGGGAGGGAGGGCGGCCGGCACGCATTGTTTGACCGGTTGTACGGGCGCCATTTGTAAGGGTCGTCTCTGCGTTCGGTGGGCCTCCGCAAGACACTGGATCGGTGGTGGCTGCCCCGATTCCAGTTTTCGCGCCAAGGCGTCCAATCGGGCTTTTCCCGGACCGCCCGTTTTTCCAAATGCTCAAAGATCTTTCTGACCTCCGTATTGCTCTGGTTCACTACTGGCTGGTCGCCCAACGCGGCGGCGAGCGCGTATTGACATCTCTGGCTGAGATGTTCCCGCAGGCGGATATATTCACGCTCGTCCTTGACCGGTCTTCGCTCCCGGCCTCCCTCCGGTCGCGAAAAATCACAACATCTTTTTTGCAGCGGATTCCTGGTGCAACGAAACACTATCAGAAATTTCTGCCTCTTTTCCCGCTGGCACTCGAACAATTTCGGCTCAGCAGCTATGATCTGGTGATTAGCCTGGAATCAGGTCCGGCAAAGGGCGTGCTAACGGCACAAGACTCATGCCACGTCTGCTACTGCTTTTCGCCGATGCGGTATCTCTGGGACATGTATCACGCTTATCGTGACCAGGATGGGTTGGGCAAGCTGTCGCGCGCATTTTTTTCACTCAGCGCCCACTATGTCCGCCTTTGGGACTTGGCGTCTGCCTCGCGTGTGGACTATTTCCTTGCGGACTCAGAGCACGTCGCAGACCGAATTCGGAAGTACTACCGGCGCGAGGCTCCGGTGATTTACCCACCCGTCGATATTTCGACGGGATACATTTCAGATCGAATCGAAGATTATTATCTCGTCGTCAGTCAACTTGTCCCCTATAAGCGGGTCGATCTGGCGGTCGCGGCCTGCAGCAAGCTCGGCCGCCGCCTCCGGGTGATTGGCGACGGCGGACTGGCCGCAAATCTCCGTCGCACCGCCGGCCCCACCGTCGAGTTCCTGGGCTTCCAGCCGGACCAAGCTCTCCGGGATCATTACGCTCACTGCCGGGCGCTTCTGTTTCCCGGCGAAGAGGACTTCGGCATTGTTCCCGTTGAGGCCCAGTCTTTTGGCCGGCCTGTGATCGCTTACGGGCGGGGAGGCGCTCTCGAAACGGTTGCAGGATTTTTTGTTGACGAGGAAACTGCCAGTCCGGAGACTTCAACCGGGGTTTTCTTCGCGCGGCAGAGTGTAGATTCCTTGATCGAAGCTATGCTTCGTTTTGAAGCCGTTGAAGGGCGATTTTCCCCAAATTTAATTCGCGCCCATACGGAGCGATTTGACAGCAGCCGGTTCCGGCGTGAAATGGAATCTTATCTCAGGGATAAATGGGCAGAGTTCAATAGCCTGTCGAAGGCTCCGGCGAGGCGCCAGTGACCTGTTCCAGCCCGTAGGCCCGTCTCATGATGTTCAAGTACAGGGAGAAAGGGTTGGTTGGTCTATAATAAAGGACGTGTGCCGCTCTTGCTGGAATGCAAGGGCAGGTGAAGGACGGCGGGCGAATGACTGAATGCGGGAGAGGGAAGCTTTTCCGCCCCTACCCATGAAATGGATTCAAGGTAGCCTCCTTGCGGACAGGACCCAACAGCACACAAGAGTGGCTGGCTTGAAGTTTCAACTTCGCACTTATGATTCGGCGCCGACTCAACACGATTAACTTTCTGCTGCGAGTGCTTACGTTGCTCCTGCCGCTGATGGCTTTTGCTATGGCGGCTTACATTCGCTTCTTTTCCGGACTGATTCCCCTATTTTCTCCGGATATCGATATGCCCGATTATTTCGGGCTCCTCCTTTTAACAACCATCGTCTGGGCAGTCGTCGTTGACCACTTCGGTCTTTTCCAATTTGGCCATCTGTCTGCTCAAGGCGCCGCGATCAAGAGCGTATTCTGGGCGTGTACTGTAACCTACCTCGCCGTCGTGGGAGCAACCTTCTTCTATCGTTCCACGAATTTCTCAAGACTTTTCGTCGCTATCAGCGCCGCCGCCTTCTTCCTGCTGGCAGCAATCAGTGGGAAAATCTTCAGATGGGTCCTCGATCACACTCGTAACGGGCCGGGCGTGAGAGCCCGGATTCTAATTATCGGCGCGAATGACTATGCGGTTAAAACGGCGCGCTTTATTTTGGGAACAATGCTCACCCCTTATGTCATCACCGCATTTGTCCGCTTAGCTGGCCAGGAGTCTTCCCCGGAGGCGAGTCGAGTCGTCGATCTTAGTGAGGTTAACGAAATCTTCCTCACGGAGGAATTGGACGACATTATTATCGCCGTTCCGGCATCGTGCTTTTCCGAGATTTCCGCCATCATGAAGCGCTTGCGAAACGTCTGCATTCCGGTAAGGGTCGTCCTGGACTTGGGCGAAGATGTATCCGTTGGTGACATGTTATTTAATTTTGGCGGCCTAAGGCTTCTCGACCTCCGGGCCAGTCCCTCGGAATCTGTCGTATACACTTTCGCCAAGCGCTCCTTTGACATGGCTTTCTCTGCCTTGGCGCTTGTCATGCTTGCTCCCGCGATGGTGGTCATCGCGATAGTGATCCGTCTCACGTCGGCAGGATCGGCTTTCTTCGTTCAGGAGCGAGTTGGCCTGAACGGCCGGTTATTCAAGATGTATAAGTTCAGGACCATGAGCGATGGCAACCGGGGAGAGAGTAACACCCGCTGGACTACTGAGAACGATCCCCGCCGGACACGTTTTGGAACTTTTCTCCGCCGCACCAACCTGGATGAACTGCCTCAATTTGTAAATGTGCTCAAAGGCGAAATGAGCATTGTGGGGCCGCGGCCTGAGCGCCCCCATTTCGTGCAAAAGTTCCTAGAAGAAGTAGCCCAATATAACACTCGGCACTATCTGAAGGTGGGCATGACCGGATGGGCTCAGGTGAATGGGTGGAGAGGTGACACTTCTATTCAACGGCGGCTGGAGCACGATCTTTACTATCTTAATAACTGGAGTTTCGTCTTCGATCTGAAGATTATTATGATGACCATCATCCGCACTTTCGCCGCCAACCGGAATGCATATTGAGCGGAATGGCACCGGCGTGGCTGAGGCGAATGGCGCAAAGGTAAAACATACTGGTTAGGGATCTTAGCCCCACCGGCGGGGAATTTTCCTGAAAGGCTAGTGTGGTGTCCAGGAATTGGGTGGACAGCGTAGCGCCGCCGTCCCGGCGGCATTTGCCGGCAGGATACTGGCGCTAGTGCAGTGTCCACCTGACAGGCAAGAGCATGAGGAGATAACTTGGCACTGCGAACTCTGATTACGGGTATTACCGGCCAGGACGGTTCCTATCTGGCGGAGTTTCTGCTGGCGAAGGGTTATAAAGTTTTCGGCCTGGTCCGGCGCACCAGCACGGTGAACTTTGAGCGGTTAGCCCATCTACGCGATCAGATTGAGTTGATTTCCGGCGACCTGCTTGACCAAAGCTCCCTGCACCACGCGCTGGAGATTTCCGAGCCTGCCGAAGTGTATAACCTCGCCGCGCAATCGTTCGTGAAAACGTCATGGACCCAGCCGGTGCTGACGGGCGAGTTCACTGCATTGGGGGTAACCCGTGTCTTGGAGGCGATCCGCAAGGCGGATCCCAAGATTCGTTTCTATCAGGCCTCCAGCAGTGAGATGTTTGGCCAAGTGCATGAATCGCCTCAGACTGAAAGGACATCCTTCCACCCCCGCAGCCCTTATGGCGTGGCGAAGGTTTACGGGCATTGGATCACTGTCAACTACCGGGAAAGTTACGGGCTGTTTGCCTGCTCTGGAATTCTTTTCAATCACGAGTCGCCACGACGCGGGCTGGAGTTCGTCACGCGCAAGATCACCAATGCCGCAGCGCGGATCAAGCTGGGAAAGCAAAAGCAACTGGCGTTGGGAAATCTTGACGCCCGGCGCGACTGGGGCCACGCGCGGGATTACGTTAAGGCCATGTGGATGATGTTGCAGGCGGGCGAACCGGACGATTACGTCATTGCCACCGGTGAGACCCACTCCGTCCGGCAGGTTCTGGAGATCGCATTTGGCCATCTGGGTTTGGACTGGCAAAAACATGTTGTTGTGGATCCGGCCCATCTGCGCCCCGCGGAAGTAGATTTCCTGCAGGGTGACGCCTCGAAAGCCCGAAGCCGGCTCGGTTGGAGGACAGAGATCAGCTTTCGGGACCTGATCCTGGAAATGACCGAGTCGGACCTGCGGCTGGAACGGGACGCATCACCGCCCCGGGCATTTGAAGGTGTGATGGGGCAATGAAAGCGTTTGTCACCGGCATTACGGGCTTCGACGGAAACTATCTGGGCCGTCTGTTGTTAGACAACGGCGTCGAGGTCTTTGGCGTCGCCCGGTCGCAGAGGTTTGATCCCTTCCTGCCCGCGCTGAGTTCCGCGGTTCGTTACCGGCAGTTGAATGTCGAAGATCGGGCTGCCCTTAAGGACGCGCTGGAAGAAATTCGGCCGGATTTGATTTTTCATCTAGCCGCGGCCAGCTCGCCCTCCAAATCGGTCTCCCAACCGCGCTTGACCTACCAAACCAATCTGGATGGAACCTTCAGTCTGCTGGAAGCCGTTCGACTTTTGAATTTGCCTTGCCGAATACTCGTCGTCAGTTCGTCATTGGTATACGGTGGGCTGAGGGAGAAAGAGCGCGCGTCCGAATCGTTTCCTTTTCGGCCCGAAACCCCGTATGCCGGCAGCAAGGCTACCGCGGAATTGGTGGCTTATCAATATTGGCGATCTTATGGAACGGAGGTGGTCCGGGTCCGTCCGTTCAACCATACGGGACCGGGACAAAAGCTAGGTTTCTTGTGCCCCGACTCGGCCAGCAAGCTTGCTGAAATTGAGGCGGGCATAAGGCCTCCGGTGCTAAAAGTGAGCGGCCCCCGGACCTCCATGGATTTTTCGGACGTCAGGGATATTGTCCGGGGTTATCATAGTGCATTGATTAAAGGACAACCCGGTCAGGTTTATAACCTTTGCTCAGGCACCGAAACCACGGTCGAGACGGTGTCCAAACTTCTTGCAGCGGGAGTCAGTTGCCCGGTCCGCCTGGAGGAGGAACGTCATCCGGCGATGAGAGAGGTCAGCAGGCTGGTGGGGGATTCAGCACGTGCCGGCGTCGAGCTTGGATGGAGTGTGACGATTCCTCTTCAACAAACCTTGGAGGATGTTCTTGATTTTTGGCGTGACCGCGTACGAACGGCACTGGCCCAGCAAAGTGTCTGATCGTGCTTATCCAGTTGTTTCAGGAAACATCAGATATTGGGTTCGGGTTTGAACAGGTGGATTCGCAGTGTCCTGGCGTGATGTGCGTCATTACCGCTGAGGTGTTTGAGGCCGTCGGTGTAGATCGTGGGACTGAGGGCAATGTTCTGTGTGATGAGGCGGTTAACGATTGTTCTCCTGAGGCCGGGGGCGACCACCTTGTGAGTACTTGCCGAAAGGTGGGCCGCTTATCGACCGTCATTAGACCCAATGCCGCTCAGTGCTCCCCGTTCTGATGGCTCGCTCAAAGGCCGGAGGGGGAACCGTTTGCTCAGTTGTCGGCAATCTCGACCTCGCTAAGAAGCGATTCGTGAGTGAGATTCGCTGCCGCGTGCTTGTGGCTTTCCCTTTGTGCTCAAGCCATTGCGTTGATTCAGTAAGGGCCACCGCAGTTAAGATGAGCAGAAGCCAAAATCGGACGGTCGGGGCAAATTGTGGGAGGTAATTCTGAAGCGGAGAGGATCAACCCTATGAAAGGCATCGTTCTGGCAGGCGGGACCGGGTCTCGCTTGCATCCCCTTACCAGGGTTACGAACAAGCACCTTCTGCCGGTGTACGACCGACCCATGATATTTTATCCAATTCAAACCCTAGTCGATGCTGGCATTCAAGATATTTTGCTGGTTACGGGGGGACAGAGTGCGGGAGAATTTCTCCGACTTCTGGGAAATGGCAGTGACTTCGGCTTGCGGCACATTAATTATACCTACCAGCAAGGTGAGGGGGGCATTGCTGACGCCTTGCGCCTTGCCGAGCATTTTTCCGACGGCCAGCCCATTTGCGTCATCCTGGGTGACAACATCATCGAGGGAAATGTCCGCGAGGGGTGCCTCAATTTCCAGCGTGACCCAAAGGGAGCCCATATCATCCTAAAGGAGGTTCCCGACCCGGAGCGGTTCGGCGTTCCCGTGATTGAGGGGGACAGGATTTTGCGCATCGATGAAAAGCCCTCAAAACCCCAATCGCGTTATGCCGTGATTGGAATTTACTTGTACGATTCCACCGTTTTTGACAGAATTCGAACCTTAAAGCCATCGACCCGCAACGAATTAGAGATCACGGATGTGAACAATTCCTACGTGGCGGAAGGGCGCCTGGGCTATAGTATCCTCGATGGCTGGTGGACTGACGCCGGGACGTTTGAGTCGCTGCTTCGGGCGAGTAACTTGGTAGCGCAATCGGGCGCTAATAAGATGAGTTTGCCGGGGGCGGGCGGCGGGATACCGAAAAGTCCGGGCTTCGAGAAGTAGTCCCAGTCTTGGATCGGGATGACTTCGCGGTTATCCAGGTGGTCGTGCTGTAAGGAATCCGCGGCAAATCATCTGGATCGCAGCAGTTTACGCAGTTGAGTCGGGCGTTCGAACCGGGATAGGGCGGGCGCGCCACGGGAGCCCTCGAATCGTGTGTTCGCGCAGACTTTGAAACCCCAACATTCTGACAAGGAGAACGCTCGCCGGTCTGTGGCTGGGCCCTGTTGGGATTGGGAAAAGGCGGAGCATGGAGGTTCGGGCGGCGGCGATCCCGGAGGTTAAGTTCATAAAGCCAGTGAGGTACAGTGACCATCGTGGCTTCTTCTCGGAGACGTATAGCAAGAAAGCTCTAGAGGAAGCGGGTATTTCCCTTGATTTTGTCCAGGACAATCACTCGCTCTCGGTGCAAATGGGAGTGATTCGGGGCATTCATTTTCAGATTCCGCCTTTTGCGCAAGACAAGCTATTACGGGTGGTCCGGGGCTCGGTTTTCGATGTGGCGGTCGATCTTCGGCGGTCCTCGCCAACCTTCGGAAAGCACGTCAGCGTGGTTCTGAGCGCCGAGGAATGGAATCAGATACTCGTCCCAGCCGGATTCGGCCATGGGTTCTGTACCCTGGAACCGAATACAGAAGTCATCTACAAGGTCACTAGCTATTATGCCCCCGATTGCGATCGTGGAGTGCTTTGGAATGATCCTCAGCTTGGCATCCAATGGCCGGTCTCGGAGAGAGAAGCAATTCTTTCCGGGAAGGATCTTGGGTTGCCGCCATTCTCCGAGGTTGCTGACTTCTTCAGCTAGAAATGCTATGGAAAGGGGCTGCAGGCCTTGAGGATCATTGTGACCGGCGGAGCCGGGTTTATTGGATCGAACTTCATCCATTTTTTCCTTAAAGCGAATCCGGATGCGCAAATCATCAACCTGGACAAGCTCACCTACGCTGGAAACCTTGATAACCTCTCCCGGGTTCAATCCCATCCGAACTATAGATTTGTGAAGGGAGACGTTGCTGACAAGGGATTGCTTAACAGCCTCCTGGATGCCTCAGTGGATGCAATCGTCCACTTTGCGGCTGAGACTCACGTGGACCGCAGTATTGCGGGAGGCGCGGAGTTTGTCCAGACCAATGTTCTCGGCACTTTTAATCTACTTGAAACCGCACGCCAGCGGCGTGTCGAACGGTTTGTCTATGTCAGTACCGACGAAGTTTACGGAAGTTTGGGGCCGGGAGAATTTGCGAGTGAAGACAGTCCGCTTCAGCCAAACAGCCCTTATGCGGCGACGAAGGGTGCAGCGGATTTGCTGGCACGGAGTTTCTGGCACACCTATCGCTTTCCTGTCCTGACCACGCGGTCCTCCAACAACTACGGCCCTTGGCAATTTCCGGAAAAACTCATCCCGCTGATGATTGCCCAGGCTTTGGAGGGAAAAAAGCTTCCAGTTTATGGTGACGGCCTCAATGAGCGAGACTGGATTTTTGTCGAGGATCACTGCCGTGCGATAGCCCGCGTGCTTGAAGCCGGCCGGCCTGGGGAAATATACAATATTGGGTATGGGCAGCCTGTCACCAACCTGGAAATCATCCGGCGGCTGCTCCAAATTCTGAACAAGCCTGGACATCTGATTGAATTCGTGGCCGACCGGCCCGGCCACGACCGCCGATACGCGCTGAATACTCAAAAGCTGAGATCGGAGCTTGCATGGGAACCGGCGGTTGAATTGGAATCCGGCCTTAAGGAAACGGTTCAGTGGTATCAAAGCCACGCGAGCTGGATCAGCAAGGCAAGGAGCGGGGAGTACCAGACCTACTACGAGAAGTTTTACAAGAACCGGGAAACAACTCTCAGCCAGCTTTGAGACGCCGATTGAGTGCAGGATCGAGTCACGGACCAGGCGCCCACAATGACACGAAGGCAGAAAGTCCTTTCCGGCGCGGGTTGGAAACCTCCCAGTTAGCCGTGGTTCCGCGCTGGGCTTGATGAGCCGAGGAGGCAGGCAGTCAAATGAGAATTGTGCTGCTTGGAGCGAGCGGGCAATTGGGGCATGACATTCTTCGTGCGCAGCGAGCAAAATTCCCTGACTTCCAGATGATTCCTCTCCGTCGCAATGACTTGGATGTATCCAAGCTGGATGATATTGAGAAAACTCTTTTGAATTTGGATTTTGAAGTACTCATCAATTGTGTGAGCTATAACCGGGTTGACGATGCTGAAGCTGCCGGAACCGATGCCCTGCTGATCAACAGCCAGGCCGCGGCGCGCATCGCCGCCGCCTGCAAGGAAAAAGGCGCGCGATTGGTGCACACGAGCACGGATTATGTCTTTGGAGGCGGACATTCGCTTCCCTATTCCGAGACCGATGCCCCCTCTCCCGTGAACGTCTATGGAGCGTCGAAATTCCTGGGAGAATGCCTGATCTTGAGGAAGTATGCTGAAGATACCCTTATTGTGCGCATGGCCTCACTTTTTGGGACCGCCGGTTCGAGTGGCAAGGGGGGGAATTTCGTCGAAACCATACTGCGGATCGCGAAGGAGAAGGGCGAAGTTCGGGTTGTGAATGATATTCGCATGTCTCCCACCAGCACCGCGGACGCAGCCTGGATAATTCTTTCTCTAATCCAGGCTCGCGCTGCCCAAGGCATCTATCACGCGGTGAACACGGGTCATGCGAGCTGGTTCGAATTCGCCCGGGACATCGTTCGTCGCGGGGGACTTCCCGCGCGCGTCATTCCCGTCTCCAGAGATGAATTCCGGACTGTTGCTCGGCGCCCCTCGTACAGTGTTTTGGATAACTCAAAGGTGTCCCGCCTGGTGGGGCCCATCGCCCATTGGGAGGATGCACTGGAGCGTTACCTTGGGGAAAAAGGGCATGGAGCGAGCCCTGCGTGCCCGGCCAGTTAGGCGAAACGGCCTAAGAGCTTTCTGCCAGACCGGAGCGGCCGGAATGTCCACGCTTTGTGCAAAAGTTCTTGGGAAACGTTGCCCAGCGCAATTCGAGCCGTTATCCAAACGGTCGCAAGCACCGGGCCTGCGTGAGTGATTGGCTGACGGGGTGCAATCGCGTTATAAGGCGGATTGAACAAGACCCTTACTCCCTGGGCATCTGGCGACTTTTTTGATCTGAAGATCATCCTCTTGACCATGGTGACGACGTTCTCTGCGAATAGAAATGCCGATTAGATCCCTGCAAAGAAGGAAAGGGATCATGGCAGTGAGGTTTCTGCAAAGACATGGATCGAATCCTCGAAGCCGTTCTTGGCCTGACGATCATCGGTGAGGTCCTCGCGTTCGGTGGCGTCCAACCTCTTGCCTACAGCATTCTTGAAATCGTTCTTTTCGCTTGCCTCTTTGCCTTGCTCGCCCGGCAAACGCTGGAAGGACGATTCCAATTGAAGTGGCCACTGTGGACTCTCTTATTTTGTCTCCTAGTATTCATTCAGACTGTGCCTTTGCCTGCCGCATTCGTCAAACATATTTCTCCAGAGAGGGTTTTGCCGGCTTCCGTGCTGGAAGTGATCCATGAGTCCTCTTCACGTCTGACCCTTAGTATCTATCCGCACGCTACCCTCCTCATGCTGATGAAGGTTCTGGCTTATGTCTGCGCTTTTATCCTTGCAGTTTACCTTTTCGATTCGAGGAAAAGGAAAAGCACGCTGGTCCGGATATTGATCTACCTGGGTCTGTTCGAGACGGCTTATGGAGCAATTCAATACTTGACGGGCTGGCAGAAGATCTTCACTTTCTCCAAAGAATATTACACGGATTCGGGGACCGGGACCTTCATCAATCACAATCATTTTGCAGGATTCCTGGAGCTTACTTTCCCCTTCGTTTTTGGACTGATTTTCTACATGTTTCAAACCTGGCAGGAGGAGCGGCGCCGGCGGCGGGGAACCCGGCAAGCCGGAACCCAAACATCGGCGGGGATCGCAACATTGTTTTATTCGTTCTTGCTGGTATTTATGGCCATGGGTTTCATTTTCGCCCGGTCGAGGTCGGGCGTCCTTGTATTTATTTCCACGCTCGTCTTTTTGGGCCTCCTCGCACAACTCAAGGCTCGGAAAAAGGCTTGGATGGCAGGGCTCGTGATTTTTTTGTCGCTGGTCTTTGCCTATGCCCTGTGGATCGGACTGAACCCGATCCTGGCCCGATTTGAGGTGTTTCGAGGCGGCGAGCAGTATTTCCAGGTGGAGGGGCGATTGATCTTCTGGCAGGACACGCTTCGCCTGATCCATGATTATCCCTGGGTTGGAACCGGACTCGGCACTTTCCAATACAGCTTCCGGCACTATCAGACCGGCTGGCTGACCTTTCTCGTGGACCACACTCACAATGACTATATGGAGGTTGCGAGCGAGACAGGGTTACTGGGGGCAGCGTTGCTATTTCTTCCGATGATCGTTCTGCTCATCCGCATGGTAGTTTCCTTCCTGACGGATACACGACGGTACCGCCCTTCCATACTTTTGGGTTGTATCGGCGGTACGCTCGCCATCCTGCTCCATAGCTTTACCGACTTTAACCTGCAGATTCCAGCCAATGCGCTGACTCTGGCCGTGGTTCTTGGGATTGGATACAAGGCGGCGTGTGTTGAAAGGCGGGCGGAACGCCAATCTAGGAATGGACCAGGGCTACCCTGACATCAAAGGTAAAGTGGCAAGGTCATTAATCGCGGGGCCGCAAATGTGAATATCTTCGCAAATGCGGGTTGGTAGGATTCACACAGCCACCAACTACCAAGTGACGTTTGGGTACAAGCTGGGAATGCGGAATGCCCGGTACAAGAGGGATGGAGTTTCATTCATTTGCCACACCGTTTCCGGCGTGCTCTGTTCGGTCACCTCCGTAACTTGTGATGAATTTGGTCCCAAGGCTGATGCATCGAATTCCACGTTACCATTCAGGAGCCGTTGCATGTTTCCACCAAAGAAAGAAAAGAATGGCAGAGTGTCCCTCCACACCAGGGTGGCGGTTTTCGCCGCCTCGTTGATTTGAAAAATAGGGACAGTGCTGTAACAGGTCTGCACACCGGCGGATCCGCAAAGGTCTCCGTTCTGATCCACGATGCGGTCATTGCCGTTGTCGAACATTCCAAGTTCGTAAGTCCCGGTACTGCTTGTGCTCAAAAGTTTGATGCCGTGCTGCGCATAAAACCAATCTATGGGGTCTGTTCCGCCTTGCAATGTAAAATCGCCGCCTTCACCTAGTTTCCAAACAATGTCTCCATTTCCCCTTCCGTTATCGTAGTTAACCTTCACGATCCAATTCTGGTGGCGCATGGAGACAATTATATCGCCATCACTGGGCGAATAGATGATGGCGTTGGTGTGGGTCCAGTCCGGAAATTGCATAGGGTGGCGATTGATATCCAGGTGGTCGAACTCGTTCCAGACCCAGACCGGCTGCAAGTTTTGGTCAAGATCCACCAATGCGTCCCCAAAGACGACTGTGGGACCCGGATACCCCGGCAAATCATTAAATGTCTGAGTGCTGTCAACGAGGGCGATAATGTGACCGTTCGAGAGAGGAAGAATATCGTGATGAAATTCAATAGCGTTCAGATTGTAACCGCCAGCAGCGAGCTCCTGGTTAAGCTGAGTGATCGGCAACTGCCAGATGACGTCGCCCGCCAAATCGATTTCTTCAAGCATTACTCCGGCCGAAGTTGGAGGAAGTTTGGGCGGACCAGAGATAACGACGATGAAATTTCCATTGGGCAATAGCTTGAAAGGAGTCACAATGTTTTCAGGATATTGTGCGGGCGGGCTAAAGTACCAAATCAGGTTACCTTGGAGATCTGTTGCTCCCGCCTGGATGTAACCAGGCTCGCCCACTCCATCGAAGAGTTCCACCCCGGGGTTGGGTGTAAGGTTGTTGGGGTTGCTAATGCTGAAAGTGGGAATTTGATTCGGGGGCACAACTCCAGTTGTAAAAGTATGGTCCTGATCGGTGAAGGTTGACCCGTCGGAAAATTGAATTGCGGCAGACATGTGATAAGTGGTGTTAGGCTTCATGCCGGCGACGAGGATGCTTAGAGGGCCACTCGGCGGCGCGGATTGGGTCCAGGTTTTTAACCCGTAATTTGTGTCGGGACCAAATTGAATTGAGGCTGACCCTGCCCGGGGCAAGGTAATGGAAAATTTCGCCACCAACGGGTTATTGGTGGTTGAAACCGTACCAGGTGGAATAATGGTGACCGTGGAGCTTGCGGAGGAAGAAGAATTAGCGGTGCTGGTAGCCGTCACCATGAGCACGATCGGCGGTGCATTGGTGGCCGCCTGCAACAAGCCACTCGTACTGATCGTTGCGATTTGACTCAGAGAGTTAGGATCTATGTTTGTACCGGACGCAGGGTTCAAAGTCCAAGTGACCGCGTTGTTCGAGGCGCTAAACTGATAACTCTGGCCAGGCGCGATATTCACCACGAGTGGGGAGATCGTTACCGAATTGCTCGACTGCGAAGACCCGCCGGCCCCACTCGTGCTGCTACCGCAATGGACCAGCAGCAGCACGCACATCACAGCTATGGTTGTTAACGCTACCCTTTGTCCGAACCCTTTGCTCATCTGAAGTTTGTCCTCCAGGTTTCCCCCTCGAAGTCACTTTCCTTCCCCGTTCCCTGTACTGGGAAGTTCGAAAGAGCTTAAGCTCAATCCTTTTTCGGCACAAGTATTGGCACTTTTATTAACTGCAAGATAAAGCCTTTATCAGCGATTCCCGGCATGGGGCCGTCACCATCTTGAATATGTGATTAAACCTCGAAACTCCTAATTTATTGTGGCTGCATCAGCATTTTACATAGATTTTACAATGCGTTTGTACCGAAGACCGGGTTTCTAGGCGATGGTTTTGATCGACGCCAAATTATCGTAGCTTGCACAGATGAGACGGTGGGGACGGGCGAGACGAATAAGACAGAATAATTCCGCCTTCTATTTCCAATGGATTAGGAGAGGACTTTGGGTTGCCTGGAGGATTAATTTCGCAGAAGTGATTCAAAACGATACATCTGGTGCTTGAGTGTGTCCTCTATCTTTCATGGAGGTCCGGAGTGACCGTGCACCCGGAGTTGAACCCGAAATCTTGAAACGTGGGAACCATCCGCAAATCTTGCCAGCGCTCTTACTTCCTTCCAGCATTGCCTCAGATTCCGGGCCCCGGGTCGCGGCGCTCAAAAGCCGGGCCCGCAGGATAATGTTCCGGTCCTCCAACTTCGTCGGGATAGAAACTGAGAGGCCGCAGAAGTTCCAGCTCCAGGCTCGTGCCCCGAGGCAGAACAATTTCCTTTCCGCGCGTGGCCAGAACGTAAATCAAACCGGCCAGCCCGCCGGCTGCTCCTCCGGTTGCTGCCCCCAATCCGGCTCGACCTGCGCTGATGGTGGAAATCGCTCCGATGGAAGCACTTTCGGCGGCCGTGACGCCCACGGTCTCGGCATCTTTCCCTTTCGTTCCTTGGCCGGTAATCTTCGATTCGGTCCTGTTGAAGCCTTCTTTACCATTCCCGGCATAATTGGAAAGGGTTGCGTTCAGCGAACGAGTGACCCCGTTCGGAAGAGTGATGGAATCAAATCGCAATCCTATTTGGGCCTTGCCTTTGACGTGGCCTGGCCGCTCCACCTGGGTGATCTCACCCTTGATATAGGTATTCACCGGAATCAGGATGCGATCGTTGACGGCAACCGGATAAACCGTGCGACAGTAAACTTTCTGTCCGACGTAGGCCGTGCGGCTGCTGAGGGCGCTGACCAGCACCAGCGGAATCCGTGTTTCTGACGGCACAACCAAGCGGGCGGGCGCTTGAGGCCTGGCTTGAGTCGAGGCAGTCTGCCAAGGCGCGCAGAGTCCGTTTGACACGAGCAAGAGGAGCGGTCCAAGAAATGTTACCCTGGTTGTCATTCTGGTACGCATTTTAGCCTCCACGGTCCATCGGCTGATTTCCGATGGTGATGAGCCTTCGATCTCATCCGTTGCCCCATTTTACGGCGTGCCGTCAAGCCACTTACAGCTTTCGCGGCTAACGGGCTGTCAGATAATAACTTTTCCATTTCGGACCCAATACATCCCCTCACCCCTGCCCTCTCCCCGCAAGCGGGGAGAGGGTGACGCGAAGCGGCGGGTGAGGGGTGCCTAAGATACTCCAACCTCGGCTTCGATGGCCCCGGCGATTTGTGCGGCGTGATGATCGACGCGGGCGGCATCGTCTCCCTCCACCATCACCCGCGCCACCGGTTCCGTACCCGAGTAGCGCAGGATGACGCGCCCGCGGTCTTCAAAGGCGGCGCGGCAGGCTTCCAGAGCGGTGGACACGGCCGGAAGGGATTCGAGCGGCGGCTTCTGCGTCACGCGCACGTTGCGGATGACTTGGGGAAACTGTCGCAGCCCACCCGCTAGTTCATCCAAGCTCTTGCCGGATTCGGCGAGCATTCGCAACACTTCGATCATTGTGACCAGGCCATCACCCGCCAGCGATATATCCGAAAAAATGATGTGGCCCGAAGGCTCGCCGCCCAGGTTGATGCCGGAGCGTTGCATTCCCTCCAGCACGAATTTATCTCCCACCAAAGTCCGAACCAGGCCGATGCCTTGCGCCCGCAGGGCAAGCTCCAGGCCGAGGTTGGTCATCAGTGTGCCCACCACCGCGCCACCCTTCAGTGAATTTTGCGCCTTCAGAAACGGGGCCATGGCAAACAGGACGTGGTCACCGTCGTAAATTCGGCCCGTGGGTCCCGAGAAGATGGCGCGGTCGGCGTCCCCATCGAAGGCCACTCCAATGTTGGCCCGGAAGGCATGGGTTTCAGACGCCAGACCTTGCGGGTGAAGCGAGCCGCAATTCAAGTTAATGTTCCGCCCATTCGGCTGATCATTCAGGAATCGCGCTTCAATGCCGAGCCGTTGAAGAACGGCGGGGGCCACCTGGAACGATGCGCCGTTCGCCAGGTCCACCACCATCCTGAAACGGCTCAGGGTGGCCCTTGGCGGAGCAAGCCTTTCCAGGAAATCGAGATAGTCGTCCACCAAGTGCCGCGCGGTTTCCGTGGTTTCATCCCGCCAATCCTCAATCCGTTGTGGCGCGCTGGCCAGCAGGCGCTCAATTTCCAGCTCGGCAGTCTCCGGCAATTTCACCCCGGCGCTCGCCAGCACCTTGATGCCGTTGTCCTGGTAAGGATTGTGCGATGCGGAGACCATCACGCCGGCGCTGAACTGATGATGGCGGGTCAGGAACGCAATGCCTGGTGTGGTGATGACGCCAGCGTGGAAAACTTGAGCGCCGCCCGTGGCAAGCCCCGAGCACAAAGACTCTGCAATCCAGGCGCTCGATTCTCGCGTGTCTTCGCCGAGCACCACGCGAAGCGGCGCTGGTTGACTTTGGCCTGTAAGGAAATTGGCCAACGCCCAGCCCAGCTTGCGAACAGTCTCCCGGTCCAAGGGAGGACGTCCCGCCACGCCCCGAACGCCGTCCGTACCAAAAAGCTTTGGCTTTTCCTGCATCTTTTCAAATTTTAGCATCAATTGAAGGTAATCAGTGCGGCCATACAGCCGGCTGATAAAGCTGCTGAATCAGGGGCAATCGCTTCGTGCAAACACTTCGTTTTGTGTGCCGTCACCATCGCGAAATTGGGAATCTAAGCCCCGCTGGATTCCCGCGTTCGCGGCAATGACCGCCCGCCCCGGGAACTGTGGCTCGCGGTGGGAATGACCGCCCGCCCCGGGAACGACGCACTTACGTCAATGTCGCAAGAAGGGTGTCAGCCAGGCGCACGGCGGGAAGAACGGCCTTAACGTTGTGAACCCGGATGATGTGCGCACCGGACAGGATAGACACGGCGGCCATGGCTGCATCGGCAAAGTCCATCAATCCAAGGTCATCGATCTTTAATGTTTTGCGGGTTGACAGACTGTCGGGACCTCCGGCCCCTTTGCGCTGGGCCGGGCCAGTCAGAGGCCAAATTTGGCCCCGGGTGGCAGGACCCGGCGCCATGCCCGCTCCGGATGCTACTGCCTGGATGAAAGATTTGCGTGAAGCGCCCGCCAGGATGGGAAGACCGAACCCTTGCAACTGGTGAAGGTTGGCTAAAATTTCAAAGTTCTGGCGGCGGCTTTTCCCGAAGCCCAGTCCGGGATCGAGAATCAGTTGGGAGCGGTGAACTCCGAGGCTCAATGCGCGCCGGACCGATACTCCAAGTCCCTGGTTCAGCGACCGCCAGATCGATTTTACAAACGGTTTACGTTGCATGGTTGCGGGGCGTCCCCGCGAGTGCATCAGAATGAGTGGAACGTGGTGGGTCCTTGCCACCCCAGCGATTCCTGGATCAAAACGCAGGCCGCTGATATCGTTCAGGATGTTGGCGCCAGCGCGCACCGCCTGCTCCGCAACCTCAGCCTTGGTGGTGTCGATGGAAATGGGCAGGTTGGGGAGCCGGGCTCGGATGCCGCGAATGACCGGTATAACACGGCGGATTTCCTCCGCTGCGGTGATGGGAAGCGCGCCGGGCCGGGTCGATTCGCCACCGATGTCAATCCAGTCTGCGCCCGCCTGTGCCAGGCTCAAACCGTGGCGGACGGCATTTGCGGGATGGAAGTAACGCCCGCCATCGGAGAAGGAGTCCGGCGTAACGTTTACGATGCCCATGATAATGGACTTCTCACCCAAACGGACCTTCCGGCCCGAAATCGAGATCCAGGTTTTAAGGCGTTTTCTCACAGCCCTCAAGCCTTTGAGCCAGCAGGAATGAACTTTTTCACCCAAAACGGCATCGTAACAGTATACTGAATATAGAGTTGGGAATGTTCGCTTGGAAGACTTTCGGTAACGGCTAAATCTGCTTGCGGCGGCGGTCGATGTTTGCCCGCAATCTGAATTGTGATTTCGAATTGTAGGGGACGCCGTTGGTGATCGGGGGCGACCACACGGGTTGCCCCTACCTGAAGCAGGAGGGCATTGGGATGGTTGACCGTAAAGGTTTTTCGAATCCGGCAAACGCCATGTTCGGCTTGAATGATCCGAAAGCCGATGAGGCGGAGAGGACAAGGTCGCGCGCCGTACCGGCAGCTCCCGCAAACAGCGCTCCCCCGCAAACTGGCCAACCCAGCTTTCCATTTTCCGCCACAGTCAGTTTCGGAGGAGCGCAAAACAAGCCCGGCCCAGCCGCCAATCCTTCCTCGCCTGAACCGCCGGAAACTTATGCGACCCACCCCGCCGGTTCCGTGCCTTTGCAGGGTCCGTCTCCGGCGCCGCAATATGTATACGTTCAACAGCCCCCCGCGCCGGTCGCGCCCCGGCCGCAAAGTAAGGCCCTGCTGTGGGTTGCCATCGTTTTGGGGGTATTCTTGGCAGCGACCTTTGCCTTTGGCTATTTCACAAGGCAGCAGCTCAATACGATCAGCCAGACGCAAACCGACCAATTGAATCTTTTGACTCGCCGGATGGATTCGAGCGACGAGCGCTACGCCCAACTGCGCGCCCAATTTGAAGTGACGGCAGGAAAATTGGGGATGACCCAGCAGGAACTGGCCCGCGCCAAGTCGCTTGCCGCAAATATTGAGAAGCAACAGCAACAGGCGGTTCAACAACTCAATTCCGCGATCGCCAAGAAGGCCAGTGCGGACCAAGTCAATAGCCTGCAGCAGCAAGCCAATGCCAAGTTCGGATCCCTCTCCGGCGACATCGCAGGGACCCAGAAGGACCTTGAAGCGACCAAAGAGGCCCTGACTGGAGCCAAGGGTGAACTCTCCGGAGCGATTGCCAAGACCCATGACGAGCTGGTGCAACTTGCCCACCGGACCGACCGTGACTACTTTGAATTCCACCTGAATACTAAGGGCGCCAGGCAAAAGCTGGGCGGCATCACCATCCAGCTCGTAAAAACCAATACCAAGAAGAATCTGTTTTCTGCTTACCTCTACTTCGACGACAAGAAGACTCTTCGTAGCAACGAATCGATCGATCAGCCGGTTTTCTTCTACGTGGAAGGCGCGCCGAGCTCGCTGGAGTTGGTGGTGAATAAGCTGGCGAAGAACTCCATCTCCGGCTATGTCAGCGCCCCCAAAGGCTTTTTCCAGAATACGCCCAACGTCCTCACCGCCCGGCCCAATGGGTAGCCCGGCTGTAACTCAGTTTGCTGTAGCGGCGGTCTCTGACCGCCGGAAGCTGTTGAAAAACAAAATTCGGC
>Ga0307374_10000742_pt1 | contig 61360 bp, 49 predicted proteins | sample OX3MG_FD_202532 | JGI IMG/M metagenome (GOLD analysis project Ga0307374, IMG submission 202532) | Soil microbial communities from Risofladan, Vaasa, Finland - OX-3 | ecosystem: Environmental > Terrestrial > Soil > Coastal area > Acid sulfate soil | place: Finland: Risofladan, Vaasa | collected... | reverse complement strand
GACCGACGCCAGGTCGCCGGTGCCAAACCATCCGTCATGCCACATCGCCTCGGACGCCGCGGTTCGATTCCGGTACCCGCGGCAGAGGGACGGGCCGCGTACCATCAGCTCGCCCACGCCCGCCTCGTCCGCATCGGCAATGGCCGCTTCGACACCCGGAAGGGGGAATCCGACCGACCCCGGGCGCCGTTCTCCGTGTAGCGGGTTGGACAGCGTCAACAACGTCTCGGACATCCCGTAACGCTCGAGCACGGACACACCCCAGTCGGCGTGGAACCGTCGCCAGAGATCGGCGGGGAGGGGAGCTGATCCCGAGACGCAGAGCCGCAAGGCCGAAAGCTCGGCCGCTCGTCCGGACTCGGCCAACCGGTGGTACATGGTGGGGACCCCGAAGAACATGGTGCTCTCGCCCACGGCGTCGAGGACCTGCGCCGGAACGAACCGTTCGAAGATCACGGCCGAGCTCCCTGCGGCCAACGCTCCGAACAGTCCCGCGCACAGCCCGTGCACGTGAAAAAGCGGGAGGGCCAGGAGGAGGCGGTCGTCGGGGCGCCAACCCCAGGCCGTCTGCAGGGCCAGACTTCCCGCCAACAGCGAACCGTGGGTGTGGACCGCACCCTTCGGCTCCCCGGTCGTCCCCGAGGTATAGACGATCAGCGCGTCGTCGGCGGGGGTTGCCGTATCGAGGGCGGCGACAGCCCAATCGCTCGTGCTCCTGAGCAGTGCATCCGGATGCAGCACGACCGCATCCTCGAGGTCCTCGCACAGCCAGTCCCTGCGCTCGGCGCGGTCGACCAATGAGATCGCAGGACCAACATCGCGGGCGACATACCGCAACTCGCTCCGGCTGGCCGATGGGTTGACGGGGACAACCACGGCGCCGAGACGCAACGCCCCGATCAGCCCCACGATCGCGTCCAACGACGACCCACAACTCCAGAGCACCCGCTCCCCCGGCGTCACGCCGTAGCCGGCCAGGCGCGACGCCGCCAGCCCGGTCAGCTGCGCCAGGTCGTCACCGCGCAGCGCGGAACGGGCTCCATCGCCCTCGAGCAACACGGGGCCGTTCGGTTCGTCGCTCCAGCGCCGAGACCAGACGTGGGGCAGCGTGCCTCCGAGCGTCAGGTCCTCCAACGCACACGTGGGAGCTTCCGGCGGGCGGTGCCGGGACCATGCGCGTTCGCTATCCATCAAGAAGAGGTCCAGAACCACCACGCCCTGTCAGTGAGCCACCGCACGTCATAGTCTGGCGTACATGACACCCCGCCGCATCGTCATCGTCCCGCATTCGCACTGGGACCGGGAATGGTACAAGTCATACCAGGACTTTCGCCTCAATCTGGTGGACATGCTCGACGTCCTCCTTCCCCTGCTCGAGTCAGATGCCAGTTACCCGTACTTCATGCTGGACGGGCAGATGGCCGTCGTCGACGACTACCTCGAGGTCCGTCCCGAAGCCGAGCAGCGCCTCCGCAATTTGGCCGCGGCAGGCCGGATCAGCATGGGCCCGTGGTACATCCTCATGGACGAGTTCCTCTCCTCGGGCGAAACGATCATCCGCAACCTCCAGATGGGTATTGTCCGGGGAGCCGCCTTTGGCGGCGCAATGCACATCGGCTATCTGCCCGACATGTTCGGTCACATCGCCCAGATGCCACAGATCCTCCAGCAGGGCGGATTCGAGCACGCAGTGGTGTGGCGTGGCGTTCCCTCGGCCATCACGAAGAACGCATTCTGGTGGGAGGCCCCCGACGGTTCCCGCGTCCGGGCCGAGTATCTCCCCGTCGGCTACGGCAACGGGGCCGCCCTCCCCGACGATGCCAAGGCGCTCGTGCGGCGCGCTGAGGACCTTGTCCAAGAGGTCGCCTCGTTCCTCTTCAACGATCTCCTCTGCATGAACGGTTCGGACCATCTTTTCCCCCAAAGCGGGCTGGGCCGGGTGGTGGCCGAAGCCAACGAGCTCCAAGACGACCTCGCCTTCGAGGTCACCTCACTCGTCGACTATCTGGCCAGAGCGCCGAGAGACGGGCTGGAGCAATGGCAGGGAGAGCTTCGATCCGGGTTTCGGTCCAACATGTTGATGGGGGTGACGTCGAACCGGGTCGACGTGAAGCGCATGGGGGCGCTCGCTGAGCGAGCACTGGAGCGCCGGGCTGAGCCGCTGGCCGCCCTCTTCCAAGCTCCGGCCCAATGGCCACGCCAGCTCCTCGACCTGGCATGGAAGGAAGTCGTCCGTAACTCCGCCCACGATTCGATCTGTGCCTGCTCGATCGACGATGTCGTCGATGCCGTGCTGCACCGCTACGCCGAGGCGCGGACCATTGCCAGTGGTCTGGCCGATCGTGCGGTCACATCGTTCGCCCGTTCCCTCGCCGAGCCGGGGAACTACGTCCTCAACTCCGTCCAACGCACCCGGGCGGGGCTGGTGGAGCTCGTCGTCGGGGCGACCGAGCCGCCCTCGGCCGATGTCCAGGTGGTATCCGAGCGCACCGGCCTCCCCGGCTCCATGGTGCTCGATGCCAATACGGTTCGCACCGTGCTCGGCATGCTGCAGGGGCCCAAGATCGACAACGACGCCTGGGTGCACGACGTGAGCGTCGAAGAGGACGACCAGGGACTCGTCATCACGGTCACGGTCGGCGCCGAAGAGCGCACGAACGTGCCGATATCCGAAGCGAAGCAGGATATCTATGCCCGCCTCGGGGCGCGGCCCGACGCGGTCATCCGCGTCAACCTGAATCAGCCGCCCATCCGGCGCATCGTGGCCCGGGTGGCCGACGTGCCCGGCTACGGCTGGCGGCCGTTCGTCCCCTGCCCTCTGGCTCACCCGGTCACGGTGAGCGAGCCCGGCGGGCCGGTGACGGTGACGAACGGTCTGGTGAAGGTGGTGGTCGACGAAACCCTGGGCACCTTCTCGGTCGACGCGAAGGAGGGGTACGGCCAACTCGTCGATGGCGGGGACCTCGGGGACTCCTACAACTACTCACCGCCACGGCACGACACCCTGGTCGATGCGCCGGTCGCTGTCTCCGTGCGCGTCCTGGAGCCCGGACCGGTGCGGGCCGGCGTGGGGATCACCGCCACCTATGTGTGGCCCGATCATGTCGACGGATCGTCCCAGAAGCGGGTCGGCGAACACCGCGTCGAGGTCGAGACCCGGCTTGAGCTCAGGGCCGACGAGCCAGTGGTCAGGGTGACGACATCGTTCGTGAACCCGGGTAAGGACCATCGGCTCCGGGTCCACCTCCCGCTGCCCGCAGCGGCGCAGACGTCGCTGGCCGAAAGCGCGTTCGCGGTGGTCGAAAGAGGCCTCACGGCCGAAGGGCGCGCCGACGAATACGGGTTGCCGACGGCGCCGGCCCGCCGCTTCGTCTCTGCCGGCGGTCTGACCGTCGTGCACGATGGCGTCTGCGAGTACGAGCTCATCGACATCACGTCGACGCCGGACGGGGACGCGGCCAGGACGATCGCCCTCACCGTGCTCCGCTCCACCGGCATGCTCTCGCGCCTCGGCATGGCGTACCGGCCCTTCCCGGCCGGACCGCTCACACCGGTCGAGGGCCTGCAGATGACCGGACGCCGCGTGTCACTCAGCTACGCGTTGGCGGTGGGTCACGATGATCTGTACGCGCTGGCCGACGATGTCCTCATCCCCATCGATGTCGTCACGGCCCTGGGGGGAGGCACCCGGGCCGCAGCGGGGAACGCGCTGTCCGTAGAGGGTGCCGAGGTGAGCGCATTGCGCCGCGAGAACGGGGTGCTCGAGGTTCGTGTGTTCAATCCGACTCCCGCGACGGCCACGGTGGCCATACACGGCCATTCGGGCTGGCTGGTCGACCTGCGGGGCTTCCCCGACCGTCCCTTCGAAGGATCGTTCGAGCTACGCCCCTTCGGGATCGCCACGGCACACCTTCGAGCCGACTGAGACTGACCGCCCGCCCGAGGGCCCGCTCACGGTGGCGCCTCTCGTCGCGGCGCTTCGTCCCACTCGGGACGTGACGGCCGGTCCATGAGCGCCAACAGCGCCTCTCGGGGCGAACAACGCCCGTCGACGATGGCGTCGACCTGCTCGGCGATCGGCATTTCGACCCCGTGCGAGCGGGCCAACCCGACCAAGGGACCAGCGCTCTTCACCCCCTCGGCCACCATCTGCATGCCGTTGACGATCTCATCGAGCGATCGACCCCGTCCGAGCTCGAAGCCCACGGTCCGGTTGCGGCTCTTGGGGCTGGCACAGGTCGCGACCATGTCCCCGACACCCGCCAACCCGCCGAACGTCAGCACCCTCCCACCGAGGGCAATGCCCAGGCGTCCCAACTCGGCCAGGCCCCGGGTGATGAGGACCGCCCGCGTGTTCTCCCCGAATCCGAGGCCATCGCAGATGCCCGCGGCGATGGCCATGACGTTCTTCGTCGCCCCTGCAATCTCACATCCCACCACGTCGGTACCCATGTAGACCCGGAACGTGCGGGTGTGGAGGAGGCCTTGCACCTGGCGCGCCAACGCCTCGTCGGGCAGGGCCACGACGCTGGCCGCGGGCTGCCCCTCGGCTACCTCGCGTGCGAGATTGGGTCCCGTGAGCACGCCCGCCGGGATATCGGGCACGACCTGCGCCACCACCTCTGACATCCGAAGGTTCGTTCCGGTCTCGATGCCCTTCGACAGGCTGACGATGGCGTCGAGACCTGCGGAGAACGGTCGCAGTTCGTGCAGGACGGACCGGAATCCGTGCGACGGCACGGCCATGAAGACGACGCCCGCTCCCGCCAGCGCCTCCTCCATCGAGGACGTGGCCGTGAGCCCCTCGGGCAGCCGTATCCCCGGAAGGTAGGTCGCATTCTCCCGCGACCTACTGATCGACGCCGCCAACTCGGGAGACCGCACCCACAGGGAGACGGGATGGGAGGCACCCACGAGTGCCGCCACTGCCGTGCCCCACGAGCCGGCACCCACCACTGCCACTCGGTCGCGCATCCCTGGAGCCTACGGCGCTGACCATGAGGCGGCATTGCTCGCCGCACTTACACTGTCCCCAGTGCCCGCCAGCGTGACCACCCACCCGCAGGCTCCGCCCGCTCCCTCCCGAGCCCGCCTCGGGCAGGAAGTGGTGCTCATCCCCGTCAAGGGGTTCCGGCAGGCCAAACGCCGACTGGGCGGCTCGATGACCGACGAGACGCGGGAGCATCTGGTTCGATCGATGGCAGAGAGCGTCGTCGCCGCGTGCGCCCCGCTCCCCGTCGCGGTCGTCTGTGACGACCCCGAGGTGGCCGAGTGGGCCGAGGCCCTGGGGGCAACGGTCATGTGGGAACCCGGTCAAGGGCTCAACGGAGCGGTCCGCGCCGGCGTGGAACAGCTGGCAGCCTCTGGCGTCGCATGGGTGATCGTCGCCCACGGCGACCTTCCCCGCGCCCGCGATCTGGGAAACCTGGCCCCATTCGCCGGCATCACCCTCGTCCCCGATCGCAACGACGACGGAACGAACGTCTTGCGCCTGCCGGTCGGCTGCGACTTCCGCTTTGCCTACGGACCCGGGTCATTCCGATCGCACCGCGCCGAAGCCTGGCGACTCGGTCTCCCCGTGCGCATTCTGCGCATACCTGCACTGGCGTACGACGTGGACTGGCCGGCCGACGTCGCCGAACTCACCACGTGAGCACCCCGGAGACCTCTGGCCGAACTGTCCCGGTCAATGACCTGCCCGAGCGGAGAGCCGTCTCGGTCGATCTGACCACGCCGACGAGCGTGTTGGCCATCGGCGCCCACCCCGACGACATCGAATTCGGCTGCGGCGGGACGCTCGCCAAATGGGCCGCCTCGGGGGCGGCGCTCCATCATCTTGTCATCACCGATGGAGCGAAGGGGACATGGGATCCGCATCGGGATGTCGTCGCACTCGTCGCGCAGCGCCAGCAAGAGCAGCGCCGTGCCGCCGCGTTGCTCGGAGGGGGCGACGTCGTCTTTCTCGAAAGGACCGACGGAGAACTGCGCAACGGCGTCGCCGAACGGTGGGACGTCTCACGGTGGATCCGCCGCATCCGTCCTGATGTGGTCCTGGGGCACGACCCGTGGCGGCGTTATCGCCTCCATCCCGATCACCGGCACGCCGGCTTTATCGTCACGGACGCCATTGTCGCGGCGCGTGACCCTCACTACTTCGCCGATCAGGGGTTGGCGCCTCACCGCCCATCCGCGCTCCTGCTGTGGGAAGCCGATGAGCCGAACCATGTCGAGGATGTCTCCGGCCACACCGAGACGAAGATCGCCGCGCTGCTGGCCCATGAGAGCCAATTCGAGAGCACGATGGGGATCGAGGAGGGTACGTCGGCCGGTGTGGACGAGTTTGCCCGTCGGGTACACCGTCAACTCGCTGAACACGGGGCTCTTGCAGGAATCGCCCAAGGCGAGAGCTTTCACCTCGTCACCGACATGTAGACCCACAATTGCAAAGTCGGGGGCCCGCAGGCCCCCGACTTCACTCGCCCCCGAAGGAACGAACTGCCTAACTGCGGCGAGCCGCCTTGCGAGCCGGGGCTCGACGGACTGCCTTCTTTGCAGTCGTCCGCTTGACGGCCTTCTTGGCCGGGGCGCGACGCACTGCCTTCTTTGCCGGTGCCCGCTTGACGGCCTTCTTGGCCGGGGCCCGCTTGACTGCCTTCTTGACTGCAGTCCGCTTGACGGCTTTCTTCGCCGGCGCGCGCTTGACTGCCTTCTTTGCTGGGGCCCTCTTGACAGCCTTCTTTGCCGGTGCCCGTTTGACGGCCTTCTTGGCCGGGGCCCGCTTGACTGCCTTCTTGACTGCAGTCCGCTTGACGGCTTTCTTCGCCGGCGCGCGCTTGACTGCCTTCTTTGCTGGGGCTCGCTTCACTGCTTTCTTTGCTGGGGCCCGTTTGACGGCCTTCTTGGCCGGGGCCCGCTTTTTCGCGGCTACTGCCACAGGTGCACCTCCCTAGGAGCATGGTCACTGAATAGAGGTGAAGCCTGCGCCACGCCGATGTCACAAACACATCGTCGTGCGCACTGCCGCACCGATTTCTTTGTTGCTCGGGACATGTGACACGTCTGAAGGTGAGTCAGAGACCATTCCTTCATACGAGCAGTCCGTTCCGATTACCCGAATTGCAACGACTGATTGAGGTGATGAGGCACTGCATGAGGCGCGTAGTTGGCATTCCGATGTCTTTGCCTGGCGCGCTGCACACTGTTGCATCGCAGCACATATCAACCCTCCATAACGCTTCGGGTACACACATTCTTCGTTATGCACCTGCTCAGGTCAAGCATCATCTGTTCGCGACGTCTTTTCTTGCTCTCTACGCGACCCGATTCGTTGGTCGACGACGCGTCCATTTCGACCGCCGCAACGACGCGAGAATGAGATGTCGTCGCGCCTTTCTCATGTTCTGGCGTGTTGCGAACAACGCGACTGCACCGTGGTGACGCGACCATCGCAACGAAGAGAACCGGTCGTGTCGAGGCATACTCGTCATCGCAAAGAGACACGCGGATGACGAGGCCCTCGTCCACCACATTGCAGCATGATGCACAGGGCATCTACCTCGGAACGAGGAATGGAACTTGGTCGTGGGCGGGTCCTCAGCGCTCGACGCTCGTGCTCGGTCCTTCACGCTCGGGAAAGACATCTTCCCTGGTCATCCCTAATCTTTTCCTCGCCGAGGGCCCGGTTGTCTCCACATCGACGAAGCCTGACGTCATGCAGGCGACAGCGGCACAGCGGTGCCGGAGTGGATGGGCCTTTCTCTTCGATCCCAGTGGTGAAATTGAGTGTCCGACGTCCGTCGAGCGCGTCGGTTGGTCGCCGCTGACTACGGCCACTGACTGGGATGCCGCCGTGCAGACATCTGATGCAATGGTCACTGCGTCACGCCTCGGTGGGAGCGCTGTCCCACATTCGGCGGGAGAGCAACATTGGACGGAAAGAGCCAGCGCGTTGCTGTCCCCACTGCTCCACGCGGCGGCGCTCGAATCTTTGCCCATGCGGACCGTTTTGCGGTGGATTGACCGGCACGATGGCACAACAGCGCTGCAAATTCTTTCCCGAACGGTCGGTGAAGACGCCACCGCGACCGATCTGCTCGCCGGTATCGTCGGCACGGATGGCCGCGAACAGTCCGGGATCTGGTCTACCGCTTCCGGCGTCCTCGCTGCCTACAGGTCGGAAGCCGCGCTGGCCTCAACGGAACTCCCTCCACTCGATGTGGCCGAATTCGTGCGAGGGGGAAACACCATGTACCTATGCTCGGCCGGACGCCGCCAGCACCAGTTCGCTCCGCTCGTGGTGGCAGCACTCGGCGACGTCCGCGATGCCACCTACGACCGCGAAAGGAGTGGCGAGCGATCTCCACCGACATTGCTGGCGCTCGATGAGGTCGCCAACATCGCGCCGATTCCCGATCTGCCGACCATGCTGAGCGAGGGGGCGGGACAGGGTCTTCTCGTACTGGCGTGCCTGCAGGACCTCTCGCAGGCACGTAGCCGTTGGGGATCTGCCGCCGATGGCTTTCTCACCTTGTTCGGGACCACCGTGGTCTTCCCCGGGATCGCCGATGTCGCCACGCTACGCGACCTCAGCGCTCTCGCCGGCGACCACGAGGTACCTTCGACCACCATCGGCCAGTCGGTCGGCGAGCGGGGTCGCCTTCGACCCTCGAGCTCCGTAGGCACCATCCGCGTCCCACGACGCCCGGTCGATGTGATCTCGCGGGGATCGCCCGGGCATGCGCTGGTCGTCACGCCCGAGAGAAAGTTCGGCTCGGTTCGCCTCACGCCCGCCTATGCATGGAGCCCGTGGCGCGAGATGTCCATGCGAGAGCCACCGTCCCTGGCGCGGGAGATGCACGGTCGGGGTCGCTGAGGTCAGCGACCCCGGGCCATTTCATGACCGGGCGCGGGGCGCCAACCCAGTCGTTGGCGGGCGGCGTCGATGTGCCGGGTCGTCTGCAGGTGATCGACCAGGCGCGCCGTGGGCAATGACGAGATGCCCGAGGCGAGACCATCCGTGCCGAGGACATCGCTCGCCCTGGACACATCCCAACGCGCCCGGTAGTCGTCAATGGCCCGCGCTGCGTCGCGCCACACTCCGTGGTCGGCGGGATCCACGGGCCGCGGCCCGAGCGCCCGGAGCAGATGCCCACCCGGGACGACGCTGCGCAACGTACGCGTGTCCTCGGCGACGCCAACCTGCGCCCGTTCGGAAAGCTTCGGCGTCCAAAGTTCGGTGAGACCCTCCACGCTGCGTGCGTGCGCACCCCCCAGTGCAGCGGTGCCGAACGCGGCTGCGACATCCCTCCGCCGCGCCGCGCCGTCGGGAGACAACGAGAGCGCGGCACCGAACCGGTGTTCATCGAGCGTGGGCGCGCCGCCACGTTGGTCGGCTCGTCCCAGGAGTGCCACTATCTCCGCACGGCCGCTGCCCACGACCCGAGCCCGCTGTTCCCATCGCGACGACAGCTCGCCGAAGTCGAGCTCGCCCTGCTTTGCGGGCCGTGTGGCGGCCCACGCGATGTGCGCACCCCGGGCCGAGTGGGACCCCCACTCGGACATGTGCCGCCGGATATCCGCCGAGCGCGACGAGAACTCACCGATGGCGAGAGGGGAGACTCCCGCCACTTCGGACCCCAGGCGAGGCGCCTCGGCCCACGCCACGCCCAGACGCGCCGTGAGCTCCACTCGCAGGTGCGCTTCGTAGATGGCAGATGCCGCACCACGATGCGCCGACAGGCCGCGGTGGTCACATGCACTCCACCGGCCGTCGGGGCCGTGGACCATGTTGGCCATCACGACATGCGTGTGGAGATGGGGGTCGAGGTTGCGGTTGACCCCGTGGGTGAACGAGGCCGCGACGAGGCCCGTGGTCGGCACCACGTGACGTTCCTCACCCGAACCCCTCTGCGCGCTGAGACCGTGCGTCTCGACGTAGGCCAACGCGCCACGCACGCCCTCGCGGTGGGCCGAGACGACATGACGGGCCACCTCGTCTCCGCCCAAGGCGAAGACCACGCTCACCGACTTCGGTGCGCTGAACGTCAGGTCGAAGCCACGCACGGTGGCACGATCCGAGCGCAGCCGATGTCCCGATGTGGGGTGACAGCCATCGAGAACGGCCCGCAAGGCCTTTGGATCGAGCGCGCCACGCAATCCGAGTCCTTCTGCCGCGCCCCCCGTCCATCGGGTGGCCCGGTCGTCCCAACGTGCCGGCAACGGCAGCTCTCGGGCCATGTCATTGAGGTAGTAGTCGGCCCCTGCGGGGGTGAGGCGGTGGACTCCCAGCACCTGACCTCACCCACCCGATGCGCTCATGCAATGGGTAATGGTCGGTGTGGATGAGGGACTGTGCATACGGTTCCCACGCGCCGCGGCCTCGAGTCAGGGCGTTGACCTCACGGCTCTTGCTGGTACAGCCGCAACACCTTGCGGGCCGCCCGCGCCCCCAGGTCGGTCAGATCGGGCGGGCGGATGACGGACGCATCCGGGCCCAGTTGGAGGAGGAGCCGCTCGAACCAGGCCATGCCGGCCACGTCGAGAATGACGTCGGTCACCGTTCCGTCAGGGGCACGACCCATGCCGCGCACGGGCACCGACTCGGGGACCCACTGGGCCCCCTTGCCCAAGTGGAGCTGGACCTCGACCGCGCCCGGCCCCGGGAGGAACGCGTCCTCCGCCGCCCGTACGGCACGCGCGGGTCGCTCACCGGTGTCCTCGGTGGCACGAACCGCGCCAATGCGGTCGACCCGGAAGCGCCGCATGTCGCCGGCACGTTGGCAAAACGCGTCGAGGTACCAGTGCCCGTCCATGGTGATCACCTGCACCGGCTCGACGACACGAGTCGTCAACTCGTCCCGTGAGGCCGAGTGATAGTCGATCTCGACGAACTGACCGGCGTCGCACGCCACACGCACCGCGGCGAGGGATGGGGGGGCGTCGACATCCATGCCGATCGCTTCGCGCGATCCCAACGCTGCCTCAAGTTTGGCCAAGGCGCGGCGCAATGCGGCATCGTCGGGCCCCGGCACGGCCATGATCAAGCGCGCCGAGGCCGCAACGGCAAATCCCTCGGCCGGGGTGAGCCGGCGGGGCCGTGCGAATTCGGAGGGTAGGAAGGCCCTGACAGAGGTCTCGGACACTTCGATCTCCATCAGCGTGTCGGGCGTGTACGGCGGCACGCCGCAGCACGCCGCCAGCTCGAGCTCACGGATCAACTCGCCTTCGTCCATGGAGAAGCGGCGCGCCACGTCTGCGATGGGCGCCTCTCCCACCCGCGCCAACCATCCGACTACGGCGAGCAGGCGCCGGAGGCGTTGACTGGTCTCCCTTCCCGGAACGGGACGAGCATCTGCGGGCTCGCCCGACGCGGCAAGCGCAACGGGAAGTGCACGAGCGTCCGCGTCGACCTCGGGCTCGCCGCCGCCCTCCGCCAGGCCGACCAGCCACGCTCTGAGCTCGGACCGGAATTCGAGTGGCTCGAGGATCTCGGCGTGGTCGAGCAGACCGAGGATCCACGAACGCAGCTCGGGAAACCCGGCCACCTGCAAGCAGACGATGACCGAACCATCGTCGGCACGGCTCTCGATACGGTCGCTCCCGACCTCTTCGGCCACCCTCGGCCCTTCCATGGCGTCGACGCGGATGCGCGTGATGACATGGTCGTCCCCCTCGGCCCGCCACGGTTCATCGGGCAGGGATGCCTTGATGTCAATGCCTTCTGGGAGGACAGCCCCGCCCGGAGCGCCGAGGAGCACTGCGTCCTCGATCCGGTCGACACGAAACGTGCGCACCGCTTCGCGGTCGAGATCCCATGCCACCAGGTACCAATGCCCGAAGCGGAACCAGAGCCCGGCCGGAACCACCCGGCGCGTGCCTTGACGGTAGTTGAACGACGCCACGGTATGGGTGCGCACGGCCTCGAAGAGATCGATCAGCGCGCGCGGCGTCACCAGGGTGGCGATGGGACGCACCTCGCCCAGACCGGTGGCGCCCAGCTTCAAGAGTGCATCCCGACCGCTAGGATCGTCGAGGTGCACGCCGGCAACGGCCAGGTGGAGAGCAACTTGCTCGTCGGGCTCGAGCGCCAGGTCAGGCAGGTAGAACGCGTCGCGATCGATCAGATACCCGTACTGCTCGTGGCCGGACAACCGCTGGGTCCGCACCGGGATTCCCTCGTCACGCAGGAGTCGCTTGTCCCGCTCGAAGGCCTGGCGTCGCGCCGAATGCTCCTCGGGATACCCGGGCACCTGCAGGGCGATGGCGTCCAATGTGAGGGGCTGCTCGGTATTGAGCAGCACCAGGACGAGGTCTGTCACCCGCTCCAGTCGGTCGAGTCGTGCGGGGCTAGCCATCGTGGAGAGCCTACGGCGGCAGATGTCTGATGGCGGCACTGGCCCACCCCCTCGACTGGCAGCTCACCATCTTTTGGACGGTGGCCATCCCGGCCCTCGTCGCCGCCTACATCTTCGCCACCAGGTCAAAGGAGAATCGACCCACTCGGCGTCAGCGCGGGTTCTTCCTCCTGGCGGTGCTCGCACTGGTGGCGGCGTTCATGTGGCCGCTCGGAGACCTGGCCGCGCGTTGGTCCCTCCTGGCCCTGGTGGCGCAGCGGCTCCTCCTGATGCTGGCCGTACCCCCGCTCCTTGCCGCGGGGACCCCCAGACCGATCATTGCGCGGCTGACCCGACCCGCTGTCGTCGATGCCGTGCTGCGCCAGGCGGTCAAACCCGTGCCCGCCGTGCTTTTTGTCACCGTGGTGGCGGTGGGGACGTTGACAACGGGGCCGGTCAGCCTGGCCGCCCACTCGCAGACCGCCCGCGTGGTGATCCAGATCCTGGTACTGCTCTCGGGTTTCGTCCTCTGGGCGCCGGTGCTCACCGAACTGCCCGGCGCGAAACCCCTATCCGCCGTCGGGCGCGGGGCGTACCTGATCGTGCAGTCGATCGTGCCGAGTTTCCTTTCTGTGGTGTGGATCTTCGCGCGTCGACCGCTGTACCCCTCGTACGATCACCACGTTGCCGTGCTCGGCATGTCAGCGGTTCTCGACCAGCAACTGGCCGGGTTCTTGGCCAAGTTGTGCACCATCGCCGTGCTCTGGACGGTCGCGTTCTCCCTCATGACGCGCGCACACGTCACGGCGGGGGACGATGAAGATCCCGAGCCGTTGCTGTGGTCGGACGTCGAGCGGGAAATCCAACGGGCCGACCGTCGCGCCCTTCGCACGCGCCGCTCGTCATCACCGCCCACCACGCCACCCCTCGACTCACCGCAGTAGGGGGAGAGGGCGATCGGCCGATACCTCAGCCCAACGACGCTCCTCGAAGCTCGTCGAGCGACAATTCCGCGGTCTGGTTTCCCCCACACTGTGGGCACTGCTCGACATGTCGCCACGAACGGAGCAAGCGTGATCCCTCGGGGTTCAAGAGCACGACGAACGACTCCGATATCGGGTCGATCTCCAATCCGTAGTAGGCGCGCCACGCCGTGGTTGCGGCGTGGGCGTCCAAGGCCAGGCCCTTGAGGATTCGCCGGAAGCGAAGCCTCTCTGTGTCGAAGATCCATGTGCTGTGACAGGACTCCAGCACGAACAGTGTGTCGTCTCCTGAGTGATCCACCCTCTTGATCATGCCGGATCCATTACCAAAACAGGGCGCGGAAGAACCACATATTCGTTGCGAACTGGTGACAATCCCCTGAGATCCTGTTCACACGGCTATTGCGGCCCGGCATCATGCTTACGGCCCACGAGCAGCTCACGTTTGGTACAAAGCTGTCGCAGGACCGAGCAGAGCACGATCCTGGTGTCTGCCGGATCGATCACCTGGTCCACCAATCCCCGCTCGGAGGCGGGCCATGGATTCAAGAACGCCTCTTCGTAGTCCGACTCGCGACTCGCCCTCTCGGCGGGGTCGATCCCCCGGTACAGGATCTGCACGGCGCCCGATGCCCCCATGACCGCAATTTCGGCCGCGGGCCAGGCCAGGCAGATGTCGTTGCCGATCCCCCGAGAGTCCATCACGATGTACGCACCCCCGAAGGCCTTGCGGAGAATGAGGCAGACCCGGGGGACGGTGGCCTGGGCGTAGGCGAAGGCGAGCTCGGCGCCGTGGCGGATCATCCCTCGCCACTCGAGATCCTTCCCCGGAAGGAATCCGGGCGTGTCCACCAGGCTCACGATCGGCAGGTTGAACGAGTCGCAACACCGTACGAACCGGGCCGCCTTTTGGGAGGCGGCGATGTCGAGGGTGCCGGCCAGGATCCTGGGTTGGTTCCCGACGACCCCGACCGAGAGGCCGCCGATCCGGCACAGGCCGGTGACGATCTGACCGGCCCAGCGGGGCCACAACTCGAGGAACTCGCCGTCATCGACCACATGGCGGACGATGTCCCGCACGTCGTAGGTGGCCGATTTGCGCTCGGGGATCAGGTCCCTCAGCTCCGGGGTGGAGCGGAGAACGGGGTCCGAGATCGTCGTCGGAAGGGGGATCTCGTCGGAGTTCGAGGGGAGGTACTCCAGAACCGAAGCCAGCGCGCCCTCCACGTCATCGGATTCCACCGAGCACAGGCCGCTCGACTTGGCATGCGTCGCCACGCCACCGAGCTGTCGCAGCCCGATCTCGACGCCGGTGAACTCCGCCACCATCTGCGGGCCGGAGACGAACGCCACCGCCTCCGCGTTCATCACGACCAGGTCGGCCAGCCCCAGCAACAGAGCCGGTCCCGAGACGACGGGGCCGGTGGCCGCCATGAGCACGGGCACGATCCCGCTACAGGCCGCGATGGCCGCCGCCGCATTGCCCCAGCCGTGGAGCGCGGCGACGCCGTCGAGCACATCAGCGCCGCTCGAGGCCACGATGAACACGAACGGGATGCGAAGCCGACACGCCAGATCGGCCGATTGGGCCAGCCGCAACCCGTCAGCGTGGGTCAGCGCCCCCCGCCGTTGCGAAGAGTACGACCGGGCTACCACCACATCGCGACCGCCCATACGGCCGATCCCGGAATTGACCGTACCGGTGATCCCCTTGCCGATACCGATGCGATCGGCCACACGCCCACTCACTGCCAGTGAATTTAGACACAACGCCGCCGGGGGACGGCCAGGGGTGGTTCAGGAGCGGGCCTCGGCCCGTCGCCAGGGGCCTGACCGGCCGCCGGACTTCTCCCAGAGCGCTACGTGATCGATCGTCATCGTGCGATCGGAGGACTTGCACATGTCGTACACGGTCAGGGCGGCCGTGGTGCACGCCATCATGGCTTCCATCTCGACACCCGTGCGGTCCACGGTCTCGACCTGCGCCTCCACCTCCACGAAGTCGTCCCCGATGGAGAAATTGACCGCTATCGACCCCACCAGAACCGGGTGGCACATGGGAATGAGCTCGGCTGTCCGCTTGGCGGCCTGAATGCCCGCAATGCGGGCTGCAGCGAGCACATCTCCCTTGGTGATGGCGTTATTGGCCACCAAGGTGGTCGTTTCCGGCAACATCGAGACCCGGCAGCGGGCCAGCGCACGGCGATGGGTGGGCTCCCGCGGGGTGACGTCGGTCATGCGGGCACCGCCTAGCGGATCGAGATGGGCCAGGCTGCGATCGGACACGAGTCTCTAGTGTACGGCCTCCACACACAGGGTGCCGCCACCGGGCCGTGCGGCCGATCCGAGGCGCCGTTCGGGTAGAGTTGGCAGTCACAAGCAGCGAGTGCCAATCCAAGGAGTTCAATTGCCGACCTATGAGTACGCCTGCAAGGCGTGTGGGCAACGGCTCGAAGCTGTCCAGACGTTCACCGACGACGCTTTGACGGTATGCCCCGAATGTGGCGGAGTCTTGCGCAAGGTCTTTGGCGCGCCGGGCATCGTCCTCAAGGGCAGTGGCTTCTACAAGACGGACGCGCGGGCGCAGGACAAGCGATCCAGTTCCGAGAAAACGTCGTCGAACGGGTCCGACTCGTCCAAATCGGAGACCAAGTCGGACACGGGCACCACCACCGACTCGGGCTCGAAGAGCGATGCATCCGCATCCAAGCCGGCCTCCGACAAGCCGGCCAAAGAGTCCAAGGCCGCCGCGACCGCATCCTGACCCGGGGAAGCCCGGGGCAAGCCCTCCCGGGGGCTCAGTCCCCGCTGAGTTGCATGTCGGCGATGGCCAGCGTCTGGCCGGCCGCCACACCGGGAAGCCACCGCAGGTCGTTCCCGATCGCCACCACCGATTGCAACATCCGTTGGAGGGTCGATGCCACGGTGACCTCGCGCACCGGCTCGGCCAGGGTGCCCCCATGAATCATGAGGCCCTCGGCTCCAACCGAGAAGTCCCCGCTCACCGGGTTGACCCCTGAGTGGATGCCGGTGACCGACTGGACGTAGAGCCCTTCACCGACCTCGGCCAGGATCTCCTCTGCGGTCTTGGATCCCGGCGAGAGCACGAGGGCCCGGCAGCCGGCGGACGGGGTCCCGGCGAACCCACCCCGCACCGCGGATCCGGTCGAGCGGGTCTGGGCCCGCCGGGCCGCCACGGTGTCGTAGACGAACATGCGGAGCATGCCGTCGGAGATGAGGATGTTGCGCCGGCACGCCAAACCCTCGCCGTCATACGTAGCAGCGTTGAAGGCACGGGCGTCGGTGGGGTCGTCGATCAGGGTGACGGCGGTCCCGGCGACGGACTCACCGATCCGGCCGGCGAAGAACGATCGGCCCTTGACCACGGCCTCCCCCGACAGCGCCGAGGCGACGACCGAGAGCAGGGTGGAGACGACCCGGGGGTCAAAGACGACCGTGCACCGTCCCGAGCGCGCCTTTTGGGCGCCGAGCAGCCGCGTGGAGCGCAGGACGGCATCCGCCATGGCCTCCTCCGGATTGAGCTGGGCCGGGCCCCGGCCCACGCTGAAACCGGTCCCGGTCTGCGAGTCTGCGCCTTCCCCGGCAATGGCATCGACCGACACGAAGGCGGTCGTGCGGCGGGTCGACGACCGGATGCCGGTGGTCGAGGCCAGCGCCACCTCGACCCGGGCGTCTGAGTAGTCGGCCGAGGAGACCTGTCGCACGCGGGGGTCCGCGCCACGTGTCGCTCGTTCGAGCTCGAGCGCCAGGGCGATCTTCTCGTCCATCGGCGTGGTGAACACGCCGTCATCCCACAGATCCTGTTCGACGGCGAGCTCCCCGTCTGGCTCCGCCAGGACCACATCGGGATCAGGGGTGGCATAGCGGGCGTTGTCCCGGGCGTCGCTGAGTGCGGCCTGCACCACTGCCGGATCGAGGGATCCGGCCCAGGCGAAACCTAGGCGGCTCCCATCTCCCGGCTGCCCTTCGAGGAGGATCCTGATGCCGACGCCCGACGAGTCGGCGGACGTCAGCGACTCGACCGCGCCGTCATAGGCCCGGACCTCGTTCTCCGTGCCCCGGGTGACGTAGACCTCCAGGCCCTCCCCCGGTTGGGCCTGCGCCACGACAGAGGTCGCCAGATCCATGAGATCGCTCACTACGCCGTCCCTCCCAGCGTGACCCCTGTGATCCGCAGGGTGGCCTGACCGCACCCGACCGGCACACTCTGCCCGTCCTTGCCGCACGTGCCGGGCGTCATGTCGAAATCATCGGCAACGGCGTCGATGCGGCGGAGCACCTCGGGACCGTTCCCGATCAGGTTGGCGTCGCGCAACGGCTCGGTGAGATGACCGTCCTCGATGAGATACGCCTCGGTCGTCCCGAAGACGAAGTCACCCGTCGTCGTGTTGACCTGGCCACCTCCGAGTTTGGAGACGTAGACCCCCGAAGGGGTCTGCGCCACGATTTCGGCTGCGTTCTCGTGGCCGGCCAACAGATAGGTGTTGGTCATCCGGACCATGGGGAGATGCTGATAGGATTGGCGGCGCCCATTGCCCGACGACGCTCTCCCCTCCTTGCGGGCCCGCAACCAGTCCCACATGTAGTCGGTGAGCACGCCGTTCTCGATGAGCACGTTGCGGGCGGGCGCATGGCCCTCGTCGTCGACCGCGAAGTTGCCCCACTCCCCGAGGACCGTACCGTCGTCGACCAGGGTGACGAGGGGACTGGCCACGAGTTTCCCCATCTGCCCGGTGTACACGGAGGCATCCTTGACGATGTGGTCGGCTTCGAGACCGTGGCCACAGGCCTCGTGAAAGAGGATGCCCCCGCTGCCGCCGGCCAGGACGATGGGCACCTCACCCGATGGAGCCGGCCGGGCGGACAGCTTGGCCAGGGCTCGCTTCGCCGCAGTGCGTGCGATGTCCTCGACGTTGAAGCGCTCGAAGATCTCGTAGCCTTCCGTGCGCGCCAATGACTCGTACCCGGTCTGCATCCCGGTGTCGCCGTTGGCCACGCACATGACGTTGAAGCGGGTGCGGACCTGGTCGTCTTCGGCCAGCAACCCATCGGAGTTGGCGATCAGGATGCGCCGGCGGCTGTCCCCGCACCCCACCTGGACCTGGCTGATGGAGCCGCCGGTGGCCCGGGCAGCCTGATCCGCCCGGGTCAGGAGATCGAGCTTGGTGGACTTGGGAACCGAGCTGGGCAGCGTCTTGGCACCACGGTCGTGGCTGGCTCTGGGCCCGAACGACAGCGCCACCGTGCGGACCCCGCCGCCGCCGTCCCGGGCCACGGATGCCGCGGCGGCGGCCGCGGCCAGGAGGCCGGCCTCGCTCAGATCCGACGTGTGCGCGAATCCGGTCGTCTCCCCGGCCACCACACGGATGCCCGCGCCGCGCGAACGCCCCGACGACAGCTCCTCGACCCGCCGATCGTCGAGCATGGCGCTCGCGCTCATGCTGTCCTCTGCGAAGACCTCGGCCATGTCCCCACCGTGCGCCAGCGCCGCCCCGAGGACGTTGTAGAGGACATCGGGCTCGATCAAGGAAGTGTCGGTCACGGGCGGTATCGTAATCGTCGTGCCCAGTTCCTCCTCCGGTAGCAGCCCACCCGCGGGTCACGGACCCCACTCGGGCCTTACCGCGCAAGTGGAGCTGACGGTGGGCGAGGAGGACACGGCGCCGTACTTCCGGTCCGGCGATGTCCCTGTGCTGGCGACGCCCCGGCTCATCGCATTGTGCGAAGAGGCGGCGCTGCGTGCCACCGACGGGCACCTGACCCCGGAACAGTCGAGCGTGGCCACGCGCGTGCAGTTCGACCACCTCGCCCCGGTCGGGATCGGCAAGGTCGTGCTGGCCGAGGCCACGTTGGTCAAGGTCGAAGGCCGTCGCCTCATCTTCACCGTGTCGGCGGCCCGCCTCGAGCGTGACGGCGGCGGCCTCGTCGGCGCCGGGCGGGTGACGCGGGTGCTGGTCAACGAAGCCACATTCCTGGCGAAGGCCGGCGCTGCCGGCGAGTCCTGAGAAGAACCGCCCCCGCCCCCCCGACCAGTATTCCGGCGGGGATGGGACCCGTGGTCGCCGCCTTCATCACGTTCGGCCTCTTCTGGGGCAGCTGGGCCGTCATGGTGTTCAACATCCAGCACACGTTCGCCCTCTCCGATGCCGAGCTGGGCTTCGTCCTCGCCCTCGCCATCGCGCTGGCCGGTGCGTCGAGTGCCGTCATGGCGCACGTCACCAACCGGGTCGGCGCGCGACGGCTGCTCTGGACAGCCCTGCTGGCCTGGTCCGGACTCCTGGTCGTCATGAGCACGGTCCATCAGAAATGGGCCTTCGTCGGCGCCCTGGTCCTGGTGGAGATCGCCGGGGGCAGCATCGACACGGCCATGAACGCCGAGGCGTCCCACCGCCTGAACGGGCGGCCGGCGGCGCTCGTCCGTTTTCATGCGCTCTTCAATGGGGGAGCCATCCTCGGAGCGACGGCGGCCGGCATCGTGCTCCATGCCGGCGTCTCGTGGCGCGTCATCTGGCCCGGCGTCGCCGTTGTGGCGCTGGCCATCGGCCTCTGGACACTTTCCCGGCAGCCGGGGCGGGTGCCCGAGGACCCCTCGGCGTCGCCACCGGCGGCGGCCCACGTGCACCCGGTCCAACGCATCCGGCGCGACGGGCTCCTGCTCTTGCTGGCTGTCTTCGCGTTGGCCGAGGTCACCGAGGGTGGAGTCGACACCTGGGGGGTGCTCTACCTCCGCAATCACCTGGCCACCGGCGTCCTGCTCGGTGCCGGCGCGTACGTCGTCGGTCAAGTGGTGGCCGCCACGACGCGGGCGGCGGGAAGTACATTGATCGGCCGGCTCTCGGCCCGACATGCCCTCCTCGTGGGCGGTTGCGTCGCCGGTGGCGGCATCCTCCTCGAGTCGCTGTCGCCGCTCTCGAGCACGGCCGCCCTCGGGCTGGCCCTGGGTGCCGGCGGGGCCTCGTTGTTCTGGCCCCTGGTGATGAGCAATGTGAGCCGTCTGGCCAGCCAGGTCGTCAGTGCCGTCGGGACGTTCACCGCCGCGGGCTACATCGGCTGGGTGGCGGGGGCGCCCGTGGTGGGCTGGGTCTCGCAGACGTACGGCCCCCAGCACGGATTGCAGGTCCTGGCGGTGGCGGCTCTGGCCGTCGCCGCGGTCTCGTTCGCCGTCGTCGAACGCAGACCGCGACCGGGTCAGGCGGACTAACGTGGTGCGAGAGCCATGATCCTTCAGAGCATCGAGACGCCGTCGGACATCAAGGACCTCAGCCAGGAGCAATTGCGAACCCTGGCCGATGAGATGCGGTCCTTCATCATCGAATCGGTGACCACCACGGGTGGGCACCTGGGTTCGAATCTCGGCGCGGTCGAGCTGACCCTGGCCGTGCACCGTGTCTTCGACTCGCCACGTGACGTCATCTTGTGGGACACCGGCCATCAGGCCTACGTGCACAAACTCCTCACCGGACGCCGGTTCGGTTTCAAATCCCTGAAGCAGGCGGGTGGCATGTCGGGCTACCCCAACCGGGCGGAGTCCGAGCACGACTGGATCGAGAACAGCCACGCCTCCACCGCCCTCTCCTACGCGCACGGCATGGCGAAGGCGTTCACGTTGCGCGGCGAGGGCAGGGACCGCAAGGTGATCGCGGTCGTCGGTGACGGCGCCCTCACCGGGGGCATGACCTACGAGGCGCTGAACAACCTCGGGCATTCGGGCTGCCGCGTGGTGATCGTCCTCAACGACAACGGTCGCTCCTACGCCCCGACCGTGTCACAACTGTCCCAGAGCCTCACCAGCCTCCGGCTGAACCCGACGTACACCCAGACTCGCGAACGTCTGCGGAATCGCCTCCGGGGGCTTCCCGCCTTGGGCCCGCTGGCGTACTCCGGGGTGCACTCGGTGGCCAGCGCGCTGCGCGAGATGGTGGCCCCGCACACGTTCTTCGAAGCCTTGGGCGTCCGCTACGCCGGGCCGATCGACGGGCACGACATCGAGCTGATGGAGCAGGCCTTCGCGCACGCGGCCGAATGGGACGGACCGATCGTGGTGCACGTGCTCACGCAAAAGGGGCGCGGGTACGGTCCGGCGGAACAGGACGACATCCAGCGCCTCCACGACGTGAAGGCGACCAACCCGGTCATGCTGGAGAACACGGTCGGGAGCTCGGCCGGAACGGCTGTCGGTGGCTCGGCCGGCGCCGATGTCGGCGGGGTGGCCACGCCCGGATCCATGGCCGACGCCGACGTGCGCCATTCCCCGTCCCGCGCCACCACCTACACCGATGCCTTCTCCCGCGCCCTCCTGCGCGCGGCCGAGGACGACGCTCGTGTCGTCGCCCTGACGGCCGCCATGCCGGGGCCGACGGGGCTGCTGCCGTTCCAGGCCCGTTTCCCGACGCGCTTCTTCGACGTGGGCATCGCGGAGCAGCACGAGGTCACCGCGGCCGCCGGTATGGCCATGGCGGGCATCCGACCGGTCGTCGCGGTGTACTCGACCTTCTTCAGCCGCGCCTTCGATCAGGCCAACCTGGACGTGGGCCTCCATGGCAGCCCCGTCGTCTTCGTGCTCGATCGGGCCGGCATCACGGGCGATGACGGCCCGAGCCATCACGGGGTCCTCGATATGGCACTGGCTCTCTCCATCCCGGGCATGACCGTGTTCGCACCATCGGCGGCCGAGGAGGTGGCGCCGATGCTGCGGACCGCGCTCGAGCTCCCCGGGCCTTCCACCATTCGCTTCCCCAAGACGGCACCCCGCCACGTCGAGGAGAGCGAGGTCGGGACGGGGCTGGCCGCGCGCAAGGTGCGCGACGGGGACGGCTCGGTCTGTCTCCTCGGGGTGGGCAAGCTCGTGGCCGCATGCATCGAGGCAGCTGACCAACTGGCAGCCGTTGGCGTGGCCGCCACGGTATGGGATGTGCGGGTGGTCTCGCCCCCCGACGCCGACATGCTGGCCGATGCCGGACGGCACGGCCTCGTGGTCACGGCCGAGGACGGCGTCCGCCACGGCGGTGCCGGCGCCTTCCTCATCGACGCGATGGAGTTCGCGCTCGAATCGCAGGGACGGCACGGTCCGGTCACGAGGGTCCTCGGGGTCCCGCGGGAGTACATCGCCCAGGGCAAGGCGGACGACATCTTGGAGAGCCTGGGCCTCAACGGCAGCGGCATCGCCGAAAGCGTCCGGCGGGCCCGGCACTCGGTGCCGGCCCGCCAACACCAGAGTTGATTCCTCAGGCCCGGTTGGCTCCATTGGCCCGCACGAAGTCATTCACGGCGTAGTACGCCTCGATAGACTCCCCGGCGTCGCCCCAGAATCCCTCGAGCACGTCGTAGGCCATCCGCCCCTGCTCGATGTAGTGGTTGTTGACGTCGGTGATCTCCAGCTCCCCCCGACCCGACGGCGTGAGCGTCGGGATGATGCTGAAGACGGCGGCGTCGAAGCAGTAGATGCCGGTGACCCCGAAGTTGCTGGCGGGCACCTCGGGCTTCTCCACGATCCGCTCGACCCGGCCGTCGGCCGAGAGCACCGGCACGCCGAGGTGACGCAAATGCTCGGGTTCGCTCACCGCCGTCAAGAGAATGCGGGCGCCCGTCGGGTCGGCCCGGAAGGCATCGACCATGGGCTTGATCGAGCGTTCCATCACGTTGTCGGCCAGCATCACGAGGACGGGGTCGCCGTCGGCAAAGCGCTCCGCCAGGCCGAGCGCCTCCGCGATGCCACCCGCCTGCTCCTGGTATCCGTAGGAGAGCCGGTCGATCCCGAATTCGTGCCCGTTGCCCAGTAGGGGGAGGAACGAGCCGGCATGGGGCCCGCCCGTCACCAGCATGATCTCGTCGATGCCGGCGTTGACCAGGGCTTCGATAGACCAGGCGATCATGGGCCGATCCCAGATGGGGAGCAGGTGCTTGTTGGTGATGCGGGTGAGCGGATAGAGACGCGAGCCGGTCCCGCCCGCCAGGAGCACACCTTTCATCGCGCCCGCCCGTCGTTGGTGATCGTTTGCATCCTGCGTGCTTAGTCGAAGGTGAGGACGCCCCGCGCCACCTGCCCGGCGCGCATGGCCTCGACGACCTCGCCGAAGCGATGGAGGGGGCGGGTCAGCGAGACCAGTTCGTCCAACATGAGTTGGCCGGAAAAGTACAGATCCACCATCAAGGGTATGTCGTGGTGGGGCCGAGCGGACCCGTACCGGCACCCGAGGAGCCCACGGTCGACGTAGGCCAACGCATTGACGTCGACCGGCACCTCGGTGCCACGGGGAGGGATACCGATGGCGACCGCCGTGCCGCCCCAGTCGAGGCAGTCGAGTGCGGCCCGGAGCACCTCTGCGTGACCCACACAGTCGAAAGCCCATGTCACGCCGCCGAGAGGGAACAGGGCACCGGCGGCCGAGTCCCGATTGGCCGGCGTCAACGCCCGCACGGCTGCGGCCGCATCGCCCGAGCTCGCATCGACGAAGTGGGTGGCACCGAACTGGCGGGCCAAAGACTCCTTGGACGCGACCGTGTCCACGGCCACGATGCGCGTGGCCCCCGAGATGCGCAGGCCCTGAATCACGTTGAGACCCACCCCTCCGACGCCGAAGACCGCCGCTGTCTCCCCGGGGCGGACCTTGGCCCGGTTCAGCACCGCGCCGACCCCGGTCAGCACGCCGCAGCCGATGAGGCAGGCCGAGGTCAACGGCACCTCCTCGGGGATGCGGATCGCCTGCACCTCGCTGACCACCGTGGCCTCGACGAAGACCGACGTGGCGGCGAAATTCGAGGCCGGTTCCCCCTTGAAGGTGAAGGGCGTCGAGAGAGCGCCCAACGAGCTCCGGCACCAGCTCGGGTGCCCGGTGCTGCAGGCGCGGCACGCCCCGCAGCTGGCCAGGGTGGCAATCACCACATGGTCGCCCGGTTGCACCGAGGTCACCTCTGACCCCACGGACTCGACGATGCCTGCGCCCTCGTGGCCCATCACCGTCGGCGCGGGAAACGGGATCGTCCCGTCGATCAGCGACAGGTCGGAGTGGCACACGCCGGCCGCCGCGATCCGCACGCGCACCTCTCCCGGACCGGGCTCCCGTACACCCAGCTCGTCGGTGACCTCCACCCCCTCACCGGTATAGACGATGCCTCGCACTCAGCCGCTCCTCTCGTAGGACACCACATGATCATCTCCGGCCCGGTGTCGCGCCCGTAGCTCGCGCTTGAGTACCTTGCCGCCGGCGTTGACCGGAAGCGCCTCCACCACGACCACGCCTCGGGGGGCCTTGTAATTCGCCATCTCGTGGCGCGACCAGGCCAAGAGCTCACGTGCCAAGGCCTCCGTCCCCTCGGCATCGAGCCCCGCCCCATCCGGCCCGGCCGGAACGACATAGGCGCAACCCACCTCACCCAGGCGGTCGTCAGGTACCCCGATGACCGCGACGGCGGCCACCCCTGGGTGACCGCGCAACATCGCCTCGATCTCCGCCGGGTAGGCATTGAAGCCGCCCACGACAAACATGTCCTTCACCCGATCGACGATGGCCACGTTGCCGTCGAGGTCCATGACGCCGATGTCCCCGGTGCGCAGCCATCCCTCTGCGTCGATCACGGCCGACGTCTCCTCCTCGTCCAGCCAGTACCCGGCCATGACCGTGTAGCCGCGCACCTCGACCTCCCCCGGCTCGCCGCAAGGCACCTCATCACCGTCCACCACGACCCGCACCTCGACGCCCGGAATTGCTCGTCCCGACGTCGTGGCGACGATCTCGGGCGGATCCGAGCGGCGGCACATCGTGACCGTCCCACTCGATTCCGTGAGCCCGTAGGCGGTGAGCACGGTGGAGAACCCGAGGTCATTCCGCATGGCGTGCACCAACTCGACCGGGACGACGGCCGCACCCGTGACGCCGAGCCGAAGCGACGAGAGGTCGTAGTCACCCCGGGTCGGCTCGGCCAGGAGGGACTGGTAGAGGGTCGGTGGGCCCGGGAGCACCGAGATCCGTTCTTCCGCGATGTGCTGCAGGACCCGCCGCGCGTCGAAGACGGCTTCCGGCACGATGGTGGCGCCCGTCAGCAGGCAGGCCAGAATGCCCGCCTTGTAGCCGAACGTGTGGAAGAACGGGTTGACGACGAGGTAGCGGTCGGTTGCTTCCAGGCCGACGATGGAGGCCCAGGTTCCGAACGTGCGCAACGACTGCCCGTGGGTCGTGGCCGCGCCTTTGGGCTTACCGGTCGTGCCGGAGGTGAAGATCAGGTCGGAGAGATCCTCGGGCCCGAGCGCGCGCACACGCCCCGCCGTCGCAGCGGCCTCGACGCCGGTGCCGGCATCGAGGAAGGGGGCCAGGGCGAGCAACTCCACGGCCGGCGAGGGCTCCATCTGCCCTTCGTCGCGCAACAGCACGATCCGCTCCAGCGCACCAGTCTCGTGGCCACGCAGGAGGGCGGGGTAGTCGACGCCCAGGAAGCCGCGCACCGTCACCAGGGTGGTGGCACCCGAGGCGCGCACGATGTAGGCCGCTTCGCCACCCTTGCAACGCGTGTTCATCGGGACCAGCACCGCCCCGGCGCGCAGCGCGCCCAACGCCGCCAGCACCCATTCGCCGCAGTTGGGAGCCCAGATGCCCACCCGATCGCCCGCACCCACTCCGGCCGCGACGTAGCCGCGGGCATAGAGGTCGACCGCCCCGGGCAATTCGCCGTAGGTGAGGCGGGAGCCCGTGTCGACCACGGCCTCGTGGTCGGGGTGCCGGAGCGACCCACGTGCGACGAGATCGGGAATGCTCCCCCATTGCAGGTCGGCGCGGGGATCCTCGTCGCTCACCCCGGCCTCCTTCGCCGCCACCGAACGCTCACGGGTGCTGGCTCGATACGGAAATGACCTCTCCGCTCATGTAGGAGGAGTAATCGCTGGCCAAGAACACGATCACGTTGGCCACCTCCCAGGTCTCGGCGCTGCGCCCGAAGAGCTCGCGCCGTCTCAGGACAGCCAGGTCCCCGTCGGTGATGGAGCGATTGAGGAATGGGTGCTCGGCCAGGCTGGGCGACACCGCATTCACCCGCACACCGGCCGGCGCCGCCTCGGCCGCCGCACAGCGGGTGAGCGCCATGACGCCGGCCTTGGCCGCCGCATAGTGTGCCTGCCCCGGCTGGGCCCGCCACCCCAACACCGACGCGTTGTTGACGATCACCCCGCTGCCCTGGGGCAACAACCTGGACAGCGCGGCCCGGGTGCAGCGGAACGTCCCCGTCAAGGTGACATCGAGCACCCTCGACCACTGCGCGTCGGTCATGTCGACCAGCGGCACCGTTCCGCCCAAGCCCGCGTTGTGCACCGCCACATCGAAGCGTCCGAAGTGGGCGGTGGCCGCGTCGTAGAGCGCCTGGACCTGCGCCTCGTCCGTCACGTCACAGGGCGCGGCCACGACCGCTCCACCCGTCTCCGCCGCCAGTTGCTCCGCCGTCTCGCCCAGTCGCCGCTCGTGCGCATCGGAGACGACGACGGACGCTCCTTCCTCGAGGCACCGGCGGGCCGTCGCCGACCCGATCCCGGTACCGGCCGCCGCCGTCACGATCACCACCTTGCCCGCCAGGAGCCCGTGACCGCTGGGGGGAACCGGCGGAGGTGGTGGCACGAAGGCATCCTGCAGGCTCACTGGTCTCCTTTCGGCCCGGGCGGCAGGCCGAGAACCCGCTCGCCGATGATGTTGCGCTGGATCTGGTTGGAGCCACCGTAAATCGTTTCGGCCCGGGAGAAGAGGAACGAACGCTGGAGGTCACTGAGCTGGTACTCCCCGTCGGCCTCGTCGGCCAGAACCGTGGCGGAGGGCCCCAGCACACTCAGCGCGAGCTCACCCAGGCGACGGTGCCAGCTCCCCCAGTAAAGCTTGGCGATGGACGCCCCGGGGGGCGCCACGGGACCGTCGTAGCCGTCGAGGCTGCGCAGGGTGTTGTACCGCATGATGGTCAACTCGGCGTGCGCCTGCGCCAGGTGCTGACGGCAGACTGGGTCACGGGAGCGCCCGTTCTCCCGGGCCAGCGCCACAATCCAGTTGAGCTCGCGGACGAAACCGAGCTGGTGTCCCAGCAGGGCGACGCCGCGCTCGAAGGCCAGGGTGGCCAGTGCCACCTTCCACCCTTCGCCGGGCGGACCGACCATGTTGGACCGGTGCGTCCGGGCCCCGGTGAAGAAGACCTCGTTGAACTCGCTCGTCCGGGTCAACTGCATGATCGGACGTACCTCGACGCCCGGCTGATCCATGGGGACGAGGAGGTAGGAGAGACCCCGGTGCCGGAAGGAATCAGGGTCGGTCCGGCACAGCACAAAGCACCAGTCGGACTGATGCGCCAGCGAGGTCCACACCTTCTGCCCGGTGAGCACCCATTCGTCGCCGTCCAACGTGGCCCGTGTCGTCACATTGGCCAGATCGCTCCCCGCATCGGGCTCCGAATAGCCCTGACACCACAATTCGGTCCCGTGGCGGATGGGTGGGAGAAATCGCTCCTTCTGGGCGTCCGTGCCGAAGTGGATCAGTGTGGGCCCGAGCAGTCCTTCACCCATGACGTTCACCCGACCCGGTGCGCCGGCGCGGGCGTATTCCTCATGGAAAATGACCTGCTCGGTGATGGATGCTCCCCGGCCGCCGTACTCGAGGGGCCAACCCAGACAGGTCCACCCGCCTTCAGCCAGCACGCTCTCCCAGCGCAGGCGCGTCTCGAAGCCGAATGTCTCATCACCGGAGCCACCGCGGCCGCCCAAGGCGGCGTACTCGCCCACCAGGTTGGTGTCGAGAAACCGGCGGACCTCGGCGCGGAATGCGGCATCGTGCCGGCCGTCGCGCAGATCCATGCGTACGGAAGCGTACTGAACCGGGCTGACGGGCATCCGACGAGGTCCCACCGCTCCCATGTGCGCACGCTTGGCGTATCGCCGAAATACGCGGGGGGCCTTTGTCGTTGCAGATGGAAAGGAGATTTACGACATGTTCACACGCAAACGGGGAACGCGGGACACGGTGGAGTACGAGGTCACGAAGAGCGATGAAGAGTGGAAGGCAGTGCTCTCGCCGGCGCAGTATGCGGTCCTCCGCCGTGCCGGCACCGAGCCCGCCTGGTCGGGTGCGCTGCTGCACGTCGAGGGCGAGGGCGTCTTCCGCTGTGCCGGGTGCAGCGCCGAGCTCTTCGACACCCACTCCAAATTCGAGTCCGGAACCGGGTGGCCCAGTTTCGATCGGGCCACGTCCGCCGGCACCATCGTCGAGCACGGCGACCGCACTTTTGGAATGCTCCGCACCGAAATACTGTGCGCCCGCTGCGGAGGCCACCTCGGGCACGTGTTCCCCGACGGCCCCACCGAGACCGGGTTGCGCTACTGCATCAACTCGCTGTCCCTGACCTTCGAGCAGGATCCCGGCTCTACCCCGTCGTAGAGATCGGCATCGGTTCGGCCAGCCGCCCTTCGACGACGTCGAACACGGCAGCCAGATGGGCCGCGTCGTCCCGCCTTCCGAGATGAGCAAGGACGGACTCGCCCAAGGCGAGCGCGCTGCAAATCTCGAAGACCTCGTCCTTCAAGAAATGGACCCGCGCCGCAAATTGCGCCGGCGTCGCAGGTGAAGGAGGGCGCACCAGGCCGCGACCACTCCCGGGACGGCGGCCGCCAGGCCCACCATGCGCAAGGGAGACCGCACCAGGCCGCTCGAGACGAGGAGCACCAGCCTGCCCGTGGTCGTGGCCACGGGCAGGCTGAAGATTGTGATCAACCAGGTCTGCACTCACGCCTCAGCCGGGACGGTTCCCAACGGCGCACCGTCGGACTCGACCACGCCGTCGACGACCGACAGATCAACCGGTGAGCGCCGCTCGGTGCGTTGCACGTCGGCCGTGGCGAAGCGCAGGCTGGGCCCGATCTCATCGGCTGTGATCTCGATCTTCGAACGGTGCTCGCCTTCTTCGGTCTCCCAGCTGCGCTGCTCGAGACGACCGGTCACGACCACGCGCATGCCCTTGGACAGGCTCAGCGCCACATTTTCGGCGAGATCCCGCCAGCACACCACATCGAAGAAGGAGGTCGCCTCTTGCCACTCCTGGGTTGCCCGGTCCTGCCAGCGCCGGTTCACGGCCACGCCCAACTGTGTCGTCGCCTGGCCCTCCCTCGTGTAACGAATCTCGGGTTCCCGGGTCAGATTGCCGGTGATCGTGGTGTTGTTGGCCATGGGGTGCTCCTCGCTCTCGTCCGTCCTTCCCGCGGTGGCGGGAGGGTGACGACGAGCATGAGGAGGACACATTGCCCGAAACCTTGCAGCAGACCTTGCACGCCGAGTTTTCTCGACGAGATAGCTCGACGCGGGCGCGGAGAGGTCAGACGTCCAAGAAGCGCCGGATGGCGATGGCCGAACCGAGAGATCCGATCAACACCCCGACGAATACCACCACGATGTCGGTCGAGAACACTTCCCCGCCCGTCATGTGCATGGCGCTGAACACGTTGCCCGTGTTGTTGCCCCCACCCGCATGATTGATGGCGAGATACAAGATGTACACCAATCCGGCGGAGATGGCCGACCCGAGGAGTCCCTGGATCAGACCCTCGGACATATACGGCACGCGGATGAACCAGTTCGTGGCTCCCACCAGTTTCATGACCGAGACTTCGCGCCGGCGGGCGAAGATGGCCATGCGGATCGAGTTCAGGATCAGGACGGCGGCCGAGACGATGAGCACGACGGCCACGCCCAGGAGCACCCACTTGAGAACGTTGATCACCTTCTCCTCGGTTTGTATCTGCTGGATCGGCGCCGTCACCTTCAAGACGCCGGGTGTCCCCTTGAGGGCGCTGATGATCTGGTTGGCATCGGCCAGCACCACTGGTGTGCACCAGAACGAGGTCGGCATCTGTGCCTGCGTGGTGGCCTGGAGCACATCGGAGGGGAGGAGCTTGCGAGCCTCGCTGAAGTTGCGCGCCTTGTTCCAGAAGACGCAGGGCTGGCGGACATAGTTGAGCTGGGTCAACTGCGTGCCGACAGCGCTGATCTCCTGGTGGTTGGCCGCCGGCTGCATCCACACGGTCACCTGGGTGCCCCGTTCCCACTGCCCCGAGGCGTTCGCCGCACCCTGCCGCAGGAGCAGCGCCGCACCCACCAAGGTGAGCGACACGGCCACCGTCAGCACGGCGGCGATGGTCATCAGGCGGTTTCGCCACAGGTTCGAGGCCGTCTCGCGTGCGACATAGTCGACCGAGACCGGCATCAGCCGACGCCCTCCATCGGCATGCTGGTGGTCCCGTCGATGCCGTACACGCCGCGTGCCTGATCGCGCACCAGGATCCCGTTGCTCAGCTCAATGACGCGCCGTCGCATTTTGTCGACCAGCACTTCATCGTGTGTGGCGATCACGACCGTGGTGCCCGTGCGGTTGATGCGGTCGAGGAGCTGCATGATGCCCTGGCTCGTCTGCGGGTCGAGGTTTCCCGTGGGCTCGTCGGCCAGCAGGATCAGCGGCCGGTTGACGAAGGCTCGGGCGACGGCCACGCGCTGCTGCTCTCCACCGGAGAGCTCGCCCGGCAGGTTGTCGGTCTTCTTGGCCAGTCCGACCAACTCGAGGACCTGGGGCACCTGGTTGGCCACCACGTGGCGGGGGCGGCCGATCACCTCGAGGGCGAAGGCCACATTCTCGAACACCGTCTTGTTCGGGAGGAGACGGAAGTCCTGGAAGACACAACCGATGTTGCGGCGAAGGTACGGCACCCTCCATTTGGGCAGATCGACGATGTTGCGACCCGCCTCCCAGATCTGGCCGGTGTCCGGGAGCTCCTCGCGCAGCAGGAGGCGGATGAACGTGGTCTTGCCCGAGCCCGAGGACCCGACAAGGAAGACGAATTCGCCCTTGTCGATCTCAACCGATATGTCGCGCAGGGCGACTGTCGATCCCTTGTAGGTCTTGGTGACGTTGTCGAATCGGATCATGGTATGAGTGAGCTGAGAACCTGAGTGCGCAGAGATCCTGCACAGAGCATCAATTTAATCTCGTGATACTACCGGTACCACATTGCAGTTTGGGGTCATAGTTCTCCGCCGCTGGTCAGGCGGGTCAGCTCGCGGCACTTCCACGCTGGCGGCGAAGTTCGGCCTCCATGAAGGCGTCGAGGTCGCCATCGAGAACTGCGGCAACATTGCCCGTCTCATAGCCCGTGCGCAAATCCTTGACCTGTTGGTAGGGCGCCAGGACGTATGAACGAATCTGATTGCCCCACGCATTGTCGCCCCGATCCCCGCTCAGCGCGTTCATCTCGGCTTTGCGCTCATGGCGGGCCCGGTCCGCCAACTTCGCCCCGAGAATCTGCATGGCCTTCGCCTTGTTCTGATGCTGGCTGCGCTCGTTCTGGCACGAGACCACCAATCCGGTGGGGAGGTGGGTGAGGCGGACGGCCGAGTCGGTCTTGTTGACGTGCTGGCCGCCGGCCCCCGACGAGCGGTACGTGTCGATGCGCAGATCCTTCTCGTCGATCTCCACCTCGCTCGAAACGTCTTCGAGAAACGGGGTGACGTCCAGGGAGGCGAAACTCGTCTGCCGGCGCTTCTGCGAATCGAACGGCGACATCCGCACCAGACGGTGCACGCCGCGCTCAGTGGCCAACAACCCGTAGGCGAAACGTCCGCGCACGATGAACGTCGCCGAGAGGAGCCCCGCCTCCTGACCTTCGGTCTCTTCGTCCAACTCGACCGAGAAGCCGCGCCGCTCTGCCCAGCGCTGGTACATGCGCAGCATCATCTCGGTCCAATCCTGCGCATCGGTGCCCCCGGCTCCCGCGTGCAACTCGACCACCGCATCCCGCTCGTCGTACTCACCCGAGAAGAGTGACTGCAGCTCGAGCGCGCTCAGTCGCCTGCGGAGTGCGTCGACGGTTTCCACCAACTCTTTCTCGAGCGCCGTATCCGATGCTCCCTCCGCGTGCGACTCGTCGATCAGCTCCAACAGCGCGCGGGCGTCGTCGAGCTCAGCCCGCAGCCCGCCCAACTGCTCGAGGTCCGCCGCGACCTGACCCAACTCGGTGGTGATGGCGCGTGCGTTGTCGGCGTCGTCCCACAGGCCGGGGCGCGCTGCCTCGAGCTCCAGCTCTGCCCGCCGGGCCAGCAGCCGGTCGTGGCCCAGGTAGCGCTCGGCCTCGGCCAGCCGGCTCTCGGAATCCTCTAACTCGGCCTCGAAGTCCCGGGGTGCCTCGGCCGAACCGGCCTCAGGCGGCGCCATGACAGAACTTGAATTTCTTCCCGCTCCCGCACCAGCAGGGATCGTTACGGCCCACCTTCTCGTGTTGCGCTTTGACGATGGGCACCAGGGCCTCGGGGTCGGGAGCATTCGGCCGTTTGATCAGCGCCTTCGCGCCGTTGGGTGAGCCGTTTGCTGCTGCCGCGGGTGGGAGCGCCTGCTCCACCGGCGCGACCTGGGCCCCCATTTCCGCCGCCATCATGCCGACGAGCGCGCTGGTGTCGGCCACTGGGTCTTCCGCGGCCACGTAGACGGCGCGCTCGAGGTTGGGCTCGGTCGCCGTCTCATCGATCGTCTCGACGTGCATGATGTAGAGGAGATAGTCGTTGTCGATCACCTCTACCAGCTTGCCGAACATGTTGAAGCCCTCGGACTGCCAGGCGTTCAACGGATCGGCCTGGACCGTCCACCGCAGATGGATGCCGTCCTTGAGGTTGTCCATCTCCGCCAGGTGGTCCCGCCAGCGGGCGTCGATGATCTGCAGCATGACCTCGCGCTCTATCTGGCGCATGGTCTCGACCCCGCCGACCATGGACTCAGAGTGCCGCTCGTAGTACTCGAGTGCTTCCTCGACGATGCTCTCGACCAGATCATCGGTGGTGGCGGCCTGTGAGAGGTCCTCCACCGTGAACTTGGTGGGGTAGTACTGCGTCACGCCGTCGATCAACCCCTTGAGGTCCCACTCCTCTTGGAACTCGCTGGGGCAGAACTCTGCGACCTGCCTCTCCGCCGCGCCGGCCAGGAGGTCTTCGGTGTGCTCCTCGAGGTCGTCGCCATCGATGATCTGCAGCCGTCGCTCGTAGATCACCTTGCGCTGCTGGTCCATCACCTCGTCGTACTTGAGGTTGTCCTTGCGCATCTCCGCATTGCGGGCTTCGACCGTGTTCTGGGCCCGCTCGATAGCCTTGGCCACGGTCTTGCTCTCGATCGGGACGTCCTCCGGCAAGGTCCGGCCCATGACCCAACTCATGGCCCCCGTGGCAAAGAGGCGGAGGAGCTCGTCATCGAGGCTCAGGTAGAAGCGGCTCTCGCCGGGATCGCCTTGCCGGCCCGACCGGCCCCGGAGCTGGTTGTCGATGCGGCGGCTCTCGTGGCGCTCGCTTCCGAGGACATACAGGCCCCCCAGCTTGCGCACCTCTTCGCCTTCGGCCCGGCAACGAGCCTCGAGCGACGCGTGCCGGCGCTTCAGCTCGACCGTCCCCTCTTCGGTGGTGATGTCAATGCCCTCCGCCAGCAGTTCGTGCTGCGCCAGGAGCTCGGCGTTACCCCCCAGGATGATGTCGACCCCTCGACCGGCCATGTTGGTGGCCACGGTGACGCCGCGCTTGCGACCGGCCTGCGCCACCACTTCGGCCTCCCTGAAGTGCTGCTTGGCGTTGAGGACGTTGTGCGGGACACCCTCCTTCTCGAGGAGCCTGGAGAGCAGCTCGGATTTGGCGACGGACGCCGTGCCGACGAGAACGGGCTGCCCGATCGCGTGGCGCTCCACGAGGTCCTCGACCACGGCGTTGAACTTTGCCTCCTCGGTCTTGAACACCAGGTCGGGCTCATCGACCCGGATCATGTCCTTGTTGGTCGGGATCGGAACGACCGAGAGGCCGTAGGTGCCGGCAAACTCTCCCGCCTCGGTCTCGGCCGTACCGGTCATGCCGGACAACTTCTCGTACATGCGGAAGTAGTTCTGCAGCGTCACCGTGGCCCACGTGTGGTTCTCCTCTTTGATGGCCACCCGTTCCTTGGCCTCGACGGCCTGGTGGAGACCGTCCGACCACCGTCGACCGTCCAGTGTGCGCCCGGTGAACTCGTCGATGATCTTGACCTCGCCCCCGGCGACCAGGTAGTCCTTGTCGCGCTTGTAGAGCTCCTTGGCTGTGAGCGCCTTCGTCAGCTGATGCACGTAGTTGGTCGAGACGGCGTCATAGATGTTCTCCACGCCGACGGCCTTCTCCACCTTCTCGATGCCCGGCTCGAGAGGGACGACCGTCTTCTTCTCCTCGTCCACCTCGTAGTCGACATCACGACTCAGGGTGCGGGCGATGGAGGCGAACTGGTAGTACAGCTGAGCCGCCTCGTCAGCCGGTCCCGAGATGATGAGCGGGGTCCGCGCCTCGTCGATCAGGATGGAGTCGACCTCGTCGACGATGGCGAAGACGTGCCCCCGCTGGGCCATGTGCTCGCGGGAACGGGCCATGTTGTCGCGCAGGTAGTCGAAGCCGAATTCGTTGTTGGTCCCGTAGGTGACGTCGGCCGCGTAGGCGGCCCGCTTGAGCACCGGGTCGTCGATGTCGGCGCCGATGCGCCCGACCGTCAGCCCAAGCCACCGGTGCAGCCGCCCCATCCACTCGGAGTCACGGGTGGCCAGGTAGTCGTTGACGGTCACCACGTGCACGCCCCGCTCTTCGAGCGCGTTCAGGTACACGGGCAGGGTGGACACCAAGGTCTTGCCCTCACCCGTCTTCATTTCGGCGATCCACCCGAAATGCAGTGCCATGCCACCCATGAGCTGTACGTCGAAGTGACGCTGTCCGAGCACCCTCCAGGCTGCCTCGCGTACCACGGCGTAGGACTCGATCAACAGGTCGTCGAGAGTCTCACCCTGGTCCAGGCGCTCCCTGAACTCCACCGTCTTGTGCGCCAGCTCGGCATCGCTGAGGGCCTGCATTTCGGGCTCCAGCGTGCTGATGGGCTCGACGAGCTCGAGCAGCCGTCTGACCTTCTTACCCTCGCCTGCCTTGAGAACCTTGGTGAACACGCTCATGAGGAACCGATCCTACCGGTACCTCGGGCGTCACCGGCGTCGTTCTGGCAAGTGGACTGCGTGCGGCTGACCTGGTCTTTGACCCCACACTCGCCTGCTGCAAGGTTGACATGCCGGCCCCGGCGACCCATGTGCGTCGCCGCCCACGGACCCAACGGCGCCTGTATGGCACGCATCGCCTCGTCACCACCGGCTCCCGAGGATCGGGGGCTCGCTGGGCAGGGCTTACCTCTAAGCCGCACCATGCTCAGCAACCACAAGTTGCCTTACGTGGGTCGTTTCGCCTGCGACTGGCCTCGACTTGCAACCACAGACCCGCACGCAGCCCGGACCAAGTGTAGGTGCTCACGGCCGCTCCTTCTCCCCGACCGCCGGAAGGCCCGAAAAAAGAAACGCCGTCCGGTGCCGGATGGCCCGGACCGGACGGCGCTCTCCGTACGTCTCGACGGGGTTTGCCCGCCGAGGCCTAATTCCCCGCGGCGTCACCGCAGACGGTCTCGACCAGGAGCCGGCTCACGACGTAGGGATCCATATTGGCGTTGGGACGCCGATCCTCCAGCCATCCCTTCTTCGCCTTCGCCACGGCCCAGGGGATGCGGATCGACGCCCCCCGGTCGGACGTCCCGTAGCTGAACGTGCTGTAGTGCGCCGTCTCGTGCGCACCCGTCAGTCGAGACTCGATGCCCACACCGTAGTTGGACACGTGCTCGTCAACTCGCTTTCCGATCGCCTCGCAGCCTGCGATGATGGCGTCCCAGCCGCCGTCCTCCCGCATGGCCTTGGTCGAGAAGTTGGTGTGCGCCCCGGCCCCGTTCCAATCACCGAGCACCGGCTTGGGCTCGAGCGTGGCGTACACGTCGAAGTCCTCTGCGATGCGGAAGAGCAGCCAGCGGGCCACCCAGAGGTGGTCGCCGATCAGCGGAGGCGGGAGCACGCCGATCTGGAACTCCCACTGCCCCATCATCACCTCGGCGTTGGTGCCCTCGATGCCCAGTCCCGCCTTCATGCACGCCGCCGTGTGGCGTTCGACGATGTCACGGCCGGGCATTTTGTCGCCGCCCACGCCGCAGTAGTACGGACCCTGCGGAGCCGGAAACCCCAGCTCGGGCCATCCCATCGGGCGCCCGTACTGGAAGAAGGTGTACTCCTGCTCGATGCCGAACACCGGCTCTTGGTCGGCGTACTTTTCCGCCGCCTCGACGCAGGCGCGCCGCGTGTTCGTCACGTGCGGGGTCATGTCGGTGAGCAGAACCTCGCACATCACCAACTTGTCGCCTTCGGCACGGAGGGGATCCGGGCAGACGAAGACCGGCTGCAGGACGCAGTCAGAGTCGTGCCCCGCCGCCTGGTTCGTGCTGGAGCCGTCGAAGCCCCAGATCGGAGGCTCCTTGCCATCCTCCACGATCTTGGTCTTGCTCCGGAGAAGCGGCGAAGGCTCCGTTCCGTCGATCCATATGTATTCGGCCTGATAACTCATGAATCTCCTGCTCTCCAATTCCTCGAGTAGTGGATTATGTGGCGTGGGGCCATGGGCCCATCAACGTAGAACACGGGGGTTCCCCGCGCAGGTCGAGTTTGGTTCTCACCTGTTTCCCAGCCATATCTGTCATGTGAAGTCTCTATGAAATCTCAATTCAGGGCTGGGGCGCGACATCGGGCCGGACCAAGCCGGCCATGACCGCAAGCATCACCGTGCGGAATCGCTGGCGTTCGACCGCGGGCTCGGCGGAACGAGCCATGCCCAGCACGCCCGCCGTCACGGCTCCGAAGAGCACATGGGCCACCATGTCGAGGTCCTCCACCACGAGAACTCCGGCCTGGGCCGCCCGATTGAGAAGACGGCGAATAACCTCGATCTCGTAACGCTCCCCGCACGCCCACCAATCTTCGAACCCCAGTGCAGTCGGGCCTTCCACCCAACACAGCCTCTGGTAGATCGGGTCGGAGATGGTCTCCAAGAAGACGTCGATCGCGGCGACGATCCCGCTCCAGGCATCGGATGCGGTCTCGCCGGCCTGTGTGATCGAACCCACACTGTGCTCCTGCTGACGCTCGAGAACGGCCATGAACAGCTCGCGCTTCGAGGTGAAGTGGTGGTAGATCGCCCCCTTGGTGACCCGGGCCTGGTGCGCCACATGGTCGAGCGAGGTGGCGGCGAAACCATTCTGGAAAAAGCAGGCCGAGGCACTGTCCAGCAGGGCCTCATAGGTGGCCTCGGCGTACTCTTCGCGACGGGACCGAACCGTCTCCCCAGTGTGCATAAGTCCCGGCCACCTCGTTGTTGGCCCGTGCCCGCTTATCTTGACTTATTCGGACACTCTCAGGATACTACATACCGTGAGTAGGTTCCCGCGGCATGCGAAGCCGACTCCACCTCCCACCGAGCGTGCCCTGCGGTACGTGGCCCGGGTCACCGTGGCGCACCGTAAGGGCATCGTGGTGGTCACGGGGCTGTTCGTCGTGGTGGCCGCCCTGTTCGGGGGCAACGTCACCCCGAAGCTCTCCCGGGGAGGGTTCGACGCACCGTCGGAGCAATCCGTGCACGCCGCCAACGTCCTCGCATCGGAGTTCCACGACGGTTCGGACAACATCCTCATTTTGGTGCACGCCTCGTCGGGCACCGTCGACAACGCCGCGGTAGCCGCCGCCGGCACCGCCCTCACCCGGCAACTGGCGGCGCAACCATACATGGCCAACGTGATGTCCTACTGGAGCTTGCAGTCCGCCGCGCTGCTGCGCAGTCCCAACCGCGAGAACGCGCTGATAGTCGGTCGCGTCACGGGAAATCAGAACCAGATATCCAGGCGGGAACCGGTCATTGCCGCCGCGCTCACGTCACGGGACGGCGCCCTTTCCTTTCAGGTAGGTGGGTTCGGCGCCGCGTTCCATGAAGTGGACTCGGTGGTGGAACGCGACCTCCTGCGCGCCGAAGAATTCGCCGTACCGTTGACCCTCCTCCTCTTGTTGTTCGTCTTCGGGTCGCTGGTTGCGGCCGCCATGCCGCTCACCATCGGCGCCGTCGCCGTAGTCGGCACGCTCCTCGAGCTCCGCATCCTCAACGGGATCACACCGGTCTCCATCTATGCCGTGAACCTCGCTACCGTCTTGGGGTTGGGCCTCGCCATCGACTACAGCCTGTTCATCGTCAGCCGATTCCGGGAAGAATTGGTGGCCGGGCACGACACCGCGGCAGCACTGGAAGAGACGATGGCCCACGCCGGTCGCACCGTGGCGGGAAGTGCGCTCACCATGGCGGCCGCTGCGGGCGCCCTTCTCGTCTTCCCCCTCGTCTTTCTCCGATCCTTCGCCTACTCCGGCATCGCGGTCGTTCTTCTCGCCGGCGCGGCGGCTCTGGTCGTGCTCCCCGCCGTGCTCGCCCTCCTCGGCCCGAGGATCAATTCCCTGACCGTGTGGCACCGTTCGGTCCGACCGCCGACCGAGGGGCTCTGGTCCAAGACGGCCCGCGGCGTCATGCGTCGCCCTGTGCTTGTCATCGTGGGGGTCGCGGTGATTCTCGGCGTCATGGCTGCACCGTTCGTGCATATCCGACTGGGCTACCTCGACGATCGGGTTCTGGCTCCTTCCGATCAGGTCAGACAGGTGGACGACACGCTGCGGGCCGAATTCGGCCAGGGGCAGACCGACGCGATCCAGGTCGTGGTGCCCCGCGTCGGCGACACCACGACGGCCGAGCAGGCGGCGTATGCAGTCCGCCTCTCGAGGCTTGACGACGTACAGAGCGTTGATTGCTCAAGTGGCATCTACATCAACGGCACCCGTCTCGCTGGTCCGCCCGGTTACCTGGCCCAGTTCAGAGGTGGCAACGGGATCTGGTATTCGGTCGTCCCCAAGGGTGACGGCCTGTCCCCGCAGGGAGAGGCTCTCGTCCGCACCATTCGGAGCGGACCCGCGCCCTTCAACATACTGGTAGGGGGCGACCCCGCCAGCCTGGTGGACTCAACCTCGATCATCAGCCACTACCTCCCATGGGCCGTGCTGATCGTGGTCGGGGCGACATTTCTCATTCTCCTCGTCCTGTTTCGCACTGTCTTCATACCCTTTAAGGCCCTGGTGCTCAGCGTGATCAGCCTGTCGGCCACGTTCGGCGCCATGGTGTGGATCTTTCAAGAAGGACATCTGTCGGGGCTGCTCGACTTCACGCCGACGGGCACGCTCATCGACACCATGCCCATCCTCATGTTCTGCGTCGCGTTCGGGCTGTCCATGGACTATGAGGTGTTCCTGATGTCGCGGATGAAGGAGCTCCACGACAACGGTCTGGACAACGATGCGGCGATAGCCGGTGGCATGCAGCAGACGGGCCGAATCATCACGGCAGCAGCCTTCCTGATGAGCATCATCTTCCTGAGCTTGTTGACCAGCAGCATCTCGTTCATAAAGCTGTTCGCCGTTGGTCTCGCTCTCGCGGTGTTGATGGACGCGTTCATCGTTCGTGGAATGCTGGTCCCCGCCATCATGAAGGTGGCGGGTGACGTCAACTGGTGGGCTCCCACCTTCATGCGAAGGGTGGCGCCCCGACCCCGACCGGTCGATCGCTTCCCGCTTCGGAGCGAGCATCACTACGAAGTGCTCGACGACGTCTCTTCTTGATCCCGATACGGCAGTCTCGACAATTGACAGGGGCCGGATCGGTTGCGCCGATCCGGCCCGCATGTCATCTCATTCGGGAAAGGGGGGTTTCCCTAATGAAGCCTTATGGTCTTTTCGCGCAGGCGGACACGCACGTCCCCCGCACCGTGCCACTTCGACAGACGTTGCGCACATTCCCCACTCTCGACACCAATGGACGAGCCTGGAATGAACTTTACCCCCCGGATCCGCAGAAATAACTTGGCACGGGAGATGCAACCATCCCGCTACCGCATTGCAATAGAACTGGCGCTCTCGCTCAACGTTCGCGCGATATCTCGCGGCAAACGGCCCCGGAAGAGACGCTCGGTGCCTGCGTGGTCAGTCGACGGTGACGATGGAGCCCAGCGTCATGTACGGCCATGTGGCCGATGCACCGGCGAGCGGGAGCTCCACACAACCAAGGCTCTGCGGATCGCCGTAAGAGGTTCTGGGCATGTAATGGAGTGCGTCCCCGCCATTGAAGTACGCCACGAACTGCACAGGATCGGCATAGGTGGTTCCGTTTGGATTGGTGCCCCGCATCACTTGATTTCGCAGCCGCAAGTAGACCGGGAATGATCCGACGGCTGTCGGCGTGCCCGCCCCGCCCGTATTGGCAGGGGTGCTCACCACGACGACGCCGTTGTGCCAGACCGTGAGTGACTCCGGGTTCGATTCGCTCGCCACCGCGTAGGAATAGCCGTTGGGGTTTGCATCCGGGCCCGCGGGGTCGTTCGCCGCCGCTTGTAAGGCTGCGATCTCGCCGGTCGAGATCGAACCGTCGCTCGTGAGCCCGGCCACCGACTCGAACGCCATGATGGCGCCCTTGGCGATCACACCGTTCTGTCCCGGCAGCCAGAGCGCCTGCAAGGTAGCCGGCACGGACCACCGCCACCGGAACCCGGCGGGTGACCAGCTGAGCGGCAGATACCCGAGCCCGGCCAGCACCTCTTCCTGACCCAGCACGGTGGTGAGGGGATCCGTCGACCCGAAGGCGATCCAGTAGCCACCCGGACGGGCCGTCATGCCCACGACGGGCGCTGTCAGTGGGGCGCCGGTCCCTGATCCATAGAACGCGGCGTCACCAAAATCGAAGATGCCGCCATCGGAAGCCACCATGCGGTAGCCGCCGTTGTCCGCCGTGGCGGTGATCCCCACCACCGGCTCGTTCAGCACGACGTTGCCGGTCGAGCCGAAGAACGGAGCGTCGCCGAAGGTGAACACACCACCATCGGCCGCCACGAGCCAATACCCCCGGCCGTCGCTGGTGGACGCCATGCCGACGGCGGGCTGGTTCAAGACCATGCCCCCGGTCGAGCCGAAGAACTGGGCGTCGCCGAAGCTGAAGACACCGCCGTCCGATGCCACCAGCCAGTAGCCCTGGCCGTCACTGGTGGACGCCATGCCGACGACGGGCCCCCGCAGCGGAGTGGTGATGGAGCCGAAGTTGCCGGCATCTCCTTGGGTGACGACCTGACCGATCGCGGTGGTGGTCCAATAGCCGTTCCCGTCCGGCGTCGATGCGATTCCCGTCACTGGTCCCGCCAATCCCGTCTGGTTGGCCACTGCAGTTGCTGCGGCCCCGTACCCGAGGACGAAATTCGCCGTGCCGGCGGAGCCGGCGCCCGCCGGTGAGACATTGCCGGCCAGGAGCACCAGCCCCGGCACGAGCAGCCCCGCCGCCACTGCCGTCACGGAGCGGGGCAAGAACGATCGTGGGTATGACATGGTGCCCCCGAATGAACGTGCAATCGAACGGCCGCACCCGCGAACGATACCTGCCGCTCCGAGCGGAGGGCACGGCACCCGGAAACGCAAACGAATCAGGCGGCCACGACTCTGACGTTGCGCGCTTCTTCGCCCTTACGCCCGGGGGCCACGGTGAACTCCACGGTCAGCCCCTCAGCCAGACCCTGGCGCTCGTCCCCCTCTATCTGGGAATGGTGCACGAACAGGTCCTCGCCGCCTTCGCGGGCCAAGAACCCGTAGCCCCGGGCCCCGTTGAAGAACTTCACCGTCCCCGTCATGGTGGACACATCGTCCTTCGCGTGACGCGCTACAGGCTGGATCGGCATGGGCGAGGAGAACGGGGCGAAGAGGCCTTGCTCCATGCCGAGCGCCCTCTGCACGCTCTGAATCTCCTTACGCTGCTCGTCGGTCACCAATGTGACCACCGTGCCCGTACGCCCCGCCCGGCCCGTACGCCCGGAGCGGTGGACATAATCCGTGTGGTCCGCCGGCGGATCGAAATGTACGACGCACGGGAGGTCGTCGACGTGGATGCCCCGGGCCACGACGTCGGTGGCTACCAATGCATCGGTTTTGCCCTTGGCAAAGGAATCGAGCGCACGCTCACGCTGTCCTTGCGTTCGATCCCCGTGCATGGGGACGGCACGTACGCCTTGCGCCTGCAGCTGCCGGACGACCCTGTCAGCGCCCCTCTTCGTGCGGCAGAACACGAATGCCTGTCCGTGCTGCGAGACGAGCTTGGCCGTGATGGCCACCCGTTCGGCCCGATCGACTTTCCAGAAGTGATGGGTGACGTCGCTCTTCTCTTCTTCCGCCGTCTCGATGTTGACCCGCACCGGATCATGCTGATAGCTGCGAATGATCGCTTCAACCTCACGGCCGATCGTGGCAGAGAAGAGCATGACCTGCCGCTGGGCGGCTGTCTGATCCAAGAGACGGCGGACGGCAGGAAGAAAACCCATGTCGGACATCCGGTCCGCCTCGTCGAGTACGACCGTTGTGACGTCGTCGAGCATGACGTCGCCACGTTCGATGAGGTCCTCGAGGCGCCCAGGGCAGGCCACGACGACGTTGACGCCCTTGTGAAGGGCACGACACTGGTCGCGGTAGCCGGTTCCTCCAAAAATTGAGACCACCCGCTGGCTGTCGCGTCCGAGCAGCGAACCCAACACGGCATGGACCTGCGATGCCAGCTCACGGGTCGGCACGAGAATGAGTGCCCGCGGGCGTCGTGGCCGCGATTGCGTCATGTTGGCCACTATGGGCATGCCGAAGGCGAGCGTCTTGCCCGACCCTGTGGGCGCCTTGCCGCAGATGTCCCGGCCGGCGAGTGCGGCAGGAATGGTGGCGGTTTGGATAGGCAGTGGGCTGGTGATGCCCAACTTCTGCAGCCGCGCGTTGATGTCCGCGGAAACGCCAAGATCAGTAAAGGAAGCGATGACGAAACTCCAGTCGAGTGATGAACGGCCTACTCGAATGACGTTTCGAACGGGCCCCGCTGAACGATGGCTCAACGGCGGACCACATGATAGCAGAGTGCACCGTGCTCTCTGGCACCGGGTGCAATGCCCTTCAGGCCAGGCCGCGTTCGCTGCCGGCAGCATGTCTCGGGTCAGACGGCGCCACGCGGTGCGCACAGCGCAAGGGCCTTCTGGGCGAGCTGCGGGCCGTCGAGACCGAGACTGGCGAGGATGTCGTCCGCCCTCCCCTGCGGAAAGTAGGCGAGAGGCAGCCCGCACGAGACGATGACCGGGAGTGGTCCGGGTTCGGCCGTCGCGCGCAGAGCACGTTCGATCGACGAGCCCACGCCGCCTGCGACGACCCCGTCCTCGACGGTGATCACCACCTGATGACGGAGCGCGTCGCACAGCATGACGGGATCCAACGGAGAAGCGGCTCGAATATCCCACACGGTGGCTTCGACACCCCAGCGGGCAAGCTCTTCCGTCGCGCTCTCGCAGGCTCCCACCATTTTGCCCAGCCCCAGGAAGCAAACGTTCCGCCCCACGTGGACCTGACGGGCGGAGAGTCCCTGCCCTGTGGCCGAACTGTGGCGGGCCTCGGTCTTGGGCCAACGAAGGGCCACCGGTCCGCTCGTCATCGAAATGGCCTGCGCCAACATCACCGGGATCTCTTCGTAGCTCGACGGAGCCAGGACGGTCATGCCCGGCACTTTCGTCAAGAGGGCGAGGTCCATCACGCCGTTGTGACTCGGACCGTCATCGCCGGTGATGCCTGCTCGATCTATGCAAAAGATGACCGGGAGCCCATGGAGACCGACGTCGTAGTAGAGCTGATCCCAAGCCCGGTTGAGAAACGTCGAGTAAATCGCCACGACAGGGCGGAAGCCGCCCATTGCAAGTCCGGCCGCGGCCGCGACAGCGTGTTGCTCGGCAATCCCGACATCAATGAAACGCTCGGGATAACGACGGGAAAACTCGATCAACCCACAGGAACCTGGCATGGCGGCCGTGATCGCCATCAACTCAGGGTGGTTCGCCGCCTCCCGTACGAGTGCCGCGCCGAAGGCCTCGGTGAAACTTGCAGTTGCCCCACGCGCCCGCGCCACGCCGGTCGCCGGGTCGAACGGCCCGATGTCGTGGAGCCGTTTCTCATCATCGACCTCGGCCGGCGCATAGCCGCGACCCTTCTCGGTGTGCACGTGGAGCACCACCGGCCCAGGGTTCTCAACGACACGTGCGAGAGCCGCTTCGAGTTCTGCGAGATCGTGCCCGTCAACCGGCCCTTCATAGGTGATTCCCAGAGCCCCGAAGAAGTCGGCCGGCGCATCCGCATCCATGTCCGGACGTGCGGCCGTGGTCAAGCTCGACACGGTCGGGGCATAGGAACGTCCGTTGTCATTGAGCACGATGATCACGCGGGTGCTGTGCGCACCGATAGTGGAAAGAGCCTCGTACGACAGGCCGCCGGTGAGCGCCCCGTCTCCGATGACCGCCACGACATGGTGAGTCGCCCGCGCAAGATCACGGGCCCGGGCGAGGCCGTAGGCGTAGGAGAGTGATGTCGACGCGTGGCTGTTCTCCACAAGGTCGTGTGGTGACTCACCTCGGTTCGTGTAGCCCGAGAGTCCCTGGGCGCGGCGCAAGGTGTGGAATTCCCCTGCTCGCCCGGTGAGGATCTTGTGGACATACGCCTGGTGTCCGGTGTCCCACAGGATGCGGTCACGCGGGGACTCGAAGCGCCGGTGGAGCGCCAACGTCAGCTCTACCACGCCCAGGTTGGAACCGAGGTGGCCACCCGTCTCGGAAACGGCCGAAACGAGGAACGATCGGATCTCGGCCGCCAACGGCTCGAGGGCCGGCACGCTGAGCGCGCGGACCCTCCCCGGACTCAGCCCGAGGACTGATGCCGTCTCACCGCATTCGTCGAGCTTCGTTTCGTCCGCCGGCCATGCCAACGCATCCGATCGGAGTCGGGGTGCAGATGTGCCGATGTCAAGGGCGGCCACAGGGTTCAGTGCGTCGACACGAGAGCACGAAGGGACTGGCGAAGCGAACCCATGGTGGCGATCACCGCGCTGGGTTCATACCCGCAATGAGCCATGCAATTCGAGCAGCGCTCGTCCTTTCCTCGCCCGTACGCATCCCAGTCAGTGGTCTCGATCAACTCCTTATAGGTGCTGGCGTACCCATCGGCCATGAGGTAGCAGGGTCGCTGCCAACCGAGCACGGAGTAGCTCGGGACACCCCAGGCCGTGCACTGGAAGTCGGACTTGCCCTCGAGGAAGTCAAGGAAGAGAGGCGAGTGATTCAGCCGCCACTTCTTCCGGTGCTTCTGCCCGAAGGCGTCCGCAAACAGCTTCTGCGTCTGCTCGACACCGAGAAAGTGCTCTTGATCGGGCGCCTTTTCGTACGCGTACGCCGGCGAGATCATCATGGCATCGACGCCGAGATCGTCATTGAGAAAATCCAACACGTCGCGCACTGTCTTCGGTGAGTCGGTGTTGAAAAAGGTCGAGTTGGTGGTGACCCGGAACCCCTTCTGCTTGGCCAGACGGATGGCGGCCACCGCTTCGTCGAAGACGCCTTCACGATCGACCGCTGCATCGTGTCGTTCGCGCAACCCGTCCACGTGCACCACCCAAGAGAAGAAATGCGAGGGAGTGAACCGGTCGATGCGCCGTTGCAGGAGCACGGCGTTTGTGCACAGGTAGACGTACACCTTGCGGCGAATGAGCTCTTCGACCATGGCGGCGATGTCCGGGTGCAGCAGTGGTTCACCACCAGCGATGGAGACCATGGGCGTGCCACACTCTTCGACCGCGTTCACCACATCCTCCACCGACAGACGCTTCCGCAGGATGTCGGTGGGATGCTGGATCTTTCCGCAACCGGGGCACGACAAATTGCAGGCAAAGAGTGGCTCTATCTCCACAATGAACGGAAAACGGGGGTCGCGCTGCAGCTTCTTCTTGAGGAAGTAGGAACCGACCCGGATGTTTTGTCGCAACGGAATGGGCATCAGCGCACCTGCCTTGGTAGGGAGAATTGGACGGTTTCTTCGGTTGTTCTGTGTTCGGTGATGGTTGTCGGCCCGAGCGTCATCAGCGTGTCGATGACCTCGGTCACCAACGCTTCGGGCGCAGACGCTCCAGCGGTAACCCCGACTCGGGGGACGTCGAGCCAACTGAGGTGGATCTCTGAGGCGTCTTCAATGAGCTCGGCTCGACATCCTGCTCGGCGGGCGACTTCGACCAGCCGGGCGGTGTTCGAAGAGTTTGTCGAACCGACCACCAGCATCAGATCACATAGATGAGCCATGGAGCGCACGGCGTCTTGACGATTCTGCGTGGCATAGCAAATATCGTGGGACGTTGGGCCCACGAGCTGCGGAAAACGCTGTCGGAGAGCCCCGATGACTTCTGCGGTCTCGTCGATCGAAAGGGTCGTCTGGGTGAGATACGCCACACGATCCTCATCCGCAACGACGAGGTCCGCCACCTCCTCCAGCCGTTGCACCAGCTGGATCCGGTCCGGTGCCTCGCCCAGAGTTCCCACCACTTCCTCGTGTTCTGCATGACCCACAAGGACGATGTGGTAGTCCTGAGCCAGATACCGCCGGGCCTCGTGATGGACCTTTGCCACGAGCGGGCATGTGGCATCGATCACGGTCAGATCGTGTCGTTCGGCTGCGGCAGCGCGTACTGCGGGAGATACCCCGTGCGCGGCCAGGACGACGGTGGCTCCGTCGGGTACCTCTTCCAGCTCGGCCACGAATATGGCACCCTTGGCTTCGAGGTCGTTCACGACATGGACGTTGTGAACGATCTGCCGGCGGACGTAGACCGGTCGACCGAACCTCTCCAGTGCGCGCTCGACGATTTCGATGGCGCGTTCAACACCCGCACAGAATGACCGCGGGCTGGCGAGGAGTACATCGTGCGAACGGCTGGCCCGGGCCCAATGCTCGAGAGAGGTACGGACGCCTAAGAGGGACCCGAGCGCAGCCATCACCTGACCCTCACCGGTATCGGCGACCACCCGCACGGCGGCGACGGGGTGGTCTGGCAACTGTCGCGCCACCCACGCCGACTCGGTGTCCCAGGCGATCGCGCCACCCGCCCACAGACGTGCTGCCTCTTCATCGGAGAGTGGGCCGGGCGATGACACGAGGGGTCCGGTTCTGACGGCGAGACCGAGCCGGCGGAGATCCCTGGCCACGAGCGCGGCCGACGGGAGCGGACGGGGCGCCGCCCCATCCGTCGCCCGCAGCTCGGTAGCCACCACCAGTTCTCCGGATCGGAGTGCCGGATCGAGACCGTGGGCCACACCGGACAAGGCCACCGGGACGCCGCGAGCCAGCGTCTCCTTCATGCGGGCACCGGTCGTAAGTGCCTGTTCCATCCCGGTGCCGGTGACCATGACCCCACCACCGATGGCCTCGGCCTGAATCCTGTCGGCCGTGAACACCGCCAGGTCAACCATGGTGCCACCCATGGACGTAGCGACCGAGTGCCATCACCGGAAAGATCAGGTGGTAGAGGTGGTAGTTGATGTAGAAGTCCCCGGGAAACCCCGTACCGGTGAACCACGTCTCATCCCAGGTCCCGTCGGGAAGCTGGTTGTCGATGAGGTACGCCACGCCTCTCTCACATGCTGCACCGCGCTCGCCCGCCGCGAGCAGCGCAAGCAGGGCCCACGCAGTCTGGCTGGCGTTTGACACACCACGGCCCCGAAATTCCGGGTCGCGATAGGAACGAAGGTCTTCGCCCCATCCACCGTCTCCGTTTTGATGGGCTTCGACCCAGGCCACGGCGCGGCGAATGGCAGCATGGCCCGGCGATACACCGGCCGCCACCAGAGCCGGCACGACGGCCCCCGTGCCGTAAAGGTGGTTCGATCCCCAACGACCGAACCACGAACCATCTGCCTCCTGGGAGTCGAACAGCCAGAGAATGCCTCGCTCGGTGGCCCGGCCGCTCCGCCCGAGGACCGAAAGCATCTCGACGACGTGCGCCGTGACGTCTGCGCTGGGTGGATCGATGAGCTCGCCAAAGTCGCAGAAGGGGAGCTCCCGGCACAGTGCGCGGGTGTTATCGACATCGAACGCGGCCCATCCCCCGTCCCGACACTGCATGCCCTCGGTCCACGCCACGGCACGTTCCACCGCATCGCCATCGATCTCATTGGTGCGGCGAAGGGCGAGGACCACCTCCGCCGTGTCATCGACGTCGGGGTAGTTTTCGTTGGCGAACTCGAACGCCCACCCGCCGGGAGCCAGATCGGGTCGCCGGACGCTCCAGTCGCCACGCACCGTGATCTCCTCGTCGAGCAGCCAGCGTCCCGCTTTGCGCAGCGACGGGTCGTCCGGGGACACACCGGCGTCGGCGAGCGCCACAACCGCCAGGGCGGTGTCCCATACCGGGGACTGGCACGCCTCGATACGCCGACCAGCCTCATCTTCGATGGTGAACGCGTCGAGACCGTCGAACCCGGCCTGCATCACCGGGTGGTCGAGCGGATAGCCCTGGAGATGCAGTGCCATCAGCGAGTACACCCAAGGCGGTTGGATACCGCCCCAGGAACCGTCGGCCTCCTGTCGCTTGAGTATCCAGCGCTCGGCCCTCCCGAGGGAGTACCGGCGCAGGAACCCGATCGGTCTCCTCTCGTAGAGGTGCAGCGCCCGGTCGAGAAGATCGAATCGTCCAGCCCACGTGCCGAGCGAGTGGTGGGCCGTGGGGACCGGCCCGATGTCGAGCTCGCCTATGTCGACGGAGAGATCGCGCACCGGCCGATGGGCGGTGACCACGGTGAGCGCGACCACGGTCTGACGGGCCCAACACCCGAAGTCGTAGATGTTCAACGGCACCGAAGGCGGGAGCAGCATGAGCTCGGGAGGAAGGATGGGAAGGCTTTCCCAGGGCCACTTGCCGAAGAGCGCCAGCCAGACTCGGGTGAAGACCCTGCTCGCCCCGATCCCTCCCGCCCCCCGGATGTACTCGAGAGCCATACGCATATGGGGGTCGTCGGGGGTATCGCCGGCCAATTTGAGCGCCACGTAGGCTTCGATGGTGGTCGAGAGATCCGGCGGCCCGCCGTAGTACGTGGCCCAGGTCCCGTCATCGCGTTGACGTGAGCGGATCCACCGTGCTGCCGCGGCCGTTTGTTGCTCCGTACGAATGCCGAGGAACTGGCGCAGGAGAAGATCCTCGGCATCCATCGTGACGTTCGTCTCCAGCTCGCCCTTCCACCAACCGTCTTCGTGCTGGCGTTCCAGCAGGGCGGCCATCGATCGCTCGAGGCTCGCAGCGGCGGCAGGAGCGGAACGCGCCAGTGACGCATTGCCGCCGTCACCCTCAGGGGCGTCGGGCTGGAACAGGGAGGAGAGCGTCATCAGTTGTCACGCTCGGTCACGAACTTGGCAATGGCCACAAGCTCGCTCTTCGGTCCCGGCACAAGTGGAACCCGGTCGAGTGCCGCGAGCGCCATGGTGAGGTGAGCATCGGCCAGGGCGACCGTCTCCTTTTTCGCACCGCACTCTTCGAGAAGGACCCGCGCCCGCTCCACGTCGGTGGGCGAAAGGTCGTTCTCGAGCAATCGGCGGAGCTCCGCCGTCCGCTCGTCCGTGCGGGCGAGGGCCAGTGAGACCGGAAGGGTTTTTTTGTGCTGGGACAGATCACTGCCCACCGGCTTCCCAGTGCGCGCAGGCTCCCCCCAGACTCCGAGCAGGTCATCGACCGCCTGAAAGGCCGTTCCCAGATGTGACCCGAACTCCGAGAGCGCAGCGATTGTCGCGTCGGGAGCTCCGGCGAGGATTGCCCCGAGCGAGACCGCACACGATAAAAGGGCGGATGTCTTTCCACTCTCCATGGCGAGACATTCCTCAACAGTGACCGAGGCCCTGGATTCGAAGGCCATGTCATCTGCCTGTCCGGCAATCATGAGTTGGGTGGCCTCGACCAGGCAGCAGGCGGCCCGTACCCGCTCCGGCGTTGGCTCGTCGAGCACGACCTGCAGAGCGAGGGTGGCGAGTGCGTCGCCGACGATGATGGCCGACCCGACACCGAACTCGGCCCATACGGTCGATCGATGTCGGCGTTCGGTGTCGCCATCGATGATGTCGTCGTGAATGAGAGAGAAGTTGTGGACCAGCTCGATGGCGACGGCGCCCGGCACCCCGATCTCCTCTGTCGAGCCCGCCGCGGCTGCCGAGACGAGCGAAAGTGCCGCGCGCACGCGCTTTCCTCCGCCGGCCAAGTGATGCCGCACCGGAACTTGCAGGGACGGGCTCAGCCTCTTGACGGCTTCGTCGAGGGCCGGAGCAACCACCAGGGCGGCGCGGGTCAGGGTGGCCGACGCTATGTCATTGGCGTTGGGGGAGAGTGCAGAGGCGGTCACGGCGCCACCCTTTCGAGCTGCAGGGTGGAACGTGCGGCATCCTCCGCTATCGCGTGGGCGGCGCTCTCGCCGCTCAGCACGGCACCTTCCATGGTCGCCGGCCATCCGGTGTCGCACCATGCTCCAGCGAGGAAGAGACCGGGCCGCGAGGTACGGGAACGGGGACGCCGAGCAGCCGTACCGGGCGTGGCCCGGAAGGTCGCGGCCCTCTCACGCGTGACGACTCCATCGATGAGCCGGGCCGTGCGGGCAACGGGGAGGAGTGCCTGGAGTGCGGCGAAGAACGTCCCCACGAGTTGCGACGATGACTGGGCGATGTAGTCGTCGGCCGCAGATAGGGAGATCGAAAGGCATTGGCCAGATCGCAACCCGCTCGACGCAGTGCGATCAAAGAAGAACTGGATAGGTGAGCTCACAACGGCCGCCAGGGGGAGGTCGGTTACCGGCCGATCCAGCACCAGGTGCACGTTGACGATGGGAGACTGCCCGAGGCCGAGCTCCGGAGGGAGGACACCTTCGGGCAGGATCCGTTGGGCGACCTCGGGCGGAGTCGTCACGACGACCGCATCCGCGCGGTAGCTCCGCTCGTCTGTCACGACCTCAAACCCACAATCGGCCTGTTCCGACACGCGCTGAACTCTGGCGCCAAGGACAATTTCTACGCCCGACCTCTCCAGTGCTCGTCCTGCGTACTCACCGTGAAGCTCCGTCAGCGGGACGTTCGACCAACCGACGTCCCCGGCATCCGCCTGATCGAGAAGGCCGGTCCGGAAGACCTTGACGGCCAGGGCAAGTGAGGCTTCCGAAGCCTGGACATTCAGAGTGGGCAGTGCGATGAGATTCCAGAGTCGATCGATCGCGACGTCACTCTGGCCATGCCGCGAGAGCCAACTGCCGAAGGTGACGGTGTCGAGCCAGGGATCCTCGGGATTCAGGCGGCTCAGTGCAAAGGCCGGCCACGCCAGTCGCAACCGCTCGCCCACGGTGAGGTGCCGGTAACGGGCCAGTGCGGGCGCGAGATGAAGCGGAGCGCGTAACGACCCGCGAGTGATCGACGCCCGCGTCCCATCGGGTGAGAGCACGGGGATGTCGAGACGGGACTGCAGGTGCACGGCGTGACGCGCCCCGATCCGGTCCAGGAAGCGGAGATACGCGGTACAGCATCGCAAGAACACGTGTTGGCCATTGTCGAATGACAGGCCATTCCGCTGGAACGACCAGGTCAGCCCGCCCAGCCTCTGGCGTCGCTCGAGGAGCGTGACCTCGGCCCCCGCGTCGGCCAGCGTCAGCGCAGCGCTTACCCCGGCCAACCCTCCGCCGACTACGACCACGCGCCGGGCGCTCATCGCTTCGCTCCGATGATGCATTTGCCCGCGATCCACACCTTTTCAACCGCAGGCAAGGACAGGCGACGTTCGGTCACGGCTCGGGGATCGCGCTCGATATGTACGAGCAAGCGGTAATAGATGCCGGCCATGGCGCCGACGCAGGCCCGGCTCCGACGGTCGAGGAGAGGAAGTAGCTCCAGTCCACGCTCGAACCACTCGTGTGTGCGCGCACATTCGAATGCGACCAGCTCCGCCAGGGCGCTGTCGTCACCGGAGAGGTCCGCCGGGCAACCCACTGCGAGGGCGTCGGCTGCGGGCAGGTAGACCCGCCCATTACCGCGGTCTTCGAGGACGTCGCGAAGAATATTGGTCAGCTGGAGAGCAACTCCAAGGTCATCCGCCAGTGCCACTGCTTTGGGATCTGACGTCCCGAACACGGCAAGCGAAAGGCGGCCGATGGATCCCGCGACGAGCCGGCAATAGACGACGAGGTCGTCGAAGGTGGCGTAGGACGTCCCCCGGACGTCGCGCGCGCAACCCTCGATCAACTCGTCAAAGGCCGCCAGTGGCAAGTGGTAGCGGCGGGTTGCCGCAGCCACGGCCACCAGGACGGGGTCGTCGCTCCCGGGAGCTATCGGATGAAGGCTGCTTCGGACCTCCTCCAGTTCGATCAGCTTCTGCGCCGGGGGCGCGGCACCGTCACCGATGTCATCGATCCTCCGCGCCAATGCGTAGACGGAAGAAAGGGCGTGACGCTCAGGGACACGCAGCAGCCGGATGCCATAGCCGAAGTTCTTGGCTTCGCGGCGGGTGATGTCCTCACATGTCCGGTAGGCGGTCTCGGTGTTCATCCCGACCTCTTCGACGACGCGGCCAGCAATCCACCGACGAGGCGAAGACCGAGGCGGAGCGGATGGGGTCGACACTTCTGGCCCAGCACCTCGTACCCGGCGGACTCGATCGCATCGATAGCCGCCCTGCCGCCCGCCGCGAAGCCGCACACGGCAATTCGGGGCTGCACAGGGAGCTGGCGCGTCAAGGGGACGGCGGAGCTAAGCAGGCGGCGTGCCCGGCCCCCTTCATAGCGCAGCACGGCTCGTAGTTGTGGACTCGTCCGGGAAGCTCGCACGGCGGCCTCGGGGCACCCAAAAGCCCGAAGGTCGCTCTGAGGGAGGTAGATCCGATCGCGGGCGGCATCCTCGGCGACATCCTGGAGATGCTCCACAATCTGTAGCGCGATACAGACATCATCCGAGAGCGCGATGCGGTCGGGCGAGCTCACCTCGAAGATTCGCAACACGAGTTCCCCGACCGGCGTGGCAGACAGTCGGCAATACGCGACCAGCTCCTCGAAGGTCTCGTAGCGCAGCACCACTTGGTCGCGCCGATTCGCCTCGATCAGTCGGAGAAACGGGTCGAGCGGAAGATCGAATCGCTGGATCGTCGGGGTAAGTCGTTGGAGCAGCGGGTGGGTAGCCCTCCCTGAGGCGGAGAGCTCGAGCTCTCGGGTGAGCCAATCGAGAAGCAGTAGGCGGTCGCCCCCTGCTTCGTCGCCAATGTCATCGGCCAATCGAGCGAAGCCGTACACCGCCAAAAGGTGCGCGCGAATGGCACGGGGCAAGAGATGCGAGGCCACGGGAAAATTCTCAGCGCCCGCCTGGCCCAGCACCGTATCGGCGCCGGGAGGGGGATCAGGAGTCATCATTGGAATGCGCTCTGGCGCCAGTAATTGTTCGTTCATTGGGTGTGATTTACGAGTGGTTCATGATTGATATATGTGGGTCACAACACTTTCAAACCGGATCTCTTGAGGAGAAACTAACCGTCAGCTCTCGGCCCCGATGCACGGCGTTCAAGCAAACGATTGATCGCTCGCTCAGACCTCACCTCGGTCCTCTGACCGTAGTCGGATGTGAGGCACCGAGCGAGGAATTCATCAGCGTTCGACCGGACGCTGAGTTCCACGATGGCACGCCGCTCAGTGGGTGGAACAATTTGTCCTCCGCACAAACGTTTGCTGGGCCGCACGCACATTCCCGTCGCCCGTTCAAGGACGTCGTACCCTGTAGGGGAAATTGGAGAGCCACGCACAGGAGGCTGCACGATGATCACACGCACCCCTCGATGGCTGGTGAACCTGGGCCCCCTCTCGAAGTCGGGTGGGTTGGCGATGGTCCTCCTCGTCGGTACCGTCAGCCTCTCTGCTTGTGGGGTGATCAACAAGGTCAAGTCCGCCGTGCACGACATCAGAGGCAACAAGGCAACGATTGATGCCTTCAACTCCAAACTGCAATCCGGGGGGGCCACCTCCTTCGAGGCGACCTACGTCACGACCGGGAGTGCGCCGGCGACCATCGTCTACGGGGTGCAACCCCCCACGGGAGTGGCCTTCGACGAAACTCCGTCGGCCGGCAGCGCCGGCGCCACGCCCGTGCACCTGGTGGTCAACGCGTCAGGGGAGTTTGCCTGCACGCAACCTTCCTCCTCGTCCTCGAGCGGTCCATGGACGTGCCGGAAAGTGGGGAGCACCGATGCGGCCAACGAGAACAAGATCTTCAATTTCTACACCCCGTCCCACTGGATCAGTTTCCTCAGAGATTTCTCTCTCGCCGCCGGCATTGCCGGAGACAAGGTCAGCTCCTCGACGATGACGGTGAACGGATTCGCAATGAACTGCGTCGATTTCCAGGCCGCCGGAGTGCCGGGGACAAGCACGATCTGCACCACTGCCCAAGGCATCCTCGGGTACGTCAAGGTGGCCTCCGACTCGACGAGCTTTGAAATCACCGCATTCTCCAGCTCCCCGCCCGCTTCGCTGTTCGAGCTGCCACCGGGCGCCACGGTCACGACGGGAACCTCCTAACCCCCGACCCGACGGCCACCGTGCGACGTGGGGGGCCAAGGGGCGATACTGAAAGGGTGACCAGCAACCGCCAGACGTGAGCCGGTCCGTCCCGTGAACGTCGTTCTCTTCGTCGTCGGCCTCATTGTGGTCGTGTTCACGTCGGCCAGCGTGTTGTTCACGATCGTGCTCCCCCGCGAGCCCCGGGGATTCGAGCGCCTGTCCTCGCTCGTCAACCGCGTGGTGCAGTGGGCCTTCATCGGGGTGGCGCGTCCGGCGCGCACATACGAAAGAAAGGATGCGCTCCTCGCTCCGGTCGCACCGGTGGCCCTCATCGGCCAGCTGGCGGTGTGGGCTGGGTGCTTCATCGTCGGCTATGCGCTCATGCTCGAGGGCACAACCCACAACCTCGCCTCGGCGCTTGCGCAAGCCTCGGGAGCACTCTTCACCGTCGGGACCATAAACCTGAGTGGGCGCACCAATTCTGCGCTGGACATCGCGGCCGGCGCGACGTGGGTCGTCATCGTCGCCCTGCAGATCGCGTACCTTCCCGCCCTTTACCAAGCCTTCAACCGCAGGGAGAGCTTGGTGGCAATGCTCGAGAGTCGAGCCGGCGTCCCGGCGTGGGGTCCCGAACTGCTTGCTCGCCATCAACTGGTGGGGATCATCGACACCCTCCCGCAGTTCTATTCGTCGTGGGAGCAGTGGTCCGCCGAGCTGGCCGAGAGCCACACGACCTACCCGGTCATGCTGTTGTTTCGATCGCCGGACCCTTGGTTCTCATGGCTGGTCGGTCTCTTGGCGGTGCTGGACGGCGCCGCGATGCACCTGGCCGTCGCCCCGGGAACCGCCTCGTCGCAATCAAGGCTGTGCCTACGGATGGGATTCACCGCACTCAACCGGATAGCCAAAGTCCTGGGTTGGAGCGTTGACCCCGATCCCAATCCGGAGGGACCGATCACCCTGACATTTGAGGAATTCGAGGAAGCGGTCGCCATGTTGACCCACGTCGGATTCCCGATGGAGCGTACGGCGGAAGAGGCATGGCCCGACTTTCGAGGTTGGCGGGTCAATTATGAAACCGTGGCCTACCGGCTGTGTGACCGGCTGACCGCTCCTCCCGCGCCGTGGTCGGGCAGTCGCCGCCACCTTCGCTCCGGCGTCGTGGCCCCCAAACGGCCACCGCAGCGCGCTCCCGTCCTTGCCAAACACCGTCCCGAGGTCATCATCTCACCTACCCCTCGTCGGCGCGAGCCGCATCAGCGGGGTTGAGGGCGCAACCCGGGAGGCAGCGGCGGCAACCTCAACCCTCCATGGGGTGGCCCCCGACCGATCGGCGCATTGCAGCATGGAGCCGGTTGGGCGTCATCACCCCCAGGTAGCGGTCACCTTCGACCACGGGCACCCATCGCACGTCATGCTGCAGCATTTCGGCCAGGGCAGTGCGCAACGAGGTGCCCAACGGGAGCTGTACCTCGAAGGGGACCAGATGGTCCCCCACCGGCCCCACCTGCCCTGGAGCGAGGTCGATCCACCCGTGAAGGCGCTCACTGTCGTCCACCACCACGGCCCAGCGGCTGTCGGAAGCCGCTGTGGTCGCATAGGCATCGTCCATGGAGAACTGCAGGTTGACGCGTGGCGGTTGCGACAAGTCGTCCCGCTCGATGGAGGTGACCGCCAACCTCCGAACTCCTCGGTCCGCGCCGACAAAGTCGGCGACGAACGCGGTGGCCGGACATCCGAGGATTTGCGGCGGAGTGTCGTACTGCTCGAGCACACCACCCTTGGAGAGCACGGCGATGCGATCTCCGAGCTTGGCCGCCTCCTCGATGTCGTGGGTGACAAAGACGATCGTCTTCTTGAGCTCGTGTTGTAGGTCGAGGAATTGTTGCTGGAGCCGTTGGCGGGTCACCGGGTCGACTGCACCGAACGGCTCGTCCATGAGAAGGACCGGCGGATCACCACCCAAGGCCCGGGCCACGCCCACTCGCTGCCGCTCGCCCCCGGAAAGCTCATGGGGAAAGCGGCGGGCATACTGGCGGGGGTCGAGACCGACGAGCTCGAGCAGCTCTTGCACCCGTGTTTCGACCCGATCCCTGTCCCAACCGAGAAGGCGGGGAACGGTGGCGATGTTGTCGGCGACCCGGCGGTGCGGAAACAAGCCGCCCTGCTGGATCACGTAGCCAATGCCACGACGGAGTTCCACCGGGTTCATCGCCAAGACGTCGATCCCGTCGATCAGGATGCGCCCGCTCGACGGCTCGATGAGACGATTGATCATTCTCAGCGTCGTGGTCTTTCCACATCCCGAAGGCCCCACCAGAACGCAGAGCTCGCCGTCGGGCACCGACAAACTCAACGCGGCCACTGCGACGGCGTCGGCGCCATAGCGCTTCGACACCCCGTCGAGCGTGATCATTGGCCAAGAGATTACCCACTGCTTCAATAGGAAATGCTCCGACGGCGCCACCGTCCGCGGTGTGTCCCGTATAACGTCACCGTGATGCTGCTCGGGACGAACCCGTTCTTCCGGTGGAGCTATGTCACCAGCCAGTGGAGTCAGATACAGGGAGACCTGGTCCAGCACATCAAGCTGAGCTTGTTGGCGGTTGCCATCGGCATCGGGATCTCGATCCCTCTGGCTGTACTGGCATGGCGCTTCCGCATCGTCCGGGCGCCGGTGTTCGGCGTGGCGAGCGCCCTGTACATCATCCCCTCGTTGGCCCTCTTCGTGATCCTCGGACCCCTTACCGGTTTCGTGGCTTCCTACACGACGGCCGAAATCGCATTGGTCGGGTACACCCTGCTCATCCTCACCTGGAACACCGTGGCCGGCCTCGATGCCGTCCCGCCTGACGCCCGGGAGGCCGCGGTCGCACTCGGCTACTCGCCCACCGCCGCCTTGGTGCGGGTGGACCTCCCCCTCGCGTTGCCCTACATCTTCGCGGGCATTCGGGTAGCCACTGCAACCGTCATCGGGCTGGTGACGGTAACGGCGCTCATCGGTCTAGGAGGACTGGGCCAGCAGATTACGTACGGCTTCACCATCGCCTACAACACCCCGATCATCGTGGGTCTCGTCCTTTCCGTAGCCCTGGCAGCGGCGGCGGACCTGTTGCTGGTCGGCGCGCAACGAGTCGCTGTTCCATGGACGCGGACCCGCAGGCCAGCGAAGGGCGCTGGCTGACGTGCATTTCCTCAGCCAGGTATTCGACTGGTTCACCACATCGTCGAACTGGAGCGGTGCGCAGGGCATCCCCCAGCTCTTCTGGCATCAGCTCGAACTGTCGCTCACCGTGGTGCTCTCCGCCCTTCTCCTCGGAGGGGGCATCGGGGTAATGCTCGGCCACACCGGCCGAGGTGGGCTGGTCGCCGTCAATGCCGCCAATGCCTTTCGGGCGGTACCGACCCTGGCCCTCCTCACCCTGCTGGCCATTCAACCGTCCATCTCGCTCAAATGGGACGGGTTCCTCGCTGCGTGGATAGCGCTCACCGCGCTGGCGATCCCTCCCATTTTGACGAACACCTACGTCGGGATGCGAGAGGTCGATGCCGACGTGCGCGACGCGGCGAAAGCAATGGGTCTGACGGGGGGCCAGGTCCTGCGTCGAGTTGAGGCACCCCTGGCCGTCCCCTTCGTGATGGCCGGCGTGCGCACCGCCGCAATCGAAGTGGTGGCGACCTCGACGCTGGCGGCGTATGTCAGCTTTGGCGACCTCGGCACGTACGTGATCACCGGGCTCAATACCAACAATTCCGTCCTCTCGTTCAGCGGTGCCGTCCTGGTGGCGGTCATGGCCGGGCTGGTGGCCGGCGCGCTCAGCCTTCTGACACGGGCGCTCACACCACTGCCCATGCGGCGCAGCACCTCGCGACTCGTGACGGCTCGCCTAGGCCTGGTCCGGCGATAAGTTGACAAAAATGATCGGATAAGTAAGTATTTCACTCAGGCGACGGTTTTATGACGGTCAGGTCGCATCGCGCCGAGGGGGCGTGTTTCCGCCCCTCCCAACTGGGAAAGGTAACCCCCATGCGTTTCAAGCGTTCTCTGTTCTTTGCCGCCCTGGCCGCGGTGGTCGCCGCGCTGGGGGCGCCGGCTGCGGCCTTTGCCTCGGTCAGCGCATCGAGCAAGCCGACCATCATCATCGGTTCGACAAACTTCGAGGAGCAGGCCATCGTCTCCAATATCTGGGCCGACGTCCTCAAGAAGGCGGGTTACCAGGTCACCGTCGAGCCCGCCCTCGGAACCAGGGCAATCGTGGTACCGGCCATCGAGAAGGGTGACATAAACCTCGAGCCCGACTACGCGGCGTCGCTGCTCGATTTCCTCCACAACGGCGCTACCCCGGCGGCCGGCGACAACATCGTCACGGCCATCCCGGCCGACAAGAAGGTACTGGCGTCGCACGGGGTGACCGTGCTGCCGGCATCCAAGGCGCTGGACACCAATGTCTTCGCCGTGACCAAGGCCACGGCGCGCAAGGACCACCTCACGACCATCTCGAGCCTGAAGCCCTATGCCTCGAAAATGACCCTCGGCGGGCCCACCGAATGCCCGAGCAACGCCGGATGTGAGCCGGGCCTCCAGAAGGTCTACGGCCTCACGTTCGCCGGCTTCAAGGGCCTCGACGAAGCCGGGCCACTCAGTGTCGCCGCCCTCAAGAACGGTGAAGTCCAGGTGGTCGAGCTCTTCTCGAGCGACGGCAACGTGGTCTCGAACAATTTCGTCGCCCTCACCGACAACAAGCACCTGGAGGGGGCCGACTACATCGTTCCGGTCGTTCGCACATCGGTGGACACCCCTGGCGTGGCTCGCGTCCTCAACAGCATTGATGCCAAGCTGACCACGAGCGCCATTTCGAGGCTCAACCTCGACGTGACAGCCAAGCAGGAACAACCGGCCGGCGTCGCCCAAGCCTGGGTCACCTCGGTCACGGGCTGACGCCGCCACCCACGGCCCATCCCTGGACCGGGCCGGTCCGGGCCCCAGAGGATCGTCAATCGGTGGCGATCGCCGTCAGCACGTCGAGTTTGCCCGCTCGCCGAGCCGGCCAGCTTGCTGCACCGAGGCCGAGCAGCGCCGCCAGGATCAGGAAGGTCACCAGACTTCCCCCTGGAATGACGATGTCGGTGATCCCATGCTGCTTCAACGAGACCGAGAAGGCCGTACCGAGCGCCGTGCCCACCACGATCCCGATGATGGCACCGAACACAGCCAGGATGACCGATTCCGATCGGATCATGGAGCGGACCTGCCGACGCTTCATGCCGACGGCCCGGAGCAGACCGATCTCATGGGTCCGCTCGAACACCGAGAGCATGAGCGTATTGACGATGCCGATAAGTGCGATCACGACGGCCAAGGCCAAGAGGGCATAGACAAGCCCCAACAGTTGGTTGACTTGCGCCCGCTGCGATGTCTCGAACCCGGCCCGAGTCTGGATCTTGAGGTTCGGGTAGGCGCGCAGACCCCGGTCGACCGCGCTGATCGTCAACTGGCTTCCGGCCTTCACTTGCACGAGGACGGCCACAGGCAACGGATTGTTGAAATTATGCAGGAAGTAGCGGTCCCCGACGAGGTAGCTACCGATGAGGGCGTTGGGTTGAAAGATCCCGCCGACTCGCAAGCGTGATGCTCCTGTTTGCGCGAACTTGACCGGTACGACCGATCCGACGGACAGGTGCTTCGAGGTGGCCGTGTTGGTGTCGATGAGCAACTGCCCCGATGCCAGCGTGGCCGCGCTGCCACTCTGCATACGCAGGATCACCGTACGAGAGAGGTGATCGGTGGAGACGGCGGTCAGATTAGTCAGGGAATTGCGGATTTCGAACGTCCCCTGATAGACGTCCGAAACGGACGAGACCCCTGGCAAGGCGGCGGCAACGTTGGACACCGATCCGCTGAACTCTCCTGCGCCCCCCTGCCCCGAGCTCGTGATGATGTAGCTCGCACTGATCGCGTTGTCGACGCTGCTCGTGACGGATTTCGAGAGGGAGGCGCCGAACACGGCGATGGTCGAGACCAGGGCGAGCCCGACCATGAGCGCAGAGGCCGTCTGTGCCGTGCGGCGGGGGCTGCGCATGGAATTCTCCCGGCCGAGCTTTCCCGAAATCCCGATCAGCCGGGCGAGTGGCCTCCCGATCACGCTGGCCATCGGCCGGGCCACCACCGGGGCCAGCATGCCGATCCCGATGAAAAGGGCGACCGCGCCGAGGCCGACCAACTGGATGGCTGGTCTCGAGAGTCCGAGGACCAACAGAGCAACGCCGGCTACGGCGAAGATCGACCCGAGGGTGATCCTCCGTCGCGAAGACTCTTGCTCGTCGGCTCGGTAGTCGGCCAGTGCGGCGACAGGAGGTACCCGTACCGCACGTCGGGCCGGACTGATGGCTGATACCAGGGTCACCCCCACGCCCACGAGCAGCCCCACGATGACCGTGCGCCCTTCGAAGATCAGGGAGCCTGACGGGAGTGTGATCCCGAGCCCTTTGAAGAGAGCCTCGAGGCCGACGGCGGCCAACACGCCGAGCCCTAGGCCTATCAGCGAGGCGACCGTACCGAGGATGAGAGCTTCGCCCAGTACCGAGCGAAACACCTGACGGCGGCTGGCGCCGACGATGCGTAATAGA
>Ga0307374_10000739_pt1 | contig 61408 bp, 60 predicted proteins | sample OX3MG_FD_202532 | JGI IMG/M metagenome (GOLD analysis project Ga0307374, IMG submission 202532) | Soil microbial communities from Risofladan, Vaasa, Finland - OX-3 | ecosystem: Environmental > Terrestrial > Soil > Coastal area > Acid sulfate soil | place: Finland: Risofladan, Vaasa | collected... | reverse complement strand
GCTCTGCGCTCGCAACCACGACTCCAACTCGGCCCGATCTGCTCCGCTGATTTCCATCCAGCATCTCTTTACGCCCATGCTGAACAGACGAACAAACGCTACATTTAATTCAGAAACATTACACTAGAAATGCGCCAACGCCGTAGCTCGCGACCGCAGCGACTGCGGCAATAGCCAGCGTGATCAGCTCTGTATCCTTTCCCCTCCCACCGCCCGCAGGGAGGGCCCGAATCGTCACTATTTGTCCAGATTGCGGATACAAATACGCCCGTTCTGAAGGTCCGACAACCCGGTCGTCAAGAAACACTCGCATTGGATCTGATGGGGAGAGACCCAACGCGCGTAAAATATCGGCGACTGAGCCGCCCACCGGTAATTCGCCCGTGAAGCGCTGCGACCGGAACGGATGCGGAGCCGCAGTGACTCTGACGCGTGCTCCTCCTACTAACGCCGATGCGGTGGATTGACTTGGGTTCATGGAACGTTCTATTAATTCAAGCATGAGCCTTCACACGTGGGTGCTGATGGCGTTCATCGCATTTGTGGGGATTGCGGGCTGCGCGCCATCCTCACAAGCAGTCGTGCTCGCAGAGCGAGAGCGAGCGTTGCATGGCGCTATCGACGACCAGCGCATCTGCGATGCGTATGTGGCCGCCGGGCGCTCGATACTCTTTAACCCTCGGTGCTGGGGCGCCGGCAGTCTTCCAACAGGCTGCGAGAAGGCGGGAACGGATGACCTGCCCCAATGCCGTGAGTGGGGTCGGGATCGCGTCGGTGCGATTTCCCTCGCCGAGGACCGGGCATCGAAAGAAGGTGCATGGGTCGGCGCGACCGGGGTCTTCATGGAGAATCCCCCGTAGCCTCCATTCCGCCTCGGTCTGGGTCCTTGCACAAGCCTCTGACTAGGACTTCTCTGGATCTGCCAGGTGCACTGGATATGGATCGGCGATCCGGTGAGACTACTGAAGGCGACCAGACCTCCCGGAAATGAGATATCCACCGAGAGTTCATCGGCGAGCGGTCCGCTGGTCTGAGTGACCGACCATCCATAGACGGTAGGCGCACTACCCACATTGCTCTTGCTCAGTTGGATATCAATATCGGTCTCGGCGAGCGAGCCAGGATACAGCCGCGAGGGAGCGTCGTCGGTAAAGCCCGCGCGCAATTCCCATTCGACATCTTCATAGTCCTCGATCGCGGTGTCGCCGATCAGGATTTGGGAGATATCCAGTGGCCCGTAGCCGAGCAGAAATAGCATTCTGAGATACTGGTCGTGGCCGACGAGTTCCGTGTACGGACTCGCCGCATACTGCGGGAAGATTCTCCGCGCACCGTAAATCTTCGGGATGACTGAGAATGCCGCCGCACTGTTGGCCCCGCCCGACACCGTATACGACTGCGGCGTAGAACTAAGCCGCACCGCCGGCGTCGCCGGCGGCGGAATCAGGGCATTGGTGAGCTGTGTTCCGGCGAACTTGAGGGTCTCGGACAAGGCGCCACTCACAAAAGCTCCGGCCGCGCCGGCCAGGGTTGGCCCGGCTGCGGCAGCAGCGCCCGGCGCCGCGAGGCTCGCTGCAACGAATCCGCCGGCCCCATATGTGACGACCGCAGTGACGGCGGCGAGCGCTATCAACATGATTTCGGTATCTTTGCCGCTGCCGCCGCCGGCTGGAACTACTCGAACCGCGACGATCTGCCCGGGCTTCGGGTAAACATGCGCGCGTTCCTTCGGTATAAGCATGCGGTCATCGAGGAACACCCGCGCGGGGACGGCGGTGTCCAGACCTATCGACCGGAGCATGTCAGCCACGGAGCCGCCGACGGGCAACTGAAGCAGAGCGCGTTCCGTTCTGAACGGGTCTCTGACTGCGGCGACCCTCACACGCTTACCGAGGCTGCGCGTGAGGCCGACAGATTGACTCGGCTGCGAGCGGGAATCTATTAGATCAGTCATGGAAGCCTCTATGCAGGTCTTGGTCGCGGCGGTACTCGTGGCGGCGCTCGCGGGATGCGCGTCGATCTCCGAACAGCAGGCCGCCCAACAGCGGGAGGCAACTTTCCACGGAGCGATTACGTTCCAGCGGGTGTGTGACGCGAATACCGGCAGCGCGCAGGTGTCCCTGCTCACACGCATCAGATGCAGGAGCGGTACCCCACTTCCCCCGCAATGCGAGGAGCCTGGCACTGCGGATCTCCCAGCGTGTCGCCAGTGGTTTCGTGCGGTCAGTCAGGGGCCGGGTAACCCCATCACCCCAGGATTGGCTGGCTTTTGGGCAGGCTGGCTCTGAGTCGATAAAGGGTACTGACAACTGGTTGTCGGTGACCGCGTCGCTGGTGTGCGCGTTGGCGGAATCGAGGCTGTAGGCGGAGGCGCCCGCTCCCATGTTGTCGTAGTCGTAATCCCATCCGCCGGCGCGATCGTTCCACAACCCGGTAGCCGGATTGAAATCCTGCACAATCGACGACGCGACGCAGTTATTGAGCCCTGGATATCATAGTGACAATTCCGCTCTTGTTCGATTCCTCGGCGTGTCATTCCCGCGCGTGGCTGCCGCGCGAGGAATCCCGGTCTTTTCGCCCGCCGCGGCCCTGCAATCCGGGATTCCTCGCGCACGCCGGACACGCGCGCGGGAATGACACGAGGTGGCGCGTTGGAGCGGGTCGGTGTCACTATCTTGCGCAGGACTCAATTATTGCTCCGGTGAGACTTCGCGCCATCGAGTGACTATTTCGCCGCGGACCAAGGCGCCGACCTCTTCGATGTCGTAGGCGTCCGCGTAGTCACCGTATGGCGGAACCTCGCGCCGAAAGACCTCGCGATAGACGAGGTACACCATCCCCCAGCAGTCCAGTCCTGCGCGGGTCCGTCCGAGCGACTTGAAGGGGAGCCCGATATAGTTCGCGCACCACGCGGGCTCTTCATTGCGCTCGAATGCGCTGACTATTTCAACCGCGGCATTCATGCGTTGATCACGAACACGCCGGGCACGTTCAGCGGGCTGACCGTATCGCCCGGAAAGCCTTCGGCCAAAATTTCTTCCATCCCCAGCACACCGGTCACCGAGACCGCATCGCCCTGCACGCCCCGCAAAGTGAGATTCCCCGACGAGAACTCGACCGTGTTGGGCGTGTTCGAGGTGACGATCTCGATCAACAAGGTTGCGGGCGTCGTTCCGATGTTGCGTAGCGAGGTAATGATCGCGCGGTCAACGTTGTCGATTGTCAATCGAGCCTGCGCCGGCTGCAGGTCGTCGTCGGTCGGCAGGATGATGAGGAACGGATACGGAATGAAGGTGTTTCCCTGCGAAACGGTGAGCACCGCATCCGAGGTCACGCGAATCGGCGTCGGCAGCCCTGGAGCTCGTCTGCGGCAACTTCGTCAAAATTCGTCCGAGGTGGCGCACTTGGCCCGCTATGGAGACGAAAATCGGCAATCGCTTTTGATTTGATCGATGGAAGAATTTGTTGCGTTGGCAAGCTGAATCGGCGCCAAATCCGCGGTTAAGTTTTGCTCTTCAAATTCATCCGCTATTTGTCTATAACAGGCCAAGAATCGCGAACATGCGCCGACGGACCGCCTTGCGGCGGCGGGCGCAGGATTCAAAAGGGGTGGCGCGATGGCTTCTGGCGCGCGGACTCGAGTCCGTCGCAAGCTGCGGCTCGTCGTGGTGACGATCGTCATCGCCGGCGGGTTCGCGGTGCTCGCCGCGTTCGCGGCGGCGCCGCAAATCGCGAGCCTGGTTATCGGCCAGAGCGATTTCTACAAGAACGCGCCGAATTATGTCGATGGCGCCGCGATGGCGGCGCCGCGCGCGGTCGCGATCGACAATTCCCTCTCGCCGAATCACGTATGGGTTGCGGACACCGGCAACAATCGCGTGCTCGGATGGAATGACGAAAGCACGTACTTGAGCGGCGCAGCGGCGGATATCGTGATCGGGCAGGTGGATTTTCTGTCGTCGGCAGAGAATCAGGGCGGCGCGCCGGGCGCCACGACGCTCTACGCTCCGGCGGGAGTGGCGATCGACAGCGCGGGAAATCTGTACGTCGGCGACTCCGGAAATAATCGCGTGATGGTGTTCAGCGATCCGTTGGCTGGATACGCGGGCACGCCTTTCGGCGGAGTCGCGGCCGCGGCGGTGTTCGGGCAGGGCGGCGATTTCGCCACTAACACCGGATGCGGCGCCACTCCGGTCTCGGCGGCGACGCTGTGCCAGCCCGAAGGCGTCGCGATCGACGGCGCGGGAAATCTTTTCGTCGCGGACGCCGGTGATAATCGGGTGACGGTGTACTACGCGCCGTTTGCGAAAGAAGGCGCGGGGATCTCGCAGCCCGCCAATACCTCGGCGAATTTGATTATCGGGCAGACCAGTTCGAGCGGGTCCGAATGCAATCAGGGCGGAGCGAGCGCGACCGTCGCGACGCTATGCTTCGCGGTGGGAGGCGCGCCGTTCGGCGGCGTCGGCGTGGCGGTGGACGGCACGGGAAATCTGTTCGTGGCCGATACCGGCAACAATCGCGCGCTCGAATACACCGGCCCGTATGGCGTGAGCAAGGCCGACTCGACTACCGCAAACTTGGTGTTCTCCGGAAACGGCCTCGAGGATCCGGCGGGCGTGGCGATCGACGGCTCGGGCAACTTTTATCTCTCGTCGAACCTGAGCAACCAGATTTTCATTTATGAAAGCGCGGTCGCGCTCTCGAATGATCAGACTCCGAATTACACGATCGGCCCGGGCGCAAATAATCCGAACGCATCGAGTCTGTCTCAGCCCGATGGCCTCGCGATCGACGCGGCGGGAGATCTCTACGCGGCCGACACCGCGAACAATCGCGTGCTCGAGTACATCGAGGGCGCATTGCCCTCCACCACCACGGCCAGCCGCGAGCTTGGGCAGCCCGATCTGGCGCACAACGAGATCAATCGCATCGATGGCGCCGGCCTCGAGGCTCCCGGCGGCGTCGCGGCCTCTGGAAGCGGCGCGCAGGCGGCGGTCTATGTGGCGGACAGCGCGAACAATCGCGTGCTCGGATGGATAAGTCCGGCGGCGCCGTCGAGTGGTAGTGCCGAGATCGTTATCGGGCAGAGCGATTTCAGCTCATCATCGCCAAACGCGGGCACTGCCGAGGGCGCCGCGACCCTCAATGCGCCGGCGGGCGCGGCGACCGACTCGAGCGGCAATCTGTTCGTCGCGGATACGGGCAATAATCGCGTGCTCGAGTTCGCCGATCCCGCCGCCGCATGCGCCCCGTATCCGTGCGTGGATTCGGCAAGCGCCGTGAGAGTGTTCGGCACCTGCGGCAGCTTTTTGGAAAACGGATGCGCTCCGAACACCGTTAGCGCATCGACGCTGCTCGGGCCAACCGCGGTCGCGTTCGATCCCGCGGGCGACCTGTTTATCTCCGACACCGGCGACTCTCGGGTGCTCGAGTTCACGCCGCCGTTCGGCGCGGCGCCTGCCGCGATCCGGGTCTTCGGGCAGGGCGCCAGCTTCAGCGGCTATCAACCCAATATGGGCGGCGGCGCAAGCGCGCTGACGCTATATGCTCCGGGCGGGATTGCGGCCGACAGCGCCGGCGATCTGTTCGTGGCGGACACGGAGAATAATCGCGCGCTCGAATTTCCCGCGCCGTTTCCGTCGCCATCGGCCGCGCCGTCGGCGAGCGTGGTGTTCGGCCAGGACGGCAGCTTCACCTCGAATTTAGCCAACCCGGGTGGCGGCGCATCCGCCTCGACGCTCAACGCGCCCGCGGCGGTGGCGCTCGACTTCGAGGGCGACCTGTATATTGCCGACACCGCGAACAATCGCGTGCTCGAATTCAATCCTCCGTACTCCGCCGCGCCGTCCGCGAGCGCCGTGTTCGGACAGAGCGGCTTCACCGCGACGGACGCGAACGGCGGCGTGGCAACGGGCGACCTCAATGGACTCGGGCCGGACAGCCTGTACGCTCCGGGCGCGCTCGGCCTCGATGGCGCGAACAATCTTTATGCCGCCGACACCAGGAACAACCGGGTGCTGATGTACGCCGATCCGGCGCCGACCCCGAGCGCCACTCCGACCGCGACGCCGTCGCCGACGGCCTCCGCGACCGCTACGCCCACATCCACGCCCACCGCGACCCCGACCGCCACCGCGACCGCATCCGCCACGGCCACGCCCACCGCGACGCCATCGGCCACGCCGACGCCGACTCCGGTCGCGCAGCGGCTGACTATCAAGCCGCGGCGGCTCAACTTTGGCCGGGTGCGGGTCGGCACGATCCGGGCGCGGCACGTCACGCTGATCAATAAAAAATCGAAGCGCGGGGTCGCGATGGTTATCGAAGGGGTTGACCCGCCGCCTCCCGGCTTCACGATCGACAATCAATGTCCGCGCGCGCTGGCTCCGGGAGCGCGATGCACGATCGGGGTGAGCTTCGCGCCGCAAGCGCCGGGCCGCGCGCTTGGCGCGATCGCGATTGAGGACAACGCCGATAGCGCGCCGCAATCGGTCGGTCTGGCGGGAGTCGGCAAGTGACGCCGCGCGCTATTTGGTGGCGAAGTTATCTGCGCGCGTGAAGTTCAAGGCGAAGTTCAAGGATTGTTCCCCGCTCTTTAGGAGTGTTTCTTGCCACAAGCGAGACGGCGTGATAATTCCACGCCACGTTATTATACGTTCGTCGGCGCAAGGGGTGTGCGGGATGCGCCGGCGAAAGCCGCTCGTTGCGCCAAATACATTGCTCCGCGGTCTGAGGGAGGAGTTTCTGATGCCCGTCGATGCACTTACCGGCAGACGTAGTTCGGGAAAGATCACGATCGCGATTATCGCCGCGGCGATGCTGACGGCGGCCATCGCCTTGGTCAGCGCCACCTCGATGCCGACGATGCAGGCGCCGCGCGCGGCGCGCGTCGCGGCGGTGTCCAAGGCCGACGCGATGAACAAAATCGCCGGGATGCCGCTGTACTTCGAGCGCAACGACGGCCAGACCGACGCTCACGTCCAGTACCTCGCCCACGCGGGCGATTACACCCTGTTCCTGACCCGCGACGCCGCGGTGTTCTCGATCCTGGGTGGCGACGAGCGCGGGGCGATCGCGCACGCGCAACTGGGCGGCGTCCAGAAGCGCCGCGAGAAAAAGCCCGCGCCGCGGATGCTCGAGTCCGACGTGCGCATCCGGCTGATCGGCGCAAGTGCAAAAGCCACCGTCGCGGGCGCCGAGCCGCTGCCGGGCAAAGTCAATTACCTGATCGGCAACGACCCGAACAAATGGCATCGCGATATACCGATCTTCGGGCGCGTCCGCTACCAGAGCGTCTATCCCGGAATCGATCTCGTCTTCTACGGCACGCCCGACAAGCTCGAGTATGACCTGATCGCGAAGCCCGGCGCCGACACCAGCAGGATCAAGTTCGCGGTCGAAGGACCGGCCAAGACCACGCTGCTGCCCTCGGGCGATCTGGAGATCGCGACCGCGGCGGGAAATCTCGTGATGCGCCAGCCGCGGGTTTATCAGCAGGGCGCAGACGGCGCCGAGACGCCAGTTAAGGGCAAGTTCACGGTCGGCAAGGATGGGATCATCCAGGCGGGAATTCCGCGCCGCGAAGTCGGCTTCGCTGTCGCGAGTTACGATCGGTCGCAGACCCTGGTGATCGATCCGGAAGTCGTGCCGAACGGTCTCATATCGCCGCCGCAGATTCCGTATTCGAGCTATATCGGCGGCGCGGGCGACTCGACGGGGCCGCTCAACCTGGAACAATTCGGCAACATCCCGGGAATTAACAGCCTGACCGTGGCCGATGTCGGCTTCGATGTCGCAGTGGATTCGGCGGGCGATGCCTATACGGGTGGGATCGCTTTTTCGAGCAAGTTTCCAACGACCGGCGGCGCGTTCCAAACCTCGAACCAGGGCACCGGCTCTCCGCCCTCGCAGAATCCCAACGCCTGGGTTGCGAAGTTCGATCCCACCCAGAGCGGTGCCGCGTCGCTGATCTATTCGACCTATATCGGCGGCACCGGTGATCCTTTCCCGGGCAATGGGGACGGCGACCAGGGCGACGGAATCGCGGTTGATTCGACCGGCAACGCCTATCTGGTCGGACTGACCTACTCGTCGAATTTCCCGGGTACCTCGTCGTGCGGCACATGGGGCAAGGCCACCAACCAAGGTCACGGGAATATCAACAACGGCTTCATCGCGATCGTGAACCCGGCAGGCAGTAGCGTCAGCTCCTGCTATATCAACGGCAGCGACGGCGCGCCCGCGATCCGGGTTGCAGTCACGAGCCATAGTCCCACCAGCGGCAAGCCGACCGACATCTTCGTCGTCGGCTCGACCACCAGCACCGATTTTCCCGCGACCAGCAACGCTCATCAGAAGACCAATCCTGATACCAACAGCAACAGCGCCGCATATTTTCTGGTGACCGACAGCAGCTTGGCGGCGCAGAACTACGCGACCTATTACGGCGGCAAGGGAACCACCAACGGCGGCGACGCGGCGCTGGCGGTCGCGCCCTCGACTGATTCCTCGGGAGGGGTGTGGTTCACCGGCGTGACCTACTCCTCCGATGACGGCGTGTTTCCGCTGGTGAATCCTTTCCAGAACATCAACAACGCCGTCGCCAACGGAACGACGAACGCATTCATCGCATCATTCGTGAAAAACTCGGCGGGCACGGTCTCGCTCGCGTACAGCAGCTTCTTCGGCGGCAGCGGCGTTACGACCTTCGTAGGCAATTTTGGCGACATCGGAACCGGCATCGCAGTCGATACCGCCGGACACGTCTTTGCCAGCGGGGTCGCCTTTTCGAGCAATCTCAAAACCACTGGTGGAAATAGGGCCACAGCGTACCAAGCTGCGAACGCCGCAGCCGCCAACAAAGGGGCGAATGCGTTCATTGTCGGCCTCAATACGACCACGACCGGAGACCCTCAGGCGATCTACGAAAGCTATCTCGGCGGCAGCGGCACCAACCTTTCCGGATTTGCTCCGGGTGGAGGAGATCTGCCGCTCTCGATGGCGATGGATTTGAATGGCGACGTGTACCTCACCGGCGCCACTACCTCGAAAGCCGGCACCGGCCAGACCGCGTTTCCAACCACCACCGGCGCGTGCGGACCGGCCAACAACAGCAGCGGCATAACCGTTCACGGTTCCAACATCCCCGTCACCGGATTCGTCACCGAACTCGATCCGGCCTCGGGCGTGTCCGGCCTTATCTACTCGACCTATCTTGGCGGCTCGGGCAAGGCGGACGTGGGTAGCGGAATCGCGCTCAATCCGTTCGGCGGAATCTTCGTCAGCGGCGTGACCTACTCGAACGACTTCCCGGTGACGCCCAACGCCTTCCAGTTCGTCAACAACGCGGCTGGAAACAGCTCGACCAACGCGTTTATCACCGAGATTGAACCGGGCACCGGCGCGTGCCCGACGCCGTTCGCGACTCCGACCGCGACCTCGACCTCCACTTCAACCAGCACGGCAACCCCGACCTCCACTTCAACCAGCACGGCAACCCCGACCTCCACTTCAACCAGCACGGCGACCGCGACGGCCACACGAACTGCGACGGCGACGGCCACTCCTACCGCGACCGCAACCAGCACTGCGACGGCGACGGCCACCGCGACCGCGACGGCCACACCGACGGCGACCGCGACACCTGTAAACGAAAAACTCAGAATCACGCCCAAGGTGCTCAAGTTCGGAAAATCCACGCGCGAAAATACCACCAGCAAGCCCAAGAAGGTCACCATCAAGAATGCCGGGAACAAGAAGACGGGCGTTTCTGTGACCATCGACGGCGAGGGAGCCCCATCGCCGTTCAACGTCACCAGCCAATGCGCTCAGACGCTTGCGCCGGGCAAGAGCTGCAAGGTTTCCGTCACTTTCAGCCCGACCGATACCAATCCTCATTCGGGGAATCTGACAATCACCGACAACGTGACCCGCGAGCCGCAATTGGTCCCACTATCGGGCACCGGGAAGGCGCCCAAGGTGAAAAAATAGCGCGAGCACTGTCGCTTAACACTCCGCCGCGCGGCCCTCACATCACGCGTGAGGGCGCGCGCGGCACTGCCAGCGCGTAGCGCCCCGCGCGGCGGCGCAGCCGCACCGCAGCGCCGAACGCGGCACTCAGCGTGCGCGAGGTCAGCACCCGCGCCCGCTCTCCGGCGGCGAGCACGCGCCCGCGGCGCAGCACGATCACGTGCGTAAAGGCGGGCACGATCTCCTCGACGTGATGCGTCACCAGCACCATCGCGGGTGCGCCGCGCCGACGCGCCATCCGCTCGACGAATTGCAGAAAATGCTCACGCGCCACCGGATCGAGGCCCGCGCACGGCTCATCGAGGATGAGCAGCTTTGGCGCCGCCATCAGCGCACGCCCGATCAGCACGCGCTGGCGCTCGCCCTGCGACAGATACTGCCACGGGCGCTCGGCGAGCGCGCCCGCCTCGACACGGCGCAGGATCGCGGCGGCGGCTTTACGATCGCGCGCGGCAACCTCGCCCCAGTAGCCGATCATCGCGAACTTGCCCGATATCACAGCGGCGATCGCGGTCTCGCCCTCGGGCATCAGCGCGTTGATCGAGGAGCTGACCATCCCGATACGGGTGCGCAACTCGCGCCAGTCGGCGCGGCCAAAGGTCTCGCCGAGCACGCGGATCGATCCGCGCGTCGGGGGCAGATAGCCCGTCAGCGCGCGCAGCATCGAGGTCTTCCCCGAGCCGTTGGCGCCCAGGATCGCCCAATGCTGGCCGCGCTCGACGCGCCAGTCGATGCCGCGCAGGATAGGCGCATCGCGCTCGACGACGAGGTCCTTCAGTTCGATTACGGGGGCTGGGTTTTTCATCGCGAATCGAATCCGCAGATTACACGGATTTCACCACGCGGGCATCCTGGGCCCGCATAATACCCCCTCCCCGGGTGAGGGCGCCGCACGGCGGATTCGGGCGCTCCGCGCTTCCCTAACACTCGTTAGGTTTTTTGCCAGATTTGTTCATGGCTGAACTGTTCAGCCTTATGGAATTTTTCGGATTGGCGCAAAATGCGTCTCGATGAGCAACCTCCAGACACGCGCCGGTGGTGACCACGGATTGGACGCAGGCAAACTGAACCGTCCGCCCGCGGCCGATACCGCCGGCGCGCCCGCCACTTTGGCCCACGCCGCCTCCGGCAAGGTGGCCGGTGCGGTGCCCGAGTGGATCGAGCTGCTGCCCGCGGGGGTGTTCAACGGACGCGACGGGCGCGGGCCGTTTAAGGTCGAGGATCCCCCCGCCGTGATCGCGGCCACCCGCGCGCTCGCGATGGCGGCGGGAATCCCGATCGATTACGACCACGCCACCGACTTCGCCGCGCCGACCGGACGGCCCGCCCCGGCCGCGGGATGGGTCGTCGCCTTCGAGGTGCGCTCGGGCGCGGTCTGGGGCCGCGTCGAATGGACCGCGCGTGCCGCGCACGCGATCGCGGCGCGGGAGTATCGCTACGTATCGCCCGTGTTTCAGTTCGATCCCGCAAGCGGCCGCGTCACGCGCCTGTTGCGCGCGGGACTGACCAACAATCCGAATCTGTATCTGACCGCAATCGCCGCGGCCGTCACCCGCGCCGCGAACCCGGAGAGAAGCATCATGGATGAGCTGCTGGACAAGCTGAAGGAGATTCTGGGCCTCGAGCCCGGCGCCACACCTGAGCAGGTGCTGGCCGCCGTGCGCGCGCTCACGGTCGATCGCGATGCCGGCGCCGGCCTCGACGCCGACGGCGACGACGGGAATGCCGCGAGCCAGGCCAACGCGCGCGCGCTGGACCCCGCGCGCTACGTGGCGGTGGCCGATTTCCAGAAGGCGCTGACCGAACTCAATGCGATGCGCGCCGAACGCGCGCGCGAACGCGCCGCGAGCTCGGTTGACGAAGCGATGCGCGCGGGCAAGCTGGTCCCGGCGCAGCGCGAATGGGCGATCGCCTATTGCGCTGCGGACCCCGCCGGTTTCAGCTCATTCGTCGCGCGCCAGCCCGCGATCTTGGGCGGCGCCACCGGCTTCGGCGGCGAACCGCCGGCCGCACAGGGAGCCGCGGGCGCGCGCGCGCAATTGGGCGCGGCCGAACTTGCGATCTGCGCGCAGCTCGGAGTCAGCGCCGGCGATTTCGTCCGGCGCAAAAACGGCCGCGCGGATTTCCTGAGCCTCATCACCGCGGGCGGCGACCGCTAACCGCAAGGAGCATGCGAAAGCCATGGCTGGATTGACTAGTTCACGCAATACGCCCGAGCTCTCCGACGGCGGCCGGATGCGCGTGTTCGGCGTCGAGGCTAACACCAACGTGTACCTGGGCGGGATGCTGGCGCTCGACGCCAGCGGCAACGCGGTGCCGGCCTCGGCCACCACCACCACCGCCAACACCCTGCGCATCGTGGGGCGCGCGGAAAAAGTGGTTAACGGAATTCCGGGCGAGAACGCGATCAACAACCCCGGCGCGGCCGGCGCGATCTCGATCACGGCGCGCAAGGGCGTGTTCCTCTACGACCAGGACAGCTCGATCAGCGCCGCCGCGCTCGGCTCGGTCTGCTTTGCGCTCGACGATCACACCGTCACCGCGGCCGACCGCGCGACCGGCTCGGCCGTGCAGCAATACGCCGTGGCGGGGCAGGTGGTCGCGCTCGATCCGAGTGGCCAGGTGTGGGTCGATTTCTGGCATCAGTCGGCCGCCGCCGCGTAACTCCGCGCGTAGCGCGACTTAAAGAGGAATTGCAATCATGGAAATCAGCGCCGCCAATCTGACCGCATTGTTCACCGGCTTCGACGTGGTCTTCCAGCGCGGGTTCGAGAAGCCGCCGTCGTACTACGACCAGATCGCAAGCGTGGTGCGTTCGGGCTCGCGCCAGACCACCTATCCGTGGCTCGGCCGCACCACGCGGTTTCGCGAATGGCTTGGCGACCGGGTCGTGCAGGCGCTCGAATCGCATACCTACACGATCGTGAATCGCAACTTCGAGGACACGGTGGCGATCGATCGCAACGATATCGAGGACGACACCTACGGCGTCTATGAGCCGATCATCGAGCAGCTCGGCTGGGACACCAAGATGCATCCCGACATGCTGCTGTTCTCGATGCTGAAGGACGCGGTCAGCAATCCCGGCGATGTGGTTGGCTACGACGGGCAGCCGTTCTTCTCGGCCGCGCATCCGGTCGGACCGATGAATCAGTCGGGCGGCGCCAGCGCGGCCAATATCAACACCTCGGGCACTGGAGCGTATTGGTACCTGGTCGACGCGTCGCGGGCGATCCGGCCGTTCATCTTCCAGATGCGGCGCGAGTATGCGGTCACGCGGATGAACACTGTCACCGACGAAGCGGTCTTCAACCGCCGCGAGTTCCGCTACGGAGTCGATGGACGCGCCAACACCGGCGTGGGGTTGTGGCAGCTGGCGTACGCCAGCAACGCCGATCTGAGTAATCCAGTGAACTACGGCGCGGTTCGCGCGGCGATGCGGTCATTCAAGACCGACGGCGGCGCGCCGTTCGGAGCGCTCTCGGGCCGCAAGGGCGTATATCTGATCGTTCCGCCCTCGCTCGAAGAAGTCGCGCGCCAATTGCTTAATTCCGAATTCATGGCGGGCGCCGGCGCGAGCGCGACGGTCGCGACGACCAATATCTGGCGAAACAGCGCCGACCTGATCGTCAGCGAGTATCTGGCGTAGGAAGCGGTGCGGCCAATGGCTACTTTTCCCTGGACCGTCGCGGTGAACCCTCCTCCCGCCGCGCCGGTCTCGTCCCCGGTCCCCGCAAGCCACGGCCGAGGGATGGGCTTGCGGGGGCCCTTTACTCAGTCCGCTTCAAGACGAGGTGACCGACAGTGAGTTACGCGGCTCCCCAGGACATGATCAATCGCTACCCTAATCGCGATCTAATCCAACTCACCAATGAGGATCCCACCGCGATCACGGTCAACACCGGCGCGCTCACCCAGGCGCTGGGCGACGCGTCGGCCGAGATCGATAGCTACCTCGAGGGGCGATTCGCACTGCCGCTCGGCGATCCGCCGCAGGTGCTCAACCGGCTCGCCTCGGATATCGCGATGTACCGCTTGCAAGCGCTGCGTCCGCTGCGTGATATCGAGGACGCCCGCAAACGCTATGACGACGCGATTGCGATGCTTACCAAAGTCGCGGCGGGCGAGCTGACGCTCGGTTTGGCGGCCGACAATGCCGAGCCACCCGTGGCGGGCGCGGCCGAGGAATTGACCGGACCGACGCGGGTCTTCAGCCGCGATACGCTAAAGGGGTATTAGGCGATGGCGGCGATGCTGGATGGCCCGTGGGGCGGCACGAATTTCACTCCGCCAACCGCGATTGATATCGCGACGATCGAAAGCGCGATCGTCGCGCAGCTTCAAGCGCAGGTCGGGGGTATTGAAATTGCGCACTATCCCGATCGCCCCGAGTCCTACCGCCTGGTGCATCGCGTCGGCGCCGCGCTGGTACAGTATCTGGGCGCGAAATACGGCGCAATGCTCGACACCGCGGTGATTATCCAGCAGCGGGTGATGGAGTTCGGCGTGACCGTGATGATGCGCGACCTCGGATGGAATTATGGCGCCGAGGCCGACGGTCCGAGCCCGGGCGCTTACTCGATCCTCGAGGCGATTCGCGCCGCGCTGACCGGTTTCCGGATTCCCGGATGCCGCAAAATCTATCCGCGCGCCGAGCGCTTCGTCGAGCGCGACAAGCAGGGCGGCGTGTGGGTGTATATGATCTCGTTCGCCCTCGCCACGGTCGCGGTCGAGCCGTCATCCACGGAAAACTATCCGTTGTTAATTCGCGGCGTCGCGATGGAAGAGGGCGGCCAGACCCAGGTTACGCTGGCGCCGGCCGCGTTCACCTTCAACTCGGCGGGGCAGATACTGCTTCCCAACGGCAACCTGTCCGCCGTCGTGGTGACCGCGTTGGACGGCGCAGTGCTGGTGCAGGGGACGGATTACTCACTCGACGCCGTAAATGGAATTGTGACGGCGCTCGCGGGCGGAGCGATCGCAGCCGGAGCGACGGTGGGGATTGCGTATAGCTACGCCGACTACGTGACCGCGACGCCCGGCGAAACGCCGCCGATTAATTGACGGCGGGACGCGATGCGAGAACGCCCGGAAATTCGCACGGATATCGCGGGGCAGCTTCCCCGCGCGAGGTAACAGGATATGCCAGCAAGCTTCCTGCACGGGGTTGAAGTTATCGAGGTCACCAGCGGCCCGAATCCGGTCAGCGTCGTCAAGTCGGCCGTTATCGGCCTGGTGGGAACCGCGCCATCGTGGGCTGTCGCCGCACCCGCCGCCGCTCCGGCGCCGAACACTCCGACTCTGGTCAGTTCCGCCCTGGACGCGGCCAACTTCGGTCCGCTGGTCCAGGGCTACTCGATTCCCTACGCGCTCGCCGCGATACAGGCGCAGGGCGCGGGACAGGCAATCGTCATCAATGTATTCGATCCGGCCCGCCATACGACCGCCATCACCGCCCAGGCGATGAGCTTTCCCGCCACTGGGGCGCAAGCGCTCAACCTGGCCCACATGGGCGTGTCGAACGTGCTTGTGAAGAACCAGGCCGGCACCACCACCTACGTCAGTGGAACTGACTATTCGCTTGACGCGGTCAACGGAGTGATCACGGCGCTGACGGGCGGGGCGCTCACGGCGGGTGAGGCGGTAAGCGTCTCATTTAACTACGCCGATCCGAGCAAAGTCGCCGACGCGGATATTATCGGCGCGGTCACCGCCGGGGTATACAGCGGCATTCAGGCATTGCAAACCACGTACGGCACGATGGGCTTCTTCGCCAAGCTGCTGATAGCCCCCGGTTTCTCGCAAAACGCCGATGTGGCGAGCGCGCTGGCGGCGATGGCCAACACGATTCGCGCGATGGCGCTGGTCGATTCAGCCCCTTCGACGCCGGTCGCAAACGCAATTTCAAACCGGGGCACGGCCGGAACCGCGTTCGATACCTCCTCGACCCGCGTCATCCTGTGCTATCCGCAGGAGCAATTCTATGACGCGGGCCTGGTTCCCACGGCGGTAACTCTGTCCGCGGCTGGCACGCCGGTTACGACGCCGTTCTCAGGCACCTCGGTCGGACCGTATTCGCAGTGGGTCGCTGGCGCGATCGCGGCGAAGGATCTCGCCAATGGCTATTGGTGGTCGCCCTCGAACACCGAGGTGACCGGGATTCTCGGCCCGGACGTAAATATCTATGCCTCGATTCTGGACCCGCTCTCCGACGTGAACAACCTCAATGCCCAGGGTATCGCGACCGTGTTCAACGCGTTCGGCACGGGTTTGCGGGTATGGGGCAATCGTTCGGCCGCGTACCCATCGATTACCTCGCCGGCCAACTTCATCAACGTGCGGCGGACGATGGACGTGATCGAGGAATCAATCCAGCTCTCGATGCTTCAGTTCATCGATCAGCCGATCTCGAATGCGCTTATCACTGCGATTCTCGCGAGCGTCAATGCCTTTATCCGAAGCCTCATCCAGCGCGGCGCGCTGGTCGCCGGCGCCGCGAGCTACAACCCGGCCGAGAATCCGCCCAGCCAGGTCGCCGCTGGGCAACTGGTGTTCGACGTGGACGTGATGCCGCCGCCGCCCGCCGAGCGGATCACCTTCCAGAGCTACATCGATTCGAGCCTGCTCGCTCAGCTCGGCCAGACCAGTCCGATAACCGCGGCGGCCGGAGCGACCGCGTAGGAGGAGACGGACATGAATATCCAGATCAATTCCCTGACTAACGCGAATATATACATTGATGGAGTCGGCCTGCTTGGCCGGGCGGAGGAAATTGAAATCGCGCATCCCCGCCAGAAAATGATCGACTACAAGGGCCTCGGCATGGCGGGAACCGCGGAGTTGTGGGCGGGCGTGGCCAAACTCGAGTCGCGGATCAAGTGGGCCTCCTTCGACGCCGAGGTGCTGACATTCGCCGCTAGCCCGTTTCAGGCGCACTACTTTCAGGCGCGCGGAAATCTGGAGCAGTACACCAGCCAGGGACGCAGCGCGGAATTGCCGGTCGTCTACCTTATGACGGGAGTGTTCAAGGACGCGGGAGCCCCGGCCCTGCGCCAGCATCAGATGGTCGAGACGACCTCGGCGGTAAGCATCTACCACGCCGAACTCTACGTCGCGGGCGCGCAAATTTACTTATACGACGTGTTTGCCAATCTCTATGTGGTTGGAGGCGTGGATCAGCTCGCGAAGTTTCGCAGCAACCTTGGCGGCTGAGGATCCGCATGGTCCAACCGCGGCTTGGCAGCCAGTGAGGTGAATGATGGCCGATGAAATTCGAGTCAACGGGGTGGCAATCGGAATCGACGCCGAAGAAACCTCGCGCGCGGAACGCGCGATGGTCCTGCCCTCGGGCCGAGAAGCCGTAATCCGGAAAGGCTATGGGCGCGATCTGATGCGCGCGCAGCGAGCCACGGTGAGCGACGATCCCGCGGCGGTGTTGTTCGCACTGATCGCGGAGTTGGTTGAAATCGACGGACGGCGAATCGTTTATGAAGACGTTCTGGGGATGGATTTGGGAGACGTGCTTGCACTGCAAGCCGAAGTGATCGGGGCGAATTTTCAGCTCCCTCCGCCGGCGGATTCGCAGGTCTCGTGCGATTCGGATTCTCATTAGCCGAATTGTGCGCAATGGACTTCGCGGAGCTCGGCTACTGGACCCGCGCGGTGCGCGACTATTCAGACGCGATCGCGGACGGCGGAGGGGATTCGGATTAGTGCGCAACGACCGCAACCGGGTAGAGGCGGAGTTACGATGAGTGCGCGATTGTTTGTTGGCAACTTGAGTTTCCGGCTAAACGACGAAGAACTACGCGAGGCGTTTGCCCGCGTGGGCGCGGTCGAACGCGCGGAAGTGGTGCGCGACCGCTTCGATGGGCGCTCGCGCGGATTCGGCTTCGTGGAGATGGCGCGTGCCGAGGACGCCGTGGCGGCGGCCGCGAGTCTCAACGGCGCGGATCTGGCGGGACGTCCGATGCGAGTCGAGGCCGCCACCTCGGTCCGGCGCGAGAGCGGCGCCGGCGGCGCCGCAGCCCGTCTCGGCTGAGCCGCGGCCGATGGCGCCGCGCTTCTCATTGTGACTATTCGGAGGAATCCCGATGTTCGCTGAGCTCGGTCTCATAAGATTTGAAGTAATCGGCTCGCCCGTGGGAATCGAGTCCGAGCGCAATTACGTATACGCGGAGCAGCCGGTTATCGAAGCCCAGCCGCGCTTGCAATGGACCGGGGATGGCCTCGAGCGGCTGTCGTTCGAGTTGCTGCTGCACGCCTCATTCACCAATCCGGAGCTGCAGGCGCTGGCTTTGCGGGTGGCGGCGGAAACTCATCAGGCGATGCCGCTGGTGCTCGGCAACGGAATTTTCCGCGGCTTCTTCGTGATTGAAACGATCGCCACCCGCGCGGCGCAGCTGGATGCGGGTGGCGCACCAATCGCGCTGCGGCTACGGCTCGGGCTGAAGGAATGGGCGCTTGATTCGATGCTCGACCCCGGCGCAGCGATAGTGCCGAGCTTCGCACCGCTCGGCTTGATCGCCGGGTCGAGCAACACGAGCGCGCCACCGACGCCGCTCGCGCCGGCGGGCCTGAGCGCGCTGCTCGGCAATCCCGCGCCGTCGGCGCCACCCACCGCGATCTTGCAGCCTGGGGACGTTTCGACCGCGGCAATCACGCGCAGCGTGGTGCGGTGACGGCGATGCAGTATATTGCGCATCTCACGCGCGCCGGGGAACGCTGGGATCTGCTGGCGTGGAACTACTATGGCGATGCCACGCGCTTCAATCCGATTATCATGGCGAATCCCTCGGTTCCAATCGAGCCGGTCTTCGAGGCTGGAATGCTGATTTGGGTGCCGGTGCTGAGTGCGAGCCCGCCGGTGGTCATCGATCTTCCGCCGTGGAGAAGCGCCGCGGCGCCGGCCGCGACGGCTAGTCAATCATGAGCGCGGCGGCGGCATTTTCAGTACTCGCGCCGCAGTGGATAGTCGTTTACGCGGGTGCGAACATCACTGGTGACATAGCGCCGATGGTCCGCGCGATTGATTACATAGACCGGCTCGGGGGCGCCTCCGGAGAACTGTGCATCGAGGTCGAAGACCACGCGCAACGCTGGCAGGGCCCGTGGTATCCGGCGCTGGGCGACGATCTTACCGCATCGATCGGATACCGCAACGGGCAGTTATTGGAGTGCGGCGCCTTTCAGGTCGATGATCTCGAACTCGAGGGACCGCCTGACGTGTTTCGCCTGCGTTGCCTTGCCGCATATATAACTCCCGCGATGAGAACCCGCAGCAGCGTTGCGTATGAGGGGCAGACGCTAGTCGAGATCGCGGGGACGATCGCAGCCAAGTACGCAATGACGCTGGTGAGCGCGCCTGGCGTTGCGGAGGTAGCGTTCGCGCGGGTGACGCAGCGTGATGAAACGGATTTGGAGTTTCTTGCGCGGCTGGCCACCGAGTTCAACTACGATTTTACGGTGCGGAGCGGGCAGTTGGTATTTTACTCGCGCACCGCGCTCGAGACCGCGCCAGCGGCGGCAACCATCGTACGCACCGCGGTCGAGCGCTTTGATTTCCGCAACCGCACGCGGCGCGTTTATTCGGCGGCGTCGGCGGCGTATTTCGATCCATCGGCGAAGCACCTCATCGCGCAGAGTACCAGCGCCGTGCCGGCGATGCCGACCGGCGACACGCTCAAGATTATCGCGCGATGCGAGGACGCGACGCAGGCGGGCCTGCGCGCCGCGGCGGGACTTCATCGCTACAACCGGTTTTTCATTCGCGCGCGCGTGCTCGGGCCGGGAAACCCCGCGCTCGCGGCCGGGTGCAACGTATGGCTGTCGGGATGGGGCGTGCTGGACGGGCTCTACCTGATTGAGACCGCGCGGCATCGTGTGAGCCGGGCGCGTGGTTACACGACCGAACTGGAAGCGCGCCGCGGCGCGTGAGGATCTGAAATGAGTGAGCACGCAGGCAACCAGTCGGCGGCGCCGGGCATGTTCCGGGTCGGAATCGTGCAGGAGCAGGACGTGGCGCGCGCGCGGGTGCGCGTGGTTTTTCCGGATTACGATCAGTTGCGGAGTTGGTGGTTGCCGATCGTGGTGCCCAAGAGCCAGAACGACAAGGCCTATTGGATTCCCGATCTCGGAGAGCAGGTGGTGTGCCTGATGGATGCGCATGACGAGGCGGGCGCGGTGCTCGGCGCGATCTATTCGTCGGCCGACACGGCGCCGGTTGCGAGCGCCGACAAATGGCATCTGGGTTTCAGCGACGGCGCCGCGTTCGAGTACGATCGGAGCGCGCACGTGCTCGAGTTGGGTTTTTCCGACGGCGCGTCGATGAAATACGACGGCGGCGCGCACCTGCTCGAGTTGGGGTTCGCCGACGGCGCGTCGATAAAATACGATGGCGGGGCGCACGCGCTTGCGGTGGCTCTGCCGTCGGGCGCGACGCTGACGCTCAGCGCGGGCGCCGCATCGATAGCTATCGACTCGCTGGGCAACGCGCAGGTGATTTCGGCCGCGCAGATTCAGCTCGGTACCGGACAGCTCAAGGGGGTCGCACGCCTAGGGGACCAGGTGACCTGCCCGGCCGGAATCGGATCGATCACCAGCGCGAGCCTGATCGTGGAGGCGCAGTGACATGAGCGCCGATGCCGTGACCCTTGCCGACATCAGGTCGGCGGATTGGTCTTTGAAGCTCGGCGCGATCGGCCAGGTCGTGCAAGGCGTGGCCGACGTTGACCAGTGCGTCGCGATCATCCTGACCACGCCGACCGGAAGCGATCCGCTGCGCCCGACTTTCGGCTGCGATATCTGGCGCTACCTGGACCATCCGATCTCCGAAGCGCTGCCCGCGATCGTCCGCGAACTGACCGCCGCGCTGACGCTCTGGGAGCCGCGAATCACCTTGCTGAGCGTCGCCGCCATGCCGGTGCTGGATACCACGACGCAATCCGGGGCCCATCTAAACGTGAGCGTGACCTGGCAGCTAAAACTGTCCGGACCCGCGGGCGCGGGTCCGAGCTCCACCACGATTGTGACGCTGGGGCCGCTGGCGCAGTGAGGACGCGGCCAAACCGGTCCCGAGTGTTTGCAGAAGGATGAATTAATGGCAGCAGGAATTCCGTCCCTTCCGCCCCCGATATTCGTCGATGACGCCGACGGGCTCAATCCGAACCTGATCCTCGCCGATATGATCGCGGCCTTCGAAGCCGCGGCGGGACGCACCTTGCAGCCGGCGCAAGTCGAGCGGCTGCTGATTGATCTCTATGCGTACCGCGAGGCGCTAATCCGCAACGCGATTCAATACGCGGCCCAGCAGAATTTGCTCGCGTTCGCGATTTTTCCGATGCTTGATTACCTCGGGCAGTTGGTCGGCGTAACCAGACTGTCCGCGCAGGGCGCCACGACCGTCCTGGAGTTCACCCTGACGAGCGCTCTGACCATCGCCATCACGATCCCGGCGGGTACGCAGGCCGGCACCAGCGACGGCCAGTACTCGTTCGCGACCTCGGCGGCGCTGGTAATCCCGGCGGGCGCGCTCAGCGGTATGGTTAGCGCGCTTGCCGTTCAGCTCGGCGCCGGAGCGAATGGCTATCTGGCGGGGCAAGTCAACATACTACTAAACCCAAGCGCGATCATCGCCAGTGTCGCGAACACCACGGTCACGGGGGGAGGCTCGGCGCCCGAGACCGACGATCATTTGCGCGCCCGGATTCAGGCGGCGCCGAATCAATTCAGTGTGGCGGGTCCGGCGGGAGCGTATCGATTTTTCGCGCTCGGCGTGGATCCGTCGATTGTTGATGCGCAGATAGTCAGTCCCGCGCCCGGTCAAATCGATGTGTATATCCTCACGGGTCCGGTCACGATGCAGCCCCAGAGTGCGCCAAACCCCGCCGGGATCGCGGGTCCCGCGCTGCTCGCACGGGTAGCGGCCGCGCTGAGCGGTGATTCGGTGCGTCCCTTGACCGACACGGTGACCGTGCTGGCCGTCACCGAGGTTGACTACCAAATAACGGGGACCCTGACGATGTATTCGGACGCCGATCCGGTGGCGACGATGGCGGCGGCAAACGCCGCGGCGGTGCAATACGCGCTCGAGCTGACGGCGAAGATTCAGCGCGATATCGTGCCCAGCCAGGTGATCGCGGCGCTTTCCGTGGCCGGGGTATATGAGGTTGTGCTGAGCGCGCCGGTTTATACGCAGTTGTTGCCGGGCCAGTGGGCGAACTGCACCGCGCTTTCGCTGACCCAGGCGGTGAGCGGCGAGCATAGTTGAGTCCAGCGGAAAGAATTGTTGACGCCCAGGCAGGATGAATGACAGACGATGGCTGAACTGACTCCATCCCCGTCGATAAACGACATTCGCACGCAGGCGTTGCTCACGCTGGTCGATCGGTTGTCGGCGCTCGACCTCACGCCGCTGTTGATTTACCGGATTGATTCGGTAGTGGATGGTGCGCTGGTGTTCCTGGCGTGGCAATTTGACATTCTGTCGCCGCTATGGCGGCTCGCCGCCCCGTCCGCACTTAGTATCGACACGCTGACGGACATCGATACGCTGACGGATATCGACACCCTGGCCGGCGCCGATTCGCTCGCAGCCGGTTCGCCACCCGGCGACGGCTCCGAGCGCGAGCTCCTGAAGCTGGCGATCGCGCTGCATCGCACGCGCGGCACTCCGAGTGCGATCAAACGCGCGCTCGCGTCGCTCGGTTGGAGCGGCGTGACGATAATGGAGGGTCAAGGGAGCTGGGGTGGGAGCGAATACCCGGTGGGGCAGGGATGGGCAGTGTTCCGAGTGTTGATCAATCTTGCGGCGGGGGCTGAAGTTGCCGCCGGCGCCGCGCAGAGTGCAATTGCGGCGATCGAGTTCTTTCAGCCCGCGCGCGCGTGGCTGGACTCGCTGTGGTTCGTGACGGAACCGGTGCAGGACGCGGCGCCCACGCCGGCGGATCGATTCACGCTGAGCGGAATCGCGGAGTATCAGATCGACGCGGCGCCGGAGCCGTCGGACTCGCAATTCGCACTGGCGATTGCCGCGGCGCCATTGACGGATGGCTACGGCCCTATCGCGCCGGTGTACAACGGACACTATGTGCATAGCGGAATAACCTATGGCATCGGCGAACCAGTGGTTGCGGATCGCGCGCTGATTATAAACGGTGCGCCCGTCCTCGAAGGAGGTTGAAATGACGAGGCCAAGTGGAATTGTTACCGTCCAGCTGTTCGAGCGCGGCCAATTGATTTATCGGCGCAGCGGGCGCAACCTGTTCGTCAACGCGGGATTGCCCGCGTTGGCGGCGCTGCTGGGTGGCGATACCACCGGCGAGTTCTGCTCGGTGGTGGGCTTCGGGTCGGGCTCCAACGCGCCGACGGTCAACGATTTGGGGCTGGCCGCGCCCGCTTACTACAAGCCGATCGATGCCCATGCCGAAGATGGCAATGGGAGCGTGACCTTCAACTGGAGCCTTACCACCAGCGACACGGGAGCGCAAAATCTGACTATTCAGGAAATAGGGCTGTTCGCAAATCACACCGGGGTCGGAGTGCCCGGCGCGAACGCGCCCACGCCGATGCTGGCGCGGAAAACGCTGAGTCCGATCGTGTTCGGAGCAAACATGTCACTGGCTGGAACCTGGACGCTCACGTTCTGAGGCAACGGTAACGATGGCTACACTAATAGACAGCCCTGAGTTTAGCGCAAATGAAGTATACGAACTTCAGGCGACCGACGCCGTCGAGGGCGCCGCCGCTGGCGCGAGCTTCGGAGGCATTGGGCTGAGCAATCAGCCGCATCAGCAGCTTGCGAATCGCACCGCATTCCTTTACGGGCGGCAGAATACGAATATCGCCAATCTTGGAGTGCTGCAGGCGTTCATGGCCGGCTTCACGGGGTCCTTGCAGACGAATGGATATCTGACCATTCCGATTAGCGATATAAATCGCGGCTCCGCGGCTGCAATCATTCAATGGGGCTATTATCCCCTGAGCGATCAGAAGATACCAAATGATGAGACCTTCGTGGTGAGTTGGCCGATTACCTTTCCCAATGCGATTCTTGTTCCGCCGCTTGCGACCAACGTTTACGCGAGCACCAGCGGACTGAACACCGCGGCCAGCGTCATTACCTACGACCGGACCGGCGCGACCTTCGTGCTCGACGTGCCGGGTGGAGTGCCCGGCTTCGCCGGCGAGCGCAGTAACGGGTTTTCGTGGCTGGCGATCGGGTTTTAGGTCAGTGAGGATGAGCATGAACAGGATACCGGGTGTGAGACTATGGTTATCGATAGCGGCGATGATCGTCGCCCTGGCGGCAACCCAAATCGCCTTGCCCGCGACGGCTGGGGCGCAATCGTCCAACCTTCCGCCGTCGGGAGCTTATCAACCGATACCTAACTACACGGGAGCCAACGCGGGGCTTTTGTTTCGCCAGGCGATAAATAACCGGTTCTCCGGAGTGCAACCGATCTCGCCCGCGATCGTGAGCCTGAGTTTCGCGACTTTGCCGGCCGAGCAGGATGGAACACTCTTCTATTGCACGGACTGCCAGAAGGCGAGCCCATGCGCGAGCGGCGGTTCGGGCGCCTGGGCGCTTGGGCAGAATGGGGCCTGGGGCTGCACCGCCGGGGCGGGCAGTCTGCAGATGGCGGGTGACGTAAGCGGCACGACCAGCGCAAATGTCGCCGAGACGGTGCTGGGCGGCAAGACGCCGGTGGTGACGAGCGGCGCGAACACGGCGGCGGGTTCGAGCGGCGCGGACTCGCTCAATAACTTCAACGTCAATGGTCAGGTCAATGTTGCGGACTACGGAAAGCTCTCGACCTCGACCTCGACCGAGACCGCGACTACCATTTCGGGGAGCACCTCCGTATCGCTCGGTGCAATCGGGCCGTTTCAGGTTGGTATGGGTGTGCTGCTTCCCCACGCGGGACCGACCGCGAGCGTGACCGCGCCCGCCGGACTGACGGGCAGCATCTACGGCTACGCGCTTAATCCCTTCCCAACCGCTGGCGTCATGTATCCAGAGTGCAACGTCGATTCCTCGAATGCGAGTTGCACGACTTCGTACACACTAACCGTGATGGCGGTTGACGCCAACGGTGGATTGTCGCCCGCGCCCACAGCCGTCACGGTTACTGGTGGTCCAGCCACGCTTTCGGTAAGCAACTCGATGTACTGGAAATGGACCTGCGAGGCCAATGCGCCCGGTTACATCGTGCTGGGATGTACGGGGGCGTCATGCGTACCGACCTCGATTTGGGCTGTCGTGCCCGCACGATATGGAGCGGGCACCTGCGACTTCTGGGACTTCGGCAATCACTTCGGATCGGACATTACCTACGGCTCATCGATCTCAACCACCGTTCAGGGGACCGGCGCGAATCAGGATTTGAGCACGAAGATCACGGCGGTATCGGGTAGCACGTTGACTGTCGCTACAGCGCCCGGAGCAACAGGAACTTTCACTGCGTTCCCGGACAACGCGCCCGTCGCGAATGCCGCGATTGGAGCCGTCGCGACTGGCGGTGGTGACGTACTCTGGCCTGCTGGGGGGGCGCTCTATAATGTCTCGCAATTGAACTTCTTCAACGCTTATAACGTGCATTTCGGCGGAAACCATGTTGGCTGGTTCGGCTCCAGCCAAACGGCTACGGCGCTCAACTATATCGGTAGCGCGGGACGCCCGATGTTCTATATGAACTGGGCGCCGGGTGACGAGATTCACGATATGGGGATTGGGACCGCGAGCACGCCCGGAATCATCGCTTACATCGACGCCGACCCGTGGGTGACTGGCGGCCTTCAACGATCCAAAGGAAACACCGTTCGGCGTATCAAGGTGGGAGTGGGGCCGTTCGCCTACGCTGGGTCGTTCGCAACGATCGGAGCGAATAGCACTGGCGGCGAGAACGAGTTTGTGGCGATCGATGACGATTACACGTCGCCGATGTATGGATATATCGGAATCGAGGTTGCGGCTGAGTACCAGACCGATAACACGGAAATTGAACATAACGAGCTAGGCAACTTCAATTTTGTCATCCAGGAAGAGAACGCGGGGGAGATCAACGAAAAAAACAACGACACCAGTTGCAGATACATCTATCATCGCACCGCTGGCTACTTCCAGCAGTGGAACATCGTCGATGACTTTACCGATGGAGAACCCGCGTACTGGCTCTATGACGGGACCGGCGGCGGCAATGTACCTCAACTCAGGATCGAGGGGTCTCACATTGGCTCTACACCGGGTCCGAATGGATATGGCGTATATAGCAACAGCGCGACTACCTTCATCAACAACGACTTCACCTGTAGTGGCACGAATAATTGCCTGATTGGCGTGAACCACGGCACGACGGCTAATTATGGGGGTAGCGGCGGTTTGCGCCGTCCGATCTTCATCAGCAATACCTATGACAACGCCTATCCAACCAGCTTCCCGGCCAATTTAAGTCCGCCATATGGATTGCCGATTACGGATAATTCGGGTGTGAATGGCCCTGCTCAGTTCATATCGCTCGGCGAGACGATGGTGAATAATAAGACCGGCGTGTACACGCCGATCGGAGATGTGTTTAACGCGGAAGTGGGCTTGGCACTAAATCAGACTCCTCTCTATTTGACGCCCGCAGTTCAAGTCGTAAACGGCACTTCCGGCACGGCGACGTGCTCGATGTCGCTCAGTGGCACCCTCAAAGTCGTGACGTGCTATTTGAACGGCTATGCTCAGACGGGAACGGCGCAGACAGTGTGCTTCAATGGCACCGGATGCACCGCGAACCTTGGGGGGGTTGTTGGCGTTGGTAGCGCGAATTTCAGCGCAGCGCCAAATCTGCTCGCGAGTTGCGGAACGTATAATCCGGGCTCGACGGCGACGGTGCTGACGCTGCCCGCCAACGCGAGCATGACGGCGGAGACGTGCAACGTGACGGCGATAGGGCAATAGTTGCGATCGCTGCCGTCACTCGGCCAAGCGCATTGAATCCGGGCCCGGCGGTCTTGTATAGCTGGTCGAAGCCGTGCGGGGCGATGGCGTGCGGCGCGGACACGGATGAAAGCGCTCAGAGCCGAATGGCTGTTTTTTGCGATGCTGGGAAGCTTCGCGGTGATCTATCTAGCGCTGTACCCGGCGACCATCGCGATTGCCGATGAGTGCGAGATACTTACGCTCGCATACAGTATTTCGCGCGGCACGATTCATCCCGACGTTGCGGGCGTAATCACGTTCAATCGTTCCATGGAGTTCGGCTCCGGCGCACATCGGGTGATCAAATATTCGATGTTCCACGCCGCGATGTTGACACCTGCGATTGACACCAACTGGCGGCTCGCGTTTCTGGTGAGCGCGGGATTCCTGATCGCGGGAGCATTCGCGATCAGGTCGATGTTGCGTGAAAACGGGCTCTCGACCGACTGGTGCGCTCTCTACTTTCTGCTGCCCGGGATGCTCTATTACGCCAGCACGCTCGAGGCGGCGGTGCCCGCGGCGGTGATGGGCCTGGTTGGAGTGGCGATGCTGGTGCGGCCGAAGCCGCGTGCGGTGCTGGGAGGGTTGGCACTCGGCGCCGCGGTATTGCTGCATCCGTGGATGCTGGTGACGGCGACGGCGTTCGCGGCCGTCTGGTCGGTAGAGCGCATCGCGTCGGGCCGCGCGCGCGAGGTGATGTGGCTCGCGCTCGGCGCCGCGCCATCTGCCGCCGCGCTGGGCGGGTACGCCGCGCAGGTCAATGGCAGCGTGCTGCGGGTGAACTACGCGATGACCGGAGAGGTCTACCTATTCACCGGAGCGCATCTGCGAGAGTTTCTGCCGTTCTACATCGCGTCACTCGGAATTTTTCCGATCGCGGGATGGGCGGCGCTGTCGCCGCGCTGTGCGCGCGGATGGGCGGCGCCAGTGACGGTCGCCGCGATCGTAATTGGCGCCTCGCTCTACGATTTTCGCGACGGGTTGACGAGCGGATTGCACGGAGCGGTAGCGCTGATCGCGGGCGCGATACCCGGCCAGCGATTTCTGCTGCCCGCGTCGCTGCTCGCTTGCACGCCCGCGGCGCGGTGGCTCGACGCACGGCGAGTGTCGCTCGGCACAGCGTGGACCAACCGCTCGCGCGCGATGGCACTTACCCTGTTTGTAATCGGTTACGCAATCGTCGGCACGATGCATCAGAGCTACCTGCGCGCGCACGCGGTTGTTCAGTCGGCGATTGCGCGTGCGTTGCCTGAGCGCGCGCGTCTGGTGGGCAACGGCGACCTTCTGAAAGAACTCGCGCCGGTGTTTCGAATTGTGGATTACCGGGCGGTGGACGGCGCCGAGGCCGCAGCCGCAAGCGATCGGCAAGCCTACGCCGCGTGGCTTGGGGCGCCGGGTGCGGCGCCGCCAGCGGCGCTGTTCGCAGGGCGGCCGCTTAAGAAGGTCGAGGCGCGGTCATGGGTCTGGAATCGGGATCTGTGGATCGGCGGGCCGGTGGTCAGTGGTGCGGCAGGTTCGCGCGAAGCAGATCGATCACCCGGTCCATCGCCATCCCAAGCGAACCCTTGACCAGGACCACATCGCCGGGGCGAACCAGGCCGCGTACCATTTCAGCCGCCGCGTGACTTTCGGGCGCGGCCACAGTGTGGCATCGAGCGTTGACGCCGCGCACGGCCCGCTCGAGCGCGGCGCTCATCTCCGGTCCGACCGCGATGAAGATGGCCGCACCGGCATCGAGCGCCTGTCGGACGGTTTCATCATGAGCGGCGGGCGCGAGCGCTCCGAGTTCAAGCATGTCACCAAGGACGACGATCAGGCGTGCGGCGCGCGCTGCGGCGACTTCGTGCGCGGTTGCGATCGCGACGCGCATCGAGGGCGGCTGCGCGTTGTAGCTGTCGTCCAAGATTAGTGCGCCGCCGAGCTCGAGCGGCGCCATCCGGCGCGCGATCGGCGCCGCCGCGGCGAAGAGCGCGCCGACCGCTTCGAGCTGAGCGGTGGTAATCGGCGCCGGGCTCAGGGCCGCGACCGCGGCCAGCGCCGCGGCGCAGTTAAGCGCGGCGGCGGGTCCGAGCAGGCGGGTTTCAAAAGTCAGGATCGGATTCGCGCCCGCGGCGATCAGGGCGGGGTTGAGCGCGAGGGTTATGCGCGCACCGCTGCCGGCGGTCAGCGGCGTGCGGTCCGCCACGCGCAGATCGGCGCCGGACTCGGGCCCGAAGGTAATTGCGCGCAGATGCTCCGGAAGCCATCGCGAAAGGATCGCGTCGCCCGCCGGAAGGATCGCGCAGCGGCGCGCGGCCGCGAACATCGCGGCCTCCTCGGCGGCAATTTCCTCGAGCGTGCCCAGGCCCTCGCTGTGCTCGAGCGCGGCATTGAGCACCATCGCTGCGTCGGGCGCGACGATCGCGCCCAGCCGCGCGATCTCGCCGCGGGTGTTGGTGCCGCACTCAAGCACGGCCGCGCGATGCTCGGCGGTGAGCGTGAAGATCGTCATCGGCACGCCGATCAAGTTGTTGAGATTTCCGGGCGTGGCGAGGGTCGGTCCAATGATCGCGCGAGCGGCGGTGGCGGTGAGTTCCTTGGTGGTGGTTTTGCCGGCCGCTCCGCCGATCGAGATGACCTGCAAGCGGCGCGCGGCGCGAACGCGCTCGAGATGGGCGTGGGCGAGGCGCCCGAGGGCCTCGAGGGGGTCGGCGACCTCGAGGCAGTCGAGGCCCGCGAACGCGCGGCCGTGCTCGACGATTGCGGCGGCGGCGCCGCGCTCGGCCGCACGGGCCAGAAACGCGTGGCCGTCGGCAACGCCGCGCAGCGCGACGAAGATCGCACCGGGCGCGAGGGTGCGGGTATCGATGCTGACGCTGGTGGCGCGGCGGGCGGGATCGGGCGAGCGGAGTACGGCGCCCAGCGCGGCGGCGGCCTCGCCGAGGCTGAAGGCGCATCGATTAGCGGGGATCGGCGTCGCCATGGTCGGACATTGTGCCGCAATCCGGCGCGCTGTCCTATCGCCGGGGCAACGCCCGCGCCGAGATTGGCGCAGCGCGGCGGACTTGACAAGCGCGTGGCGGGCGGCAAGCCTCGCTGCATCGAGAGTGAACCTGGACCGAGGAGGTTTCGGACACGATGGCATCGCAAGGATCGCCGCTGGTCGGGGTCGTGCTGGGCAGCAAGAGCGATTGGGAGTACATGGCGGCGGCGGCCGAGGTCATGACTGAACTTAAAGTTCCACATGAAGTTCGGGTGCTGTCCGCGCATCGCACCCCGGATCAGACGCTGGAGTATGCGGCGCGCGCGGCCGGGCGCGGCCTGCGGGTGCTGATCGGCGCGGCGGGCGGAGCGGCGGCGCTGCCCGGAGTGCTGGCGGCGAAAACGATTTTGCCGGTGATCGGGGTGCCGATGCCGGGCTGGGCGCTAAACGGAATCGACGCGCTGCTGGCGATCGCGCAGATGCCCAAGGGGGTGCCGGTCGGGACGATGGCGATCGGCAAACCGGGGGCGGCCAACGCTGGGCTATACGCGGCGCAGATAATCGCGCTCGGGGACCGCGCGACGGCAAAGCGGCTGACCGCGTGGCGTGAGGCGCGCGCCAAAGAAATCCTGGAGCAGAAACTTCCGTAGCGCGAGCTCGATCGGAGCGCGCGCGCCGGGATGATAGGATCAGGTCCGATGCGCAAGTGGGATCTCGACACGCCCGCGTTGATCCTCGACCTCGAAATAGCCGAGGCGAATATAGCCGCGATGGCGCAGTACTTTCGCACACGGCCGCAGAAGCTGCGCCCGCACTTCAAGACTCCCAAGACGCCCGAGATTGCGCGCCGCCAACTGGCGGCCGGCGCGGTCGGGATCACGGCGGCGAAGCTTGGCGAAGCAGAGGTGTTGGCGCGCGCCGGGCTCGGGCCGATTCTGCTGGCGAACCAAATCGCGGGCACGCGGAAGATCGATCGGTTTTTCGCGATCGCGCGTCAGGCCGAAATAATCGCGACGGTGGAAAGCGAGTTCAACCTGCGCGAACTCGAAGCGGGCGCCCAGCGCGCGCGTGGCGGTGCGGACGTGATTATCGAGGTCGATACCGGGATGCATCGCTGCGGCGCCGAAACTCCCGAAGAGACGGTCGCGCTCGCGCGGCGCATTCGGCGCGGGCCGCTCAACTATCGCGGTATTATGGGATACGAGGGGCACGCGGTTCTGATCGCGGATCGCGGCCAGCGTGAGGCGACCGCGCGCGAGGCGTTGGCGACGCTTTCGCGCCACGTCGAGGCGCTGCGCGCCGCGGATCTGGCGCCCGAAATCGTGAGCGCCGGAGGAACGGGGACTTATGATATCGCCGGTGCGTGGCCCGACGTGACGGAGGTGCAGGCGGGCTCGTACGTTTTCATGGACGGCGCCTACCGGTTCGTCCGGCCGGATCTGGGGCGCCCGGCGCTGAGCCTTCTAACGACGGTGATCGCGCGGCGCGGAGAGCGCGTGATTATCGACGCCGGAATGAAGGCGCTCAGCAATGAGTTTGGCGCTCCACGCGGAAAGGATCTGCCGGTAAAGGTCGAGCGTTTGTCCGAAGAGCATGGGCAGGTGGCCGCCGGGGCGAGCGAGCTTGCGCCCGGGATGAAGCTGGAAATAATTCCGAGCCACAACGACACTACCATCAATTTGCACAGCGAGTATTACGTGGTGCGCGGCGACGAGGTGATTGCGATCTGGCCGATCGAGGCGGCGCGCGCGTACCGGTAGGGCGGCGGCGAAGGCGGCGATGCGGATGACGCGAATCAATAACATGACACTGGGCGCCGCGATGATGGTGATTGCGATCGCGGCGGTGGGCTCGAACGCCGAAGCGGCGGACGTGAAGACCCTGGGGCGGCTCGAGATTCCGGCGGGCGCGGCAGTGATGGCGATCTGCACGGATCCCACCGTGCAGAACGTGCTCAGCGGTGACTTGAATGCGCACCCGCGCGCGGGCGCGCCAATTCTGGTGACGGTCACGGTCACGACTCGCGTGCTCTCCGAGGGCGTCTCGCTGCAGGACGTGTCGCCGGGAGACCCGTCGGTGGCGGGGATGCTGCGCGATCTGGGCGCGCAGGTTCCAGCGATCGGAAACGGGGGCGCCAGCGTGCCGGATCCGTTCGCGAACGAGGCGCGGCGGCAGAACCTGACCCCGGACGATCCGAACACGCAGAGCTTTCGCAACTACGAGGCGATGAATCAGTCGATGAGCGCGGGTCCGGAGACCTACAATAACCTGCCGGCGAGCAAGATTTTCGACACCGCGATTATCGCGCGGGCGACCGTTTCAGGATCGCAGAGCGAGCTCAAGGTGGTCGCCGTGGTGCATCCGGGCGACGATGTACACAAGGCGAAGGAGCTGGTCGGCGAGGAGATCGCGAACTCGATTTTGCATTGAGCGATTTCGCATTAAGATTGAGATTGAGATTGAGATTGTTAAGGACGGCGGCGCTCCGCGCGGGCGGACGAGCCGTCCGCCGCCACTGGCTAAATGGAGACTTTTTCGTGAGCCTGGCGTGGATTTAACCGCAATCCTTATTATCGCGCGAGAACGCACGTTCGGCGCGCACCGCTCACGCTCGCGCCTGGCGGGCCGTCAGCGCGGCCGTCGCGCCTTCGAGCGTCCGGCTCGTGATCGACGCGAGCACACGCTCGCGCGAGCCGAGCACCTGCGCCAGCACCGCCGATCCGTGATTGGAAGCGACATGAATCGCCGCCGGATCCACTTCGATCCGATCGATCGATTGCACGCACAGCAGGTCGCCTGATTCCATCGCCGGAAAAATCGCCGCGAAGCTGAATCCGAGCTGCTCGCTTGCGCTTGCGAAGTGGGCGGTCAGCGGATCGGACAGCGGCATTTCGAGTCGTATGACTCGCACATGATGGCGATGCAGATCTTCGACCATATGAAAAATTTCGCGCAGGAAATCACGCCCGTAACCTGCAATCCGAATCTTGGCGAACCGCGCTCCCTCGAGAACCGAAACTCCAAACGCGGTGCGTTCGGGTAGTTTCCCGAGATCGAGCGGCGGGGCTTCGCCGATCGCGCGCACCAGGCCGCACGCTTGGTAGATGTCTTCCGTAATCGCCCGGTAGCACTCCGGAGGAAAGCTCTGCCGCTCGATATCGGGCGCAAGCCGCGTAAAAAATGGCATGATCGAGTGCCGCTCGCGCGGCGCGTCCGCCGCGATCGCGCGCATCACTATTCGATCCTCCTGCGCCGCCAGCAGCACGCCGACTTCGCGCCCGCCTTCGCGAAGGGAGGTCTTCTGACTCGCCGTATGCACCGTCACCGCCATCCCAAGCAGCCCGCGCATCGCGGCGGCCCGCGCCAGGGCCGGCTTCGAGTCGCTCAGCCGATCCGCAATTCCGTGGCCGCGAAATTCCGGATCGACCACAAGGTATCCGCTGACCCCGACCGGATCGCCAAGATGCTCGCGCTCGACCGCGATATGCCCGACGATCCGTCCATCCGGGAGAACCGCGACGGTTCCAAGATGCAGCCCCGCTGTGACCCGCGCCGCGCATTTCTCGGGATGGTAAATCACCTCGTCCGCGATCGGCGCGGTGAGTCCATACGTCCGATAAAAGCATCGCGCGACTTCGAGCGCGTCCTCGGGCGCCATGTTCCGATATTTGATCGAATTCGCGGCGTCGAGGTTGTGCTCCCTGGGCGGCCCCGTATCCGCTTCGATCTCGGCCTTGGTTGCCACGCCAGGCGTGGCGGAACTGACAGCCTGCGCCGATTTGCCGATCGACTTAAGAATCTCGCATCGATTACCGTCGCGGCCCTCGAACGAAGCGTGCAGGGCGTCGGCGAAGCCGCGCCCGGTCAGTTGAGCGAGCCAACCCTTGGCCCCGGCCGCCACGGCGACCGGATCAACAGGGCTGCCCGAGTCGCGAATGACGGCAGCCAGTTCTCCCGGTCTGAGCTCCAGGCTGATATGAGCCTCGGGCGGCTCGCCTGGTGCAAACCCGGACACAATCCGTTCGGTGCATAGCTCCTCAACCGTAAAACGGAACCGGCTCGCCGCAAGCGGCTCGATCCCGTGAGCGAGCGCGAGCCGCTCGATCGCCGCCCCGGAGGCAACAATCGCGTCGATGCTATGAATCCGCGCGCGGAAAAGCTGATTCTCATTCTCAATGTTATCTTCACTCATCGTGCGATCACTGTCGGCACCCTGATAGATTCAAAGAGAGACCTGGACGCATTTTACACGCAATTCCCGTTCCAACAGCGATCTTTGCATAACCGCCTGAAGTGCTTGATCCGGGATTTCCCGGGGCTAATTCACCTAATTGCCGGAGTTGGAGGGCACCGGCGACGGCGGCGGCGCGGCGGGAGATTCGGGCGTGATGACAGTATTGAAGGGCGCTTGCGATGACTGCGGCTCGGGAGCGGGCGCCGCGCCGGCGTCGGATGCGGACGCCGCCGGAGATGCGACCTGCGAGGCGGTCGCGCCGCCCATCAGGGCGTGGACTCCCCCCAGCAGCGAGTCGCGGCGCAGATAAAGCGCGGCGGCAAGGATCGCAATCGCGGCCACCAGCAATCCTGTCGCCAGCGAGCGTCCGCGCGGGGGCTTGCGCTCGCGCGTGCTCGTCACCATCGAGATTGGCTCGGCGATCCGGGCCGAAGAGTTGTTCTCGGCGCGCTGGACGTCGCGCACGAAGCGCGAGGCGACGTCTTCCGGATCGAGGCCGATGAACGACGAGTAGCGGCGCAGGAACGGAAGCAGATACAGCTCGTCAGCGACCATCGCGTAATCGTCGGTTTCGATCGCGCGAACGTAATGGGCCGGAATTCCGGTCGCCGTGACGACCTGTTCGGGAGTGAAGCCGCGTGCCTTGCGCGCCTCGGTGAGAAATTGGCCGAGGCTCGGCTCGGGAGCGCGCGCGGCGGCGCCCGCGGCCGACGGCTTGGAAGAGGATTGAGATTTCTCGTCAGCCACCGTTCACCTGCGATTAGATCCAGTTGGCTGCGCGTTTCGCCGGCGCCGGTCAGTTGCCCCGAGTTCGGCGTGCGCCCACGTATGGCGCGAAACCGCCGGACTGCACTTTTAGGAGATTGCGGCGCGCGGACTTTACGTAATCGGGTTCCGGCTTTCCGGCGTAGCCCGCACCCGCGCTGCCGTACTTGATCGCGTCTTGCCAGTTATGCTGCTGAAACGAGAGCATCCCCATGTAGTCGTACGCCATCGCGTAGGTCGGCTGATAATTGATCGCGCGCTGGAAATCCTCGCCTGCGGAGATCATCTGTCCGGCCTGAAATTCCTTGACCCCGCGCTGGGTGAAGATTTGCGCGGCGAGCTGCATCAGGGTTGGATTATCGGGATCGTGCGCGAGCGCGGCCTGGATATCGTAGGCGGCTTCGTCGTAGCGGCCGTGCGCGTACGCTGATTGAGCCTGATCTTGCGCGACCGGCGCGCACGACGCGATCGCCGCGGCGAGGGTGGCGGCCGTCAGGAGGATCAGCGGATGCTTCATCGTCATTTGCCAGCCAATTAACTACAGACCGCCGGGGGAGATTCCAAGTGCCGGAGATCCGCCTGGTTTCTCGATCAGCATGGCTGGTGTCATCGGGCGCGTGGTTAGTTGACGGTCGTGGCGGCCCTTTTAGTCGCACGGCGCTTCGCGCCGCGCTGAACAATGACCCTCACCTAACCTCTCCCTTACAGGGAGAGGGATTAGAACAGGGAGAGGGACTGGAACGGGGCGCGGGGCCGTTGAACAGGGCGAGCTTCTTGCCTTCGCAGGCGATCACGGTGGCTTTTGGATTCGAGGGCAAGGCTTTCAAAACGGCGGCGAGGTCATGGCGATTGGCGATTATCACGAAGCATCGCGACGTCGACCACATTTGGGCCATTCGCGCGGCAGAGCCGATAAATTCCTCGTGCGCGCGGTCGGGCTCCGCGAACTCGGCCAGCTCGCCCCAGTATTCGATCGGCATTTCGCGGGTCGCGGTATAGAACGGCAGCGCCTGCACGTAATGATGGTAAGAGCCGAGGATGCATCCGGGTCCGAGGTACGGCGCAATCCCGCGCGCGAGTTCCCGGTAGCTGACGGCCGCGGCGGCGTCGGCGCGCGCGCGCTCGGCGATCCCGGCGGTCAGGATCATCGCGATTGCGATCGCGGCGATCGCGTACGCGGAGCGCATTGGATTGCCCGCGAGGAGCCAGGCCGCAATCGCTCCGGCGGCGATCGCGGCGGCGAGCAGCGCACCGTCAAGGGCGACACCGGGCGGCAATCGACGCGCGGCAAAATAGAGTCCCACGCAAGCTGCCGCTGCGGCCAGAGAGTTGACGCCGGCGAACGTGCGCATCCACGCGAGCCACCGTTTGCGCGGGAGATCGCGCAGGCGGCCCAGGCCGTAACCGGCCAGGATCGCGAGCGGCGGCATCGCGGGCAGGATATACGAGCCGAGCTTCGAGCGCGGAATCGAAAAGAAGATCAGGATCACCGCGAACCAGGCGGCGAGAAAATTGCGCGATGAAAAAATCGAAGCGCGCCCGGCTTCGGGCGTGCGGCGCATCTCGAGCCATCCCAGTGGTGCGAAAAAAATCCACGGCCATGCGCCGCCGATCACGATCGGAATGAAAAACCACGGACCCCATCCGTGCTCCTGCGAAACCATGTAGCGCTCGAGATGCTCGTGCACGAAAAAGAATTCCAGAAAGCCGGGGTTGCGATGCTCGGCGATGACGAACCAGGGCATCACGATTGCCAGATATACAATTGCGCACGAGACCAGCGGCATTCGCGCAAGCTCGCGCGTGCGCCGCTCGGCGAGCATCCACACCAGCGCGATCGCGCCGCCCAGCACCAGCGCGACGGGGCCTTTGACGAGAGTGCCGAGCGCCAGCATCGCCGCCGACGCGAGCATCCAGCGCCGTCCGGCGCCGGCGCCGAAATCGGGCGCGCGGCTGGCGGCCAGAAACGCGCCCATCGCGGCGCTGAGAAAAAACGCGAGCGCGGGATCGAGCGTGGCGAACCGTGCGAAGGCGAACACCAGCGGCGAGAGCGCCAGCGCCAGCGCACCCAGCAATCCGGCGGCGGCGCCGAACATCACCTCGCCGATCGCGCAGACGATCGCGGCTTGTCCGGCGGTGAACAGCGCGGCCGGCAGACGCACGGCGAACTCGGTGGTCCCGAAGATTCGGATTGCGGCGGCCGCGGTCCAATAGACCAGTGGCGGTTTTTCGAAATAGCGGACGTAATCGTTGCGCGGCGTGACCAGGTCGCCGGACAGCGCCATCTCGCGCGCGATTTCGGCGTAGCGGCCCTCGTCGGGCTCCCATAGCGCGGGGCGCCCGAGTCCGGGGAGATAGAGAATCGCGGCGACGATTGCCGTCATCGCGATTCGAAGCCATCGGGAGCGCGACGCCATAACCTGTGCAGTCTTAAGGCGCGCGGCGCCGCCGTCAACCGGAGAGCGCACCGCATCCCGGGCTCGCGCGAGCGCGATCCGCGGCGGGAGGAAAGGTCCGTCGCCGCCGGCGTTTCGCTTTTCCGGCCCGGCGCGTCTGGCGTCTTGATGGTGACCACTAAGCTTCTTGGACCACTAAACTCATTGGGGGCGGGCGTCTCGCCCGCCATCGACGGCGGGCGAGACGCCCGCCCTCCTAAGAAACAGGATTGAGAAGCACCATCGCGAAGGAATCGTGATTGCTCGCGAGGGCGGGCGGACGAGCCGTCCGCCCCCACTGGCATATTGCTTCCTTTTGACAGTGGCGGCCGACGGCTCGTCGGCCGGCTGGGCAGCAGAGGCGATGCGGGAGAGGCGAGCGAAACATCATCCCGCGCGAGGAACGCCCCTGTTTCTTACCTGACGTGCCGCGACCCGCGCCGCGTGCCCTGCTACCACTGAAGAGGACTTCCGAATTCGGGATTGCACTGGGAACAGTCTTTAACCGGGTGCGCGCGTTTGTAACAATACATCGATAGCAAGCCGCCGAAATCAAGCGCGGCGCGCGCGCACAGCGGCAAGAAGATTTCCGGTTGAACCCTCCAGGCAAAATCACCCCGATTGGTGAAACACGCGCGTGGCGCGAGCCGCACGGCCAGATGCTCGCGATGGTCTCGATCGTGATTCCGGTGTTCAACGAATCGGCGAATTTGCGCGCGCTATGGGCGCGGCTTGGGCTGGTGCTCGAGGGCTTGGGACGCCGATGGGAGACGGTGTTTGTCGATGACGGCTCGAACGATGATTCGCTGGAGATTCTGCGCGCGATAGCCGCGGCGCAAGACGGACGCGTGCGGGTGGTCGAGCTGGCGCGCAACTTCGGGCAGCACGCCGCGATTCTGGCGGGCTTCCGGATGGTGCGCGGCGACGTCATCGTGACGCTGGACGCGGACCTGCAAAATCCGCCCGAGGAAATTCCGCGCCTGCTCGCCGCGATCGACGCGGGCAACGACGTTGTGGGCGGATGGCGTGAGGAGCGCCAGGACGAGAGCTGGCGCAAGTACGCCTCGCTGATGCACAACAGGCTGACCTCGATGATCGTGGGCGTGCCGATGCATGATTACGGATGCATGCTGCGCGCGTACCGCCGGCATATCGTCGATACGGTGGTGGATTGCGATGAGAAGGCGGCGTTCGTCCCGGCGCTGGCCAACTCGTTCGCCAAGCGGGTCACGGAAATCCGGGTCGAGCACGCGGAGCGGGCCGAAGGCAAATCAAAATACAATCTGCTGCGGCTGGCGACGCTGAGCCTGAATCTGATCACCGGATTTTCCTTGCTGCCGATCCAAACTCTGAGCCTTGCGGGGATCGGAATCTTCATCCTTGACGCGGTTCTGGTCGCCGTGCTGGTGCTGCATCGGCTCATCTTCGGTCCGCAGCAGGAAGGCGCGTTGTGGCTGCTGTTCGCGATCATGTTCCTGTTCGTGGGATTCATGTTCCTGGCGCTGGGGCTGATCGGTGAATACGTGGGCAGGATCTATATCGAAGTGCGCCGCCGCCCGACCTATATCGTGCGCGACGTGCACGGCGATCGTCAGGACGACGCGGGCCCGCAGTGAGCACCTCCGCCGCCCTCGCGATCAGAGACGCGGTGTGCGTGGTGTTCGCTTATCACGAGATGGGGCACGCGTGCCTGGGCGAACTCTTGAAGCTGGACGCGCCGATCGCGGCGCTCTTGTCGCATCGCGACGACCCGCACGAAGAGATTTGGTGGAAGTCGTGCGCGGAGTTGGCCGCACGCAACAATATCGCGGTTCATTATCCCGACCAGATCGATTCCGGATGGAGCGCGAAGATCGCCGCGCTGCGTCCGGCAATCATCTACTCGTTTTCCTATCGCAATCTGCTGCCGGAAGAGGTTCTGCGGCTCGCACCGCTGGGCGCGTACAACCTGCATCCTTCCGCGCTGCCACACTACCGCGGGCGCGCTCCAGTGAACTGGATGCTCGTGAACGGCGAGCGCGAGGCGGGCGTGACGCTGCATCATATGGTGGCGCGTGCGGATGCGGGCGATATCGTGGCGCAGAAGACGGTTGCGATTGACGACGACGACACGGCGCTGACGTTATATCGCAAGCTGGTGCCGGCGGGCGCGGCGCTCGTGCGCGAGAATCATCCGCGAATCGTCGCTCGAGGCGCGCCGCGGACGCCGCAAGATTTGACCAAGGGCAGCTACTTCGGGCGCAGGCGGCCCGCCGACGGGAAGCTTGACTGGCGATGGCCGGCGCGGCGGATCTTCAATCTCATCCGCGCCGTGACGCATCCTTATCCCGGCGCGTTCTGCTACCTTGGCGATCGCAAGCTGTTCATCTGGGCGGCGCGGATCGCGAGCGAAGACGGTGCGCGCGGCACGCCGGGCGAAATTATCGCCGAGGACGCCGGCGGCGCGCTCGAGGTGGCCGCCGGTGCGGGCAGCCTGCTCGTGATCCGCGCGCAGTTCGAGGGCGGCGCGGAAGGCGCGGCGCGCAACGTAATCGCCGGGCAGTTGCTCAAGGGATCGATCGTATTCAGCTAACACGCGGAGGCATCATGCGAGTTCTCATAACCGGCGGCGCGGGCTTTTTGGGCTCGCATCTGAGCGACGCGTTCATCGCGCGCGGCGACGAAGTTTACGTGCTCGATACCGGGGCGATCGCCAAGGTCCGCCATCTGCTCAACAACCATCGCTTTCACTACATCCACGATTCGATTTTCAACGTCGAGTTGATCGATACCCTGGTCGCGAAGGCGGACCTGATCTATCACCTGGCCGCGGTGGTCGGCGTCGAGCATTACGTCGGCGACCCGTACGAGACCCTCAACGTCAACGTCAACGGCACGCAGAACCTTCTGAAGGCGGCCTACAAGTACAACAAGCGGGTGGTGTTCAGCTCGACCAGCGAAGTGTACGGACGCAATCCCAAGGTGCCGTGGCGCGAGGATGACGACCGCGTACTCGGCGCGACGACGATCGACCGCTGGTGCTACTCGACCTCGAAGGCGGTGGGCGAGCACTTCTGCTTCGCCTATCACAAGCTCGGACTTCCGGTGACGGTGGTGCGCTACTTCAACGTGTACGGGCCGCGGCTGGACAAGGTCGATGTCGGGCGGCTGTTCACGATCTTCATGGGGCAGCTATTGCGCAGCGCCGATCTGACGGTGATCGGCGACGGAGCGCAGACGCGATGCTTCACCTACGTGACCGACGCGGTCGAGGCGACGGTCGCGGCGGGCGTCAAGCCGGAAGCGAATGGGCAGGCGATCAATATCGGAGTCGAGGTCGAGACCAGCGTGATCGAATTCGCCAAGCTGATGCTCGAGCTCTACGGTCCGACCAAATCGAAGCTCAAGCACGTGACCAAGGAAGAGATTTACGGGACCAGCTACGAGGATATCCAGCGCCGGGTGCCGGACAACTCGAAGATGAAAAAGCTGCTTGGCGTGACCCCGAAAATTTCGCTGCGCGAGGGCGTGAAGCTTTCGATGGACTGGTTCCGCAGCGAGCTGCGCGGCTGAGCGGCGCGCGGCGGGTCCGGCTTCGCGATGGAAGTAGCGCTCAAGATCGACGTCGATACCCATCAGGGGCTCGAGCTCGGCGTGCCGCGGCTGGCGGCGATGCTCGAGCGCGAGGGCGTTGCGGCGAGCTTTTTCATTTCGATGGGTCCCGACAACTCAGGACGCGCGATCGTGCGCGTGCTCAGGAATCACGGCTTCCTGAAAAAGATGTTCCGCACGAAAGCGGTCGCGATGTACGGCTGGCGTACGGTGCTGTCGGGAACAATTTTACCGGCGCGGCCGATCGCGCTCGCGTATCCGGCCGTGATGCGCGAGCTGCGCGCGCGCGGCTTCGAGGTTGGGGTGCACGGCTACGACCATGTGCGCTGGCAGGATCGGATCGACGCGATTGGAGAGGCGGGAGTGCGCGCCGAGTTGCATGACGCCCTCGAGGCGTTCCGCGCGATCATGGGCGAACCGGCCAAAGCATTCGCCGCTCCCGGGTGGCGGACCAACGACGCGGCGGCGCGCGCGCTCGATGAGCTGGGAATCGACTATCGCAGCGACACGCGCGGGCGCGGTCCATATCGATGCGCGATTGGGGGCCAGATTCTCGCGACGCCGGAAATTCCGACTACGCTTCCGACCCTGGACGAAGTGATGGGCCGCCCCGAGCTGCCCGACGCGGCGGCGGTGATGCGCTATTACCTGGACGAGTTCAAGCCCGACACGCTCAACGTGCATACGATTCACGCCGAGACCGAAGGGATGAGCCAGCTCGAGAGCTTCACCGTGATGATCCGCGCGCTCAAGGAGCGCGGCGCGCAGTTCGTCGCGATGCGCGAGGTCGCGGCGCGGATCAATCGCGCCGAGCTGCCGGTGTGCGAGATCGTGCGAATCGAACTACCGGGCCGCGCGGGCTGGGTCTCGGCGCAGGGCGCGGATCGAGCGGTCGGGCAGTAGGGCCGTGCGCTGAGCACCCTCACCAGCGCGTCACGATGCTTGCGAAATAAACGCAAGCATCGCGCCGCGCCGCCCCCGTGCCAGTGGTGCCTCTCGCAGAGAGGGCATGTCGCGCGCGCGGCGCGCTCGTAATCTGATTCGCGGCGTGCGATAAATTTTAGATCGATAATGCTGACGCTCGCGCGAGGTGCGCGGGGCGCAGCAGTTTCAGGAGGAACATCAACTTGAAAGATCCATTCAGCATTGAAGGCAAAGTAACCATCGTCACCGGCGGCGGAACCGGAATCGGCGAGTCGATCGCCAAGGAATTCGCCAGCCGCGGCGCTCCGGTCCTGATCGCGAGCCGCAAAGTCGAAAACCTCGAGAAGGTGCGCGACGAAATTCGCAAAGCCGGCGGCAAGTGCGAGATGGCGCAGTGCGACGTGCGCGACCCCGAGCAGTGCGATGCGATGGTGGCGGCGGCGGTCAAGCACTTCGGGCGGCTTGACGTGCTCATCAACAATCACGGCGCGAGCATCGCGAGCTCGACGCTCGATCTCAAGCCCAACGGATGGCGAGCGGTGGTCGGGATCAATCTGGATGGCGTGTTCTTCTGCACCAAGTCGGCGGCGCGCCAGTTCATCGCGCAGAAATCGCCCGGCTCGATCGTCAACATCTCCTCGACCGCCGGCGTGCATGGTTCCTCGCATATGCTGCCTTACGGCGCGGCCAAGGCCGGGGTTGTCAACCTGACCATCTCGCACGCCAGCGAATTCGGTGACAAGGGAATCCGCGTTAACTGTATCGCGCCCGGGCCGATCGATACCGAGGGCGCGGCGCCGCGGGTGTGGCCGAATCCGAAAGTGAAGGAAGCGGTGGCGCGCTCGCGGGCGCTCGAGCGTTTCGGGCGGGTCGAGGAGATTGCCTACCCGTGCATCTTTCTCGCCTCGGAGGCTTCGAGCTACGTCACCGGCGCGCTCTTGATTATCGACGGCGGAACTTCTCCGCGGATGGCGGAATAACCGCCGCGGCTCGCGGGCGTTCGCTAGTCGAACGCCTGCGGGTCGCACTTGAGCGCGAGCTGGCGCAAATCGGATTCGTGATCGACGTCCTCGGTCGCCATTGCGCCCAACACGTCGGCGATCTCCTGATCGACCGCTTCCCAGTGCATCGCGCACAGGCGCAGTCCGGCCGCCAGCGCGGCCAGAATCGCAAGGTCGCCGCTCAGGCGCTCCCAGTTGCTCGAGCCCTCGCGCGGCTCGCTCTGCGGCGGGCGCGGCCACATATCGCGATCGGAAAGAATCTTGCGCAAGGTTTTGAAATGCGCCGCTTCCTTCTCTGCCAGCGTTTTCAGGTCGGCCGCCATCGCCGGATAAGAGCATCGGCCGGCATGCCGGGCCAGCCGCGCGATCAGCACTTCCTTGCGTCCCGCCAGCCCGGCCAATTCATCCGCCGCGCGTTTTTCCGGTGATGCGGACGATCTGAACTTCGAGAAGATTCCCATCGCTGATGCCATTGTCCCCTGCGCGCCGCTGCTGTCCATCTTTCCGCTCAAGCTTGTAGATCGATCTTGCGGCGTGGTCATTAGCTAGCGGATCGGGGGCGGGGTTATCAAGATGGCGGATCGCCGTCCGAATCGCCGAGGTCCGCCGCGTCCGGATCGGCATCGTCCGGTTCGAGCAGCATCTGCACCAGAAACGATTCGCGGCGGAAAAAGCCCATCGTGTGGAAAGAATCGCCCAGGCGCAGCAGCGCGTAGTCCAGGTAATGCACCAGCTCGTGCATCAGGGTGCGGACAAAGGTGCGCGGCTTGACGACGTCGTGACGCTCGGCGGTGCGCATCCAGAGGATGATATGCGCTGGCGTGCGCGAGCGCGCGTTGAAGGGATAGAACAACCCGTGCAGCTCGCCGCGCTGATTCTTCGGGCGCACGCTGCGCACCTCGACTCCGAGCGGCATCACGGCGGCGATCCTGCACACTTCAATCGCGACGCTGCGAGCGCCGCCGGCGGTTGCTTTCGAGTCTCCAGATTCGAGCGCGGCGACCAGTGCCCTGACCGCGTGGCGCGCCTGCGCGGTCGCATCGAAGTCGAACTTGCCGATCGCGTCGCTGCGCAGATAGGCGCGTTGCGCGAGCGGCGGCATCCGATGAAAGAATCGGGGCAGTTTGCGTGCGGCGGGCGGCGTTTTTTTTGCGGCAGGCATCACCGATCCACGGGCGTGCCTTTGCGGGCACAGTCCGCTTGCGTATCATCTCGAAATCTCCACCGGGTTTGCGAGAGGGGCGCCGTCATGGAACTCAAATCGATATCGATCGCCAAGCCTGCACAGGACGTCAACGTGATCGTTGGGCAAGCGCACTTTATCAAGACGCTTGAGGATATCTTCGAGGCGATCGTGCAGGCCGTCCCCGGAATTCGCTTCGGAGTCGCGTTCAACGAGGCGTCGGGGCCCTGCCTGGTGCGGCATACCGGCACTGACGCGGGGCTCGAGCGGGCGGCGAGCGATGCGGCGCTCGCGATCGGGGCGGGGCACATCTTTGTCGTGATGCTCGGCAATGCATTTCCGGTCAACGTGCTGAACCCGATCAAATTGGTCACCGAGGTCTGCACGATCTTCTGCGCGAGCGCCAACCCGCTGCGCATCGTCGTCGGCGAAGAGGATGGAGCGCGCGGTGTCGTAGGAGTGATCGACGGTGAGCAGCCCAAGGGAGTCGAGGGCGAGGCCGAGCAGAAGGATCGGCACGCGATGCTGCGGCGGTTCGGGTATAAGCAGTAAGCGCGCGTGGCGCCGCAGGGGCAGAAAACCGCTTCGGAACCGCGGCGGAATATCTTATGATCGGATCGCGAAGTGCGCGCTAAGCACCCGTGTAGGTTGACGCGATCATCGCAAGATGAGCGAGGGTGCGGCACAAAGGGGCTTTCGCCGCGGAGCAGCACCCTTCTGATTCCTTCTCCCGCCGGGAGAAGGTGCCCGAAGGGCGGATGAGGGTGCATACTCCTGACTCGCCGCTGAGCGGCACCCTCACCCACGCGTCACGGCGATTGCAAAAAAAGAGCAATCGCCGCGCCGCGTCGCCCTCTCCCGGAGGGAGAGGGTATCCTGGGTGCGCGCGCGTCGCGGGAGCGCGAGGTGGTTGTGGCTAAGGCCGGTGACAGGCGAGGCGGGAAGACCCGCAACAAGCGCGGATGGCGGATCGGCGGATGGCGCGTGCGCACGCTTGCGGGTGCGGGGTTCCTGCTGATCACGTTCGCGACCGGCTTCTACCTGGCGCAGCTATACAGCGAAATATCCGCGATGATCGAGCTGCGCCGCGCGGGGCTGACCAGCGCGATCTATTCCGCCCCCGCTCCGATTCGTCCGGGCGACGATATCGTGCGCACCGGGCTGGTCGATCGCCTGGACCATTTGAGCTACACGAAAATTGCGCCGGGCGACGCCACGGGCGCGGCGCCGGCCGCGCCCGGCGAGTACTCCCGCGCGCCGGGCGTGATAACGATCTACACGCGCGGATTCACGATTGGCGCCGCCGACTATCCGGCCGCGATCGTGCGCGTCGCACTCGACGGCGCCAAAGTCTCGGCGGTGGTCGATTCGTTCGGCGTGCCGGTGCGCGCGGCCGCCCTCGAACCCGAGGTTATCGGCCGCCTGTTGCCCGGCGCTCCGGCGGAACGCGCCGAGGTGGCGCTGGGTGAGATGCCGCCGTATCTGGCGCGCGGGCTGATCGCGACCGAGGACCGATGGTTTTACTACCATCCGGGAATCGATCCGATCCGCGTGATCGAAGCGGCGATCGTCGATCTGCGCTCGCATCATCTGGCGCAGGGCGCCAGCACCCTTACCCAGCAGCTTGCGCGCACGTTCATGGAGCGCCACGAGCGCAGCTTCAGCCGAAAGTTCCGCGAGCTTGCGGTGGCGCTGGTGCTCGAACTGCGGCTGGGCAAACGCGAAATCCTGGAGCGTTATATCAACGACGTGCCGATGGGCTCATACGACGGCACGCCGATCGAAGGCTTGCCGCAGGCCGCGCGCTATCTGTTCAACAAGGACCTGCGCGAGGTTACGCCCGCCGAAGCCGCGACGCTCATCGGGATGATCCAGGCGCCCAGCCTGTACGATCCGCGCCGTCATCTGGACAACTGCCTTGCGCGGCGCAACGTTGTACTGGCCATCATGAAGGGGGCCGGCGTAATCGACGCGGCGGCGTATCAGACCGCGCTCGCAACGCCGATAGACCTGACCAAGCCGCCGGGCCTGCGCCGTGCGCCATACTTCACCGACTACGTTACGAGCTTCGTCGAAAAGATTCCCGGCCTTGACGGGCGTCTCAAAGGACTCAAGGTTTACACCACGCTAGACCCGGAGATGCAGGCGCTTGCCCAGGACACGCTCGAGGAAAATCTCGCGCGGCTCGAGAAGGCGCACCGCGGCCTGCGCCGCCCCGACCGCAAGCAGCAGCTAGAGACCGCGATGGTCGCGCTCGACGCCGGCAGCGCGGCGATCCGCGCGATGGTCGGCGGACGGGACTACTCGATTAGCCAGTTCAACCGGGCGGCGATCGCCCAGCGGCAGCCCGGCTCGGCGTTCAAGCCGATAGTCTATTTGACCGCGCTCGATCCCGCGCGCGCTCCGTTCTCGCCCGCGATGACGCTGGCGACAGTCTTGCCCGACCGCCCGATGTCGTTCGGCGCATGGACGCCAGTCAACTACGAGCGCAACTATCAAGGCCAGGTCACGGTAGCCGAGGCGCTGTACGAATCGCTAAATGTGCCGACCGCATGGGTAGGCAGTCAGCTCGGACCGGGCAGGATCGTCGAGACGGCGCATCAAATGGGTATCCATGAAGATCTGCCCGCGGTGCTGCCGATCTCGATCGGTTCGGACGAGACCACGCTGCTCGAGCTGGTTGGTGCGTACCAGGTTTTCGCCAATGAGGGTGTCGAGGATACGCCCTACGCGGTCGAATCGGTCGTCGATGCGGCGGGCCATGTGATTTTTCACCATGGCGACTACGGGCATCGCGTGATCAATCCCTCGGTCGCTTACCTTATTACGGGCGCGCTCGAACAGGTGCTGCGCTACGGCACCGGTGCGGCGGCGGGAAGACTCGGGCTGAATTTTCCGGCGGCGGGGAAAACGGGCACCACGCAGGATTATCACGACGGATATTTTATTGGCTATACGCCCGATCTGGTATGCGGGGTGTGGATCGGATTCGACGAGCCGCAAAGCCTGGGCCTGCCGGGGGCGAGCGTGGCGCTGCCGGCGTGGGTGAATTTCATGACGCACGCGGTGCCGAGCACCGCGTCTGATTTCGCCGAGCCGTCGGGAATCGTGATGGCGACGATCGATCCGCAAAGCGGGGGACTGGCCACGCCCGAGTGCCCGCGCGCGATCGCGCTGCCATTTTTAATCGGCACCGCGCCGACCGCGACCTGCCCGCTGCACGGCGGCGGGACTCTTGCGTCGCTTCCGGCGCGCTTCGGCGCGGCTGCCGCGGCTCTCGGCCGCAGCGTGATGGCTCATGGATCGCGAGCGTCGAATCCCTCCGCGGCGTCGCGTCCGTCGGGCGGCATCAGCGGATTCTTCCATCGGTTGTTTCATTGAAGGATCGGCCCGCAGGATGCCGTTGGCGCACCGCAATAGCTGCTGAAGGCGGCGCGGGAATCATTGAATCGCGGTGACTTCGAGGGACATGCGGGCCTGGCCGGACATCCCGCTTCCGGTCTGCGGATCGATCGGTGGCTGCGCGACTCGATTGCCATCGGTAGCGCGGATATTGATTACGTATTTTCCCGGCGCGCGCGGTTCAAAATGGTATTTCCAAATGGTCCATACATAGGGCGACTGATTATCGACCATCTGGGCATCGTGCCAGGTGGCGCCGCCGTCCGATGACGCCTGCACCCGCCTGATTCCCGCGGGTCCGGCCAGAGCCCATCCCCAGATGTCGGCGGGAGCGATGACCTTCGCGCTGCGCTCGAACAGCGAGAGCAGGCCGCCCGGAACTTTTGGCGAAAAGAAGCCCGAGTTGACTTTGCGCCACGCCGAATTGCTCCATCCGCGGCCCTCCCAATAGCCAGTGGTCGGATGGTCGAGAAATACCAATTCGGTAATCCATTTCGGCTGCTTCATTCCATATTTACCGGGAATGAATATGCGCACCGGATAGCCATGTTCTGGCGGCAGCGGCGCGCCGTTCATCATCCAGGGCAGGAAATTCTCGTCGCGCAGCAGCTCGTCAACCGGCAGGCCGGTGTGGTAGCCGTCCGCCGCGCGCATCGCCACCCAGACCGCGCCGCGCTTGACGCGGGCGCGCTCCAGAAGCGGTTTTAAGCGCACCCCCTGCCACATGGCGTTGCCGATCGCGGCGCCGTCGGGAGGATTCGAGATGCATTCGAGGGTCAGCATCTGCTTAATTTGCGGAAGTGATTTGAGCTGGGCGTAAGAGAGCTGGAAAGGAGTTTCGACCAGGCCCGAGATACGCAGTCGCCAGGTATCGGGATCGACGTTTGGCGTGCTGCCGTATGAAGTAACATAAAACTCGGAGTTGGCAGTGGGTCCGCCGAACTTCGCGGGTACAGGGTCCGCTGCGCGGGCGATACGCCCGGCGCCGGCGACGCCCGCGATGATTATCGCGGAGCCGGCGGCGGCGAGAAACTCGCGCCGTGAGAACCTGAATGGCGAATCCGCGGGCGGCGGTATCATCGTCATCGTGATTATTTAGACGGCCGCGGTGACCGGGGATTCAAACGCCGGCATCGGGTTCGCCGCCAGATTCCTCGGGGGCGTCCTCGACGGATTCACCAATGTTCGGCGTGCCGGTATTTCCGGAATCGCCGGCCGCCAGGCCGGCCATCCGGCGCGCGACTATGATGAACGCGGAATGCGCAACCATTCGGAAAAATGGCCGCACGCTCATCCCTTTGACCTGCCAATGGCGCAGCAGGGTCTCGAAGGTCTCGATCTCCGCGAATTCGGCCCGCGCCTGGAGGGCATCGACGGTGTCTTTGATCTGAATCGCGGTGGGGACGTAACAGACCAGCACGCCGCCGGGGCGCAGCGCGCGCGCGGCGACCTCGAGCGCGCGGCCGGGCTCGGGAAGATCCAGGAACATCCGATCGACGCCGGTTTCGTCGAAGCCGTCGTACAGATCGCCGAGCTTGAGCGTCCAGTTGGGAGCGTCGCCGAAGTATGTGGCGACGTTGCGCTTGGCGACGGCCGCGAAGTCCTCGCGAATCTCGTACGAGATGACGCGGCCCGCGGGACCGACCGCGCGCAGCAGCGCGATCGTCAGCGCGCCCGCTCCAGTGCCGCCTTCGATCACGGTCGCGCCGGGAAAGACGTCGCCCCAGATGAGCAGCGGCCCGGTGTCTTTCGGATAGATGACCTGCGCGGCGCGTGGCAGCAGCGGGATCAGATCGGCGTAGGTCGGGCGCAGGACGACGAAGGTTTCGCCGCCCGAGAATTTCACGCGCGAGCCTTCGTCGATTCCGAAAATCGAATCGGCGACGAGCTCTCCGCGAATCAAGATTTTCTTGCCCGGGTGCAGCGATTTCAGGTAGCGGCGGCCCTTGCGGTCGATGAAGATCACGGCGTCGCCGGCTTTGAGTTGTGATTCCAAGATGGATCAACGCATATGCGGACGGATGCATCCGCGCAACCGGCCAACGGGTTATAGCGCCGAGACCTTGTCCGTCATTTCGACCGCTTCGACGCTGCTCAGAGCAGGCTCCAGGAGAAATCCCGGGTGGACCTGCCGCGGGGCGCGGCGTGGCGCGTCGGAAAAATTCATGCGTGCCGACCGCGAGACTAAATGTTGACCGGGCGCATGTCGTAGTAGCGGTCGCCGGCGGCGAATCCTTTGGGCGCAACTTCCTGGATTTGGGCCAGCTCGGCCTTCGAGAGCGTCACGCTCGCGGCGGCCGCATTTTCTTCCAGGTACTTGCGGCGCTTGGTTCCCGGAATCGGCACCAGATCGCCGCCCTGCGCGAGCACCCATGCGAGTGCGAGCTGACTGGGCGTGATGCGCTTTTGGTCGGCGATTTGTTTGAGCCGATCCACGACCTGAAGGTTGCGCTCGAAGTTTCCGCGCTCGAAGCGCGGCGAGATCCGGTTGCGCATGTCGCCGGCGCCGAACTCGTCAACCGAGCGGATGGCCCCACTCAGCATCCCGCGCCCCAACGGACTGAAGGGCACGAATCCGATTCCGAGCTCGCGCAGGGTGGGAATCACGTCGTCCTCGTAGTCGCGCGACCACAGCGAATATTCCGATTGCACCGCGGTAATAGGATGCACCTTGTGCGCGCGGCGGATGGTCGCGGCCGAGGCTTCGGACAGGCCCAGGTAACGCACTTTGCCCTGGCGCACCAGCTCGGCCATCGCGCCCACCGTCTCTTCGATCGGCACACTGCGGTCCACGCGATGCTGATAGTAAAGATCGATATGGTCCACGCCGAGACGACTCAACGATCCTTCGCACGCCGAGCGCACGTAGTCGGGGCGGCCGTTGATGCTGCGCTTGCCGTCGGGGTCGACGACGTTGCCGAACTTGGTAGCGATAAAGATTCGGCTCCGAAACGGCTTGAGCGCCGCGCCAACCAGCTCTTCGTTGCGATGGTTGCCGTACACGTCGGCGGTGTCGAAGAAATCGATCCCGAGCTCGATGGCGCGACTCAGCGTCGCGATCGATTCTTTCTCATCGGGTGTTCCATAACTCTGCGACATCCCCATGCATCCGAGCCCGATCGCGGAGACGACGAGGCCCTGCGTTCCAAGTTTGCGCTTTTCCATAATGATCTTCTTTACCACTCGCAGGCATGTGACCAGAAGCCTCGCGAGGCGCCAACTCAGACGAGCACAAGGCTTGTCCTTGACCGATGAATGCGGCGACAATCGGGGCGAAAGGGGACCATCCATATGACCCCAAGCAGATGCCTTGCGCTGTGCGGCCTAGGCAAATCGCTGGCGATAGCGTTGGCAGTCGTGGCGACGGCCAACCTTGCGAGCGCGCGGGACGCGGCGTTCCCCGCGGTCGCGCCGCTATCGCAATCGCGGGGCGCATGCCCGGCAGCCTACTCGGGCGCTAAAGACAGGCCCGGACCGGACGCCGTCGCGGCGCTTTCGGCGCAATCCGACTTGGTAGATTTTCTCGCTACCTATCACGTTAAAGGGCGGGTGCTCGCGGTCGCGATCGATTTGTCCAAGCCGGCCGCCACCCTCGATTTGGTGGCGGATAACTCGGGAGATATCACGTTCATCCGGAGCAGCGTTCCGAAGACCTTTGAGGGCGTGCCGACCGAAGTTACCGCGAGCAAGCCATACGACCGGTTCCTGCCCTACATGCTGCGCGTTCGCGGATTAAGCAGGGCGCCGAATCCGCCGCTTCCGGCGCGATGCCCTCCGATTAAGGATAGCGATTCGCGCCCCGACCTGGACGTTGTACGCGCGATGGCGGCGCGAATTGACTTTCAGGCCGCCGAACAGAATTGGTTCCCGCCGGGCGATAGCGCGGTGATTGAAGGGGTCGCGATAGATTTGGAGGGAAAGACTTCGGCGCTGGACGTCACTGTCGATGACGGGACGGACAAGGGCGTCAAAGAGCTCGCGTACGTTAAGAGCCGCATCCCGGATTCGTTCGAGGGCGTCCCGGTCGAGGCGAGCGTTATAGAGACGGTCGATTTAACCGGTGGCGGGCATTATTTCACCGGCGGTGGGCATTATGCCTACTCTTCGAACGCGCCGATTACCGAACCCGAGACGTTGCGCGCAATGAAGGCCCTGAAAGACTTTTGCGCGACGCCGGTTATACGAAGCCTGGTTTCGAACAAGATCATTGATTCTGTAGGTCTCGCTTCCGGTCTTCCGGTGGGGCTCAGCATCGAAGTCTCGGTAAATGATCGCGGCGACAGCAAGGGCGTGGACAACATGAGACTTGTCGAGCGCCAAGTTTCCGGCTCCTTCGAGGGATTTCCGGTAGCGATCAACGCGACTGGCGTTACGAACTGACCTGCGGCGATCAAGGTTCCAGATATATCCGGTTGGATCAGTTTGAAAATTGACGGCTCTCGGGGGGGCGCGATGGCGGTTGTACAGAAGCTAGCGTACCGCCCCGACCGCAACGTTACGCACGTCGCGATCGAGTTCACGGCTCGCAACTGGTTGGCGACCGCGTAAGCGTCTCCGCTGGAGCCGCGCCGGGGTTTCGTGCGTGGGCATCCTCGTCGTCCGGGTGATCGCCGATGCCGCGGAGGCGGAAAATCTCCAGCCGCGATACCTGGCTGGAGACGACGCACACGAGTTCGTTGCGCTGGGCGCCGAGGATTTCGAGCGGATGATCGAGGAATCGATGAAAATTCCGGATTGACGGCACGGTTGAGCCCGAAGCATCTCGCGGTTGCCCCCTCGGTGGTTGGCGCGGTTCCAGGCGTTCGCTGTGGGCGCGTTAATTGGTAGGGCTGGAGCCTCGCCCGCCGATAATCGCGGGCGGGGTACCACTGGCACACCGCCCGCGTCACCAATGGAGGGTGCCGATTTTCTTCCAAGCACCCCGTCGACGTCATCCTGAGCCGAAGGCGAAGGATTTACGCGAAGCGATTTTTTCAGCGCCTCCAAGGCTTTCCGCACTAATCGCTTCGCGGAGATCCTTCACTGCGGCAACCTCCGTTCAGGATGACGGACAAACTTGGCGTTTATCGACAGTCACCACTGAGTGGCGGCGGCGCGATTTCTAGAATCGTGCGTTTCGTGTATGCTGAATTGTCCTGCCCGGTATTTGGATCGGGCGAACAGTCTCAATCCCAACCTCAGGACGGCTCAATCTCGTTATGGCTGAAAAGAAAGCAAAAACCGCGGAAAAGAGCGGCGAGGTCCAGCACAAGCATATGTGTCCCAACTGCGGCGCCGAGAGCAAGGTGACCAAGTTCGCCGGATACGGCCGCAAGGGCTTCTATCTGGTTTGCGAAAAAGCCTGTGGCTTTATCGGCAAAACGCGCTGAGCCTGTAAGGGAGCCGCGTCAATGGGAAGGGCACGAAAGAGCAAAACTTCCAAGCGCGAGAAGTTCGCCAGCTTTTCCGATAGTGGCGACGAAGCCGACGAAGATGCCGATCTTCCCAAGGACGAAGCCGGACGGCGCAAGATCAAACGCCAGTACGCCGAACTGCTCGGCATCCGGATCGAGAAGCTGCGTGGCCGGATTCTGAACCGCGAGCGGATCAACAAGACTATCGAGGGCATCTACTTCATCTGCTCGGGATGCATGAAGGTGTGCCATTCGCTCGATGACGGGCTGACCGAAGATCCCCTCAATGAGCACAACCTGTGCGGGGCGTGCAGCAAGCTTGTGGCGCAGGCTGCCGCGCACGCGGCCAAAGAGGCCTTGGGAGCCCCGCCGCGTCCGTCGCGCGCGCGCAAGAAGCGGGCGGCGGCGAGCTAGAATGCCGCGCGCAGGGTTGTTCGCGCGACTGGGAAAAGCTAAACAGGTCCGATGTCTTTGCAACTGATTCGGCCCGACATCAATCTTGATTTCGTCGGGAAGCGCCATTTTTTTGTAATTCTCTCGACCGTGATCAATATCGCCGCGGTGCTGATGCTGATTTTCGTCGGGCTTAACTACGGCGTGGATTTTGTCGGCGGCAGCGTCGTGCAGATTCAGTTCGACAAGCCGACGACCGCCAACGCGATTCGCGATTCGCTGCGTCCGCTGGGACTCGGCGAGATAACCGTGCAGGATTTCGGCGCGTCGGCGGGGCATACCTATCTCCTGCGCTTCGAAAAAGTTGCGAACATCGGCAGCCTCGGCCCCAAGATCGAGGGCCAACTCGCCACGACCTATGGTCCGGCGGGATCGAAGGTGGTGCGGGTCGAAAGCGTTGGCGCCAAGGTGGGCGGCGACCTGCGCCGGCGCGGTTTCGAGGCGGTGGTCTTCGCGACCATCTTCATGGGGGTGTTTATTGCGATCCAGTTCCGCCACGTAAGCTGGAGTTTCGGCGCCGGCGCGGTGATCGCGCTGGTCCACGATGTTTTGGTCGTATCGCTCGCGCTGGTCATCAGCCAGTTTCAGTTCGATCTGACCACGCTGGCCGCGCTGCTCACCGTGATCGGCTACTCGGTGCATGACACGGTGATTGTTTCGGACCGGATTCGCGAGGACGCGGCCAAGCGCCGGCGCGAGCCGATCGAGTCGATCATGAACCGCGCGATCAACGAGACGCTGTCGCGGACGATCCTGACCTCGGGCACCGCGATCGTGGTGCTGATCGCGCTGCTCGCATTCGGCGGACCGATCCTGCGCCCTTCCGCGTTCACGCTGCTGGTTGGATTCATCACCGGCACCTATTCCTCGATCTATATCGCGGGCCCGGTGGTGCTGTTCTGGGAAGGGCATCGTCGCGTCGGCTCGCTGTCTTCACGGGCCGCGTAGGGCGCGCGGCCTGACGCGCGCTTGCGCGCTCCGGAGATTGCGAGATTGCGGGCGCCCGCCGCCCGCAGGGCTAAAATGTGAACCGCACGCTCAACACCGCTCGCGGGCCGTACGCGCTCAAAGAGGGTGCCGCGGCCGAGCGCGCCGGCGGCGCGACGATCCTGACGCTTGCGCTCGAGCGCGCCGACGGAATCGAGCGCGTGGTGTTTCGGTGCAGAATAGCCAACGAACTCGCGGCTGGAGCCGCGCCTGTCGATCTCCTCGCGCGCCTGGTTCCATGGATTGAGCGCGAGTTCGAGATGACGCGCGAGCTGGCGCTCAAGACGATTCGCGGCGAACAGCGGATGCTCGAGATCGCGTTCGACGCGGAGAATCGCGGGCCGTTTTGACTCGAAGTGCCGCAGGGAGACTGATCATGAAGCAGCCCGAGATTCGTCCCGCTACTGTCGCCGATATTCCCGAGCTGGCCCGCTTGGTCGCTGCGCTGGCTGCCTACGAGGAGGCGCTCGACGAGCGCGCGCGCTTCGATTGGGACTCGATTCGCGACGCGCCGAACTGGATGCGGGCGGTGCTCGCGCGGGATCATCATGCGATCTGGGTCGCCGACTCCGGCGGCGGCCATCTGGCGGGGCATCTGTGGGCAAGGCTGCGCCGACGGCACGAGGGCGAGCGTCCCGCCGAGATCGGTTATATCAGTCAGGCTTTTCTAGAGGAGAACTTCCGGGGAAAGCGGCTAATGGGGCCGATGCTCGAAGAGGCCTTCGATTGGTTTCGCGCCAAGGGCGTCGCGATGATCACGCTGAGCGTCCTGCATCGCAACTGGCTCGGCGCACAGGCGTGGCATCGCCTGGGATTCTCCGCTTGGCGCGAGGAGCGGATGATGGTCCTGAAGCCGCGCGCGAAGTGATGCCGGCCGCACTCGACTGACCAACCGGATAGCTGTAAATTGCCTTGACAGATCAACGGATATATCCTACTAGGCTCAACAGGTCGGGTATTTTGAAGCGATGGTTTCAGCTCGGCTTGTGAAGGTGCGTATCGGTTGACGAAAAGGGTCGCGATGCGTATAGTGGACTCAACAGGTCCACTAATTTGTTCGCTGATTCGTGAGGCGCCAACTCAATCACGCGCGCTAGATGGCAGGCTGATGGTTAAGACTCCCATATACATGGACAATCACGCGACGACGCCGTGCGATCGCAGGGTGCTCGACGCGATGCTGCCGTACTTCACCGAGAAGTTCGGCAACGCGGCGAGCCGCAATCACAGCTTCGGCTGGGAGGCGGAAGAGGGCGTCGACAAGGCGCGCAACCAGATTGCGAGCCTGATCGGCGCGAAATCCAAGGAGATCATCTTCACCAGCGGCGCGACCGAATCCGACAACCTGGCGATCAAGGGGGTGCTCGAGTTTTACAAAGACAAGGGCAACCACATCATCACTTGCATCACCGAGCACAAGGCGGTGCTGGACAGTTGCCGCGCGCTCGAGCGCCAGGGCAAGGCGACGGTAACCTACCTTCCGGTAGATAAATATGGGATGGTGGATCCGGACGCGGTGCGCCGCGCGATCACGGACCAGACCGTGCTCGTTACGATCATGTACGCCAACAACGAGATTGGCACGATTCATCCGGTCCGCGAGATTGGCAAGATCGCCAAGGAAAAAGGCGTCGTGTTCCACTGCGACGCGGTGCAGGCGGTTGGCAAGATTCCGGTCGATGTCGACAAGGACGGAATCGATCTGCTCGCGATGAGTGGACACAAGATTTACGGCCCCAAGGGAGTTGGCGCGCTCTACGTCCGTTCCAAGGGGCCGCGGGTGCGGCTTAGCCCGATTATCGACGGCGGAGGGCATGAGCGCGGGATGCGCTCGGGCACGCTGAACGTGACCGGGATCGTAGGGTTTGGCGCGGCGTGCGAGATCGCGGGCCAGGAGATGGTGCCGGAGGCGCAGCGCCTGATTGAACTTCGAAACCGGCTCCAGGCGGGAATCTTCGAGCGTCTGGACGAAGTCTATGTCAACGGCCATCCGACCCAGCGCCTGCCGGGCAACCTGAACGTCAGCTTTGCCTACGTCGAGGGCGAGTCGCTGCTGATGGGAATCAGCGATATTGCGGTCAGCTCGGGTTCGGCGTGCACCTCGGCCACGCTCGAGCCTTCGTACGTGATTCGCGCACTCGGGATCAACGAGGAGCTGGCGCATAGCTCGATCCGGTTCGGAATCGGACGCTTCAACACGGCCGATGAAGTGGATTACGTGTCCGAGCGGGTGAGCAAGGAAGTGATCCGGCTGCGCGAGATGTCGCCCCTGTACGAGATGGCGAAGGACGGAATCGATCTCAAGTCGGTGCAGTGGAAGTCGTAAATCAGGAATTTGCGCGGAGGCGCCATGGCATATTCAGACAAGGTTCTCGACCATTACAATAATCCGCGTAACGTCGGCAGCTTCGCCAAGGACGATGCGAACGTCGGCACCGGCGTGGTCGGCGCGCCCGAGTGCGGTGACGTGATGAAGCTGCAGCTCAAGATCAGCGACGACGGCGTGATCGAAGACGCGCGCTTCAAGACCTTCGGATGCGGCAGCGCGATCGCCAGTTCGAGCTACGTGACCGAACTGGTCAAGGGCAAGAAGATCGACGAGGCGATGGCGATCAAGAACACGGTCATCGTCAAAGAACTCAATCTGCCGCCGGTCAAGATTCACTGCTCGGTGCTGGCCGAAGACGCGATCAAAGCCGCGATCACCGACTGGAAGAGCCGCAAGGGGCAGCGTGACGAAGCCGCCGGCGCGGCGCCCGCAGCGGCGCGGCAGGGCTGAGGATTGAGTTGCCATGATTTCTCTGTCTGAAAACGCGGTCCACAAGATCAAGACTCTGGTCGCCGACAAGGGCGACGGTGCTGGACTGCGCGTCAAGGTGGTGGGCGGGGGATGCTCGGGGCTGTCGTACCGGATGGAGATCGACGCGGCCCAGGAGCGCGACAAGATTTTCGAGCGCGATGGCGCCAAGCTGATCGTGGACAAAAAGAGCTTTCTATATCTGAACGGTTCCGAACTCGACTACGCCGAGGAGCTGATGGCCGCGGGTTTTCGGGTGATCAATCCGAACGCCAAACGAAGCTGCGGATGCGGGGAATCGTTCGTTGTATGAACGAAGGGATGCGGCGGCGTAACGATGATCGAATGCCCGTCATGCGGACGGCGGCAGCATCCGCGCCTGCTCTGTGAGAGTTGCGCGGCGCCGCTGGGCGTCGAGCTCGACTGTTTCGCGGCGCTGGGCCTGTCCAACAAGCTCGCGCTCGAGCCGGGCGCGCTCGAACGCGTCTATCACGATCTGAGCCGCCAGATTCATCCCGACCGATTCGCGCAGGCCCCCGTGCGCGCGCGCGACGCGAGCCTGCGCTCGACCGCGCTTCTGACCCGCAGCTACCGCACCCTGCGCGATCCCGTCACGCGCGGGCGCTACTGGCTCGAAATGCGCGGCGAGAAGCTCTCCGACGACAACAAGCAGGTGCCGCCCGAGATCGCGGAGGCCGTCTTCGAGGTGCAGGATCAGCTCGCCTGCCTGCGCGACGCGGTCCGCGCGGGCTCGCCGGAGGTTGCCACGATGGCGGGCGAGCTCGAAGCGCGCCGCGCGGCGCTGCTGAGCGTGATGAACGGCTACCAGATCGCGCTGCGCGGAAATTTCGTGCTGTGGGACCTCGGACGTTCGAACGCCCAGGAGCTGGCGACCGAGCTCAAACTCATACTGTCGAATATCGCGTATCTGACCACGCTGCTGCGCGACGTGGATTTCGGGCTCGAGAATTTAAAGGCGGCCTGACCGATGCCTCAGATACTTGGAATCGACCTCGGCACCACCAACAGCCTGATAGCGCGGCTCGTGGACGGCAAGCCGCGCGTGATCGCCGATCCCGCGACGGGCGCGGCGCTGCTGCCCTCGGTGGTCGCGATCGCCCCCGACGGCGCGGTACACACGGGCGCGCGCGCGATCGAGCTCGAGCCGCATCTCGCCGCGCGGCGCGACGGCGCCGTCAGCGCGGTCGGCTTTCCCGGCGGCGCATACGGTGCGGTGGTGCGCTCGGTCAAGCGCTACATGGGATTGGGCGGCGCGGAGCTGGCGCCGGAAGATCGCGCGCGCTACGCGTTCGCGGATCTATCGGGTCCGGTGGTGCGTTTTCAGATTGGCGATCGCACGCTGACTCCGCCGCAAATCTCGGCCGAACTTCTGCGCGCGCTCAAAGAGCGCGCCGAACGCGCGACCGGCGATACGGTCGATCGGGTCGTGATCACCGTGCCCGCCTACTTCAACGACGGCCAGCGTCAGGCCACCAAGGACGCCGGCCGCCTGGCCGGGCTCGAAGTGGTCCGGCTGGTCAATGAGCCAACCGCGGCAGCGCTGGCCTACGGACTCGGCAAGCTGGCCGAGGGGAAGGTTGCGGTCTATGACTTCGGCGGCGGCACCTTTGATATTTCGATCCTGAACGTCAAAGGCGGCATCTTCGAGGTTCTCTCGACCAACGGCGACACGCACCTGGGCGGCGACGATATCGATGCCGCGATTGTCGATTGGCTGCTGGCCGGATTGCCGGCCGAGGTCATCCGGGACCGCCACCTATGGAACAGCGCGCGTAGCGCCGCGGAGGCGGCCAAGCATCACCTGACGCAAGCCACGACCGCCGAGATCACCCTCGAACCGCGCGGACATACGATTCACAAGCGGCTCACGCGCGCCGAACTCGAGCGGCTCGCAGAGCCGCTCGTCGCGCGCACGATCACGCGCTGCAAGCTGGCGCTGGCCGACGCGAAGCTCGCGCCCGCCGAGATCGACGCCGTGGTGTTGGTCGGAGGATCGACCCGGATGCCGATCGTGCGCGAGCGGGTGCGCGAACTTTTCGCGCGCGAGCCGCTGTGCTCGATCGATCCGGACGAAGTCGTGGCTCTTGGCGCAGCGGTTCAGGCCGGCGTCCTGATGGGTACCCAGGGCGACTTGCTGCTGCTCGACGTGGTCGCGCTGTCGCTCGGAATCGAGACGATGGGCGGGGTGATGGAGCGGCTGATTCATCGCAACACGACGATTCCGACCAGCGTGACCGAGATGTTCACCACCGCGGTGGACAATCAGACGCATGTCGATGTGCACGTGGTGCAGGGCGAGCGCGAGATGGCCGCGGACTGCCGCAGCTTGGCGCGTTTCAAGCTCGGGCCGCTTGGCGCGCAGCCGGCGGGTTTGCCGCGTATAGCGGTCACTTTCCTCATCGATGCAAACGGGATACTAAATGTCAGCGCACGCGACGAACGCACCGGCCGCGAGCATTCGGTCGATGTCAAGCCCTCGTACGGGCTTAACGACGATGAAATCGAACGGATGCTCGAGGAGGCGATCGATCTCGGCGAGCAGGATCTGGAGCATCGGCTCCTGATCGTGGCTCGCAACGACGCTGAGCAAATTCTGGCCGCGTTGGCCAAGCAGCTCGGCGAGTATTCGCACCTGATCGACGCCGAAGAGCGCGCTAGCGTGGCGGTGGTGGCGGAGCGGCTGGAGGCGGCGCGGATGGGCGAAGATCGCGAGTCCATTTCCAATCTCGTCGAAGAGCTGAACCAGCTCAGCACGCCGTTCGCGGGCCGAATCATGGACGCCGCGATCAAGCTGGCGCTCGAGAAGAAGTCCGTCGAGCAGGTTTCGTAATCGGGAGGCGCGAGGCAATGGAACTGAAGTGGGATCAGGCCGAAGAACTGGCCGAGGTTCTCGCCGAGAATCATCCGGGGCTCAATCCGCTCGACGTCCGGTTCGTCGATCTGCGCCAATGGGTGATCGATCTCGATGAGTTCGGCGACGATCGGGCAGCCTCGACCGAGGCCAAGCTCGAAGCGATCCAAATGGCGTGGAATGAGATATACCAGGAACAGAACGAAGACGAGTGAATAGACGCTCGCGGTTGTGCGTCTGAATAATTCGAGGAGGTGGGGCGGTGGAAGAAGCAACAGGAAGCTTGAGGGCGGACCAGGGAGGCAAGATGCCGGAGAAGGAGACACTGGACGAAAAGTTGCCCGGGCTGTTCGAGCCCGACACACTTTTGCCGATTCAGTACTTCGAGGCGATGCGCAAAAAGCATCTGCTCGAGGGCGAGAAGCGGCTCATCCTGAGCGTGCTCGAAGACGCGATCGAGTGCTTCATGAAATGCATCGACGCGGCCACCCACAAGGGCCAGCGCCTGTTTCGCGATGCCGACGAGTGGATCAGCCACGAGGACAAACGCTGGGTCTTCTCGTTCGATAACGTCTGCGACATGCTCGATATCAATCCCGAGTACATGCGCGTCGGGCTGCGCCGGTGGAAAGAGAAAAAGCTCATCGCGATCGAACAGCGCCGCCTCGCGATGGAAGCCGAGGCGGCCTTCGCGCTGGCGAATCCGGCTCCGGCGCCGGTCGAGTTGCCGCCCGTCGAGCCCGCGGTGTTGGCGCATCCGCCGACGGCCAAGCTGGCTCCCAAAGCGGCCAAGCCTGCGGCGCGGACCCATCGCAAGCTCGAGCGTCGCGTCCATGCGGCGCACGGCTCCGCAGCCAAGCTGCGCAAGGCTCGAGCCTGAGCTGACTCGGGCGGCGCGAGGTTCGATATTCCCGCGCAACCGCTATCCGGCGGCGCGGTAGAAAGCAGGGCGGTCCTGTTGAGGGCCGCCTTTGCGCTTTCTTGGGCCTGGGTTAACGACCTTGATGTGGCATTCGCGCGTGCCCTTCGGCAGGCTCAGAGTTTGTGAATCTATCGGGTCTGGCCCAATCTTGTGTCATCTTGAGCGGAGGCCGTTGCGGCCGGAGTCGAAAGACCCCTAGTCTTTCCGGGGTCCTTCGACTCGCGCAGCGCTCGCTCAGGATGACACCAGACGCTGGCGATCAATAAAATCACAAACTCTCAGGGCAGGCTCCGGCTGCCGCGCGCGAGAGCCTGTCCCGAGTATTCCGAGGGAAATCCCGAATTGCTTTCATCCGCCGTGGCGCGCGATGGAGTAATTGTCAAATGTTGTGGATCGGCCTGGCATGATCAGGCGGCTTCCCTGGGTTGATTATCGGTTGAGTGAGTAATGCTGTAGGGTCGATCCTGGTGAACTCCGTCGATGAACTTGACGCCG